>CESA01009283.1_pt1 | contig 150741 bp, 125 predicted proteins | sample 531061 | NCBI WGS metagenome assembly CESA01 (sample SAMEA2621254, study PRJEB7988) | marine metagenome | biome: marine biome (ENVO:00000447); feature: surface water layer (ENVO:00002042); material: "saline water (ENVO:00002010), including plankton (ENVO:xxxxxxxx)" | depth 5 m
CTTTTAACCATAACAATAAGTTTTTAAATCTTGTATCAAATACATTAATTGTCTGATATATTTTTACTAAATTTAGTCAAGATAATGCTTCAAATCTTATCTAAGAGTAGGTATTTTAAAATATTTAAAAATTGATCTTAAAAAAGCTTTGACAAAGATATAATTTAATTAATTTAAAATTATAAAATGTAAAAGTTTCAGTATGTAATTAAACTTTATATTAATCAACTAATAATCAATTTAGAGAAAAGTTTCTACTGAAATTCTAAAAAAACAAAAGTATTCTATTGTTGAATATTTGTTCTCTCAAGCTCTACAAAATAAACAATAGTAATTAATTCCATAACTAAAAAAAATTTTTTTCTACTTTGTTTGCTTTGATATTAATAATATCTGTCCTAGTTATTATTCCTACTATTTTATTTCCTTCAATAACGGGAACTCGAGAAAATTGATGATGGTTAAGAACATGTAAAATATCACTTAAAGATGCATCTGCTTTTATAGTTAAAGGATTGGGATTCATAAAATCTGACAGAGGAGTACTTAATGGAATATGGGATAATTTTCTTAAATCTATTTGAGTAATAATTCCTACTAATTTTCCATCACTTACTACAGGAAAACCCCGATGAGTTGATATCATCATTTTTTTAAGCACATCATCTAATGTTAAATAACTAGATAATACTTCGACCTTAGGTTGCATTATTTGAGATGCCGTTAATTCATGACTTAAGTTTTGTGAGATTAATTTTTCAGTGTTGTTAATACCTAAAGCCTCTAACATATTATTATATAAAGACCCCCTGGAAACATTCTCGGCAATTATGTATGATGTTGCACAAGTAACCATCAATGGAAGTACAATATTAAAGTCTGTATTAAGTTCAAAAACAAAAACAATAGCAGTAATAGGAACTCTTACTACGGCTGTAAAGAAAGCTCCCATTCCTACTAATGCGTAAGTAGATTCTGATCCAGTACCTGTTAAAAATGCTTCAAAATCCCCAACTAAATAGCCTAGTGCTGAGCCTAAAACTAGAGCAGGGCTAAACAAACCGCCAGGAGTATTAGCACTATAAGCAAGCATTGTTAAAAAAAAATGGGCTATAAATACTAGTAAAATTTTTTCTCCGCTTAATCCTCCTGTTACTAATACAATTCTTAACCCGGCATTATCTTGGAAAAAAGGAGGTAAAACAGCTATTATAATACCTGAAAGCATACCTGATAATCCAATACGCGCAGATAAAGATAAATTAAAATTATGTTGTATTTTTAGACTAAATAATAGACCTTTATTAAATAAAGCTCCTAAAACTCCTGCTAAGATACCTAGAAGTAAATAAAACGGAATTTCAGATACTGAAAAATTAATATTAGGAAGTTTTAATAAAGGTGAGGGAAAATTAAGTGTTGATGATTGAAGAAGTAGCGAAACTACAGCTCCTGTAAATGAAGCGACAATAGATGTTTCCAAAGTTAATCCAGAAACATCTTGCATTAATTCTTCTACAACAAAGAGTACTCCTGCTATAGGTGTGGTAAAACCAGCTGCTAATCCTGCTGCTGCTCCTGCAGCAATCATTTGTCTTCTGCGTTCAGGAGAGGTAGGAAACCAACTATTAAGTTGCGCTGCTAAGGCAGCCCCAATATGAACAGTAGGAGCACGACGACCAAGAATTGATCCTGATCCTAAAACTAAAATAGTACCAATTAGCTTAACAATTGCTACTTTTAGAGACAGTGGAATAGGATATCTATAAAGAGTTGCTTTAACTTGTGCTATTCCTCCACCAGCTGCAGTTGGGGAGACTTTTTCAATTAGCCAACCAGATAAGTAACCTAGGGCTAAGCCTCCACAAGGCAATATCCATATAGCTCCAAAGTTATTGACTAATATAATACGCCAACTACCTAAATAGCCTACCCCTTGCTTTAAAAGTAGAGCAGCAATAGCCGAGAGTATACCTATGATGCACGCTTCTATTAGAGCATAGTTATTATTATTATTATCGATATTAAATTTTCGTGATTTTATCCATTTATAAAAATGTTGAGAATTTAAATAAGACTGCATGAGTTAGCTAAATAAGATTGAGCTTCTTTGAACAATATTAAAAAAGAACTAACAAAAATATTATAAAGTCATTTATTACAAATCTATTATTTCGGGCTTTTTTATTTTCTACAAAAATTATTAGAAGACAAGACTTCAAGGATTAATCATATATTTTGCATGGTGTTTTTGCTATTATTTATGAAATGCATATAGAGTTATTTATTTCGTAGTTAAGATAACTTTAAATATATATTATGTATTAGATAGTACTAGCTTGTATATAGCTTTACAATAATTTTACCAAAATATAAACATCTTATTCTTTCACCACATATTTAGTTCTATTAATTTTTATAAAACTCTTAAGATACTAGGAATAGAGTCAATAGCATCTAAAGTACTAATTTTATCAAGAGCAGCACGCAAAGAGCCTTCATCAACATGATAAGTAATAATAACAATTTCAGCTAATTTTTTTTGCAAACCGATTTGTACAACTGACTTTAGACTAACACTATACTCACCAAATATTGTTCCTAGATGTCCTATAACGCCAGGTAAATCTTTGCTAAGAAAACGAACATAAAAGCGAGTTTTAACCGACTCTATAGGAGTTATCTTATATAAATCACTGTTAATATAATCTAATGAAGAACTGACAGTCCTATTGTTTTTGAGAGCATCTACGATATTTACGATATCAGAAACTACTGCACTTGCTGTAGGTCCAGAACCAGCACCTTGCCCTAAAAACATGACTTCTCCCAAAGGGTCTCCTTCCACTAGAACTGCATTATATACTCCATCTACATGAGCTAAGGGATGTTCTTCTGGTACTAAAGTAGGATGTACTGTTAATTGTAATTTTTCTGAAGTATTGTTTGTTACTTTTTTTGCAATTGCTAATAGTTTTATTACGAATCCTAATTGTTTAGCATATTTTATATCTATAGAGTTAATTCCACGAATACCTTCATAATAGATGTCATGTCTATTTATTTGCATTCCAAATCCTAATGAAGCCAGGATAGTAATTTTATCAGCTGCATCCAATCCATCAATATCAGCACTTGGATCAGCCTCTGCATACCCTAATTTTTGTGCTTCCATCAAAACTTTTTCAAAGTCAGTTCCTTCAGAAGCCATTTTTGTCAAAATATAATTTGTAGTACCATTGACTATGCCGACAATACTTTCAATACGGTTAGCACTTAAAGATTGTTTTAAAGCTTTTACGATAGGAATACCTCCTCCAACGGCAGCTTCTAATAAAACATAGACACCAGCTATACAAGCTTTTTTGTAGATTTCATCTCCATAAAGTGCCATGACTGCCTTATTTGCAGTAACAATATGTTTTTTGTTAGCAATAGCTTTCAAGATAAGTGTTCTAGCTGGCTCTAAACCACCTAACAATTCAACCACAATATCTATATCAGGATTGTTAACTATATTTTCTAAATCAGTTTCAATTACATTTGGGGGTAAATCTATCTGACGAGGTTTATTGGCTGATTTTACTCCTATTTTTACTATGGAAATATCTTTTACAAGAGAATTACGACCTGAAGGATCAAGTATAATTTTTGCAGCTCCTGTTCCAACTACTCCCAAACCTAACAAACCAATTTTGATAGTCACGAAGGCATTACTCCTATAGTTTTTCTTCAGTCTAGAGTAACGGTTTATTGTCACTGAAGTTTTATTTTTCAATAAATTTATAAAATTATTTAATTTTTTGGATAGTGTATGTTAGCGTCCTTATCTTATTTCTCAATTAAAATATTCAAAAAATCTAAGCATTCGTTTTTTATAAAATTTAAGCTAAACAAGTAAAATATTAAAATGTCAATCAAAGAAAGACTATGTTTACAACTATTATTAACTAAGTGATCTTAATTGAGAGTTTATTATTAAGAAGAATATTAATTTGCTTTATCTAGTTTAATTTAAAAAATATCAAACATAAAATTAATTATTCTAGCCAGAAATGAGGTATTGTATTTAAAAGATTAATTTCAAAGCAAAATTATGTAACTCTATTACTAAAGGTTTACCTTCTATTCATTAATTTCAAATTATTATTTGAAATATTATGACTTTATTTTCACTAAAGTTATTGATTAATGTATAGTTGTCTTACAATAAATATTTATACTTTAGGATTTTACAAAAGTTGTTATTTGGTACCTAACTTTAAAGTAAAATTATGATACAGATAAATAGTTTAAAGTCGACACTAAATCTATGGTCAAAGTAAGCATGATTTGCTAAAAAATTATTACAATAGCAGATAGCTCATTCAAGAGCTCGTATCTAAATTGATCGTAACTCATTTATATCATATAGAGAAACATTAAAAAACGCCTGTGATAGATAAAAGACGCACACAACGCGATCTCCCAAAGATTAACGAAAGAATTCGCTTCCCTGAAATCCGAGTAATTGATAGTGACGGTTCACAGCTCGGTATTATCTCCCCAGAAGAAGCTTTAAATACTGCTCAAGAACAAGAACTAGATCTTGTTCTTGTAAGTGAAACTGCCAAGCCTCCTGTCTGTAGAATCATGGATTATGGCAAGTATAAATTCGAACAGGAAAAGAAAGCTAGAGAAGCGAAAAAAAAGCAACATACTGCTGATGTTAAGGAAGTAAAAATGCGCTACAAAATTGACGAGCATGACTATCAAGTCCGTGTAAATCAAGCTAAGCGATTTCTGAAATCAGGAGATAAAGTGAAAGCGACTATCACTTTTCGGGGACGTGAAATTCAACATGCTAACTTAGCACAAGAATTACTGAGTCGCATGGCTGCTGATCTAAAAGAATTAGCTGAAATTCAACAAGCCCCAAAACGTGAAGGGCGAAATATGATGATGTTAATGAGTCCCAAAAAAGAACTGAAATAAAGTAGCATCTTGATCAGAAATATATATCACTGATTAAGATGCTACTCTATCTCCAAAATAATAAAAATATAAGTAAATTAATTTCTGTAATCCCAAAGAATGATCTTTTATTTTGACAAAAGCTACTTTAACTAAATTGAAGTAGCTAATTTGTTTATCCAGAGATAAGTTTCAGCAATAAAGAATTATTTGGTAGATTCTGTTTGGTATACAAATCTATTTTTAATTTGTAAGCATATACATTAACTTTAAAATATATCAACTTATGATAGATATTTTTAGCACACTATCATTACTATGCCTGATTCCTATTATATGTGGATCTGTTTTTTCGATTATCACTGTTTTTACAACTAAATATTTTCTAAAGAATTCTCATATAAGTAAAGGTTTTACTCCACCAGTGTCAATCTTGAAACCTGTGAAAGGTCTCGAAAAAAATTTAGAGAACAACCTAAAAAGTATTGCTAAACAGAATTATCCTAATTACCAAATAATTTATTCTGTTCAAGATCTAGAAGATCCAGCTTATCCTATACTAAAGAAGATTCAATCTGAATTAGGTGAAGATCTAGTCTCTATTGTTATTAGTGCGATTGAAGAAGGAGCAAATGGTAAAGTTAATAATCTTCTAGGAGCAATTGATAAAGCAAACTATGAATTTCTTATAATAAGTGATAGTGATACCTATTTACGAGATAATTATATTTCTAATATCATTGCACCTTTCATGGAAGAAGAAGTTGGATGTGTTTGCACTCCTTTTAAGCTCATAAAAGCTAATAACTTTTTTGAGAAATTAGAAATGTTAACAATTAATTCAGACTTTATTCCAAGTGTTATTTTTGCTTATGTAACGAAAGCTTCTAATTCATGTTTAGGTCCATCTATTGCAATCCAAAAGTCAACTTTGGAATCTTTCGGAGGATTAAAAAGCTTAGCGAATTACCTTGTAGAAGACTATGAAATTGGAAGAAGAGTATGGACGTCTGGTAAAAAAATGGTACTTTTACCGTACATCATAGACGTTGTAGTAGATTTGAATAGTTGGAAACAATGGTGGGATCATCAAGTATATTGGGATCAAAACACTTATTTAGCAAGACCTGGAGCTTTTGTCTCAACTATTTTTATTCGCGCCATTCCATTCGCTGCGATACTTTATATGCTTCAGGGAAGTATAATTAGTTTAATAATATTAATTCTAACAATACTTGTTAGAATTTTTACTGCTTTTATGGTGGCTCAGGATATGAAAGACAATGAAAGTATTAAAAGCTTGTATTTATTACCTCTAAGAGATTTATTCGGTTTGATCTTTTGGGGATTAGCTTTTACCCAAAGAACTGTTATATGGCGTAATAATAAATATAAATTAACTAAGCATGGAAAAATGATTAAATATAATTTGAATCATAATTAATTCCAAAAATAATATTTTTTGCTATTTTTATCTAAATTTTTAGTATGCTATCGATTACTGAAGAAATTAAAAATAAAGGCCGCGATATAGGATTTCATAAAATAGGTATTGCTAATCCCCATATAGCTTATCAGGATAATGCCGTTTCTAATTTACAAGGTTGGTTATCCTCAGGATACCAAGCAGATATGACATGGATGGACAATCCTAAACGATTTGATATTACTCAATGCATGCCAGATATTCAATCGGTTATAACCGTTGCTTTAAATTATTATACTCCTCATCAGCATTCAAGTAATTCAAGGTATGGTAAAGTCTCTCGCTATGCTTGGGGAAAAGACTATCATAAAGTATTAAGCCAAAAACTTAAACTTTTCTGTAAATGGTTAAATAATAGAGGTATAAAGACTACTTGTTATGTTGATACGGGACCTATACAGGAAAAGGTTTGGGCAGAACGTTCGGGAGTCGGATGGATTGCGAAGAATGGTAATGTTATTACTAAAGAATTTGGTAGTTGGGTGTTTTTAGGAGTAGTTTTAACTAACTTAAGTTTAACTAGTGATACTCCTCATGCTAAATACTGCGGTACATGCAGAAAATGTTTAGATATATGCCCTACAAAAGCTATTGTTCATCCATTCGTAGTAGATTCTAGAAGATGTATTGCGTACAATACTATTGAAAACCGATCAAATGATTTCCCTGAATACATAAAAAATAATTTAAACGGATGGATTGCTGGATGTGATCTTTGTCAAGATGTTTGCCCTTGGAATAAACGCTTTTCTAAAGAAACAAATATTCAAGATTTTTATCCTCAACCTGGAAATATATCACTTGACTTGAAAGAAATATCCAATCTTACAGAAATACAATGGCAACAAAAGTTTTCATCTTCTTCGCTAAAAAGGATAAAAGTAAAAGCTTGGCGGAGAAATGCTAAGGCTAATTTATAACGCTAGCACTAACCTTTTATTATTTTATTTAATACTTTTTAAGATAAGACTTATAGTAATAACTTTATGACTATAAGTAATTATTTAAAGAATCTTTTTTTATAATATAGGCACAATAGTTTTTAACATCTTTCTTATTTTTAACAAGAACACAAGATGTTTTAATTTTGTATTTACTTCAGGATGATAAGCGCTTTTAGATAATTCTTCCTTCTCTTTAGCATACTCTGAAGAATTTAGGATTTCTCCAGTTAATTCAGAACGTCCTTCTATAATCACTTCGTTACGTAAGATCTCTTCAGGAATATCTTGTGGAGGAGGCAGTGTAAGTCCTACTTGAGCTTCCGTAATTTTTAACATTAAATTAATCACTATGATTGTATGAAATAGGATATTTTTCATATTTTTGATGAATACATAATTTATAAGAATACCGTTTTTTTATTCTTAATTTTTGCAATATTGAAGTTTTTTAACTAATAAAAATGTTGAAATCCTTTAGAGAGGTCTAAAGGTAAATCTTCTGAATTATCATTCAGTAAAGTGACAGATTTTTTTTGAGTTATTTTGCCGATAATATGAGCATTTTCCCCTAACTGAGGAAGTAGTTTAAGAGCTATCTCTTGAGGTAAACACAACACTAGTTCAAAGTCTTCTCCTCCATATAAAACCCATCTTAGTGCTTCTTCCTTAGGTATCCATTTAGATAATTTAGCTATCATGGGAATTTTTGATTGTTCTATCTCTGCCCCAACGTTACTCATCTGACATATTTTGATAATTGCATCTGCCAAACCGTCACTACTATCCATTCCTGCTATTTTATGAGTTTTCATAGTATTCCAAAGATAAGGTAAAACATCTAAACGAGGTTGAGGATTTTGATGGGCATTGATAAATTTTAACCGTATATCTTTATTTAAATCTCTTGCCAATCTTGGATTAGAAAGTATTTCCAGCCCTGCTCTTGACATTCCATGGTGACCTGTAACAAGAATTACTTGATTTGGCTTAGCTGTAGATCGTTTAATAATATGATTAGGATATACTTTACCTATAGCAGTTATGCTAATTGTTTTTACAGGAGAATGACAAAGATCTCCTCCTACTATAGGTATATTATATTTATTTAACATAATATTTATTCCACTATATAAAGACTTTATCCATTTAATTGGTAATTCTTTAGGTATTGCTAACCCTATAGTAATCGCGACTGGAGCAGCCCCCATAGCAGCCAAATCTGACAAATTTGCAGCTACAGAACGCCATCCAACTGAGCTAGGAGGAGTCGTTTTGTCACTAAAATGTACTCCATCAACGAGAACATCAGTTGTAACTACTATTTTTTGCAGAGGGTCTATGGATAGAACTGCTCCATCATCACCAATAAGATTTTCAGAGCAAAATGATTTTATCTGTTCTAAAAGCTTTTGTTCTCCAATATCTTTAACTCTCATTTATTTTCATTACGTAAAGAGGGTATGAATATTTCACTAATTCCTTCACCAATAAGTGATAATCCGACCACCATTGATGTCATCGCAAGTCCTGGGAATAAAGTAGTCCACCATATTCCTGTAGATAAACTTGGTAGTGCCTCTTTAAGATCATGACCCCACTCTGCTACTTCTTCAGGCAATCCCAAGCCTAAAAACCCTAATCCTCCTAATACCAAGATGGCATCTGCAGCATTTAACGTAAAAACTACAGGAACATTTTGAATAACATTTAAAAATAAATAGCGATATAGAATGGTTCGAGGAGTAGCTCCTATAGCTTGTGCTGCTTCAATAAATAGTTGATTTTTGATACTATTCGTATGATTACGTATGATACGATAATACTGAGGAACGTAAGCAATGCTTACTGCAATTGCAATATTAACTATACCTTTTCCTAAAATAAAAGATAGGGTAACAGATAGTAATAATCCAGGAATAGTGTAAATAGTATCCATCAGAAACATAAGAAATTTATCTAACTTTCCCCCTAGATATCCGCTAATTAATCCAGATGGCACACCTATAACTAAAGAAAAAATAGTTGAAAGAAATACAACTTTCAAGGCAGCTTGTGAGCCTATTAATGTTCTTGACAATACATCATAACCTCTAATATCAGTACCTAGTAAATGGCTTATACTAGGAGCTTCTCTTGGCATGTTACTTAACAACTCTGTGGGATCCTGCAAAACACCTATTATTTGTAAAAGTGGCGAAAATAATGCAATAAATAACCAAAAAAGTGTTATTGCTATGCCTAGGCGCATTAGCTTTTTAGTTGTACTTATAGAGGGTGACATGATAAATTTCGAAAAGATTATAAAAACTTATAAATAAGATAAGTTCACAAGATTACTATAAAAATTGTGGTTTAAATATCATATGTATAGTGATGAAATATTCGTTTAAATTAATTTTCCAAAAAATAACTACTATTTTGAATATATATTGTTTGTATATTTTAAAACAATAATAATTTAGGTAGAAATAATCCTCTAAGATATTTTCAAAATATCTTAGAGATTAAGAATTAACTATTTTATAGATGGTACTTACCTTCGGTTTCTAGATTTTTAACTCTAGGTAATCCCATACTATAATTTGGAGAACGTCCCTCTAAGTTATAACTAATTTCACCTTTTTGTAAAAGATCACGAATAAAGTCTTCTAAAGATGAGCCAATATAATTGAGATTATAATCAGTTAAATCTTCTCCACTAGAAGATTCTATTAGTTCATCAAATCTACGGTAAACTTTTTCTAAAATATCTTCATTCCAAACAAATTCATTGTCAGGATCAATATCTAGAGTAAGTATTTTATCATTTTCAACCAACTCATTTTCTTTGATTTCAGCTGTAAAGATTCGGATATGTCGAGTAGTATATTTAACTAACATAAGGACTAGGTAAAAATGGGAACTGATACTTTAAATAGTAATGTTTTCTTTTTAAAAGAGCAATTTATTTTTTCTACAATGAATAACCTTTAATTTTAGTTATTCCTAATACACTTTTGAATTAGAGAAGAAACAGCTTCTATATTTTTCCAACCTAGAATTTTTGTAGTCTTTTTTTCAAGGTTTGTATAAGTCCGGAAGAATTCAGCAATTTCATCTAAACGATGAGTATCAATATCATTTAAAGACTTTACATAATCAAAACGTACATCTTTATCAGGAATGCATAAAATTTTCTGATCGTATTTCTTTCCATCAATTATTTCAAGCATTCCAATAGGTCGTGAAGCAATTATGCATCCAGGAAAAGTTGGTTGGTCCATGATTACCATTCCATCTAAAGGATCTCCATCTTCTGCTATTGTATTTGGAATAAAACCGTAATCATAAGGATAATGTACAGAGGTATGCAATACCTTCTCTAAAGTAAAAGATTGCATGTTTCTATCAAATTCATACTTGTTCTTACTTCCTGCAGGAATTTCTACTAAGATATTAACTAAACCTAATTTAGGCTGAGCAGGGATGAGTTTCAAATCCATAACTTTCTCCAAATATCTTAATAAAAATGATTAAATAATAGTGATAATTATTCTTCTAATTATGTTGCAACGTATATTAATAAATATATTCACAGAAGAAATAAAGAAAATGATCATAGTAATACATAAGTAATTAATGCTAAGTATATGATCTATTATCCAGCGTTTTTAAAAGTCTGACCTGAGTTTTAGAAATTCCTTAAACTTATCCTAACTAAAAAGGAATTGGATCATCATTCTCAGCAACTGTAACACTACTATTTAATTGTTCTGGATTATAGTTACTATCATCTTCACTTTGATACATATCTAAATTTACATTAGAGTTATTTGAATTATCTGGACTAGAAGATTTATGAATAGGATAAAAATTTGATGCCACTAATTCAACTCTCTTTTCTTTAAATCCTTCTTTACGTTCAAAGGTATTAGTAGATAATCTACCCTCAATTACTAACATATCACCTTCATGACAATTTGTTTTCATATTAGCAGCTAGATTACCCCAACCTACAATTTTTAAAGTGCGAAACGAGTCTTCCAAACGACCGCCTTCAAACTCTACAAGCATCTGAGTCACTTCTTTTTGAGTATCTGAAGTATATCTTAATTCAGGATTACTAATAACTTTAGCCATTAAAATAAAACTGTTCATTTGTTGTCTCCTAGTATGTATAAAAGGTCCTGCTACTTAATTAATTTTGAAATTTCTAATGTCATAAATTAAAGATTGATTAAAAGCTACATTTTGTTCCTTGCTGCTTTAATGAAGTTTCAAAAACAATTTATCTCTTATTCCATTTTAAAGGATTAAACTTATTTTTCATTACGATGATAAATAATAAGTGGAAGAATGACTGATATCTTTCTAACGAATAATTATATTGAATACTTAACTTTAACTATTTAAAGAATCTAATAATAAAAATTATATTATTTGCTGGTAATAGTCAATTAGGATAAAAGATTTTATTTTAGTTGAAACAATTATTGCGCTGTTGATCTCATTGCTAATAATAATTGTTTTGAGGATACAGTAAAAGGTAGTCGATGAATATCAGAATCTGGACGACAAATTATTTGAGCTATAAGATTTAATTCTTCTTTTGTTATTTTATCTAATCCTAATTCTTTTAAATTTCGTGGCAAACCAATCTTTTGATAAAATTTTAAAAGTTGTTGTCTCGAAATTGCTGCTAGTTGACTATTTTGCATTATTTCTTCCAATCTTAATTGGACTAAAATACCATAAGCTACTTTTTCTCCATGTAATATTGTATGTACTGTTTTAATATTAGTTAAACCATTATGAACTGCATGCGCAGCTACTGTTCTACAATTAGAACCACCTAAGCCACTAACTATACCAGCTAATAATATACAAGCATCAACCACTTCGAACCACTCTTTCCCATATATATTGTTAATAGCTATATAAGATTTTTGTAATAATATATTTTTTATGGTTTTTGCCTGTTGAATCGCCGTCATTGTTAAAACTTGCCTATTATTAACATTTTTCAGGCTAATTGATGCTTCATACCACTTAGCAATAGCATCTCCTATCCCGGCTATTAAAGTTCTCTGAGGAGCTGTTCTGATAATTGAATAGTCTAATATTAAGATATCAGGACAACGTGATAATGATACATCGTATTTAAATATACCTTGATGTGTATATATATTAGATAAAGCAGTCCATGCAGCACAAGTTGCACCAGAGGTAGGAATTGTAACTATTGGTAACCTATTGCAGTAAGCTAATATTTTCGCCATATCAAGAGCTTTTCCTCCTCCAACTCCAATAATTACATCTGCTTTATGTTCATGAACTAAAGAGGTGAGGTGTTTTAGAGAAGTTTCAGAGCATTCAGGAGAATAACTTTTAGAAACAACTACTATCTCTTTATGTTTTTTTAAAATAGTTCTTAAATTATTATCAGTAATAGGAAGGGTTTTTTCTCCTCCAACAATTAAAGGCCGAGTACCCAGATGAGTAATATTTTCTCCAATTTTAGATATAACGTTTTCCCCTTTAATAATATGAGCAGGGGCAATTGAAAAATAATCAATGACATCACTGGATGGATAATCCATATTGGTATTTAGATAAGATTTAAAAACTTATAATTTAGAAACTGCTTTTATGTTCTTATAATTTTAATTCAAAATATATTTTCTAATAAATTAGTTGTTTATAAAAAGTATTTTTAATTATTTCACTGTTATTGGTTAAATATTAACTTTTCTAATCAATTAAAAATTCATACTAACTTTCAAGCCTTTACAAGAAAGGTAATTTATTTACCTTCTTCTTATATATTTTATCAACTATTATCCTTTACGGGCAAAGAAATAAAAGATTATATTAATATAATAGACTTTAATAAAATTGATTTGTTTATAGCTTTTCCCTTTAAAGTCGAGTATTAATTTTTTTATATAAATAATATGTAGTTTATTTATACTAGTATGTCAGTAAATATTTAAATTAAAACTGGTCGTTTGTGCTGCCATAATGTTCCCAAATTAAATAAAAGAATGTTCTATACATATAGCGAGAAATCTTTAGCAAATAAATGGATTAGTACTTATGATAAATTTTCTCCTCTTTTCGTTTGTATTTTAGGATTCACCAAAACTGCTCTAATCCCAAATATTTCATTAGCAGGATCTACTCCAGAAGCTAGAAAATATACAGCATTAGCAGATGCAGAATTTTTAGTTAAAGGAATAAGTGCTCCATGTAAATATCCCTTACCACCTTTAATTCAAGGAGTTTCTCCTGTATTTATTACACGTGCAATTATTGATTACTGTCAGATTCCTTTATATTTATTCAATACTGGGTTGCCACTAAATCCATCTTTTCCTTGTATTAATTTAAAAGGAAAGCCGGCTAATTGTTTAAGTAGTGGCAAAGCATTACCCTTAGAGTTAGTTATTAATTTATTTTATGAAGGTCTAGCTTGGGGTGAAAAATTAACTGAGAATTCAAACAAAAAATATTTAGTTTTAGGTGAATGTGTTGTAGGTGGGACAACAACAGCATTGGCTGTGCTCAAAGGATTAGGGATTAATGCGTCACAGAAAGTTAATAGCAGTTATCCTTACTGCAATCATAGTTATAAAGAATTAATAATTAATGAGGGTTTTAAGAAAGCTAATCATAGTTTTGCTGATGCTCCAATCAACCCCTTCGAATTAATTGCTTCGATTGGAGATCCTATGCAAATTACTGTAGCTGGAATGGCAATTTCAGCTAGCTTAAAAACTGGTTTAATACTAGCAGGAGGTACACAAATGCTAGCAGTATATCAATTAATAAAAATTATTGTAAAAACATTTCACTATAAAGCAAACTTAGAAAATATTCTTGTAGGAACAACACGATGGATTTTAGAAGATAAGAGTGGAGATATATTAGGATTAGCAAAATCAATAGGAGGAGTTCCTTTACTAGCAACTCAATTAAATTTTTCTAAATCTTGCTATGAACAATTGCAGGTTTATGAGAAAGGATATGTTAAAGAAGGCATGGGTGCTGGAGCATGTGCTGTAGCTTCTAGCATTTCTTATAATTTAACAGAGAAAGATTTATTATCAATTGTTGAGAATCTTTTAAAAAGCTATTACATCTAATCGGTACTTAAAAAACTTCAATATTTTAAAAAATTAGTAAAAATCTTATTTATAAAAAACATGTATCTCATAGTACATATGGGACACAAACATTTATTTATCTACTTTATGAATAAAATTCTCTATTTACATAACGACATATAGAAAGAGAAATAAAATAAAGGATTCGTCAAAAGAGTGAAATCTAGCTTAAGATTAACGAATAAGGGAATTAATTTTCTTAGTGAACCACTCATAAAAATTATAAAAAACTAGGAGGGCATCTATGGCGCTTGTACCTATGCGGCTACTTTTAGATCATGCAGCAGAAAACAATTATGGTATTCCTGCATTCAATGTCAACAATATGGAACAGATATTAGCAATCATGCAGGCAGCAGACGAAACAAACAGTCCTGCAATTTTACAAGCCTCTCGTGGTGCCCGGAAGTATGCAGGAGAAAACTTTCTTCGTCATTTAATTCTTGCGGCAGTTGAAAGTTATCCTCATATTCCTATTGCTATGCATCAGGATCATGGGAATAGTCCTGCTACTTGTTATAGTGCAATTCGTAACGGATTTACTAGTGTAATGATGGACGGCTCATTAGAGGCAGACGGTAAAACTCCTGCTAGCTTTGACTATAACGTTCGTGTTACTTCTGAAGTAGTTAAAGTAGCTCATGCTGTAGGCTCTAGTGTGGAGGGCGAACTTGGGTGTTTAGGTTCGCTTGAGACTGGTCAAGGAGAAAAAGAAGATGGGCATGGATTTGAAGGAACTTTAAGTAAAGAGCAACTTCTTACTGATCCGGATGAAGCAGTAGATTTTGTTGAGAATACTGAAGTTGATGCCTTAGCTGTAGCTATTGGTACTAGTCATGGCGCTTACAAATTTACCCGTAAGCCTACTGGAGAAGTATTGGCTATTAGTCTTATTGAAGAAATACATAAACGTCTTCCTAATACTCACTTAGTCATGCATGGCTCTTCTTCTGTACCTCAAGAATGGTTAAATATAATTAATCAATATGGTGGGAAGATATCTGAAACATATGGTGTACCTATTGAAGAGATTCAAAAAGGCATAAAGAGCGGGGTTCGTAAAATCAATATTGATACTGACAATCGTTTAGCTATTACAGCGGCTATTCGTGAGTGCTTTGCAAAAGATCCTAGTAACTTTGATCCACGCCATTTTATGAAACCATCTATCGGCTATATGAAAACAGTCTGTGTTGATCGTTATCAAAAGTTTTGGGCTGCAGGTAATGCTAGCAAAATTAAACAGATGAGTCTTGAAGATTATGCCGCAAAATATTCTAGAAATGAGCTAACAACAAGTAAAAAAGGTTGATTGCAATATAACGATTGCAATTACATTTTATAACTAGAAATTTAGGTTAATTAATATTAACATCTTAAATTTCTAGTTATTGCATTACATATTTAATTACTAAATTAAAATATTTAGCCAAAACACAACTTGTTATTCAACATAGCTTTTACATATGAGAATTATTTGAGAAGTTACTTCTTCAACTGTGAGCCCATCTGTATTTAATTCAATAGCATCAGTAGCTTTACAGAGAGGTGCGATTTTTCGATAACTATCTTGATAATCTCTTGCTTTAATATCTTTTTTTAGTTCGTGTATACTAATATTTTCTAATTTTTGAGATTCATAGTCTATCAATCTACGTTTTGCTCTTTCTTCTACAGATGCAGTAAGAAATATTTTAATATCTGCGTCTGGGAAAACATTAGTGCCAATATCCCTTCCCTCAGCAACAACACCCCTGGAACAACCTATCTCTCTCTGATGTCTTACTAATTTATTTCTTACTGCAACTTGAGCTGAAATTAGAGAAACTGATTGAGTTACTTCTAATGTTCTTATATTTTTAGTTACATTCTCTCCATTAATCAAAATTTGAGATGTTTCTTGTTTAAAATCATCTATCAAACACAAAGTTACTGTTTTAATTAACTCTGCTATTGCTTTTTCATCTTCTAGTGCAATTCTTGATTTTAAGACCAACCAGGTAATTGCTCGATACATTGCTCCTGTATCCAAATAAGTTAAGTGAAGTGCTTTAGCTACCTTTTTAGTCACAGTTGATTTACCAGCCCCTGCTGGGCCATCAATAGCTACAATAAGCTTAGAAAATTTTTGAGTAGACATGCCGTAATATATAAATAATTTATTAGGGTTCAATTTATAAATTTCTTAACTTATATTTCTTTGTTAAAAATAATTTATTTAAAGACTTGTTTTGTTAGAAATATTTATACTGAATATTCATGTTTTTACGTATTTAATTTTTGATAAAATAATAAATTTATACTAATAACATGAAAGCTTTTTCATAAAACCTTCTTTCAAAACTAAATTTTAGTCTAAGATATTTTTTAAATATTTTCCTGTATAAGATTGAAGATTTTGAGCAATTGCTTCTGGAGTTCCAGCCGCAATAATATTTCCTCCTTCATCACCGCCTTCTGGACCAAGATCAATTATCCAATCTGAACATTTGATTACATCTAAGTTATGTTCAATAACTACAATTGAATTTCCTTTATCAACTAGTCTTTGTAGAATATTTAACAAATGATGAATATCATAGAAAGATAAACCAGTAGTAGGTTCATCAATAAGATATAAAGTTTTACCTGTCGCCCTACGAGATAGCTCTGAAGCTAGTTTAACTCGTTGTGCTTCGCCTCCTGACAATGTTGGCGCTGATTGTCCTAGTTTTAAATATCCTAATCCTACATCGACTAAAGTCTGCAATTTATTTATAACTCTAGGAATGTTTTCAAAAATTTGCAATCCTTCTTCAATAGTTACATTTAAAATATCAGAAATTGTATATCCTTTATATTTAACTTGTAGGGTCTCTCTATTATATCTTGCTCCTTTGCAAACTTCACATTGAACATATACATCCGGTAAAAAATTCATTTCTATCATATTGACTCCTTGTCCTCCACAATTTTCACATCTCCCACCCTTTACATTAAAAGAGAACTGTCCTGGTTTATAGCCTCTTGCTTTTGCTTCTATGGTTTGAGAAAAAAGTTCTCGTATACTATCAAAGATACCAGTATAGGTAACAGGATTTGAACGAGGAGTTCGACCAATAGGAGATTGATCTATAATAATTACTTTGTCAATCAGTTCAAGACCTTTAACTTCAGAAAGATATTTTGGAAAAGGAATTTTTTTAGTTAAATGATTTTGTAATGCAGGATATAAAAGTCTTTTAATTAGAGTAGATTTTCCCGAACCAGACACTCCTGTAATAGTAACTAATTTACCTAATGGAATTGATACATTGAGATTTTTCAAATTGTTAGCATGACAGTTTTTCAACTGTAAGATAGCTCCATTACCTGAGCGTCTTTTTTCTCGTTTTTTAATTATTCTCCTGCCAGACAAGTAGTCTGCCGTAAGAGAGTTTTTTGAATTTAGCAATGCTTCTAGGTTTCCTTGAGAAGTTATTGTTCCTCCATGTATTCCTGCTAGAGGACCTATGTCAACTATATGATCAGCTATTCTAATAGTTTCTTCGTCATGTTCAACAACTATTAGAGTATTTCCTAAATCCCTGAGGTTCTGTAAAGTTTTTAAAAGACGTTCATTATCTCGTTGATGTAATCCGATACTTGGTTCATCTAATACATACAAAACCCCTGTTAATCCTGAACCAATTTGTGTCGCTAAACGAATTCTTTGTGCTTCTCCTCCCGATAAGGTAGCTGTTCCTCTATCTAAAGTTAAATAATTTAAGCCAACATCTAAAAGAAACTGTAATCGATTTTTAATTTCTTTCAACGCTATCTCACCAATTATCTTCTGTTTTTGGGTTAGCTCTAATTGTTCGATTTTTTTCAAACATTTATCAATAGAAACACTGGTTAATTCATTAATATTGTATTGTCCCAATTTAACAGATAGTACTTCTGGTTTTAACCGTTTACCTGAGCAAGATTTACAAGTTTGTTCAATAATATACTTTTCCATTTTTTGTTTCATATTTTCAGAACTAATTTCGCTATAATTACGTTCTAAAATTGCTAAAACTCCTTTAAAATTATAGTAGTATCCTTTACGGTTATTAAATCGAGAATCTTCTTCAAGCCATATAGGCTCATCACTACCGTATAACACAAAATCTTGTTGTTCCTTAGTTAATTCATTCCAAGGAGTCTGAATATCAAAGCCGCAACTTTTACCAATACTATAAAGTAGAGATAAATAATAAGAATTGTTTTTTTCTGACCAAGGAGCAATAGCTGCATATAGTGGAGAATAAGGATTAGGAATAATTAATTCTGGAGAGAATTTACGTAAACTTCCTAGGCCATGACAATCAGGACAAGCACCATAAGGGGAATTGAAAGAAAATAATCGAGGAGATAGTTCTTCCATTACTGTCCCATGTTTAGGACAAGAGAAGTTTTCAGAAAACATTAATTCAGAGGGCAATTTGATAGCTATTTTTTCTTCTTGTATAACTTTTTCTGTATTAATAGTGATTAATGCTAATCCTTCAGAGTTAAACAAGCAAGTCCTCAAAGAATCAGTTAATCTTTCTTCTATACCTTCCTTTTTAATTAGACGATCAACAACAATTTCAATGTTATGGTATTGATTTTTATTGAGTTGAATATTATCTGTAATTTCTTTGATTTCTCCATTAACTCTTACTCTTACGAATCCTTGAGAGGCTAGGTTAGATAATAACTGTTTATGAGTTCCTTTTTTTCTCCTTGCTACAGGTGATAAAATCTGAAACCTTGTATTTTCTGGTAATTCCATTATGCGATCGCACATCTGGTCGATAGTTTGAGGAGAAATGCTATGACCACATATAGGACAGTATGGTGTACCAGCTCGACCAAACAATAGTCTCAAATAATCATAAATCTCTGTTACTGTACCTACAGTTGAGCGAGGATTATGAGAAGTCGATTTTTGATCAATAGAGATAGCAGGACTCAGTCCTTCAATTGTATCAACTTCTGGTTTATCTAATTGACCCAAAAATTGCCTAGCATAAGTACTTAAAGACTCTACATAACGTCTTTGTCCCTCAGCAAAAATAGTATCAAATGCTAGAGAAGATTTTCCTGAACCTGATACTCCAGTAAAAACAATTAATTTATTACGTGGAAGTTCAAGATTGATATTTTTTAAGTTATGTTGTCTAGCGCCACGAATACGAATGTTATCTAAATCAGCCATAATCTTTATTTTTATTTCTTATAGTTTTTCAAGATAGTAGAACCAACATCCCATCTCCAAAAGAATAAAAACGGTATTTTTGTTCAATAGCTATCTTATACAATTCTAATAATCTTTTTCTCCCTATTAGAGCACTAACAAGCATTAGTAAACTAGATTTAGGAAGATGAAAGTTTGTAATCATTCCATCAATCAAGCGCCAACTATATCCTGGATAAATAAAAATATCAGTTTTACCTGAAAAAGACTTTACGCCATATTCTGTATCCATTGAAGTTTCATTCGCCATTCCCTCTAAAGCTCTTACCACAGTAGTCCCTACTGCTATTACTCTTCCTCCGTTAATCTTAGTTTTATGAATTTTCTGGATTGTTTCACTTGGCACTTCTACCCATTCTTGATGCATTGTATGTTGCTTTATATCATCTGTACTAACTGGGCGGAATGTTCCTAGTCCTACATGTAAAGTAATATAAGCTTGCTCAATTCCTTTCTTCTGTAACTTTTGTAATAACTCTTGAGTAAAGTGCAATCCTGCTGTCGGAGCAGCTACTGCTCCAGGCTTTTGTGCATAAATTGTTTGATACTGAGATGAATGAGCATTGCAATTAGAAATATAAGGCGGCAAAGGAAGATGCCCAATTCTTTCTAAAGCTTCCCAAAAAATTTTTCTAGAGCTCACGTCAAACTTTAGTATTCTTCCTCCTGTTTCTTCATCTTGATCTACTACTGTTGCCTTTATTAAAAAATCTTGGTTGAGATCATCTAATTTTTCTTTAAATAAAATTTCACTACCAATTTTAAATCTTTTTCCTGGTTTAACTAGCGCAAGCCAGGAGAAAGGTTCTTTTTCCTCTAGTAATAAAACCTCAACCTTAGCTCCAGTAGTTTTTTGTCCGTAGAGCCTTGCTGGAATAACTTGTGTATTATTAAACACTAACAAATCTCCAGGTAATAGCCACTTAGGTAATTCATGAAAAAAACTATGAATATGAGTATCGAGAGAATTTATCACTAATAGCCGCGAAGAATCTCTAGGAACCAAAGGACTCTGAGCAATTAAATCTGAAGGTAAGTAATAGTTATAGCTTGATAATGAGTAATCATCATTCATAAGACAGTTTTATTGAAAAGAAGCTGTTGTTTATGTTTAACATGAGGTTCGAGAAGATCAAAACTATATGATGTGGTTTTTATTTCCTTGAACTTCTATTTTTAATAATTACATTATTAAAAATAGTTACTCTTTTCATTTTAAAGCAATAGAAACATTATTTAAAGTACAAAATAAATGCTATGTGACGTTTGACTCTACATAGAGAAAATATAAATAATAACTTTATTAACTGAAATAGACCTTAAGCTAAATTATCTCTATTTGGATAACATATATAAGCAATGAAAGCTAGCTTTGTATGTTAATTTTTATGTCAGAAATTACAATCAATTCATTGTGATACTTATACTTATTTCAATCAACGCTGTTGAAGCTTACGTTTCTTAAGGAGGAGTAATATATGAATCTTATACAAAAGATAGACTTGAGAAATCTTGACTCTTTTATAATCATTAAAAGTTTTTTAATATGGAGTTTTTCTTTAATAGTGTGCTTATTGATTGTAGGGTTTCCTGTAATTATTTTTATGGCAACTTTTTGCGCTTTAGCTTCCATTATCCTACAAACATTTTTACCCATGAGTTCTGTATTATTAGTTGTAGGAACTCTACTTAGTCTTAATTTACTAATAATTTTCACAAGTGCAGCCATATTAACAATTAAAGGTATACATCCTCAAGAAGTACATTGGCTAAGATGGTTAAATGGTAAAGGAACTCATATAAATACTTCTGTTTATGCATCTTGTCCTTTAACTTGCGATATTGCATAACGACATTAAGAAATATCTTACAAATCAGTAATAATTTTTTAATCCATAGTAAATAAAAACTACCATAATTTAACTCTTAATTATGGTAGTTTTTATATAATTAATCTTTAATTTAGTAAGCACCATTATTCTTCGGAAAAATAATTATTCCAATAGTTTTAAAGATTATCCATATATCTATCATCCAATTATAATAATTCACATAATAAACATCAATTTGTACTCTTTGAGGATAAGGGATATCATTACGCCCTGAAACTTGCCACAAACCAGTAATACCCGGACGAATAGTTAAAACCTTGCCTATCTTATCTCCGTATTTACAAAGCTCTTCAGTAACTAAAGGCCTAGGCCCAACAACACTCATATCTCCTTTTAGAACATTCCAAAACTGAGGAAATTCATCCAGACTAGTTAAACGAAGAAATTTCCCAATCCAAGTAATTCGAGGATCTTCTCTTAACTTAAAATTATTTTCAAATTCAGCTTTGATTTGTGGAGAACTTGCCATTATTGATTCTAATACTTCATCTGCATTCTGAACCATGGTTCTAAACTTAATGCATTTAAATTTCTTAAAATTCTTTCCAGCTCTTTCTTGAAAATAAAAAATAGGGCCAGGAGAACTAATTGCTATCAAAAAACTTAATAACAAATAGAGAGGCAAAAAGACAATCAATACAGATAAAGAAAACAATACATCAAAAGCTCTCTTTATAAATTGATTGCTTAATATATTTTGTGATCTAGATTTAAAATGAATTTTTTGAAAAATTGAAGGAATTAATTTGTTTTTTGTTAAAACTTGCAATACTTTAATAGAAGTCAATTGGTTGTTAACAGTCATTTCACTCCTTTAAGTTACACCATACTAGTTTTTTAGAATCTTATCAGGTAAATATGTACATTAGTATAAGTCTATGACGAGGAATTTTCAGTAAAATTTTTATAGCATTTTTCTAAAAAAGCTAAATAAGATGTTTTAAAAATCTCAGGAGAAAACTTTTCTGCCTGACGACGACAACTTTTAGGATCCACTTGATACTGGAAATCTTGAAAAGTTTCAACTGCATCAATAAGAGATTCAACAGTTTGATGTTTAAATAAAATCCCAGTTCCATTTTGTGCATCTTGTTGTACATCAATAACAGTTTCTAAAGCACCACCATTTCCATAGGCGATAACTGGAGTTCCACAAGCTTGAGCTTCTACTAAGGCAATTCCAAAGTCTTCACAGGCAGCATATATAAAAGCCTTTGCTTTTGCAACATACTTTTCTACTACTGTATCCTTTTGTGCTCCTAAAATTTGTATGTTTGGTTTGGCTATTAAACGAAGTTTTGCAATTTCTGGTCCATCACCAATAATAATTAGAGGATATCCTAATTTATTAAAAGCTTGTACGATTAAGCTAATTTTTTTATAACTAACTAGCCTAGAAACAGTAACATAAAAATCATCTTTACTAGAATTAAAGGTAAATCTATCTATATCCACTGGAGGATAAATAACTTTAGCTGTACGACGATAACAACGCCATATACGATCAGCCGTATGATGAGAATTAGCTATAAAAAAATCAACACGGTTAGCAGATATAACATCCCACTGTCTTAGATGATGTAATAAATAACGCGTAAATATTCCAGGAATTCCTCTACCTATCATTGAACTTCTGAGATAATCAAAAGTTAAATCCCAAGCATAGCGCATTGGTGTATGACAATAGCAAACATGTAGTTGATGTGGACTTGCAAGTATTCCCTTAGCTACAGAGTGAGAAGAAGATAGTATTACATCGTATTTTCTTAAATCTAGTTGTTCTATAGCTAAAGGGAGGAAAGGCAAATACTTTTGGACACCAGTATGGGCTAAAGGAAAGTATTGTAAAAAAGTGGTTCCAATAGAGCGATTATAAAGATAACTCTTAGGGTTAGTAGATTCAAAGTCAATAAGAGAATAAACATCAGCTGTTATGTGCTTAAGGATTTCTTTGACTACTAATTCAGAACCTCCTGTAGCTTTTGGAGTTAACCATTCATGAACTAAGGCGTATTTCATATATAGCTATTATATATAAGTAAGATAAAGTTAAAAAAATGCTAATTTTAGACTTATAGGCCACTTCTACAGTAAAAACTGTTTTAAAGTAATAATTTTCTTCATTTTTTCATAACACTTGATATTCTATACAATCTAGAGAAAATAGCGATAAATAATAATTTACTTTTCTTATATTTTATAAGTTAAGAATAAAATATTGTAGGTCTTTAATTTATAAAATTTCGTGATTAATTACTAGCAAGATAAGTCTTGTTTCATACCACGATTTATATCTTACTTCATAAAGATATAAACATTACTTTTATTATTTTTTATACTATTGAATTTTTTGATATAAATTGTTAACAGTTTAGATTGTAAATAATTTAATTTATATTTTTTCGTTATGATTAATGCCGTAATTAGATATAGAATTACTATAAATAAACAGTACTAATAATATAATTTTATTTTAGATATTTGTCGCAAACCCATTTCTAGTAGTATATGTGTAGTACGTATATTATGAGAATAGTCATGATTGATAGAATTCATTTTACAGGATTATTGAATTAATGCCTAATCAATACTTTGCTACTGTTGCCAGAGGATTAGAGAAAGTAGCTGCTGAAGAATTAAGAAAATTAAACGCTAAGAATATTGAAATCACATTTGCTGGAGTTCATTTTCAAGGTGATAAATCTCTATTGTACAGGGTTAATATATGGTCAAGAACTGTCTTTCGTTTTCTAATGCCTATTCTTACAATTAAGTGTAATGATGAGTTGGAACTGTATAACAATGTTAATAAAATAGACTGGTCTCAATATTTAAGAACAGAACAAACATTCGCAGTAAACTGTACAGGAAAAAACTTAAAATTAAATCATACTCACTTTACCGCTCTACAAATTAAAAACTCTATTGTTGATCAGCAAAGACTTCGCTTCAATAAGAGATCTATTATTGATACTAAAAATCCTAATATTTTAATAAATGCTCATATTGATAAAAATTCATGTATTTTAAGTTTAGACAGTTCTGGAAATAGTTTACACAGAAGAGGATATCGCACAGCCATGGGCTTCGCACCTATCAAAGAGAGCTTGGCTTCAGCACTATTAGACATAGCAGAGTGGACACCTGATATCTGTTTATTAGATCCTATGTGTGGGTCAGGAACTATACCTATTGAAGCAACTTTAAAAAGTTTAAACATAGCTGTAGGTTTAAACAGAAAATCTTTTGGATTTCAATTCTGGCAAGACTTTGATGAAAAACTTTATAAAACTATAATTAATGAAGCAGTTGAAAAACAAAGAAAGAAACTTAAAGCACCTATCTTCGGGTATGATTGTGACTTATCAGTAATAGAACAAGCAAAAATAAATGCGAAACAGTGTAATATTGAAAAACATATTTATTTTATCCAAACAGTTCTGAAAGATATTGAGGCACCAGCAGATAGAGGAATGATTATATGTAATCCACCTTACGGAAAGCGTATAGGAGATACTAAAGAATTAGGCAAATTATATAAACTATTGGGTGATATACTCAAGCAACGTTTTAAAGGATGGGTGGCTTATATTCTAAGTGGTGATAAAGAATTAATAAAACAAATTGGACTAAGAGCATCTAGTCGTACTTCAATTTATAATGGATCCTTGAACTGTACTTTATTAAAGTACGATTTATATTAAGTTTGTATATCATTAGATACTAAATTACTTACTGTACTAAATTGTTAGTCTATATATTAATTAAAAATACATTAGACATAAGATTTTCTAAAAATTTATTAGTTTCAGGACTCTTTAAAATTAATAAATGGATCAGTTAACTCATCTCAGAAAATATCATATACTGTATTATTATTTGTAAATGGTTCCATTCTAATTGTGTTAAAATTTCAATTTTTAGTTAATTACTTTTTATATATTAATCACATAAGGTTTAATTTTAAGTTTAAAAAATAAAAGTTTTATAACAGATAAATATGACTAAAATTACATCCCGTAAATCTTTAGGAATTCATGAAGTATTTGATATTGGTCTAGAAAAAGATCATAATTTTCTATTAGATAATGGTTTTATAGCTTCTAATTGCTTTAATAAATCTCACTCCACAGCTTATGCTTACATAACCTATCAGACAGCATATTTAAAAGCCAATTATCCTGTTGAATATATGGCTGCTTTATTAACTGCTAATAGTGATAATCAAGATAAGATAGAAAAATATCGAGAAAATTGTCAAAAAATGGGTATTCAAGTTTTACCTCCAGATATTAGTCTTTCTCTTAAAGATTTTACTCCTTTAGAAAATCAAATTCTTTTTGGATTATCAGCAGTTAGAAACTTAGGAGAAGGAGCTATAGATAGTATCTTAAAAGCTAGAATACAATTAAATACAAAATTTAATTCTTTGGCAGATTTTTGCTCTAATACTGATTCAAGAACTGTTAACAAAAGAGCCTTAGAAACTTTAATTTATTCTGGAGCTTTTGATAGTGTTTCTAATAATCGTAAACAATTAATTAATGATCTTGATTTAGTAATTTCTTGGGCACAAAAAAAAGCAAAAGATAAAGAAAGTGGTCAATTAAATCTTTTTGATTTAATTACTAATAATGCTGATAACTCTAACTTAGACTTAGAATATGAAGATGTTCCTAGCTCTCCATCAGTTGAAGATTTCTCTCTACAAGATAAATTAAAATTTGAGAAGGAATATCTTGGTTTTTATATTTCAGAACATCCTCTAAGAATAATTGAAGAACCAGTTTCAATTCTCTCTCCAGTTTCTTTTGATGAAATAATAGTTCAGAAAGCTAAGAGAAATATTACTATTTTATCTACAATTGCTGAAATTAAAGAATATACAACTAAAAAAGGAGATCAGATGGCCTTTTTAGTTTTAGAAGATACATCAAGACATATCGAAGGAGTTTGTTTCCCAAAAAGTTATAAGAAAATTAAAAATGTTCTAACAAAAGACTCCGTATTAATTATTTGGGGAAAAGTTGATTTTCGAGACGATAAAGTACAAGTAATAATAGAACATGCTCAAGATATAGATTCTATGAGAATAGTTATTATTGATTTGAGTTTGGAACAAGCTACCAATAAAATATCTTGTCATAATTTGAAGTCTATTCTATCTGGACATGCAGGAAAAAATAATCAAACTAAAATACCACTTTTTATATTTCTTCAGGATAAAGGCAATAAAAAATTAATTAGATTAGACGAAAGTTATTGGCCTAATGATGAAAAATTAGTCATTAATGCTTTAAACAAAGTTGAGTTTAATTCATATTCTATTTCTTTATTGGAATATAAAAAATAATATGGTTTTATTCTTTATAAAGACAAATTGTAATTATTTTGATTAACAATAAAATTAGCTTTTGTAATAAAAAAAGATTATTGAATATCTTTATTCCTTTATGCAAATATTCGTCTTCAATAGTTTTTTTAAAAGATAACTTCTAAATTTATTTTAAAGCTAATTCAATTAATTTATCTACTAGCTCGTGAAACTCTAATCCTGTCTTTATCCATAATTCTGGATACATACTAGACTCTGTAAAGCCAGGGAAACTGTTAATCTCATTGATAAAAATTTTTTGGGTTCCTTCAATATAAAAGAAATCTACTCTAGATAATCCTCTACCATTAATTGTAGTAAATGCGTTAATGGCCATCTGTTGAATTTTTTCTATTATATGATTTGGTAATTGAGCAGGAATATGTATCTTAGAACTAGTATCTTTATATTTAGCTTTATAATCATAGAAATCACTTTCAAAAGTAATTTCTCCTACGACAGATGCTTTAGGAATATCATTTCCCAAAACTCCACATTCTAATTCTCTAGCGATAATTCCTTCTTCAATAATGATTCGATTGTCATAACTAGCAGCATTTTTTAGAGCAATCTCTAATTCATCATGAGAAGAGACTTTTGAAACTCCAACTGAAGAACCCAGATTGGCTGGTTTAATAAAACATGGATATCCAAGATTTGTTCTAATATCATTACATAATTGAGAATAGTATTGAGCATTAGAAAACAATTTAGAATATTCAAGAGTTAAATATTTAACCTGAGGAAATCCTGCTTGTGAAAATATTGTTTTCATTACAATCTTATCCATACCTATTGCTGATCCTAATACACTAGTTCCAACAAAGGGAGTTTGCATCATCTTTAATAGGCCCTGAATAGTTCCATCTTCTCCATTTGGACCATGTAAAACTGGAAACCAAACATCTATTTGATTTACTTCAGTTGGAAATTGCCATAGCTGAAATTTTTCTTCTTTTTTTAGTAATACTAATGGTAAAGCTTGTTTGGTTTGTAAAACTTGTTCAGCTATTTTTCCAGATATCCAAACACCATTTCTTTGAATATAAATAGGTATTACATTATACTTACATAGATTATTACCTATTTGTAATGCTTGTAAAATAGCTCTAGCTGAATTAATAGAAACTATATGTTCTTCTGAGGCTCCGCCAAACAATAAGCCTATTGATATTTTCATCATTTCTTTTTATTGTCTAATTAGAAACAATCATAAACTATCATTATTATCTTAACGACTTTAATTTAAAAATAAGTAAGATAAATAATTTATCGTATCAGCTTAATTAAATCTAGAATATGCTTTTGACACAGTCTTTAAACAATATTGTATTTCTCTAATTAAAATTAGAGAAATTATAATAATTATAAAATTGTTAAATAACCCTTAAGAACCTCGATAAGCGTACTTCCGCTCCAAATAGCAACCATAAGAATAGACGCAGATAAAACGCTAGCTATTGAGCAAACAATTAGTCCGAGAAAAGTAATACATCCATCATTTTCTTGCAATCCAAAGCCTGTTACGAAAATACCTATTGCAGGTAATGTATTCGTCCCAGGAATAGGTATCATCATAGAAATCGACATAAAAATAATTATTAAACCAATAAAAATACGTGTAATTTTGTTAGTACAGATGTAGGTCATACGAGGACGAGCTAATAATTCAATACGTTGTAACCATGGTTTGCTTTTTTGAACAAAAGCTTGTGCAGTTCCTAGCTTTATAGAACTATTTAAAAGCTTTTTTGGAAACCAAGGAATTCTAGTTCCTAAAACAAATTGGCAGGCTAGAATAAGTATTAATATTCCAAAAGGAATCGAATAACCAGGTGCTGGGACTGGTAAAGCTGAGGGAAGGGATAAGATAACAAATAAAAAACCAAAAACTCTTTTTCCAGCTAGTTCTAGAAGATCAACTAATCTTATATCATCTGACAGCTTTTTTTGCGAAAAGTATTGTTCCAATTCAATCGATAATTTAGTCATAATATCTTAGCTTTAATATTTAAAATAAAAAATAACGCGTGCAGTTTCCTTATTAAACTTAAGTTTTTAAACTTTAGTAATTGGTATATTTGCTTTTTTAGACTTTGAATAAATAATATTTTTGATGAGTTTTTTCAGAAATATTATGGATACCAAAGAAATTCTCCCTTCATATTTCATATTAGGTTTCTAAAACCTAATATTTTGTTAAAACCATTTTTATAGTCGAGTAGCATAGATAAGGTAGCGTTTGTTTGAGCTTAATATCTAATTAAAAATAAATTTTTTATGTTTCGTAGTTTTATTTTGTGTATGTGATATTTTAGTTTTTCAAAATAAAAATTATATATTTAACGAAATAGTATAAGTAAAATTTTAGTGTTATGTTCTAAAAATTTTATTTTTAAAAGTAAATATTTTGATGATCATTGACTAGCATATTACTTATAGTTAATATACATTAGCTCATTTAATATTATATGAAAATAAAGAAAAATTCATTCAATAAAGTAAAAAATGAATATAAAATCTGCAAGTAAAAAATAATCTCTGGATTTTATAACTAAATCTGTCATTAAAAAATTTTAGATTGTAGTTGTTATGTCTAATGATTTTCTTTAATTTAACTAAATAGCTTTTTCGTTAAAAACAATATTATTATGAATTAAGCACTCTATGTGGACATCTTAATGGACTATATCGATCTCGACTCTCGACAAAAACAAAATTTAGGACTTCTACTGGGAGTAAGCTTATTTTTTTGGATTAGTATTACAGTTTTATTACCTACCTTACCAACATATGTTGAGTATCTTGGTGGTACAAAACCTGAAATTGGTTTGATTATGGGTAGTTTTGCTGTGGGATCATTATTTTCTAGAACACTGTTAGGTTATTTAGCTGATACTAAAAGCAGAAAATTAGTTCTTTATATTGGAGTTATTATTGCAGCTTTATCTCCATTAAATTATCTTTTTGTTCAAACTATCCTTCCTTTGTCTATTGTTCGTGCAATTCACGGTATTAGTATTTCTGCTTTTACTACAGCCTATAGTGCTTTGGTTATAGATTTTTCGCCCATAAAACATAGAGGACGAGTAATTGGCTATATGAGCTTAGTAACACCTATTGGTATGAGCATTGGTCCTGTATTTGGAGATTTATTAAAAGAAAATTTTGGATATACTACTTTATTTATTGTGTCATCAATTTGTGGCTTTTTAGGGTTATTTTTAGTTGTCGCAATGCAAAAAGAATCCAACTCTAACTCTTATAGTTCTTCTGGTATTAATAATAACGATTCGTCTCATAGCTTTCATAAAATACTATCTAGTCATTCTTTAGTTATTCCAACATTAGTTTTGTTATTAATTGGTCTGCTATTTGGTACGATAATAACTTTTTTACCTCTCTTTTTAGAAGAAAAAGGATTAGAATTTAGTGCAGGTTTATTTTATACATTAGCTTCTATTACAAGCTTTTTATCGCGAATTTTCTTAGGTAGAGTAGCTGATAAATTTGGGCGTGGTTTATTTATTACAACTAGTATTCTTTGCTATTTTAGCTCAATGATTTTATTGACTCAAGCGACTGGAAGTCAACAATTATATTTAGCAGCTATCTTTGAAGGAATAGGAGCAGGAATTCTTATGCCTATGATCATCACCTTAGTTTCTGATCGTTCATCTCCTCAAGAAAGAGGTCAAGTTTACTCTGTATGTCTAGGTGGTTATGATCTTGGTATAGCTCTTGCAGGACCTATAGTAGGTATTCTAGGAAGTGAACTTACTTATCAAACTATTTTTACTTTTAGTAGTAATTTAGCCTTAATTGCATTTATCTTATTTATTGTCCAATCTAATCCCACGATAAAAACGTCTTTAGCTTTTGCTGTAGGAAAGAGAGAAGATTTATACTATCGTGAAAATTAATAATATTTTATATATTTTAATTAAAATGTTTCTAATTTATTTTTAATTTTATGAAACTAAATAAAAATATATAGAAAATTCTATTTTTTAACAAAACTAGATACTGTATAAAAAACAATCAAATACTAAATAATGAGTTCTTTAACTGTTCAGATACATGAAGATAAATATGCCGTATCAGCTGAAGCAGCTAGAATTACGCAAAACTATCTTATGGAGACTTTAAATAAACAAGATGAAGCCACAGTTTTATTAGCCACAGGTAATTCTCAAATTAAATTTCTAGAAGCTTTAACAGATTCAAGAAAAATTGATTGGTCACGTGTTAATTTTTTACATCTAGATGAATACTTAAATATCGATAAAGATCATCCTGCTAGTTTCCATACTTATCTTCGTGCAAAAGTAGAAAACAAAATTAAGGCAAAATCTTTTAACTACTTACTTGGAGATACCTTAGAGCCCTTGCAAGAATGTATTCGCTATTCTAAATTACTCAGAAGAAGACAAGTTGATATTTGTTTTTTAGGAGTAGGAGTTAACGGACATTTGGCTTTCAATGAACCGCAGGCAGAAAATTTTAATGATTTTGATTTAGTAAAAATTGTTGAGCTAGATCTAAATACTCGTTGTTCTCAAGTAGATCAAAATTACTTTCAATCTATAGAAAATGTACCTAAATATGCTTTAACTGTAACTATTCCAATGATTTTGTCAGTCAAAAGAATTCTTTGCTTAGCAACTGGAGAAAATAAAGCAAAAATAGTTAAAATTATGTTACAAAACAATATTTCTTCAAAATGTCCTTCATCCATTTTAAGACAGCATTCTGATACAACTTTATTATTGGATAAGTGCTCAGCTTCACTCCTATAGATATTGTTTGTTTAATAATTAACGCTAATAACTATATATGTTGACTACATGAAAATAGATTAAATTCTAAAATTTAGATCTTATTTTTTTAAAAGTAGATTATCTAAATATCTTCTGTATAAAGTCTTTCATGAATTTAATCTTAGTTAAATTTATAAAAAACCAGTAAAGTGCCCTACTGGTTGGTTATTTTAATATGTTAATTTTACTTTTCTTGAAATATGAATTTCCTTAAGAGAAAAAAGAAACTGATATAAAAAATCCTTTTTTATAGACTCTATACTCAGGCTAAGATTATTTACATATGAATATAATAGTGCTTTTAATAATAATTCTTTTTTAAAAAACTTATTTTTTTGGAACATTCTATTGTTGTGATAGTCAGAGCTCTAGACACCTGTAGTTAGTATGACCCGGCTATTAGAGCTGTCAGCTATCACTGAGGTTGACAATAAGCAACAGATAACAGTAAAAACGCTATAGCTTTATTGAGTGTGTGGAAGTGGTAAACCAGATCAAAAAGTCACATTTTTTTCCATTATTGGGAATTATTCTTACAACAACAGTATGGTCAATAAGTAGACCTGTTAAAGGACAGGATATATTATTTATAAAAAATTTGAAAGACCAAGAAATTCAACAAAAATTTCTTGGCCATTTAAACCTGAACAAATATTCTGATAATTTATCTAATTTAAATAACTCTTATTTCAAAGTATCAACTTCAAAATTACCCAAAACTTTTTATACTGCTCAACTAGAAAAATCTTCATCTAATAAGTTTAAAGATATAAATTTATCAGAAACTTTTATTTCACAAGAAACAATAAGAAGTGAAATAAACAAACAGGAAATACTAGAAGAAGAACCAAGAATCTTAGTAGTAGAAGTAATAGTTAAAGGGGCAAATGAAGAATTAGAAAATTTAATATATAACATACTTCAAACTAAGCCAGGACGCACAACTACACGTTCTGAGTTACAACAAGATGTTAATGCTATTTATGCGACTGGTTACTTTGCAAATGTTCAAGTTACTCCTACTGATACCCCTTTAGGAGTTCGAATTACTTATGCTGTAAAAGTTAATCCCGTCTTAAAACAAGTGGTTGTTAATACAGTTCCTGATATTAAAGATCAGAGAGCATTACTTCCTGAAACCGTTCAAAAGATTTTTGGACAACAATATAATAAAACTCTTAACTTAAGGGATCTCCAGAAAGGTATCAAAAAAATCAATGAATGGTATGCCGAACAGGGTTTTGATCTTGCCCAAGTAATAGGTTCCCCTGCGGTGAGTGATGATGGTGTCATTACTTTGATTATTGCTGAAGGAGTTATAGAAAATATAAAAGTTCGTTTTTTTAACGCTGAGGATGAACCTGTTGATGGTGGAACTCGTGACTTTATAGTTACTCGAGAAATGCAGTTAAAACCAGGTAGCGTATTTAATCGAAAAACAGCTCAATTCGATTTACAACGTATATTTGGCTTAGGTTTATTTGAAGATGTAAGAATTTCTTTTAGTCCAGGAGAAGATTTAAGAGAAGTTATTGTAAATGTTGATTTAGTAGAAGGAAATACCGGATCACTCGCCGCTGGAACTGGTATTAGCTCTAGTAGTGGATTATTTGGAACAATCAGTTATCAAGAACAAAATTTAGGAGGTAATGGACAAACTATTGGTGGTGAAATACAAGTCGGTGAGCGAGAATTGCTTCTTGATGTTAATTTTACAGATCCTTGGATTGCAGGAGATCCATATCGCACAGCTTATACTGTAAACGGTTTTCGTCGCCGTACCATCTCTCTAGTATTTGATGGAGATGATAGCTCGATTAGAACTATGAATGGTTTTGATAGCCCTAGAGTAATACGTACAGGGGGAGGAGTTTCCTTCGCGCGTCCATTGGCAGAAGATCCCTTTAGTAAACCTGATTGGAGATTGACTGCTGGATTAAATTATCAACGAGTGTTAATAGAAAATGCTAATGGCAAGATTGCTCCTCTTTCTGCTCCGATAAATGGTTACCCAGAACAACCTCTTTCCTTTAGTGATTCAGGTCGTGATGATTTATATACATTATCTTTTGCGGCAGCTCAGGATTTTCGAAATAATCCTTTACGACCTACTAGTGGACATGTCATTCGCTTAGGATTAGAACAAACTGTACCAATTGGTTCAGGTAGTATTGGTTTTACACGTTTGCGGGGAAATTATAGTTACTATATTCCAGTTAATTTGATCGATTTAGGTTTTATTGAAGAAAATCAACCTAAACCTCAAGCTTTTGCATTTAATGTACAGTTAGGTACGGTTTTTGAAGATCTTCCTCCTTATGAAGCTTTTGTTATAGGTGGAAGTAATTCAATACGGGGTTACGCTGAAGGCGAAGTTGGAAATGGTCGTAGTTTTTTTCAGGCTACCGCAGAATATCGACTTCCTATCATTCCTGCCGTAGGAGCTTCTATTTTCTTTGATTATGGTACTACAATTAAATCTCAAAGATCTGTACGGGGTCTTCCTGGTGTAGTAAGGGGATTACCTAGTGATGGCTATGGATATGGAGTTGGTCTCAGGATACAATCACCTGTTGGACCAATTAGAGTAGATTATGGAATTAATAACGAAGGTGATTCTCGTGTTCATTTCGGGATCGGAGAAAGATTTTAATTAATATAAATTATTATGTTATTTGTTTATCATGAAACTAGATATGAATTTAAAGTTTAAGGTATCAGGTATTGGCTTACATTCTGGAAAAGAAACTCAGGTAAAAATAATACCTAATTACTATACAGAAGGACATCATTTCGTTAGGGTAGATCTTTTAGGTAATCCAATTATTCCTGTTCATATTTCAAAAGTTAGTCAGACTATATTATCTACAGAGTTATCTAATAACAACATTACTGTTCGAACAGTAGAACATCTATTAGCAGCTTTAGCTGGATGTGGAATTAAAAATGCTCGTATAGAAATTAATGGAACAGAAGTTCCATTATTAGATGGTTCAGCGAAGAATTGGGTTAATGCTTTTATTGACTCAGACTTTACTTTTTCAAAAATACAGGAAAGTGCTCCTTTACTAAAACCAATTTGGGTTCAAGACAAAGATGCTTTTGTTGCAGCAATTCCTGCACCAGAAATATGTTTCACTTATGGAATTAATTTTACTTATAAAGCTATTGGAAATCAATGGGCTAGTTGGAATCCTCGGAAAGAAACTTTTATGGACTTTGTTGCTCCTGCAAGAACATTTGGTTTTATAGACCAGATTGAACATTTAAGAGCATCTGGGCTAATCAAGGGAGGAAGTTTTGATAACGCATTAATTTGTAATCATAAAGATTGGTTAAACCCTCCTTTAAGATTTAGCAATGAACCTGTACGACATAAACTTTTAGATCTAGTAGGAGATCTAAGTTTATTAAGATTTATACCTCGGGCTCACTTTATAGCTTATAAAGCTAGTCACAAACTTCATATTCAATTAGCACAAAAAATAGCCAGTATTAATTAGTAATATTACCAACAACATATAAAACAAATAGATTAAATAAATAATTAAAGAATTTTTAAGTTTGTATTTAAATAACGTATTAATTAAATAAGATTTTTGAACAGTTGAAAAAGATTTAGCTATTTGGGTGGGCTCAGCCCACCCAAATAGCTAAATAGCTGAAACTTTTAGACTTAATAAATTAGATAAATCTCCTTCTAAGGCAATATTACGATTATTTGCTGCAAGATGACGAACAATTTTATAAACTGCTTCTATTTCGTCAGGATAACCTGTTTGTAATGCCAAAGTTTCAATACTTATCTCTCCAGATGTTTGCTTCATTATTGCTTGTACTTTAGTTTGCAAATTTAATATTGAAGCAGCCATTTGTTTTCCTGCTTCTACTCCAGGCTGATGATAAGCATTAATATTGACTAGAGAAGCATAGAAGCTAATTGTTCTTTCATACATAGCAATTAAAGCTCCTATTGTACGAGGCTTCACTTGAGGTATAGATATTGTGATAGAATCTCGTCCGTTTTCATATAATGCTTGTCTGGTTCCTTGTAAGAAAATAGACAAGTAATCACCTGATGTTACTCCAGGTTCTAATTCTAATGGATTATTTTGTCCATCTTGAAGTACTTCTATAAAAGTAGCAAAAAAATTGGAAACTCCATCTCTAAGTTGCTGAACATAAGCATGCTGATCTGTTGATCCTTTATTACCATATACAGCAATACCTTGATGAACTATATTACCATCAAGATCTTTTTCTTTACCTAAAGATTCCATTACTAGTTGTTGTAAATAACGACTGAAAAGAAGTAGGCTATCTTTGTAAGGAAGGACAACCATGTCTTTTTCTCCTTTACCGTTTCCAGAATAGAACCAAGCTAGAGCTAGTAATGCAGAGGGATTATCTTTTAAAGATTTAACTCTAGTAGCTTCATCCATTTCTTTAGCTCCAATTAACATCTCATCGATATCAATTCCTTGGAGAGCAGCAGGCAATAAACCAACAGCAGATAATTCAGACGTTCTTCCTCCCACCCAATCTTGCATAGGAAATCTTTCAAGCCATTCATTTGCAATTTCATCCATCAGGCTACCTGGCATCGTAACCGCCACAGCATGAGATTCAAATTTTAAACCTTGCATTTCATAGGCATGTTGAACTTCTAACATACCATTTCGAGTTTCAGGTGTTTTTCCAGATTTGGTAGTAACAATTACTAAAGTACTTTTTAGACGTTCACCAATTTGGTGAATCGTTTTATCTATTCCTTCTGGATCTGTATTGTCAACGAAGTGAATAGACATGGGTGCTTGGCATGGAGCTAATGCGTCTGATACGAATTGGGGTCCTAGAGCTGAGCCTCCAATTCCAACACAAAGTACATCAGTAAATTTACTCGCTGATGGTGGTTTAATAGTCCCTTGATGAATCTTTGTAACGAATTGCTTAATTTTAATTAAAGGTTCAGTAATTTCTTTTCTAATTTCATCATTAGGAGCCAATTCTGGGGCTCTTAACCAATAATGTCCAACCATTCTTTTTTCATCAGGATTAGAAATTTTTCCACTTTCTAGAGATTCCATATCCTGAAAAGCTTTGTTAAACTTCGGTAGAAGTTTATCGACAAAGTCTTGATTGAAACTCATTCTACTGATGTCGAGGTATATCCCTAATCCATTATGATAGTACAACCAGTTTTCGTAACGTTGCCACAGTTCTTGTTTATTCATAGAAACTACTATACAAACTTATTACTAGTAGAGAATATTTCACTCTCCACAATTAATAATAGAATATATCGGTAGGCAAAAAGTTATTAAAATTTTTGGACATAATAATTAAGATTTAAATTTATGTATGCTTAATTAGTATGTTTAGCTTTATTTGCAGTCATAGAATAAATAGTAAAATCTCTCTTATTATTTGTAATGGTTCATAATTTAAAGTTTATACACTTTTAATCTATTCCTTCTATTCTGTCTTCAGCCTGCTGATACAGTTCTTGTAATCGTTCTAGATTACTATCGGATGTTTCCCAGTAACCTCTACCATTAACTTCTAATAGAGTACTAACCATTTTACGGAAAGAATTAGGATTTAAATCCATTAAACGCTTACACATTTCTTCATCTTCAATAAAAGTAGTATTTGCATCTTCATATACCCAATTATCTACCGCATTAGCGGTAGCAGACCATCCCATAGTATTTACCAAACGTTTTGAAATCTCTCTAACTCCTTCATAACCATGAGATAACATTCCTTCATACCATTTTGGATTTAATAGTTTAGTGCGTGTATCCAATCGAACAGTTTCAGAGAGAGTACGTACCTGTGCATTTGCAGTTGTTGTATCAGCTATGTAAGCCGCAGGTTGCTTGCCATCTTCCCGTAGGCTAGCTACGATTTTTGTTGGATCAGAATCAAAATAATGAGAAACGTCTGTTAAACTAACTTCTGAAGAATCCAGATTTTGAAAGGTTGCATTCGCTGTTTTTAAAGCAGATTCAAATATCTTTCTATTATCTTTCATAATACCAGGATTATTTGAGTCAAAAGAAAAACTTTTCCTGTTTAAATACATATTGTGTAATTCTTTTTCTTCTTCCCAGCTACTATTTTCTATCGCTAAATTAACATTGGAGGAATAAGAACCAGAAGCATTTGAAAAAATGCGAGTTGCTGCTTCTCTAACATCAATATTCATTTCTGATGCTTGTTCCAGTGCATGTTTACGCACATAATTCATTTCTGAAGGTTCATCAGCTTCTGCTGCCATTTTAACAGCTTTATCTAATAGATTCATTTGGTTAATAAAAAGATCACGAAATACGCCGGAACAGGTCACCACAACATCAATACGAGGTCTTGCTAATTCTTCAAGAGGTATCAGTTCTAACTTATTAATTCTTCCTAGAGCATCTGGAAGAGGCTTGACTCCTACCATCCACATAATCTGAGCTAGAGATTCTCCATATGTTTTAATATTATCGGTTCCCCACAGAACACATGCAATAGTTTCTGGATATTGATCTCCATTATCGATTTTTTGTCGCTTAAGAAGAGAATCTACTACTATTTTTGCAGATTTTATTGCAGCTAACGTAGGAATGGATTGAGGGTCTAATGCATGGATATTTTTACCCGTAGGTAAAACATCCGGATTACGAACAATATCACCACCTGGTCCAGGTAAAACATACTCTCCTTCTAAACCTTTAAGCAATGCTTCTAATTCATGGCTTTCGCAAAGCTTTTTCAAACAGGATTCAAGATATTCAAAAAGAACTTTTAAAGAACTTCTATTGACTTTAGAATACCCTAAGTTTTCTAAAGTACTTACCCAAGGGGCTTTCTGGGTAATTTTCAGAATATCTATTTTTGAGATGAAGTCCACTCGACCTTCTTGATTTGTAGTTGCTTCAACCATTGAAGCTACAGCTTTCCTAGTTGCCAATGTAATTTTTTGCAATAACTCGACATCTTCTAATTTACCAATATCATTATTGTAATATATATCTTTAATGTCTCTTTCTATGCTTGTGGCAATGAGGCTTGGTAAAGATATTATATCTTCTTCCTCTCTATCTAGTGATGCGATATTGACTAATGTCGCTACTACCTCTTCGCCTGTTGGAGGTTTGCCAATAACATGAAGACCACATGGTAATAGTCTAGACTCAATTTCCATGAGCTTACTATAAACGATACCAATAATATTATCCATTTCTTCCGAAGTCATTTCCTTTGCATCAGTTTCAGGTAACTTAATATCTTTATCTAAGTTCACTAATCGACACTGGTCCATCACTGTATTAACTATCTGAATTCCGCGACTGGTAGCTTTTAAAGTTTGATATGATCCTATTAATTCATTTAATTCTTTTAAGCCTTTATATAGACCTGCATTCTCAGCTGGAGGAGTTAGATATGAGATAGTTTCTGCATAGCTACGACGTTTTGCAATAGTAGCTTCCGAAGGATTATTCGCCGCATAGTAATACAGGTTAGGAATATTACCAATTAAAGTATCAGGATAACAATTGCTAGACATTCCCATTTGTTTTCCTGGCATGAACTCTAAAGATCCATGAGTACCAAAGTGTAAAACTGCGTCTGCCTGCCAAACTTGATTTAAATATGTATAGTATGCTGCAAATCCATGATGAGGACTAGCAGATTTTGAAAATAATAAGCGCATAGGGTCGCCTTCATAGCCAAAAGTAGGTTGCACACCAATAAAGACATTCCCAAAATGCTTACCGTATATAAGCAAACTTTGGCCATCACTATTAAGATTTCCAGGTGGAGTTCCCCAATTTTCTTCTAAGCGCGTAGAATAAGGTGTTAATTTTTCATATTCTTCAACAGACATTCGATAAGCTACATTTAATTCAGGAGAAGCGTATTGAGCTTGTGCATCCTGAATAATATTATCCATCAAAGCTTTTGGTGAACTTGGTAATTCTGATAAATTATAACCTTTATCCTTTAGGGCTTTAAGTACTTCATAAATAGAACTAAATACATCTAAGTATGCTGCCGATCCAATATTGCCCTTATCTGGTGGAAAACTGAAAATAGTAATAGCTATTTTTTTCGCTTCTCTCTTTTTTTTCCTAAGATTAGCCCATTTTACGGCGCGTTTTGCCACTGTCTCAATACGATCTTGAAGTGCTATCGAGCGTCCAGTATTACCATCTCTACCTGATAATATTATAGGTTCGATAGCTCCATCTAGTTCAGGTATTGCTATCTGTAAAGCAACCTGAATTGGATGTAATCCTAAGTCACTATCTTCCCATTCCTCAGTAGTTTGAAAAACCAATGGTAATACGCACATATAAGGACAGTTCAAAGATTTTAATGCATCTATCGCTTTGGGGTGATCTTGCCTTGCTGGCCCACCTACTAAAGCAAATCCTGTTAAGGAAACAATAGTATCGACTATAGGAGCTTTTACTCTATCACTACTATCGATAGATGTGTTCCAAAAATATGCCTCAATAGGTTTAGAGAAATCTAATCCACCTGCAAATATAGGAATAACTCTTACCCCCATAGATTCTAATTCTTGAATCATAGCGACATAATGAGCATCATCTTTCGTAACTAGATGAGTCCTTTGTAATACTAGCCCTATACATGGTGTTGTATCTCTTTTAAGATCATCTGAAATATCTGTGCGCGAACTATACCATTGAAGATAAGAATTAATATCTTCAAACATTTTTAATGATAAAGGATGCCAAATTCCTATATCAGGATAAACGAGAGGATCTTTATAAGTAACTACTTCATCCTTAAAAAGATCAGGAAAAGAGTATTTATGAGCTAGCATAACCAGAAAATTCTCTAAATTTTCTGAGGATCCCCCTAGCCAATATTGGAAGCTTAGCATAAAGCTTCGAGCGTCCTGGGCTTTCTCTACTGGAAGATATTTTAATACTTGAGGTAATGTACGTAATAACTTTAACATCGCATCCTGAAAACCTGTTCCAGAATTTTGCTGCCGCTTACGCATAAATTGAGAAATCATACTTTTAGATTGCCCCAATTGATTCATTGAGAAGCTTCCCAATTTATTTAAACGCATTACTTGCGGCATTGACGGGAAAACTACTATAGCATCTAACTTTTCACGATAAGGCGAAACTGCTTCAACAACTTTATCAGCCAAGTCTTCAATAAAAATCAAAGAAGCAATAAACAAGTTTGCTTTTTCTATATCTTGTTGAAATTGTTTATAGTTTTCTGGATCTCGAAGTTCTTCTATTAAATATCCACTAATTTCAATTGCTATTTTAGAATTATTATTATTAATGTTTTTAACTGCTGCGGAAAGGGAACTTTGATATTGTGGTTCTAATACAACATAGACTACTTTGAGCAAAGAACGATCATTTAATGTCTCTGGAATAATATGACGAATGGTTGACTTGACGTGAGTGAACATATGCGACACAACTCCTGGTTTTTATAAAAATCTCATTTACAAAAGTCAAATATCTGACTGGAATAATTGCTCTTAAATGTAGTAGCTTATCTATAATTTTGATCACGAGCAAAAATCTTTTATGACTATTATTCGTACCTTACTTAATTATATAAATGTTTAACATCTGTATTTTAACAATGGCTACTTTGATTACTTCATTTATTCTTTGAATTATATCCTATAAAAATTGTTTCCCCGAGAATGTAAAGAAACGCAACATTCTTAAATTATATGATATGTAACTTCATATGATCTTGGTGATTATTAATCAAAATTTTTAAATTTGATAATCCATTATTGAAGATACAGAATTTTAGAGCAGTATAATTTTGTTTAAAAAGTATATTTAAGCTATGTATATTAGATAATAAAAGGTCTCTCAAAATAGTCATGTTTATTTTAGATCAGTGAAAATCAGAAAAGTTTTGGTTAGTTTCAGGAATATTAGATTCAGAAGGTGGAAAAACTTGCCAAAACCTATACACATATTTTATCCAATTGTCGAGAATATATTTAGCTTTTTGACTATTTGTTCTGTCAAAATGAAACTGAATCAATTTTTTTAATTGTACTTTTCCTTCCTGAGTACAAATTCTTTGTATATTTACACTATCAGAATTAATTTTTTCAGGAAATTTATCATCTTCATCAAGAAAATAACCAAGGCCTCCTGTCATACCTGCTCCAACATTACGACCAACTGAACCTAAAACTACTATTACCCCACCTGTCATGTACTCACAACAATGGTCTCCAGCTCCTTCTATAATTGCCTTCCCTTGAGAATTTCGAACGCCAAACCTTTCTCCAGCACGACCGTTGACTGATAGAATTCCTCCAGTAGCTCCATAAAGACAGGTATTTCCAATAATAATATTGTCTTCTGCTTTAAATTTTGACTTTTTACTAGGAATTATTATGATTTCTCCACCATTCATACTTTTACCTACATAATCATTAGCTTCTCCTTCTAGGTACATAAACATACCAGATAAGTTAAAGGCAGCAAAACTTTGTCCGGCCGATCCTGTAAATTTAAGCTCAAGCTTTCCAGAAAAACCTTTATTTCCATATCTTTTGGCTAATAATCCTGCTATATAACCTCCAGTAGTACGATCAACATTAGAGATATTAATATTTTTGACAATATTTTTGTGATTATCAATAGCAGATATAAATTCAAAATCATTAAGCAATTGTTTATCTAATGTTGAATTACTTTCTTTTCTTTTTTGATGATTGAGCCAAGTACGATTTTCTTTTGTATTAGGGAGATTAAGAATACATCCTAAATCAATTGATTGAGTTTTACTTAAGCAACTATCGGGACGCATTCTTAAGAGATCAGAACGTCCAATAATTTCTTGTAATGATTGATAACCTATTTTGGCAAGTACAGAACGAATCTCCTCAGCAATAAAATAAAAGAAATTAACAACATTCGCAGGAATTCCATTAAACCTTTTTCGTAATTTCTCTTGCTGTGTTGCAACTCCAACAGGACAATTGTTTGTATGGCAAATACGTGCCATTACACATCCTTCAGCAATCATAGCAATGGAGCCAAATCCAAACTGTTCCGCTCCCATTATTCCTGCCATTACAACGTCCCAGCCTGTTTTAAGACCACCATCAGTACGTAAAATAACTCGATCACGAAGTTTATTTTCTATCAGTGTTCGATGTACTTCAGTAACTCCAAGTTCCCACGGGCATCCTGCATGTTTAATAGAGCTCAATGGTGATGCCCCAGTACCTCCATCATGTCCAGAAATTTGTATTATGTCAGCATTAGCCTTTGCTACTCCTGCTGATATAGTTCCAATGCCAATTTCTGTTACAAGCTTAACGGCAACTTGCGCAGTGGGATTAATTTGGTGGAGATCAAAAATTAGTTGAGCTAAATCTTCAATAGAGTATATATCATGATGAGGAGGAGGAGAAATAAGCGTGACACCAGGTTTTGAGCCTCTTAGCATAGCAATATAAGAACTAGCTTTTTCTCCTGGTAACTGTCCTCCTTCTCCTGGCTTTGCACCTTGAGCCATTTTAATTTCTAGCTGCTGAGCATTCATTAAATATTCTGGTGTTACTCCAAATCTTCCCGACGAGATTTGTTTGATTGCTGAACTTGCAGTATCACCATTAAATAAACCTTTTAAGTGTGGAAATGTTGGAGAATGTCCATTCTCATCTACATCTGACAAAATTTTAAACCGAACAGGATCTTCCCCTCCCTCTCCTGAATTTGACTTACTTCCTAAGCGATTCATGGCAATTGCAAGAGTTTCATGAGCTTCTCTCGATAATGCACCCAAAGACATACCTCCTGTGCAAAATCTTTTTACTATATCTTCTACAGATTCAACCTCAGTAATTGAGATAGAAGAACGATCACTAGCAAACTCAAGTAAATCTCTTAAAACTGTTACAGGACGTTCTTTAAGATACTTTTGATATATTTCGTAGTAGTTATAAGTTTCTTGATTTTGTTCATTATTTTTTAGTTTATGATTACCAACAGCTTTATGGAGAATTTTAGCCATCTTTTGAGAATTCATATGATACTCTCCTCCTGGACGATAATTGATAAAACCAAAATTTTTAAGTTTTTTTTCTGTTAGTTCAGGAAAAGCTTGACTATGAATTCCAATTGTTTCTTGGCCCAGCTCTACTAAATTTAATCCACCGATACGACTAGTAGTTCCTCTAAAAGCTTTATTAATAACATCTAAGTCTAGACCTATAGCCTCAAAAATTTGGGCTCCATGATAAGAAGATAATAAAGAAACTCCCATTTTTGAAAGAATTTTTAACAACCCTATCTCTACTGCATGACGATAATTTCTTAATGCTTCTTGAATCTCAATTGCATTTATTTTACTCTTATTGATTAGTTTCTGAGTTTTAGGAGCTTGCCACCACTGTCTTATAGTTTCTAAAGTAAGGTAAGGACATACTGCTGAAGCTCCATAGCCAAACAAACATGCGTAATGATGCGTACTCCAGCATTGTCCTGTATCAACAATTAAAGACGTTTTTGAACGTAATCCTTGTTTAATTAAATAATGATGAACACTTCCTACTGCTAGCAAAGGTGGAATATAGCTCGTAGTTTCACTTATGCTAGGAGTATTAAAAAAACGATCACTTAATATTATAATCGTAGCTCCTTCCTTCACTACTTGAGCTGCTTTTTTGCACAAGTTATCTAAAGCGACATTAAGTCCATTTGTTCCCAACGTAATATTAAATAGTGTAGATAATTCGCTTATATTAAAATCCGAATGCTTAATTTGATTTAATTCTATTTCATTTAAAATAGGAGTTTTTAACTTTAAAAGCTTAGCATCTATATCTCTAGGTTCTAGAAGATTTCCTTTTTCGCCTAATAACGTCTCTAGAGACATAACCAAACTTTCTCGTAAAGAGTCTATAGGGGGATTAGTTACTTGAGCGAACCTTTGTTTAAAATAATCATAGAGCAGATGATGTTTTTCAGACAATATTGATAAAGGAATATCGTCTCCCATGCAAAAGACAGGTTCTTTACCTTGAATTGCCATAGGGATAACAACCATATCAACATCTTCTGCTGTGTAACCAAAAGCTGTTTGCTGAATTAATAATTGTTCTGAATTTTCTATCAATAAAGTATCAGAAAAACTTTGAGGTGTAATTTCTTTGCGATGTTTTTTCAACCATTCTCTGTAAGGTTCTTTTTCAGCTACACGTTGTTTTATTTCCCAATTTTTTGATATTTTTTTCGTTTTTAAATCTACCGCAATACTTTGCCCAGGACCTAGTTTCCCTTTTTCTATAAAACTTTCTTCGGGCAAATCCACTACACCAGTTTCTGAACTAACAATAATATAATTATCAGTAATCGAGTATCTTGCTGGACGCAATCCATTACGATCTAAACAAGTTCCTACAGCTTTTCCATCACTAAAAACCAGCAGTGCTGGACCATCCCAGGGTTCTTGTAACCCACTATAGTACTCATAAAAATCTATAATTTGTGGATAATTTTTTAAATCAGGTTGATTTTGATAAGCTTCTGGCACTAATATCATCATTGATTTAAGTAAATCATGACCACTTCTTATCAATAATTCAAGAATACTATCCAAATTATAGGAATCACTATTTGCAATGTTAACAATAGGATCTAAAGCACTTAATTCTTGAGATGTCCAATTTTGTATTTTAAGAATTTTCTCTCTAGCAGATATTGAATTAATATTACCAGTTAAAGTATTAATTTCACCATTATGTCCTAACAAACGCATTGGTTGTGCCAGAGGCCATTTAGGCATAGTGTTGGTACTGAAGCGTCTATGAAATAAAACAAATTGACTAATAAATCTTAGATCTTTTAAATCTTTATAAAACTTTCCAAGAACTGAACTACGTACCATTCCCTTATATACGATAGTACGGCAACTAAAGGAACAAATATAAAAATCATCTTCTAGTAATTTGCCCAAATATGAACGTGCAATATATAGTTTTTTTTCCAGTTCATCCCCTGATATTTCATCTGAAGATGTAACCATTATTTGTTCAATATGAGGTTGGTTTTCTCTTGCCTGGATACCCAGAACAGTAGGATTGACAGGAACTTTGCGCCAACCCAATATAATTAAACCAGAAGCTTTAATTACGGTATTAACATGTAAACGCTTAATTCTCTGCTGGTAAGGATCTTGAGGCAGGAAAACCATACCTACCCCTAATTTTTCTCTGGGAGGCATAGTAACTTTATTTTCAACAAACCAAGTTTTTAATAAAATATAGGGAATCTCAACCATAATACCTGCGCCATCGCCTGAATCATTATCTGCATTACAGCCACCCCGATGTTCCATCCTTTCCAGTGCGATCAAAGCTTTTTGAATTAGCTGATGGGAACCCTGCTTTTTGATATCTGCAATGAATCCCACTCCACAAGAATCCCTACTCTCAACAGTAGAAGGTGGTCCCATATAGGTTGTATTAGATTTACTCCTGAAATTCATATTACTATTTATTTTTATTGTATTAATGTGTCAAACTAATCCATGTAGATATTTTAGAAAATTAAAGATAAATTATTTGATTTAATTATGATGTTATTAAACTAACTTTAAAATTAGTTCAAGGATTCACTTCATAAATATATTTCTTTTTAAGCAAGATTTAATAGTGTACTCTTACTAAGATTTCATTTAGTTGCAATTAGATACCTTGACCAATTCAAATCAAAGTAACTATTTAATATTATTTTATTCTGGAAAAATATCAATTGGAAGAAATAACTTCTTTACTTTTATTAATGTAAATCTCGTTCTATGCTAATCAATGTTTATATTTATAATTCCCTTTATGAATATAGGAAAAAAAGGCATTCTTAGCAGCAGCTTGCTCTGCCACTTTTTTCGAACAGCCATAACCAGAACCTAAATTATTATTTTTTACCCAAACTTCTGCAAAAAATCTTTGATGATGATTTTCACTTCCTTGATGCTGAACAACTTGATATTTTGGTAGTAATTTATATTGACTTTGACTCCATTCTTGTAACGCATCTTTATAGTTTTGACGTGCAGGATCAGCTCTTATCTCAGCTGCCTTTGTAATAAGCAAGGGATCTAACCAAGGACGTATTAAACTCATATTCTGCCTATTAAGATACAGTGCTCCTAACAATGCTTCAAAAGTGTCTGCTAGCCAAGATACCCTGCCAATTTTATCTTTAGCAACACTTTCTGCCATCAGAAGATAACGTTCTAATCCATATACTTCAGCAAATTCTGCTAAAGTATTATCGCTAACTAGTATGGATCTTATGGCAGCGAATTCTCCCACAAGCTCATTAGGATAATTTTCTAATAATATTTCTGCAGCTACTAATCTTATAACTGAATCTCCTACAAATTCTAGTTGTTGATAATTATCTTTTTGGGAGAATGTAGGATGAGTTAATGCTAAATTAAGTATTTCCCAATCAACATTTTCAACACTAGATAATCCTAGTTTTTGTATGCAATTTTTTAACTGCTTTTCACGTCTAATATCTAAAAAACTCATTGTTTATCAATATTTATGTAATGTAATACTACCTGAGCAGATTTTAATTAAAAGATTAACTATTTTAATTTTATCGGTACTCTAATTTTAATTTTATCGGTACTCTATTAGTTTCAATAAACTAATAGTTTTAAAACATAGTTATATATTTTCTATCTAAGGTAATTATGATGATAATATCGAGTAATTTTCTTAGTTTTTACTTTTTGTAAAAGACTAAAAGCATAGCTATGAAATATATATAATATTAATAGCTATTGATATCACTCAACAGTTACAGATTTAGCCAAATTTCGAGGTTGATCGACATCTAAACCGCGTTTGGCTGCGATATGATATGCCAATAATTGTAAAGGAATTACTGATATGATAGGCGATAATATTTCATCTATTTCAGGTACAAATAATAAATCATTAAATATAGTTCTAGACTCTGCATTATCAATGGATGTAACACCTATTAGATGTGCATCTCTTGCCCTTGCTTCTTGAGCGTTGGATAAAACTTTTTCATGTGCGACTCCAGGCATCGTAATTGCTACGACAGGAACTTTAGCATCTAATAAAGCTATAGGCCCATGCTTCATTTCTCCTGCTGGGTAGCCTTCAGCATGTATGTAACTAATTTCTTTTAATTTTAAAGCTCCTTCTAAAGCAATCGGGAAATTTATTCCTCGACCCAGAAAGATAAAATCTTGGGTATCACAAAAATTGTGAGATAATTCCTGAATTTGTTCTCCTTGTTTTTCTAAAATTATTTCGATTTGATTAGGTAATTTTCTTAAGCCCTTAATAAGTATTTCAATTTTTTCTAAACTTAATGTTTTACGACGATAGGCTAATTCTAATGCTAAGAAATAAAAACCCATTAGCTGAGCTACAAAGCTTTTAGTTGCTGCCACTCCAATTTCAACACCAGCATGGGTATTGATTATACAGTCAACCATGTGGGTTAAAGTACTTTCAGGACGATTAGTAATACCTAAGATTTTTGCATTATAGGGAAATTCTAATCCCATTCTACGTTGTTTCTCCATCTCTAACGCAGCTAGAGTATCAGCTGTCTCACCTGATTGTGTTACTCCAATAGTTAAGGTATTTGCTAGCATAGGAGATGGAAAGTAACGGAACTCTGATGCATACTGCACCATCGTCGGAATTCCTGCTAATTGCTCTAATAAATGTTTTCCAACTAAACTTGCATTCCAGCTAGTACCACAAGCTACAATCTGTATATAGTCAACGTCACTACATAATTCAGCAGCAGCACCTAATGTAATAGGGCTTCTTGCTTCAATACTATCTATGCTCCAGCTAGAATCTAAATAATTTTCTAAACAACTTCTTACAACAGAAGGTTGTTCATAAATTTCTTTAAGCATGAAATGTCGAAAACCTTGTTTTTCTACTGTCCCAAGATTCCAGTCAAGAGTACGAGGTAACTTCTTGAGACGCTGTAGTTCAAAATTATAAACTTCGACACCAAGAGGTGTAAGACGAGCAATTTCACCATTCTCCAGAGATAATACCGTATTAGTATGAGGAACAACTGCTGTTACATCAGATGCACATACAAACTCTCCTTGCCCAAAACCAATAATCAAAGGAGCTTGATTTCTCGCTACTATAATTTCATCAGGAAAATCTGCGCAAATAACGGCAATTGCAAAAGATCCATTTAGACAACTAATGGCTTTTTTAACTGCTTCTAACAAGCCATTATAACCCGTGTCTTTAGACATATGCTTAGCTATCAAATGAGGTATTACTTCAGTATCAGTTTCTGACGTAAATGTATAACCATCATCTATTAACTGTTCTCGTAATTCTTGATGATTTTCGATAATACCATTCTGTACCACAGCTATTTGCTTTTTATTATTAATATGAGGATGGGCATTATATTCTTCTGGTTTTCCATGTGTAGCCCAACGAGTATGGCCAATACCAACTTTAGAAAAGTTACTTTCTCTCTCTATCTTTTCTCGCAGGTTGTACAATTTACCTTTAGCTTTAGTACAAAACATGTTGCCTTCAAAAACTGTTGCAATCCCTGCTGAATCATAACCTCGATACTCTAGTCTTTCTAATCCACCGATTAAAATTTCTGATGCTGTTTGTGTACCAATATATCCAATAATTCCACACATATTTTTTGTATATTTATAACTAATTAACTATCAATGATTGTATCTAAAATAACTAGTTGAATTTTTTAGTTAACCTTCGATATTTTATTACTATGTACCGAGAAAAACCATCCAACTTTTTTGCTGATTATTAAGAAATAATGAAATCTAACATACAGAAGTATAAAGATTTTATCTTTTTAAGAATAATTTTTATAAAGAACTCAGTAAGATTAACTCAATATAACTATGCAATATTTTTTAAAATCATAAATTTATTTCTCCCTGATAAAGTTAATTATTGGAGACAATATATTTATTTGATTTTAGCAATAGCATCTTAATACGAAATAAAAAAGTTTTATTAAATAATGTGTAAATCTTCATATTTATAAAAAAATCATAAAATCAATGATCCCACTATAAAAAACTTCTTTAACAAAGTTTTTGTTTTGGAAAAAGAAACCAAACTTTTATGATAAATCATGCTTTTTTAAAATAACTCATTAATAGAATTGGAACTTAGATGATAAAGTATCACGTTTATAGGTTAGGCTGTGATAAATAAACCTAATTTTTTAGAGGATTGTTTACATGATAAGTGAAAAAAAACTTTCTACGGAACAGTATCAACAAAAAATGGAACAACGTAAAAAAATTCAGGAACAACGTCTCGTTGAAGCCTCAAAGAAGAAAGGATTAATTATCATTAATACAGGCCATGGTAAAGGCAAAACTACTGCTGCTTTAGGTATGGTATTACGTTCTTTAGGGCATGGATTCCAAGTAGCTATTATTCAATTTGTCAAAGGGGCCTGGGAACCCGCAGAAAAGAGTATATTTAAAAGTTTTGGAAAACAAATTGAGTTCTATGCTATGGGAGAAGGATTTACATGGGAAACTCAAGATAGAGAAAGAGATATTTTTAAAGCCAAAGAAGCATGGGAAAAAAGCTTATCCTATATAAATAATTCAGACTACCAATTAATACTTCTTGATGAAATAAATATTGCTCTAAAGTTAGGTTACTTAGAATCATCAGTTGTTATCAAAGCTCTTAAGAACAAGCCTAAAAACACTCATGTTATTCTAACTGGAAGAAATGCACTCCCTGAAATAATTGAAATTGCTGATATGGTAACAGAAATGAATTTAATAAAACATCCTTTTAAAGAGCAAAAAATTAAAGCCCAAGCAGGAATTGAATTTTAATATATTGATTTTAAAGAAGAAATAAATTACCATAGTATTTTGTAAGTTTTTATTAAAACTATGAATGCCCAAGAAATTATTAAAAATATAGAATCCAAATACTTAAAGAGTGATCTTCCTGAGATTAACGTTGGTGATTCTATTCGTGTGAGTGTGCGTATCTCAGAAGGGGGAAAAGAACGAGTTCAGCCTTATGAAGGGGTAGTTATAGCAATGCGAAATGGTGGTATTAATGAAACTATCACTGTTCGTAAAACCTTTCAAGGAGTTGGAGTAGAGAGAGTTTTCCTACTTCATTCCCCACGTATTGCAAATATTAAAATTGTTAGCCGAGGAAGAGTTCGTCGGGCTAAGCTTTACTATCTGCGTGATCGTGTAGGAAAAGCTACTAGAATTCGTCAACGTTTTGACCGTCCTATTTAATCTTTAAAAATAGTGCACATAGCTAAACTACGCTATAATAAAAGAGTATAGAAGATTTTTAACTATGGCACAAACCGTGCGCTCTTAGTTCAGTTGGTAGAACGCAGGTCTCCAAAACCTGATGTCGGGGGTTCGAGTCCTCCAGGGCGTGTATTTTTTATCTTATTTAAGTCTATTAGTATTAACTTTAGACATATATCCTTAAAGGACGATTATTAATTTTTAGCTATAAGTTCTACCCTTCCATTTTCCACCTTTTCCTTTCCAATACTTTAGAGCCGAATCAAAAGTCATTGCGGCATATAAAGAAGTCGTAAATGGTAAGCTCAAAGCCCATAAAGGTGAGCATTTATATAATAGAACAGTTGGAAAATAAGCAAGAGTCATTAAAAACCAGTTAATTGCTCCAAGAGCTATTAGTGTTTTGTCATAAACTACTGTTCCGTATATAAAACTAATGGGTCCTATTAAATATATGAAAACCAGACCTATTAAAGTTCCTATTAACATAAGCGGAGAATGCTTTAATTGAGTATAAGCAGTTCTTGCCACCATGTTCCATATAGGTTCTAACCTATCATACGAACGTAGACTAACCGTTTTCTCGCTTAGTCCTAACCAAATTCCTTGATCGGCATATTGTTTATTATCTTTCAATTTTTTCTTAACAAAAGTCGCTAAAGAACAATCATCAATTAAAGTTTCTTTGAGCACTTCAAGACCACCAATTTCTTCTAAAATAAAACGACTAATTAGTATACAGCCTCCAGCTGCTGCTGCGGTTTTTTTATAATAGTTATTAACCCAAGAAAAGGGATAAAGTTTTTTGAAGAAAAATATAAATGCAGGAATTAATAGTTTTTCCCATAGACTCTTACATTCTAGCTTCACCATTAAAGAAACTAAAGCTAAATTCTCTTTTTTTGCTTTAGTAACAAGTTCTTTTAAATTATTTGTGTGATGTTTAATATCTGCATCAGTAAAAAGAAAATAATCTGGTTTGTTTTTTAGGTGGTTAGCTTTATCAATTCCTTGTTTCATTGCCCATAATTTTCCTGACCATTTATTTGCAAGAGGTATTCCAGAAATAATCTCCAAATCATGAGAATTATCATAACTTTCTATACTTTGTTTAGCGATATCCTTTGTGTTATCAGTACTTTGATCATCAACTAAAATAATAGAAAAATTCCCCGGATAATTTTGTTTCAAAAGAGACTTTAAGCTAGTAGCAATAACTGCAGCCTCATTTCGAGCAGGTACTATGGCACAAACAGAAGGATAGTCATCAAGACAATCGAAACTTCGAGAAATTTTTTCATTATTTAGCCAAAATTTGCCTCTAAATAATAATAAATATATCCATGCAATTATAGAAAGACAAACAATTAAAATAATAATATTGTGCATAATTAAGTTCTTTAAGAATTTTTATATAAAAATTTAAACTATCAGTTGTGCGTTTTTATTAAAACACTTCCTGTAGATTCCTTCTGTCACTAAGATAGAAGTTAATATATTCGTTAAAACAATCATAAAAAGAATTAAGATCTGATAAGAAGAGGCATTAAAAGGATCAGAACCTCCTAAGATTTGTCCAGTAAACATCCCAGGTAAGCTTACAACCCCTACTACCATCATCTGGTTTAAAATAGGAATCAAACTGATACGTATGGATTCATATTTATAATTGATGATTGCTTGTCTAGGACTGGCTCCGAGACATAAATATGTTTCTATTTCACGATGATTTTGTCTAATACTCCTAATAAGATGTTGACCAGATAAAGCTGCACTATTCATAGCATTTCCAAGGATCATTCCAGTAAAAGGAATAAGATATCGAGGAGAATACCAGACTTTAAGATGAACAATTAAAGAAAAAACATAACTTAGAGTAAACAAGCTACTGACCAGCAAAGAACCTAAAATCATAAAAAAAAAGCTTTTTCCATTATGATCAATACGTTCTTGAGTAGCTTTTGTAGCAATTAACAGCATTACTCCAAGAATAATTACTATAGGTATAGGATGATTTAAATCAAAAATAGTAGAAACTAAATATCCTAAAGCTAGTAACTGAAGAAAAGATCTTCCTGTAGCAAGCAGTAATTGTTTTTCCAATCCTAATTTTTGCCAATTTGATAAAGCTATAGCAACAGCCATTATACCGAAAGACCAGCCTAAATCAACAAAGTTTAATTCTATCGCGTCACTTGTTTCATACATGAATTCGTACAGCAGAAAAATAATATTAATTCTTTCGATACCATTTTATGTTACAAAAAATATTTGATTCTTGTCTTTGTTTAATATTATTTTGACAAATGATGCATATTAATAACTCTAATATTAAAGGTTACTAAGTTTTTTCAATAGTTCGTTAGTTTTTTGTATACCATTTGTATTGTCATACTTTTGATACAGATGAAGAGCTTGTTTCAAAGCTTTTTCTGCTTCTTTAATTTTTTTTCTTTCTTTAAAAGTAATACCTAGATAATAATAAGGAAGAGGACTCTGTGGAATAATACTAATCAGATCTGTATAAGTAATAGTTGCTCTTAAAAAATCTTTTTGTGCCATTTGAATACGTCCAATTCCCATATGAGCTTCTGAAGATTGTTTGTTAAAATAAGAAATTCGTTTATAAATTTTTAAAGCTTCTTCTAAATTATTTTGGATTTCTAATATACCGGCAATTTTTAACTGAATTTTTAAATTTTTAGGATCAATTTTTTCTGCTATTCTAAGCTCTTCTTTCCCAGAAAAAATTTGACCTTGTTGCAATAGAGCAGTAGCTAATAACATCCTTAATTCAGTATCACGTGGAAATTGCTTAACTGCACTTTTCAAATATTTAATGGCTTGTTTAAATTCTTTTTGCTGTAATAACGAGGCTCCCATAATAGAAAATATATTAGGATTATTTGGTTCTAAAGTCATAACCCTTCTATACGCTTCAGCAGCTCCATCATAATCTTCTTTTCGTAGAAGTACAACGCCTAATCCGATATAACTCTTAACAGACTTAGGATTAAGCTGTACAGCATAGTAGTATGCTGTAGCTGCATTATCGTTATCTCCAATATTAGCTAAACTATGACCTAAAGCATAATAAAAATCTACATTACTTAAATCAATAGAAAGAGCTTTTCTATAGTATTGAGCAGCAGCTTGAAAATTATTCTGTTGTGTATATAGATAAGCAATTCCAGAATATATTCTTGCATTATTTTTGTCTAAAGTTGATGCTTCTTTATAAATATCAATTGCTCTCTGATAATCTTTATTTTCGGCGTACTTTCGTCCTTGACGTAATAAATTGTCAAGTTTTTTTTCAGAAGAATATCGAGATATAACGAAATCTGGAGTTGATAGACCAAGAGCAATAGTCTCAGAAAAATTAAAAAATAAAGAAACTATACAAAAAAATATAATTTTATTTAACATATTTTTTAAAAAAATTTATTGTGGGGAAAGTATTTTGATATGAAACTACTTTAAATATTTTACTTAAAAATTAATTAGATTTGTTAAATCTAATTTGAATAGTTTTTTAAATTTATAAACTCTAGAAAAATTATGTTATATATAAAATTCTATTATAGATCAGATACTGATAATATGAATTAGATTGGCATTATTAAAAAATACAATGAAGTGAAATATTAAGTTAACTTTTTCGAAAACATTTTAATTAACAATTTTCAATAATTTTAACAAGACAATCTTCAGCTTACCTTCTTTGAATTAAAAGAAATATTCAACCTAATATTGTTCCATTAGTAATATAGTCCTTATTTTTCTTTTCTTAATAATAAAAATAATTTTATTATGTAAACAGTAAAGTTAATTATTTATTTTTAGAAAATTGTGGAACTGAATCAAGAAGTTCTTTTGTGTATTTTATTTTAGGTGTATTAACTATTTCTTCTGCTGTTCCCAACTCAATAATTTCACCTTTTCTCATTACCATAATTCTATCACTCATAAATCTTGTAACACTTAAATCGTGAGAAATAAAGATGCAAGTTAATTTAAATTTTTGTTGTATTTCTTTTAGTAGATTTAAGATTTGTGCCTGTACAGAGACATCTAAAGCCGATACTGATTCATCACAGATAATAAAACGAGGATTCAATGCTAATGCTCTTGCAATACATATTCTCTGTCTTTGACCACCTGAAAACTCATGAGGGTAGCGTTCAAAACTTGTCTCTTCCAAGCCAACTAATTTCAGTAGTGTTTCAACAATTTCTTTTCTTTTAGTATATTTTTTTTCTGTCTTGTGAATAATCATTGGCTCCATAATTGTTTGTCCGATAGTTAAGCGAGGATTTAAAGAATTATAAGGATTTTGAAAAATAATTTGTATATCTTTTCTTAATTTCCGTAAAAAATTACTATTATCCGGAAATTTTAATATTTCATATTTATCAAATAGAATACTTCCTTGCTTCGCCTCAAGTAACTTTAAAATTGTTTTTGATAAAGTTGATTTTCCACATCCAGATTCACCAACCAAGCCTAAAGTTTCACCTGTATATACTTCAAAAGTTATATTGTTAAGTATGGTAGCTTTATTAAGCTCAACAGTTAAATTTTTTACTGATAGTAAAACTTTTTTATCAATAACATCTTTTTCTCTATCTTGAATTTCTTTGTTTGAAATTATTCTATCAATTAATTTTTTTTGTTTAAAGAGATCGACTGTTTGCTTATCGCTAGAGAAATTTGAAATTATAGGTAACCTGTCTATTTTGTTTTTCAAAGGAGGAAGACAAGCAATCAACCCCTTAGTATAGTCATGTTTAGGGTGGTAAAGAATTTGATCCTTTTCCCCTCTCTCTACTATTTTTCCTCTATACATAACCAGGATTTTATCAGCAACTTCATTAATAACACCTAAATCATGGGAGATAAAAATCATAGATATATTATTTTGTTTACATAAACCTAACAATAATTTCAGAATAGTTTTTTGAACAGTAACATCAAGAGCTGTTGTAGGTTCGTCAGCAATTAAAATATCTGGTTTGCAGGAAATAGCCATAGCAATCATAACTCTCTGAAGTTGGCCTCCCGAGAGTTCATGCGGATAACGTTGCAAAAAAGTTTCTTTTTGCTTTTTTATATATGATTGAATTTGTCTATGTTCTAAATTATTTTTTGATTTAAATCTTAATTTTTTTGTCTTTATCTTCTCTGAAAAATACTTTTTCTCTAATGTAATATCATCTTCTAAGACTTTTACAGATTGTAACAACTCAACAGCCTTTTTTTTAGCTTCTTTTTTGTTTAGAGTTTGGTGAAGTTCGATGACTTCAAGCAGCTGGTAACCGATTGTGTATAAAGGATTAAAGGAACTCATGGGTTCTTGAAAAATCATAGCAATTTTTTTGCCACGATATTGAGTCCATTCCTTAGAATTTAATTTGGTTGTTTCAATATATTCTTGTTGTGTTAAGTAGTACCTTATTTGACTATCTAAGGCAATTTTCCCAGATCTTTGAAGTAGACCCATAATGGCTAAAGAAGTAACAGATTTACCTGAGCCAGACTCTCCAACAATACCTAGTATATCTCCTCGTTTCAACTGAAAACTGATACCATCTACAGCAATTTTATTTAGTTCCCTATTGATGTAAAACTCAACACGAAGATTAGAAACATCAAGAATAACATTGCTCATAGTTATATATTTTCAAAGCCATGGAGGAAATTTAACTTACTCTTTTTAACTTAACAAAAAATTAGTAGTTATATTAGTTTATCGTAATAACTTTTTTTAAATTAAATTCAATATCACTACTAAAACAAATCTTGAACTCAATAATAAAAAAAGAATTAACTATCTACTACTATTACAATAACTATATTTTACAGATTTTAAAGCTATTAAGTAAATAATATTTAAATGTTAGTTTTAGGTCTTATTTATTTTTTCAACATTAGCATCCATTCTTCAAAGCGATCACCTAAAACTTTTAGAGAATAGTTGATTTCTACATAATCACGACATTTTTTCCTATCAATTTTTTCTATATTCTTAATGGCATGAACTAATTCACTAATATTGTCGGGAGTTACTAAAAAACCTGTTTCTTCATTTTTCACCAACCCTGCTGGACCACCTCGTTTATAAGCGATAACAGGAACTCCACAAGCTAGAGATTCAATAATGATGTTACCAAACGCTTCTATCCATTTTGGTGTCACTAGTATAGCTTTACTTACTCTTATTTTTTCTTGAAGTTTACTTGTATCAAAAAATCCTTCATATTGAAAATCAACGTCTGAGTATTTAGTTTGAATATTATTCCAATAGTCAATATCTTGGATTTTCCCAAAAATTTTTAGTTTTACGTTAGCGGTTTTTGCCGCTAGAATGGCATCCTCCAAACCTTTCTCAGGAGAGATACGACCAATCCAAGAAAAACTGTTACTTGGGTTATCACAAAATTTGTATAGAGGTACATCTATGCCATTACCTAAAATATAGAAATTCTTTAAGAAAGGAAATGTTTTTGCTTGCTCTTGAGTATGTACACCAATAGTATAAGGAAAAGATATATCTACTTGGCGAATCATATCATCAATAGCCTCTGTCATTGATCCCATACTAATTAAATGAGCAATAGTACATTTAAAAAAAGGAGTTAAATATAGTGGAAGCCAATCAAAAGCAAAATTAACTATCAAATCGTAATTATCTTCTACTTTTTTTGCAGAATTCCACATATTTGCTAAAACTGAATTTCGCGGAAAAATAATAGGGGTATCTCTCTTAGAACTCTGGATCATTTCTTGCCAAATACCTGGTATTTCTTGACAAGTAATGTAAGGCAAGCTGGATTGTTGGGGCGCAATAATTTTCACTTGATGTCCCCTTTTATTCATTTCTTTAGCAAGGTTGTATAAAGTTAATTCGACACCTCCGCCTATACCTGAACCTAAGGGACCTACAGGAGTCGATAAAAATAAAAGTCTAAGCATTAAATAATAATGTGATAAGTAGAAATAGTTTTAGTAAAGAAAAGTGTTTTTATGATCTGATATTGTTATAACTTAATAAAAATTATTTATATTTTCAACTCACTAATGTTCGATATGATGTTTTCTTAATGCAATTTTTATTAGATTCAACTACTAATTAAGTTCTAGATAAGTTCTTATACAACGATAGCTATTTTTATTCAAAGTAAGTTATCCTAGCTCTAATTCTTAACTTTATATAAATACTTAGATCTTAAAAAATAAATTTATATCTATGGAATCTAATTTTTCACAGTCTCTTGATAAGAGCATAAATAAAAAAATATTACATAATGTTTCTGACAATTCTTCTCATACATGTGAAAAAAAACAATTTTGCAGCATAACCAATTCTGAACTTTCTAAAAATATTTTTGATTTAGAAAATCAAATTAAGAAATTAATCGAACAATTGAAAGTTTTAAAACACGAGAGATCTCTTGCTATTGCTAAAAATGAAGATATAGTGAATGATCTTTCAGCGAAACAAATATTACAAGAAATAGTTCAAGAAGGATTAAAAGAGCTTAAAGAACAAAAACAAATATTAATAATTTCAATCAAAAAGCTAGAACGTCGTAGAAACAAGATTCGCGAGGAAATGAGAACCAATTTCGCTGGGGTTTCTGAAGATTTGGCAATTAGAGTACAGGAGTTTAAAAAATACTTAGTAGGTAGTCTGCAGGATTTGACAGAGACTGCTGAACAATTAAAATTGTCAAAAAAAGAAAATCCAATAAACACTTTTCAGAATACTGAAATACTTCCTCAAAAAAATACCTTGAAAAACCATTTCACAACACAAAGGTTCATAAAACAGCATTTACAGATTGAGAGAGCTATAAAAAATTATCAAACAGAGCCTAATTATTACGGTGCACCATGGCAACTGCGTCGAACATTTGAGATGATGCATGCTGAGAAAGTTAAACAATGGTTCTTTTTGAGAGGTGGAAAAGGAGCAATTAACTCTACAGGAAACCGTTTACACGATATGCTAGTAGCATCAGCAATAGTTTCTATACTGAATGAACTTTATGGTAATGATAATAAAATTCTGGTTTTAGCCAGTACGCCAGAAAGGCTAGGAGAGTGGAGGCGTGGATTACAGGAATCATTAGGTATTTCTCGCAGTGACTTTGGTCCGGATAAAAGAATTACATTATTTGAATCTTCCGAAGTTTTGGCTCAGAGAGCTAAAAAATTGATCCATGATAAATTCTTACCACTTATCATTATTGATGAAGCAGAAGAGCAAGTTAATCTTCTTTTACTTCAATTTCCACTATATTTTGCTTTTATTAATTATTCATAACAGCTAGATACTTATTTCCAAATTTAAATTTTGTTCTTTTATATTAATTACTAACTTATGACTCTGTTAATTACAATATTCATATTCTTACTTTGTTACATTTGTGGCTCTTTCCCTACAGGCTACATAGCAGGATTATACTTAAAGAAGATTGATATTCGTAATTATGGTTCAGGGTCTACAGGAGCAACCAATATATTAAGAAATGTTGGTAAAAAAGCAGCCATTGTAGTTTTGGTATTAGATATATTAAAAGCTATGACAGGAGTCCTGATAACAAAACTTATAATTTCTAATATTACGTCAGATATTCTTAATCCGACATGGAACCCTTGGTTAGAAATTTTAGGGGGAAGTTCCGTTATACTTGGCCATAGTAAATCTATATTCCTAAATTTTACTGGTGGTAAGTCTGTAGCTTCGAGTTTAGGAGTTTTATTAATTCTAAATCCTATAGTTGCTTTGGGCACATTAATAAGTTTTTTAATTACATTACTTATATCTCGTATTGTTTCAATAAGTTCTATTGTAGGTGTTTTAATAGCTAATTTATTAACTATTAGATCCAATGAACCTTTACCTTATTGTTTATTTATGATGAGTATAGGAATATATGTAATTTATCGACATCGAGAGAATATAGTACGCCTTTCAAAAGGTACAGAACCTAAAATTGGTAAAAAATCATAAGACAAAGATCACTCGCATTAATAAGTTTAGAGTATAGACTTTAATGCCATTTCCATGAATATTTTTTGAGAGTTTTTTTCATACTGATTACTCATGGGGAAACGTCTTATATAATTACCGTTAGAAGACAATTGCCAAGCTTGAGAATTATCTTCCAATGTTATTCTCAATATTTCCTCTAATTTATAGGAAATGTTAGGATCGTTAACAAGAGTGATAGCTTCGACACGGCGAACAAAATTACGTGTCATCCAGTCTGCACTGCCAATATAAACTTCTTTCTTACCACCATTGTATAAATAAAAAATTCGTGAATGTTCTAAAAAACGTCCTATTACACTAATAACTCTAATATTATTACTGATTCCCTTAATTCCAGGTCTAAGGCAACAAATTCCTCTGATAATTAAATCAATTTTAACTCCAACTTGAGAAGCTAAATAGAGAGCTTCAATAATTTTTGGATCTACTAATGAATTCATTTTTGCAACTATATGGCCTTTACCTCCTTTTCGACAATGAGTAATTTCTCTATTAATCATTGATAATATACGATCACGCATATTAACTGGAGCTACTAGCAATTTGCGATAAAGTTTTTGACAAGAATAGCCTGTTAAAAAATTAAATAAATCTGTTAGATCTGCTCCTAATTCTTCACGACAACTAAACAATCCTACGTCTGTATATAAATTAGCTGTTTTGGAATTATAGTTTCCCGTGCCTATATGAACATAACGGCGAATTTTTTCTCCTTCTTTTCGAACAATTAAGACAATTTTAGTATGCGTCTTTAATCCTGCTAAACCATAAACCACATGGACTCCCGACTGTTCAAGTTGGCGAGCCCAAATAATATTATTCTCTTCATCAAATCTGGCTTTTAATTCTATTAAAGTAACTACTTGTTTATCATTAGCAGCTGCTGCAATTAATGCTTCAATAATAGGAGAATCCCCTGAAGTTCGATATAGAGTCATTTTAATAGTCAAAACACTAGGATCATAAGCAGCTTGGGCGATAAATTGTTCTACAGAAGCACTAAAAGATTGATAAGGATGATGAACTAGAATATCTGATTGGCGAATTAAAGAAAAAATATCTTTTTCGTTAGACTCAATTTTTTGATTATTGCTGCTAGTGATTTTCTTGATTTTATTTAAATCTTTTGGAACTATAGAACTCCAACTTTCATACTTTAGTTTTGGATAAGGAAGAGATAAAAAATACAATAAATCTTTTAAACCTAATAGTCCTTGAATATCATATACGTCTATTTCCTCTAGCTCTAAATCTTCAACTAATTGCTGTCTAATTAATGTAGGAGTCGAAGCATGAACTTCTAGACGTACTGCTGATCTGCCTATATTACGCTTCCTTAACTCTTGTTCAATAGCTAATAATAAATCATCTGCTTCATCTTCTTCAACTGATAAATCAGCATTTCTAGTTACTCGGAAGGGGTAACATTCCTGTACTATCATTCCAGAAAATAAAGCTTCAATGTTATGAGCAATGACTTGTTCTAATGGTATACCCTGCCAAACTATAGATTTATTATTTGTTTGACTGTAAAGTCTTTGAGGAAGAGCTACAAAGCGTGGTAATACACTAGGAACTTTGACTCTTGCAAAATGCTCCTCTTTCGTTTCAGGGTTACATATTACAACACCTAAATTCAGACTTAAGTTAGAGATATAAGGGAAGGGGTGTGACTTATCAACTACTAAAGGAGTTAAAACTGGAAAAATATTTTCATCAAAATATTGATGAAGATATGTACGTTGCTTTTGATCAAGGTCTATATAGTTTACTAAGTGGATTCCCTGAACAGCTAAAAGATTCCTTAAAGTGTATTCAAAAAGATAGTCTTGTTCTTTAATTAGAAAATGAAGACGCTCACTTATAGCTACTAGTTGTTCTAAAGGAGTACATCCATCAAAAGTTAACTTAGTAACCCCAGCTTGAATTTGCTGCTTTAATCCTGCTATACGCACCATGAAAAATTCATCAAGATTAGAACTGAAAATAGCAGTAAATTTAAGCCTTTCTAATAAAGGTGTACGAGTGTCTAAAGCTTCATTTAGAACACGATAATTAAACTCTAACCAACTTAGTTCACGATTGAGATAATATTTACTATCTTTAAGACTAATTGTTAAATCAACAGATTCCTTCTGTATCATAACTAAAGGGGATTACAATATAGCGTGGATTGAATTTGAGAAATAATAAACGATAAAAAATATCAGTAGTACCAACTTATACTTAAAATTTTTTAATAATGTTGAATACTAAAAAATATAATTATAAGTATTACAATAATTTTTGAAATTATAAAAATACACTACCATGAGAGTGTAAAATACCTAATAATCTACATTAAATATTAATAACTTCTCTTAAGTCAAAGCATGAAGATGATTTAGCTTTTTATTTCAATTATTCAACTTATAGTTAAGCTTTGAATATCTTATCTAGATATTGACTATTAAGAAAAATTTCTTAACTTAATAATGTTGCCATTACATCGTAAGCAGAACTTATTTTTTAAAGTTTTCTAGACCAGAAATTACGTGCATAGAACTTATTCGATCACCTTCTTTAATATTGTCAACTATTTTCATCCCTTCGATTACTGTACCAAAGACAGCATAATCTCCATTTAGAAAATCTAAATCTGATAAAGCTACATAAAATTGAGAAGATGCAGAATCAGGCATTGCCGAACGAGCCATAGCTACTGAACCCCTTTTATGCTTTAAGACTACTGACTTTGGAGATGCCGATCCTTGAATTCCTAAAGATTGGTTGTAAATAGGCTTTTCGTCATTTTCTAGTTTAATTTCTAAAGGAATATATCTTCTTTGCTTAGTTTTTGGATCTACGAAACCTCCCATCCCTGTTCCATCGGGATCACCACCTTGAGCAACAAAGGGCGTAGGATCTTTAATTACACGATGAAACACTAAACCATTATAAAAACCACGTTCTACTAAATCTATAAAATTTCCTGCTGTAATTGGAGCTTCTCGGCCGTTAATCTCAATAATTATAGAAGAGTCATTAATACTCATTTCAACAACTGCAGTACTATCAAGTCTAGGTGTATAGTTATTCACATCTATTTGATGCATTTGTTGAGTACTATTAATTTCTCTTTTAGAATCTGAACTATTGAATTTACTTGATATTTCGCTACATCCTGTAAGTACAAGACTGCTAATAAAAATTATATTTAAAAAAGTCCTTAAGTAATTTTTTCTCGTTTTTATCATATGATTTTTCGAATATCAAAGTGTTTAAAAATTTCTGACAGAGAGAGCAAATAAAAACTTTTTTAAGATCAAATAATCAAATCCCTTCAAGAGGAACTGATAAAAAACTTGCTAACTCTGCTGCTTGGTTTTCTAGATCAGAAAGAGACATGGGTTCTCCAATGCGAGTTAAAGGAATATCTCGTTTGTTTTTAACTCTGAGATACAACTTTCGTTTGGCGTTTATTCCATCTCGAATCTCTGCTCTGATTGCTTTTACATCTTCTAGTGGACAAGTAAATTCGATACGACGATTTTTACCAAGAAAACCCCAACGAAAAATAGTTGCTATATTAGTTTTCTTATTAAATTCATTGTAACCACTACCAATATTTAAAACGATCATAAACCATTGATATAAGGAAAGTAGAGAACCTATTATTCCATAAAATATCAAAGTAATACCCTGGGGAATAAATTGAAGAGATGATGTGTCACTAACAACTAATAGGTTTATACCTAGATAGCTAGAAAGTCCGGCTAAAAGAAAACCTATACCACCTGTTATGGTTACTACTGCCCAAAAAAAGTTACTTAAACGGCGAGAGCCAAGAACGTTTTGATAGAAAATAAGTTTATCGCTTACCATGTCAATTTTTAATGAAATTAACAGTATAACTTACGATCATAAGATGCGCTATTTATCTTTTATATTAGTTTTTTAAAAAATACAACTTTGTGTATTAGAGTTCATACTTGCGAACCTTGTGAAATAATTTATAGTGATATTTGTCATATAATTATTAATATTCAAAAATAATATTAGTATTTTTTTAAGTTAAGGAAAATCTTATTGCTCAATATTAATCAAAACTTTGTTTTTTATTGGTGTAATAGTTTTTCTTTTTTCAAGTTTTATCAGAAGGATGTAACTATGTATAAATAAATTGTTAGAAATCTTCCCTACAGAGGATAAAATAAATAAGAAATAATATTAAAAAATTTTAGGCATCCTACTGTTTTGGGAGATGAATATCACTATGAAATATGATTTTGACTTATTCGTTATTGGTGCAGGTTCAGGAGGTATAGCAACTGCCAGAAGAGCTGCTGGATATGGAGCGAGAGTTGGTTTAGCAGAATATGATCGTTTAGGCGGAACATGCGTGAATCGTGGATGTATTCCAAAAAAATTAATGGTTTATACTTCACATTTTCCTGAGTCGTTTGTAGAATCCCAGGGATATGGATGGAGTAATGTGTCTAGCGTTTTAGATTGGCCAAAAATGATTACATCTATCCAAAATGAGACCAAAAGATTAAACGGTATCTATCAGAAGATGTTAGACACTTCAAAAGTTAAAATTTTTCAAGGTCGTGGAAAATTCATTGATAATCACACTATAGAAGTAGGGAAAGATAAGGTTACTGCTGATAAAATTTTAATTGCTGTTGGTGGATATCCTGTGAAACCTAACATACCAGGTATTGAACATACCATTACTTCTGATGATATTTTTAATCTTCCTAAACAACCTAAGCGTATTGTTATTTGGGGTGGTGGTTATATAGGTGTAGAGTTTGCTTGCATTATGCGTGGCTTGGGATCAGAAGTAATTCAAATCATTAGACGAGATAAAATACTACGAGGATTTGATGATGATCTTAGGTTAGCTATTCAACAATCTATGGAGAATAATAATATTCAAATTCTTAAAAACTCTGAAGTTACTAGTATAGAAAAAACACCTCAAGGCTTAAAAATTTCTACAAAAGGTAATAAAAACAATGAAATTGTTTTAGCAGATACTATCGGGTTAGCAGCAACTGGACGTAAGCCTAATTTAGATAACTTAGGGTTGGAAAACATTAATATTGAAATTAATAAAGGAGCTATTGTCGTTGATCAATACAATTGTACGAATCAACCCAATATCTATGCAGTAGGAGATTGTACTAATCGTATCAATTTGACCCCTGTTGCTATTAATGAAGGTAGATTGTTTGCAGATTCTCATTTTGGTAAAAGTACAAGAATCATGAATTATGAGAATGTTCCTTCTGCAATTTTCAGTAATCCGGAAGCTGCTACTGTTGGCCTAACAGAATTCGAAGCTAGTGAACAATATGGAGAAAATGGAATAAAAGTTTATAAAAGTCAATTCCGTCCAATGTATTATGTTTTACCAGAGAAAGAAGAAAAAACTTTAATGAAATTAATTGTTCATAAAGATAGCGATCGCGTAATAGGAGCCCATATGGTTGGTAATTATGCCTCCGAAATCATTCAAGGTATAGCTATTGCAATTAATGCAGGTGCCACTAAAGCAATTTTTGATGCGACAGTCGGAATCCACCCGACATCTGCCGAAGAATTTGTTACTATGCGTTAGTCTATAATCCAGATATGGTAATTGATTATTTAAAAAACATACATGATAAGCATCAGTTAATGATAAGCTGATGCTTATCATTTTTTAAAGAGTTGATTGTATGAGTTCTAAGAACATTACTTCTCAAACAAATACTGAACGATCTGGTAATACGACGTATTCTCAAGTTCATTTGCAAAGAGTAGGAGAAAAACTATATTTAACTTTACCGGATATTGAGCCTAATACCAAAGATAAAGATTGGATAGAACACTTGCAAGATCTTAAATGTTGTTTAAAGCATCATAAAGGAACTTGGAATTCTGGCACAGAAGTACATTTAATAACAAAGAATCGTTTACTCGATAGTCGGCAATTTAATAGCATAGGTAAAATACTAGATACTTTAGAACTACAACTAATATGTATTTGTACCAGTCGTCGTCAAACTGCCGTAACTGCTGCTACTATAGGTTATTCCGTTAAGCAGCAAGCTCTTGATAGACAAGATTGTTCTGTAGAGAATACTCAAAAAAGCGGGCTAAAGGAACCTCTATATTTGAAAACAACTATTCGCTCTGGTACAGTTATTCGTCATCCGGGAACAATTATTATTCAAGGAGATGTTAATCCAGGAGGAGAAATAATTGCTGATGGTGACATTATTATATGGGGATGTTTGCGAGGCATTGCTCACGCAGGCGCACAAGGAGATTCAGAATTTTGTGTTATGGCTCTCAAGATGCAACCTACACAACTCAGAATAGGCGTAGCTGTTGCTCGACCTCCTTCTGATACTCCAGATATACTAGAACCAGAAATAGCCTACTTAAGTAAAGAAGGTATACATTTAAAATCAGCTATTAATTTTAACAAAACTCATATTTTTACTAATAAAAAAGAAAAATGGACTGAAAAAAAATCCCTAGCCATGTAAAATAAATATTTCATACTATATAGTAGAGTTTTTAATCATGAGTCGTGTAATTGTAATTACTTCTGGAAAAGGAGGCGTTGGTAAAACTACTATTACCGCGAATTTAGGATCAGCAATAGCTTATCTAGGATTTAAAATTGTTTTAGTTGATGCAGATTTTGGTTTAAGAAATTTAGACTTACTTTTAGGATTAGAACAAAGAGTAGTTTATACTGCTGTTGATGTTTTAGCGGGACATTGCACTATTGATAAGGCATTAGTCAAAGATAAGCGTCAGCCTAATTTAATGTTGCTCCCAGCAGCTCAAAATCGTACCAAGGAGGCTATATGCCCTGATGATATGAAGAAGTTAGTAGCTGAACTAGATAAAAAATTTGATTTTATTCTTATTGATTGTCCAGCAGGTATTGAAATGGGTTTTCGAAATGCTATTACTCCTGCACATGAAGCCGTAATAGTTACCACTCCTGAAATGGCTGCAGTTCGTGACGCTGATAGAGTGGTAGGACTTTTAGAAAGTGAAGATATTCAAAAAATTCATTTAATAGTTAATCGAATTAAACCCAAAATGATTCAGTCTAATCAAATGATTGCAGTCGAAGATATTTTAGATTTACTGGTAGTTCCTCTATTAGGCATCGTACCAGATGATGAAAAAATAATTATTTCAACAAATAAAGGAGAACCTCTAGTACTAGAGGAAAATCATTCTTTACCTGCAACAGCTTTTGTTAATATTGCAGAACGATTAAATGGAAAAAGTATTCCTTTTCTCGACTTTATGGCAGTTGAAGAAAACTTGTTTAGTCGTTTAATTAGTTTTTTCAAAAAGTAAAAGTTTTATCATATTTAAATTATAGTCATGATTATTGATTTACTCGAAAAAATATTTCCTTGGAAAAGTTCTCTTAAAAGTGGAGATGATGCTAAACATCGTCTAAAATTTATCTTAGCTCATGATCGTGCTGATCTAAATCCAGAAATGGTAGAAGCTATGAGAGCCGATATACTAGCAGTAGTAAAACGTTATGTAGATATTGATTCTGAACAAATGGAATTCTCTTTAGAAAGCGATCAACGGATGACGGCATTAATAGCTAACCTTCCTATTCGTAGAGTAAAAAGAGATACTACAAAAGTCAGTTAAAAAATAAATGGTAAGAATTAATATACTTGAACTAATGTATAAAGCTATCTACTAGAAAAAAGGTACTTCTCTTGGTATTCCATCGTATTAAAAATAATTTTGGACTTTGAGTTCTTATCTATTGATATATAAGACATATATCAATAGATGCTTAGTACATAGCAATTGATTTTATCTATTCTAAATAATATTTTTTTATCAATGATTTTCAAATCTTTTATTTGAAATTTAAAAATTATATTATTCAAATAAATACCTATATTTCTTAGGTAACTTAACTTCTTGAATATGATATAGTGTTACATGGTTTAAGCCACGTTAGCTCAGTTGGTAGAGCACATCACTCGTAATGATGGGGCCGTCGGTTCAAATCCGATACGTGGCTTTCAAAATGTATTATGGTTACTTTGAAATAACATCTAAACCATGAAATCATTAAGATTGTGAAAAAGTGTAGTTTAAAATAAATTTAAAAAATTTAGCATTAAATAATAACAATCTACTTTGATCTAAAAATATTGTTAAGATACTGATTGCTTTTTTTATCATAAACAGCAACTATATGTTGCTTGGCAAGATCAATATTTTAAGTGCCAAAAGTCAATTATTTTTATAATGATAATAGAGGTATAGATTTTAAAAGTTTAACTGTATAAGGATGTACAGGACATGTGAAGATACTATTAGTGTCGTTTATTTCTACTATCTTACCTTGCTTCATGACAGCTATTTTATTACAAAAAGAACGAGCAACTAATAAATCATGTGTTATGAAAAGATATGTTAATTTGAACTCTTCTTTTAATTCAGACATCAAGTCAAGTATCTCTTCTTGAATACTGACATCAAGCATACTAACAGGTTCGTCGCAAATAACTAAACTAGGTTTTATGATAAGTGCTCTAGCAATAGCAACTCTTTGTTGCTGTCCTCCTGAAATTTCATTAGGATAACGATCATAGTAGTTACTTGCTAAGTTTAATTTTACCTTTTCGAGCATTTCATATGCCTTCTCTTTTGCTTCTTTGTTAGTTGCTAAACCATGGACAATTAAAGGCTCAGCGATACTTTCTCCAATTGTCATAAGAGGATTCAAAGAAGCTTGAGGATCTTGAAAAATCATTTGCAAATGACGTCGTTGGAAACGCATCTTTTTTCTAGATAGTTGTGTTAGATCTTGTCCTTGAAAGTTAATAGTTCCTGATGTGGCTTTTAATAGTTGTAATATGGTTCTGGACAAAGTACTTTTTCCACAGCCAGATTCTCCTATTAATCCTAAGGAATCTCCAGGAAAAATATCAAAGCTAATATTATCTACAGCTTTAATTATCTGTGTTTTTTTCAAAAAGAAACTTTGTTGGATAGTGAAGTATTGTTTTAAGTTTTCAATACTTAATAAAGGTTTTATTGATACTTTACTTTGTTTATCCACTTTTATGTTTGTATAGTCGTCTTGTTTTTGTGTACGTAAAGCTATACTTAACAGTGATTTTGTATAATGATGTTGAGGATAATTTAAAATATCTGGTATTTCCCCAATTTCTAATATTTCGCCTTGCTTCATAACTGCTAAACGATTGCAATACTTACCTACCATAGCTAAGTCATGAGAAATCATTAATAATCCCATATTTTGTTCTTTACATAAAGAAACTAATTCTTCTAATATTTCGTTAGCTACAGTAGCATCAAGAGCAGTAGTTGGTTCATCAGCAATTATAATTTTAGGTTTTAATAATAAAACCATAGCTATAGCTACTCTTTGCCTCATTCCTCCACTTAACTCATGAGGATATTGTTTCCAACAAAAATTAACTTTTACTTTTGCCAACATATCCATAGCAATTTTTTTTGCAGATCTGTAAGATAATTTATGATTATGGACTTGTAGCGTCTCAACACAATGTTCTCCAATAGTCATTATTGGATTAAAACGATTCATTGGATCTTGAAAAACCAGACCGACTAGTTCTCCTCTCAAATGCCTTAGCTGCTTATAATCTAAACTAAAAATTGATTGATTATTAAATTTTATAGAGCCTTCTATCGTAGTCATTTCTGGTAACAGATTCAACATAGCTTTTCCTACAGTTGATTTACCAGAACCAGACTCTCCTATCAATCCAATTCTTTCTCCTTCATACAGGTTAAAAGAGATACTGCTTACTGCCCGAGTATTATTATCAGGATACTTGATAGACAAATTTTCAATACAAAATAAAATATTATTATTCATTACTAAGCCAAAAATTTTATAAGGTTAATTATTAAGTTAAAAATAGTCTTAGATAATCTTATAGCTCCTTATTGAGGTGCAACCTGAGTGTATGACAAAAGAGTTTAAGATTTTTGAAATTAATCTCAAAAATTTGTTTCGTGTTTTAATAATTGATATTTTCTTTAATCTGTAATGTTTTTATTCTTTTTCACCAATTTATATTTTGAGGATGTAAGAGATACTCCCAATCTTTTTGATATCCAAATCTCTAAATCTTGAATAGGATGAGATTTAGAGATTTGGATAGGATTAACTAAAATGGTAAACATTCCTAAACGGTTTCCAGCTAAAACATCTGTAAATAATCGATCACCCACCATCGCGATTTGTGATACCGGCAGATCCATAGTACTAACAGCTTTACGAAGTTTTCTTCTAGAAGGTTTACCAGCTCCTGATAAATAGGGTAATTTTAATGTACTAGCTATATAACTAATGCGATTTCTACTAAGATTATTACTAACTAACCAAATAGGAGTTTTTGCTTTAATATTATCTATCCAATGTCTAAGTTCTTCTGAAACGAAGGATTTTGTGAGAGGAACCAAAGTTTCATCAACATCTAAAATTAATCCTTTAATTTCGTATTGATCAAGAATCTCCTGTGTTAAGTCAAGAACTGTGTCACCTAATACTAAGTCAGGCTGTAAAAGTTTTATCTTAAACATATATCAGCTAATAAATAATGAATTTAACGTAATGAACAATAATAGGTAGTTCAATTAGAAAACTGTATATACAAATTTTATATTAGACACTTTTTAAGATTTTTTGTATTAAATTTAAGATAACCTTATTACATATTTATTATAAATATCTAAATATTAGCTATAAAAGATATAATTATTCTAGAGACTAAGAGCAAAATTTTTTAAACTCTTATTTTTACTTAGCCTATAAATTAAATTAGCTCCTAAAAATTTTTAATAAAAATCATTACCCTAAAAAAATTGAAAATTATAGAGTTAATAAATCTTTTAAAATTTGCTTCCTGTACTATACTATATAACTTTAGTATTATTTAAATCATGGATACTATTTAATGAGAAAACTATTTAAATATATATTTATAACTAAGTAGATGCAACTGATTTTTGTAAAAGTGCTTATCTTATACTAGATATTTTCTGTTAATAAATCAAAAATTATTCTTATTAAACCTAAATGCATTCTTTAGTTAAAACACTTTTTTAAACGACTTGTGTAGAATAATTATGGCAAAGGCTATACTATAAAACCCCTAGACTTATTGTATCTAGGAGTTTATTATTTAGATAAATTTAGCTAGATAAATCACAAAAAACTATTGGGAAACGTAAAAATGTCCGTCCCTGAAGAACTTGTTACTGGGATCTTAAAACCTACTAAATCTAAAGAATCTTCAATTTCTGAACTTGAAGTCAAAGAAAATCCTATCCTTTTTCAAGCTATTGGAACCCTTAAAGGGAGGCCTGAACAAGATGAAGAAGGTCATTTTTTTATTCGTTTAGGAGAAAAATGTTATAAGTTATTTGTTACTGGCTATAAGTATCAAGCTTGGCTTAAGCAAATATCTTCTAATCCTGATCAAACTCTATTTTTGCGTGTTTATCCCAAGTTCTTGATGATACCTCGAAAAGAACCCCAAATTTATTTTCAAGTTGCTGCTTGGGAAGAGCAAAATTCTTGGGGAGAAGAGTCAGGAATGTTTAAATTCAGAGGGGTTTGGCAATTTGTTCCACAAATTAGAACTCCAGTTATTTCCGTATACCGAAACCAAAATGCTAATGATCCTAAGGGAAAATTCAAAGCATCTCATCTTCCAGTTTTGATGAGACGTCAAGATGAAGCAATACCTTTTAGATTTAATCCTAAAATATCAAAAGATAGTATGCCTTCTCGTTGGTTTATTCAAGGAATTTTTAAATTTATTCCTTCACGAAATTGTTGGGGATGGGATAAAGACCTTGAAGCACCAACACAAAAAATACCTCGTTATAAAAGGCCCATTAAATTAATTAATGATGAAAATCAGCATACAAAAGAAAATGCAAAATTAGATATTAAAACTGATAAAATTAAAAAATTAAATTAGTAAAATAATAATTTATAGTAGTTTAATTGTATTTTTAGCTGTTTCAGCATTATATGTACTTTATTAAGTTAGGAGTAGTTTCTTATTTTCACACCTCCTCTAGCCCGTTTAATTGAAAAATTGCAACGCTTGCCAGGAATTGGTCCTAAATCAGCACAAAGATTAGCTTTTTATATTCTTAAACTACCCGAGTCTGAAGTTCAAGCCTTTGCTAAAGCTTTAATAAATGCAAAACAACGTACAGGTTTATGTACAAAATGTTTTCATTTCTCAGAAAAACCTATCTGTGAGATTTGTAGTAATACGAATAGAGATTCAAATCTTATATGTGTCGTAGCTGATTCTCGAGATGTTATCGCTCTAGAAAAAACTAGAGAATATAAAGGAATGTACCATGTACTAGGAGGAATCATGTCTCCTATAGATGGTATTGGTCCAGAGCAACTTAACGTTGAGCCATTAGTAAGGCGTGTATCTCAGGAAAATATAAAAGAAGTAATCCTAGCAATTAGTCCAACAGTTGAAGGAGAAACTATGACTCTATACCTTTGTCAGGTACTAAAAGCTTTCACAAAAGTTACACGTATTGCTTTTGGTTTACCAGTAGGTGGAGACTTAGAATATACAGATGAAATAACTTTAGCGAGAGCTTTGGCTGGCCGACAAGAGCTGAGTTAATAAAATTATATAATTGTATGAGAGAAAAAAAATATATATAGTGATTGAATATTATTTGAAGAATATTAATAGCTAATAATTTAGCCTTCCTTGCCGAGGATAGTAAATCTTTAAAAATTTTAAATGTTAAGAAGTTGTAATCCTCTAACTACCAGAAGACTATAACTTCTTAACTGTATTAAACCGCTTGAGCAATTTTCTCTAAAGACTCCCAGCGAAAATAACGCTCACCTCCTAACTCAACAACAACTTTAATTCGAGGTTCTTGGTGAGGTAGATTTGTTAGATATTCTAATTCGTCTCTAGATAAGACGTGACCTTCTATAATCCATAAAATTAATCCCTTAGATTTTGGAGACAGATTATCTAATTTATAGGTAGCAACTGGAGGAACAAAATATATTGGACCTACCGCAGCTTCTTGGCCAATGTTTTTTTTACCTAAATGAGGAACAGATACTCCGTGAACTTTTGTAAGATAAGCTTCTATATCCCCAAGTCCTTTCGCAGTAAGAGAGAAACTATCATATCCATTAAGTCGTAAACGTCTTTGGTAACGTCCTTCTGACCCTCCCTCTAAAGGAGTAAATATTCCAAGTGCACCTGACTTTTCTAAGTCACGAATAAAACCTTTCCCTGTAGTAAGCAGTGCCATGTTATTAATAAAGAATTGAATCTAATAAGCCTTTCTTTGATTATAAAAGAAGGATTGTTTTAAGTAAAAAACTTACTTTAAACAAAAGTCATATTATGTTAGATTTTTGTTCATTTATATTATGATTTTTCTTATACTTTTGCACTTAGTGAATAGATACTCTGATTTTAAATAAATAAATAATCTTCTATAAATAAAGATTATTTATTTATTTGTTTATTTTGATTTCTTACAATTAACATTAATTGAAATCTTTCTTCTTAAATAGTTTATTTAATTAAGAAAACAATTCTAAGAGCTTTAATATCAATTAATAACATTAAAGCTCTTAAAATTGCATATTAGTTAAATATCTTTCAAGTATTTTATTAAAAAATAATATGTTTTCTAACAATAAAAATATTTAACTAAAGCATTAATAGTTATACAAAAATAAATTACATAATTTATAAAAAAAACAAGAATTTTAAAATATCTTAAAAATATCTTGCAAGTAAAAAATTTAAACAATACTTTTCATATTATTTTTTGTTATCAAATAATAAAAATAAAAATAAATTTTATAAATTTCAAAAATCTAGTAATAAACCTTTAAATAGTTTTTTAACTACTGAATTTATTCTTTCTTATAATAAGTAAATGACAATATTTGACAATATCTGTTCTAGTAATCAAAATAGAGCTCCCTTAATTGAGGCCTTAAATGTTTTAAGAAGACGAAACGATGCAGCTTTTTATGCTCCTGGACATAAAAGAGGTCAAGGGATTAGTGAATTAATGTTATCCTTACTCGGAAAGAAAGTATTCAAATCAGATCTGCCTGAATTACCAGAATTAGGCAACTTGTTTGTTCCTGACGAAGCAATTAAAGAAGCTCAAGATCTTGCTGCAGAAGCTTTTGGAGCCAAACGAACTTGGTTTCTTGTTAATGGTTCAAGTTGTGGTATAGCTGCTGGGATTTTAGCAGTATGTAATCCAGGCGACAAAATTATCGTACCAAGAAATATTCATCATTCAGTTATTACCGGCTTAATTTTGTCTGGGGCGATTCCTGTTTTTTTATATCCTCAATGTTATTCTACATGGGATTTACCTCTGAATATTACCCCAAAATCTTTAAAAGCAACTTTGAAAAGGCATGGTAATATCAAAGCTGTTTTAATAATCCATCCTACTTATCATGGTATTTGTGGGAATATCAAAGAAATAGTAAAAGTTACTCATTCTTATAACATTCCTTTACTAGTAGATGAAGCACATGGGGCACACTTTCAGTTTCATTCAGCTCTACCTTCTTCAGCATTGTCAGAAGGAGCCGACCTAAGCATTCAATCCACACATAAAGTTTTAGGTGCAATAACACAAGCCTCAATGTTGCATTTACAGGGTAATCTAATTAATGAGAATAAAATTAATCAAGCTTTACAGTTGATGCAATCTAGCAGTCCTAGTAACTTATTATTAGCTTCTTTGGATGGTGCAAGACAGCAGATTATGATTGATGGTCAAAAACTATTAAATAAAACCATAAAATTATCGGAATTAGCAAGAAGCGAAATTAATAATATTAACGGATTTTCTACTTTAGAATTAATAAATAAGAAACCAGAATTTTATGATTTAGATATCACTAGACTGACAATTGATATTTCTTCTCTAGGAGTTAGTGGCTGGAAGATTGATAAAGTTTTGAGAACAAAATTCAACGTTACAGCAGAACTTCCTATGCTTTCATCTCTAACTTTTATTATTTCGATAGGAAATAATAAAAAAGATATCATATCTTTAGTAAAAGCTTTGATAGGACTTAAGGAGATGACACTTTCATCATGTTCAGAACTATCAATACCTTATTTATCTTATGAATCAAAAGTTTTCTCATGTTTCAACATGTCTCCCAGAGATGCTTTTTTTGCCTCTAAAAAGATTGTTCCTATTGAAAAGAGTGCTGGATTAATTAGTGGAGAAGTTTTATGTCCTTATCCTCCAGGGATACCTATAATAATGCCAGGAGAAATTATTACCGGCGAAGCAATTAAATATTTGGTAAAAATTAAACAACAGGGAGGAATAATTGCTGGATGTGATAATCAAGATCTAAAAACTATTAAAGTAATTAATTAATAAAAGATTGAAGATATTCTAGACGAATTTTTGATTCTAATTTAGGATGACTTTCTAGTTTAGCTATCTTTTTAATGCCTTCTAAGAGATGTTTCGCTGCGTCATCTTTTCTATATCCTCTTTTAAGAGAAGCTTTTATTGTATCTTTATCAAAATCTAATTCTTTTTGAATATTTTGATTACCATACCAAAATTGTTTCGTAAAAATGATAATTAATATTCCAAATATAGAAATTCCTAATGTATCTCTTTGTAGGACTTTAATAAATAACTCTAAAACACCGAGAGATAAAATAAATTGGTTTAAATTTAATTTAAATGAATAAACATCTTGTAACTGGAAGCCTACACGTAAAATCAGTAAATCTCGCTGGGCTTCTGTTAATTGATACCAAAGATCAAAATTAATATAAATCAGTCTCTTACTTCTGTTCCAAGGAAATGCAAAAGGTATCCTAATTACCTCTGATTGAGTTGATTTACTGACAATCTTAGTTAACATTCTACCCGAAGCAGGCATTACATCTAATAATCTGCTAATTTCAGAATTAATGTTCATAAAATAAAAGTTATTGATAATTTAATTAAATATTTAATTTTGTTAAATAATCGATCAAAACACTAATTAGCATTGATTAGATAATGTTTAAAATATTTTTTAGTTAATAAATTAAATTATGTTTTCTGTTGTAACTTATTGTCAAAAGACAATCTTATATAATTTATATGTTATCTTCTTTTTTCCGAGTAATATTAATAGTAACTCTACCTTCGAAATTATCAATAGGAGGCGAGAGTTTACTTAGATTAATCCTAACTTCATTAACTTTTGGGAAAGATAATACTTTTTGAGCTATTACTTCTGCTAATTTTTCTATAAGAGAAAAATTAGCAGAAGTAATTTGATCTTTAACGGTATTAATTACATGACAATAGTCTAAAGTATCTTCAATTGAGTCAGATATTCCTGAAACGTGTAAATCCATACCTAAACTAAGATTAACTTCAAACCACTGTCCTAAAATTTTCTCTTCTGGTACATATCCGGTATAACCATAGCAGCGAATTCCCTTTATCTTGATAAAGTCCATTATCTTTTATAGTACTAAATATTTATATGAAATGTACCACTAATAGTTATTATTGTTAATAATATTTTTACTTAAAAACGTTATGGGGCAATTATTTAAAAATAGCTTTTCTAAAAAATTTAAAACACAAGCTATCATTTTGGGAAGTTTTGTAAGTATTTTTTGGATAGTAGAGCTGATTGATATTTTTATTTTTCATGGAAAATTAGATAATTTAGGTGTTCAACCTCACACTTTAAAGGGATTACGAGGTATTTTTTTTGCACCTTTTTTACATGGAGATTTATCTCATTTAATTAATAACACTATTCCTTTTTTAGTTCTGGGATCCTTTGTTATGCTTCACAGAACTAAGGATTTCTGGATTGTAACTCTTTTAACTACAATAATAGGCGGTTTAGGTGTTTGGTTATTTGGTCCTACAAACTCTGTTCATATTGGAGCAAGTATACTGATTTTTGGCTATTTAGGATTTTTATTACTGAGAGGTTATTTTCAAAAGCAAATCATTTCAATATGTGTATCTATCTTGATATTTTGTCTATATGGAGGACTAATTATTGGATTGTTGCCTTCACAACCAGGTATTTCTTGGCAAGGTCATTTGTTTGGTTTTTTAGGAGGAGCTTTAGCTGCAAGATTGCTTAAAGCTAAAAAATAACAATTTTTAATGTTTACATCTTTATTCCTAAAATATTAATTTAATCATAAAAATATGAATAGAAATTTTTTCTTATTACATTATCTTGTGCTCTAGATTAAAAAATAATAAATATTCATTACAACCTATACAACTAAGTCACGCCTAATGATACCTTAGAGGAGCAATTTTATTACCTTGGAAGCTATATGAAAGGAGCTGACAATATGCCTTATCTTCTTCGTGCAGCACGAGGAGAAATTTTAGATCGTCCGCCTGTTTGGATGATGAGACAAGCTGGACGTTATATGAAAGTATATCGAGATTTACGAGATAGATATCCTAGTTTCCGAGAAAGATCAGAAAATCCTAATCTTGCTATTGAAATTTCTCTACAGCCTTGGCATGCTTTTCAGCCAGATGGTGTAATTATGTTTTCAGATATACTGACTCCATTGTCTGGCATGGGTGTTTCTTTTGATATCATACCTAATAAAGGACCAGTAATCTCCCCTGCAATTCGTACACTAAAACAAATTGAAGATCTGCATGATCTCGAACCGGAAGAATCCTTACCTTTCGTGAAAACAATTTTACAGTCTTTAAGAAAAGAGGTAGGTAATCAATCTACTGTATTAGGTTTCGTTGGTGCACCTTGGACATTAGCTGCTTATGCTATTGAAGGTAAAAGTTCTAAGAACTATACTATCACTAAAGCTATGGCTTTTTCTGAACCTGAAATTCTTCATCGACTTTTAAGTAAGATTACAAATTCAATAGCTACTTATGCATGTCATCAAATCGCTTGTGGGGCACAAATAATACAATTATTTGATTCATGGGCTGGACATTTAAGTCCTCAAGACTATGAATCTTTTGCACTTCCTTATCAACAACAAGTAATTCATAAAATTAAAAAAATTTACCCAGATACTCCTGTTATTCTTTATATCAATAGTAGTGCTGGGAAACTAAACCAAATGGAGTGTTCTAAAGCAGACATTGTAAGTATTGACTGGACAATAGATATGGCAGAAGCTAGGCAACGTTTAAGTAATCATATAACTATACAAGGTAATATTGATCCAGGTATATTATTTGGTTCTCACAAAGTTATTAAAGAACGTATTATTGATACAGTACAAAAAGCTGGTAAAGGCAGACATATTTTAAACTTAGGTCATGGAGTAGTGGTAGGAACACCAGAAGAAAATGTTAGATATTTCTTCGAAATAGCCAAGCAAATTGATAAATTAACAACTTTGACTATTTAATTAAATTGTAAAACTCAACAGCATAAATATATTTTCAAAGTCTGTTACAATATATCGGCAATAGGAAGGTTTTAGTATCTTTTTATTGTCTAAAGTATTATAAAAAAATAACTAATGAAACGTATTTTCATAACAGGTGCAAGTGGATGTATAGGACACTACATAGCAGAAACTTTAATTAACTATACAGACTATGAACTTTATTTCCTAGTGAGAAATCCAGATAAGCTGTTATTTAATTATAATAGCCGTCCTGGCATACATTTAATTGAAGAAGATTTGAAAAATATAAATCAGCTAAGTGATTTTTTAAAAACAGTTAATATCGCCATTTTAGCTGCAACAAGCTGGGGAGGAGACGTAGAATCTTATGAAATTAATGTAAGTTCAATGATAGATTTAATCAATCTATTAGACTCTGAAGTATGTCAGCAAATTATTTATTTTTCTACTGCAAGCATCTTAGATAAGAACAACAAGCCACTACCTGAAGCAAGAACGCTTGGTACTAACTATATACGGACTAAATACCAATGTTATACCCAATTACAAAAATTACCAGTATATGAAAAGATTGTCACAGTTTTTCCTACTTTAGTTTTTGGAGGAGAACACAATAAACCATATTCTCATTTATCTGGTGGTATTAACGATGTTACAAAATGGATAGGTTTAATACGTTTCTTTAAAATAGATGGAAGTTTCCATTATATTCATGCAAAAGATATAGCTCAAGTTATTAAATATTTAATTGAAAATCCATCTCTAGCCATTACAAATAAAGATATTGTTTTAGGTAATAAAAAAACAACAGTTAATGAAGCGGTAGAAACAATATGTAAGTATTTTAATAAAAGAATTTATTTCCGAATTCCATTGTCAATTACTTTGGCAAATATGTTTATTAAAATTTTTCAATTACGTATGGAAGCATGGGATTATTTTTCTATGAACTACCGTCATTTTACTTATAAAAAAACCATAGTTCCTTCTAGCTTTGGAGCAGATGATTATTGTGCCACTATTGAAAATATAATGAATCTAAGTGATCCTAAAGAAGAGAAGAACTAATATTACAAAGATCGATTCTTCTCAAAAAACTCAACGAAATTTAGTAATTTTTTAAGATTAATTTTCTATAAAATATACATAACAAATAAAAAAAAATTAATAAGTAGTTGTTATATTGATTTATTCATATATAAGTGTTTACAATAAAGCTGATTTTAATTATTAACCTCATTAGTCTTCACCTTTAAAACTGTGAGTGATAGCTCTATTTCTATACTAATTCTAGATACGGATCAGATTTTTCTTTTAGGTTTAGCAACAGCCTTAAGTAAAGATTCTCGATATAAAATTATTGATCAAGCTGATAATTTAACTGATATTTTTATAAAATTATCAACCAATTCACCTGATATAATTATTTTTGAACCTAATTTATTTAATAGTTTTTTAGCTATTAAGCAATTCTGTATAAAAATTAGAAGAGAATATCCAAGTATTAGATTATGTTGTTTAAGTCGCTACTTTAGAGTTGAAGAAGAAAAAGAATTTCAAAAAATAGGTATCCGAGGATATTTTGATAAAAATATTGAAATTGATGTACTAATAAATAATTTAGACGAAGTAATTCAGAATAAATTTTTATATAAATCAGCTTCTTTAAATCATCAGTTTATTAAGTCCAGATCCCGAATCACAAACAATAATTGGGTATCCCGTATTCAAAGATATGGTCTTAAGCTTATTGAAGATCGACTAATCTTTATTAATGAAACTTTAAAAAAACCTTCGGCATCTAAGCTAAAGATCTTATTTTGGAAAGGAAGGAGAAGAGAGCTATTGGCAGTTTCTTATTTATTAGAAAAACTTTTCAGTATTAATGTCCTTAGGCAAAAGCCTAACAAATCAAATAATCAAATCAAAAATGATTCATTTTTAAAGAATTTTTGGATTACAAATAGTGCAGTTCAGCCTGTAAATAGCCTAATAATATTTAATCGAACTCTTGAAAAAATTGAGAAAAACACTAGTAATTTTACTAGAGTATATTTGGAAATTGATATATTAGAAGGTGATAAAAGAAAAGAACTTTTGAAAATAGTTACTAAACACTTATACAGGATTATAGAAGATATAAATTTTATTGAGATAGAAAATAAAAGAGTTATCAAAAGCAGCCTATCAGTTTTGCAGAAGTTATGGAGAGAAGCTTCTTTAATTTTTATTGAAAAATATTGCAAACTTGCTCAAAAAATTTCTTTAAAAGAACTTGAGCAAATCATTGAAGATAATGAAGTTTTAATATCTAAAGAAATTTTAGATAAAATACCTTTTTGTATAGAATTATTAGATTACTTGTTACTTAAGGATGTTTGGGTAGAAGAGCAGACTTTAACAATAAATACTACTGTAAATTTAACAGAGAAAACAGAAAAGGCTTTACATAACGTTATAATACAAGTCTCGAACGGAATCATTTCACTGATATTGAATAATTTTTCAAATAATGAAAGAGTTAAAGAAAATTTATTTCATACAAACATGATTTCAACAAGAGAATTAGCAAAATTCAGAAATCGATTGGCATGGGAGTATAGAAAAAATGAATATTGGCAAGAGCCTAAAAACATTTTTGAAAGTCAACATCAACTTTTTTTCTTAGAAGATAAAGGAATAAATCTTATGTTTGTTTACGCAGCTAGACAAGAAGAACTTAATAAATTAACTAGAATACGCTGGTCTGTTACAATTATTTTAGAAATTAGAGATGCCATAGCATTACCTTTAAGTTCTCTATTGAAAACATCTGGAAATGCCATAGTTTATCTTCTAACCCAAATAATCGGTCGTAGCATTGGATTAGTAGGTAAAGGAATTTTACAGGGAATTGGAAATAGTTTAATTGGTAGTGATTATTTAAAAAAAACGATAAATCCTAATTCAAAATCATAAACAAATCGTTTTTTCAAATCTTATACAAGAATGCTATTTCATCTTTATTAATAATAAAAATTTCTTCAAGTTGAAAAATATGAAATATTTTTCAACTTTATTAAAGCAAAAATACAAATCAAATATAATGCATAAGAAAAATATGCCATGCTTAAACTCTAATAGACTTAAGTTTAAAAAAACGAACAATGTAATAGCTGCCAGTATCTTGTTGAATCTATTATTGATGTCTTCTCCTTGTTTTGGACAACAAAAAAAAGATTCTTATAATTACAGTAAATTACTCGAAGATGTCAAATCAGGCAAAATAAGTCTAATTGAGATCGATCCTAGATTACAAAAAGCACAAGTTAACTTTAACAACAACGATATAGTTGAACAAGTTACTCTATTTGAGAAAAATCCTGAATTGATTCAGAGTTTAAAAGCTAATAACGTAAAAATTGACTACAGTCCGTCATCAGATAATTCTACTGCAGTACGTTTGCTTCTCCAAGTTCCAATTTTACTTCTAATATTGGTAATTGTTATTACTATTGTTCGAAGATCCACAAATATCTCAGGTCAGACAACTAACTTTAGTAAATCTAAAGCTCGTTTTCAAATGGAGGTAACTACAGGTATCTCTTTTGAAGATGTAGCTGGAATTGATGAAGCAAAAGAAGAGTTACAAGAAATTGTAACTTTTCTTAAAGAGCCAGAAAAGTTTACTGCTATTGGAGCAAAAATCCCTAAAGGAGTACTACTAGTTGGTCCTCCAGGGACTGGTAAAACTCTTCTAGCTAAAGCGATAGCTGGAGAAGCTGGAGTACCTTTTTTTAGCATCTCTGGTTCAGAATTCGTAGAAATGTTTGTAGGTGTTGGTGCTTCACGAGTTAGAGATCTATTTAAAAAAGCTAAAGAAAATACTCCCTGTCTAATATTTATTGATGAAATAGATGCTGTTGGTCGTCAAAGAGGAGTCGGATATGGCGGTGGTAATGATGAAAGAGAACAAACTCTTAATCAGCTATTAACTGAAATGGATGGTTTTGAAGGAAATTCAGGAATAATTTTAATTGCCGCTACTAATCGTCCTGATGTTTTAGATGCGGCTTTATCAAGACCTGGAAGGTTTGATAGACAGGTCATCGTTGATTATCCTGATCTTAAAGGAAGACAAGGTATTTTAGAAGTTCACTCACGGAATAAAAAAATTAGCGAAAGTGTTTCATTGGAAACTATTGCTAGACGCACCCCAGGTTTTACAGGTGCTGATCTAGCTAATCTCTTGAATGAAGCCGCAATTTTTACAGCTAGGAGAAGGAAGAAAACTATTTCTATGACAGAAATTTATGACGCTATAGATAGAGTTGTTGCTGGTATGGAGGGAGCACCTCTGATTGATAGTAAAAGTAAAAGGTTGATTGCATATCATGAAATTGGTCATGCTTTAGTAGGGACAATAATTCCTGAACATGAATCAGTTGAAAAAGTAACTTTAATACCTAGAGGGCAAGCAAAAGGGTTGACCTGGTTTACTCCCGAAGAAGAATCCGCATTAATTACTCGCAATCAAATATTAGCTAGAATATCTGGTCTTCTGGGAGGACGTGTTGCAGAAGAGGTGATTTTTGGACAAGATGAAGTTACTACAGGGGCAGGTAATGATCTTGAAAAAGTAACTTACTTAGCGAGACAAATGGTTACTCGTTTTGGAATGTCAGAGTTAGGCTTAGTAGCACTTGAGAAGGATGATAAAAGTTCTTTTGGTTTTGACAATGCTGTTCAATCTGATTATTCTGAGGGAGTTGCAGAAAAGATTGATTTACAAGTCCGTTCTATAGTTAAACTTTGCTATCAAAAAGCACAAAAAATAATTTCTGATAATCGTACATTAGTTGATCACTTAGTTGATGTGCTAATTGATAAAGAAACTATAGAAGGAGAAGAATTTCGTCAACTATTAAATCAATCTTCGTTACAAACTAAAGTTGTTTCTGATTAATTATTGACAAATTTGTAAGAGATTTAATTTATAGATTAAATCTCTTCATTTTCTCCATCTTCTTCAGGTACAGGAGGTACAAGAGCAACTGCAGCAATAGCATCATCTTCATCCAGCCTTTGTACTCTAACCCCTGTAGCAGAACGAGATTGTAAAGAAATTGCTTTTACAGCTTGTCTAATAATAATACCTCGATTCGAAACAATCATTAATTCATCTTCTGCATTTACAACACGAAGTGACGTTAAATTATCTTTTCCCGATTTAAATTTAATTGCTCTTACTCCCATGCCAGCACGACGCTGTAAGCGAAATTGAGTAATAGGAATTCTTTTTCCATAACCTTTATTGGTAATAGCTAAAATCCATGGTCCTAGACTAGTTTCTTTTTCAGTCAATTCTTCAGGTTCTATTTCCAATACCTCTTCGTTATCTTGAGATTCCTCGACTCCTATAGTTACTTGAGCAGAAAGAATATCCATACTAATTAATTCATCTTTTTTCTTTAATCTCATAGACTTTACACCTCTTGTAGCCCTACCAAGAGGTCGTAGCTGTTGGTGATCTGCATGAAAATGAATAGCCATTCCTAGTCGAGTACCAAGGATTACACTATCCTCTTCTCTAGTTAATCTAACCCACCGTAATTGATCTCCTTCTCCGAGTGAAATAGCTATTAATCCATTAGTCCTTATATTACTAAAAGCAGAAAGAGCGGTTTTCTTAATATAGCCCTGACGAGTCAGCATTACTAAAAAGATATCTTCTTTAAATTCACTAACTGAAATAATAGAAGTTATTTTTTCACTTTTTGAGATAGACAACATCTGTACGATAGGAACCCCTCTTGACGTTCTTGAGGAAGATGGAATTTGATAAGCATTAGTAGCATAAACGACTCCTCTGTCACTAAAGAGAAGGACTACATCGTGATCACAACAAGTTAAAAAATGTTCTACCACATCGTTTTCTTTTATTTTTGCTCCAGCTTTTCCTCTCGTTGCTCTTTGCTGTGCATCGAAAGAGCTAACAGGCATTCTTTTTATATACCCTTGCTCAGTAAGAAGTATGATAGCTTGTTCATTAGCGATAAGATCAGTATCTACAATTTCTCCTTCATCATGAATAATTTCCGTACATCTAGGAGTGCCGTGAATATTCTTAATTTGAACTAATTCTTCTTCTATAATGGCTTCTATTCTTTCTTTTTTAGATAAAATATCATTTAAGTTAGCAATTTTTATTTGTAACTCTTTATGTTCAGCATGTATTTTTTCTGCTTCTAAAGCAGTAAGACGACGTAGTTGCATTTGCAAAATAGCATCTGCTTGAACATCAGATAGTTCAAATTGATCTATTAGTTTTTTCTTTGCAGTTATTGAATCATCTGCACTACGAATAATAGAGATAATAGGATCTAGGCTATCTAAAGCAATAAGAAGTCCTTGTAATAAATGATTTCTTTCTTCTGCCTTTCTAAGTTCATACTTGGAACGTCGAATAATAGTTTCTACTCGGAAACTAATGAAAACAGTAAGGAAGTTTTTTAGAGTTAGGAGTTGCGGTTCTCCCTTCACCAAAGCTAGCATATTGGCTCCAAAATTTGCTTGGACAGGAGTTTGCTTATAAATATTATTAAGAACTACTCTGGAATGTGCGTCTCTTTTTAACTCGATTACAATACGCATTCCTTCACGATCACTTTCATCCCGAATGTCGGAAATTCCATCAATACGTTTATCGTTCACCATATCAGCTATGCGCTCAATTAAAGCAGATTTATTTGTTTGATATGGCAACTGAGTAATAATAATTGCGTCTCTGTTGGAACGTCCTTGATATTCCAAAGTTTCAATTTGGGCGACTCCTCTCATTGTTATGGAACCACGACCTGTCATATAAGCCTCATGGATACCTGAGCGGCCTAATATCTGTCCTCCTGTAGGAAAGTCAGGTCCTGGAATTATTTTAATAAGATCTTTCTCTTCTAGCTCTGGATTATGTATTAAAGCAATAGTTCCATCAATCAGTTCCCCTAAATTATGTGGAGGAATATTAGTCGCCATACCTACAGCGATACCAGAGGAACCATTAAGAAGAAGCTGCGGTATTCTAGAAGGAAGAACAACAGGTTCCTTTTGAGAACCATCAAAATTATCTGCAAAATCTACAGTTTCAAATTCTATATCTCGGAGTAAAGCATCAGTTGAAAGATTTCTAAGACGACACTCTGTATAACGCATAGCTGCGGGAGGATCATTGTCTATTGAGCCAAAATTCCCATGTCCATCAACCAAAGGACTACGCATAGAGAAATTCTGGGCCATACGTACTAAAGCATCATAAACAGCCGTATCTCCATGGGGATGATATTTCCCTAAAACTTCTCCTACAACACGAGCACATTTACGAAAAGGCTTTTCCGGAACTAATCCTAGTTCATACATAGCGTATAAAATACGTCTATGAACAGGTTTTAAACCATCCCTTGCATCAGGTAAAGCTCGTCCTACAATTACGCTCATTGCATATTCTAAATAAGAACGAGACATCTCATTACTTAAATCTGTTGGGATAATTCGATCCTGAGGGATTGTCATAGGGTAATTAACTCCGTTCACAGGGTAGCTTGAAAAAACGCTTTAATAAATTGATAAAAAAAACTTCCTAAGTGGATTTAGCACGGTTTTTTTTACTATTTAATAGTACTTTAACACAAAAATAACTATCAGTAGGAAATACGAAATATCTATTTATTTGATTAAAAAGGAGAGGTGGTAAGGGTGTTTATAAAGTGGATTTTACTTTCCAATAATCTATAAAACGTTTTTTATTATTGATATATGAAAAATAAATATCAATAATCGTAATACAGTATTTATGATGTGATCGTAGATAAAACTGTTCTTGATAAATAAAGTTTAGATGAATATTCATTAAAGCAGCTCATTAGTATCCATAAAAAGCTTTTTGCATAGACTTTTAAAACAATTTCCTCGATCTTCAAAATTTTTATACTGATCAAAACTTGCGCATGCTGGAGATAAAAGAACTACTTTAGCTTTTAATTCTTTACCTAAGCTGAAACTTCTTTCTACTGCTACGTCCATCTCTTCAACAATTTCATAATTATAATAGCTAAAACTTTCAAGACGTTCTGCGATAAAAGATGCAGATTCACCAATGAGTAGGACTTTAGAAACTTGAGATTTTATAAGTTTAATCCACTCGCTATCATTTCCTTCTTTTGATTGTCCTCCTGCAATTAAAATAGCAGGGGATTCTACTGAAATCAAACCCATAGCAGCAGCATCATAGTTAGTCGCTTTACTATCATTTATAAACTGAATATCATCAATGCTAACAACATATTCTAAACGGTGAGGTACACCATCAAAATTTTCTACTGCCAAAGAAATATCTTTTTTATCGATTCCGGCAATCTTAGCAGCTGCAACAGCCATCAAAAGATTTTGTTGATTATGGAGTCCTGCAACTTTAAATAAGTTTATTGGAAACATTAATTCTCCAAAGGCAACAATCCAACCATCTTGGACATATACTCCTTTAATAGGATCACAAGGTAAATCTTCTTTTCCTTTTATTGTTGTCCAATAGGCATTTGGCCAACTGTGAGAACTTATAGTATGTAGATAGTTATCATCATTATTTAAAATTTGATATTTACAATTTTTAAGTAATGAAGCCTTTATCGAATAATAGTTATGCAATGTTTTATGGCGACTTAAATGGTCTGGTGTAAAGCTTGTCCAAATACCAATCGTAGGCCTTATCGTTTGAGAAGATTCACACTGATAACTACTAACTTCTGTAATAATCCAGTCATAATTGGGAATACTTGGATTTTTTAGTTTAGATAAAGCTAATTCAGAAGCTGCATTTCCGACATTCCCGCAGGCAACAGCACTAAGTGAAGATTTTTGAAAAATTGATTCAACTAATTTTGTGGTTGTAGTTTTTCCATTAGTACCAGTAATAATTAACCAAGGGGATAAATTAAGATATCGCCAGGATAACTCTAATTCACCAATTATGCTAACTTTATGAAGACGGGCTTGAACTAAAAAAGGAGCATCCCATGGTACTCCTGGACTAACTATTATTAATTCTGGTAAAAAAGAAGGCTGAAAAACTGGATTATGAAGTAACTTAACAGTAATGTCTTCTAGTTTTAATTTTTTTTGTAAGTCTTGTAGTTCAGAAGAAGTTGAAGAATCGCTAATAACTACACTCCACCCTTCTTGTTTAAGACACCTTGCAGCAGCAATTCCTGATTTTCCTAATCCAATAACATAAGCTATCGCCATTCGATTTTATAGCACTTTCATACGTAAATTATATATTAACTTATCTTAGCTCTACTGGTAGGACAAAATATGAGAAACTTTAATCTATCTTAAGAATTTTGCTTCTTATTTCCATAATTTTAGAAAAGTGCTAGAACTCTCTGTCAATTAACTTTCTTGAATTTTTTTAAATAAAATTTTGCTTTGTTATTCATCTTTTATATTAGTTTGTAGACACTAAGAGAAGATATGTTATTAAGCTTTGTTAAATTTCCATTATCGTGTAAGCTTAGTAGTGTTAATAAATAATTTCGAGGAAGAGGTACAAAATCATCATGCAGTCGGCAGGAACGCTGCAAACGGTTCCCAAAAAGTTTTTGAAGGCTCCTGGTGGATTTAATCCCAATGTAGTCATGTTTTTAACTGCTTTGTTTTTAATTTTCTCTTCAACTTGTGGACATTTCTTGTGGAACTGGAGAGATTGGATATGTTTTAGTTGTAACGTTATTGCTCTTCATTTTTCTGGCACTGTTATACATGACGCTTCACATAATTCAGCTCATCCAAACCGAACTATCAATTCAACTCTAGGTCATGGTAGTGCATTAATGTTAGGCTTTGCATTTCCTGTCTTTACCCGAGTACATCTACAACACCACGCCCATGTCAATGATCCTGAAAATGATCCCGATCATTTTGTATCAACAGGGGGACCTTTATGGATGATAGCAGCGCGCTTTTTCTACCATGAGATATTTTTTTTTAGACGCCGTCTATGGGTTAAATACGAAATATTAGAATGGTTCTTAAGTAGATTAGTTTTATTTACTGTAATCGTACTAGGTATAAAATACGGATTCATTAATTATGTTATGAATTTCTGGTTTGTACCAGCACTAGTAGTAGGTGTAGCTCTAGGGCTATTTTTTGATTATCTACCTCATCGGCCTTTTCAAGAACGTAATCGTTGGAAAAATGCTAGAGTCTATCCAAGTAAAATATTGAACTTTTTAATTTTCGGACAAAACTATCATTTAGTTCATCATTTATGGCCATCAATTCCTTGGTATAGATACGAGCCTGCTTACTATGCAACCAAACAACTACTAGACGAAAAAGAATGCGAACAATCTTTAGATTTACTTAAAGGAAAAAACTTTCTAGGCTTCCTTTATGATATTTTCTTAGGAATTCGATTTCATTAAATAACTTAATTTTGAATCATATATAAATAAAATTTAACTATTTTCTTACCTTTATATAAAAGGCTTCTTACTTCTATAAGTAATAAATCTTAGGTATTATCTAGAAAATTAATTCCAATCTTGAACTTCGTTGTCTAGGGAATCAGAATGAAGAATTCTTTTATTATGAATTTCACGAGTTTTTACAAATAATTCTTCTTGTGTTAATTGCCAAGTAGCTAAAATTTTATTCAAATCTTGATATATTTTCCTAGCTCCTGGAAAATCCTGATAACGTATTAATAATCTTGCTAACTCAACCAATTTGTAATCATCGGCTTGGGAATTTAATAAATCATTAACAATAAGGCGATCACGATGTTCTTGAGGATGTATTTGATCTTGTAACATTAAAATACCTATTTTTAATGATGTTATTTTAATACCTAAAATCTTAGCGTTTTATTTATGAAAATAGCTTAAGATTCATACAATTGAAAGCGGTAGATATAAATTATTAAGCGTAATTTATAGACCTAGCCAATGAAAAATGCCTTGTCCACTTATATACTCAATAATAAAAATGCTCATAATACCGATCATAGCAGCGCGGCCATTTAAGCGTTCTGCATATTCAGTAAAGCCAAATTTAGGTTCATCAAAAGCTCTCTTGTCAGTGTTAGTATTCATAATTTTTGTGAATTTGCCTTGCTTATATATTTAAAGGAACTAAACAAAAAATTAAGAATTAATATGGTCATAAAATACTATGAATTTAAAGTTCATAAAGATTTTAAGGTCAATACTAATTAATAACTCTCAATTATTATAACAAAATAAACGTAAAATAGGAGTAGTTTTAATCTTTTATGTGTTTTAATTATTATCTCTATCGTTAAGCGAGATCACTAATCTTAAGATAAATACGAATAAATTAATATAAGTCAAGTACATTGAAAGTGCTGCAGCAAGATACTGTTTATCATTGTAACTACGAGGAAGCACGTAAAAGTCAACCACTGCAGCTCCTGCAAATAAAAATACTCCTAATCCAGAAAATGCTATCTCTAACCATGACGGTGTGTAGAAGCCAAAAATAGAAAATATAAATTGCCCTATAATTACTGCCAAGAGAGCTATTAATCCTAATTGAACTGTTTTCGTTAAAGCCATCCCATCTTGATCTGATAAGTTTGTTCCAATGCTACGGGCAATAATAAAAGTGGCTCCACATCCAAAAGCTGAAATTCCTACTCCTTGAATTCCTACTCCTTCAGTTCCTAAAGCAATATAAACAATACCACTGAGAGTATATCCAGACAACAAACTATAAATAGATAATAAAGGTAAGGCAATACTTTGATTATTCTTATTAATTACTCTATTTACAATAAAAAAGAAAACCAGTTCTAAGATAACAGCAATTACAAAAGTTGAAGAAAAAGTCTCTGGATAAGAATTGATTATGCCTAGTCCACCATACGTTCCTAGTCCAGTCAAAATTAAGCCACTACCAACAATAGGTAAAGCATTAGCTATAACATTAGGACCGACAATGTCTTTCTTTTGAGATTCATTAATTGCTTTACGAAAATTACTTGTATTACTCATAATTTTATTCTCACTAAAAAAATCTAGTAGATAACATACTATTTTTTATAGCTTATTACTTAGATTGAAAACTAGTAAAGAATACCGCACCGGAATATAATAGTATTATAAATTTTAAACATAAAGTAATTCTAAAAAGTCATTTTTAAGTAAAATTCTAGATATGGTTTAAAAATATAGGAACTAAATAATATCTAGAATTTATTAACCATTATTTTTAATAATTAAGAAGCACCATAAGTTAAGTTAATTTGCTATTTAATTTATAGATTGATATCTTGGTCTTCCAATTGTTGTAATGTAAATAACAACTTCATCTTCAGGAATACCAAGAACCTCATTTACTTGATCGTCAAAAAAACCACCAATTCCACTTACGCCAAGTTGAAGATGAATAGCAGCCAGATTGATTTTTTGACCTAAATGTCCTGCATCAAGATGCAAATATCTATAGACACGATCACCATATTTTTCTATTGCCTTTTTCAATTCTGTCGTGTGAAAAATAATTGCCCCTGCATCTCTTCCTAAATTTTGCCCTAAACACAGGTAGTGTAATTCTTTTCGAAAATTTTTAAACCTAATTTGTCTAAGTTCTTGAGCCTTTGGAGCATAATAATAACAACCAGATTCTAGTCCTTCTACTCCAGAGACTGCTATAAAAGTTTCAATTAAACTGATATCAAAATAATCAGGATTCGAATCAAATCCCTGATGAACATAATCTTGAGACTGGTAAGTAAAGTGTAATAATGCTTTTAACTCATCTAAAGTTAACTCTTCACCCGTATACGCACGAGTAGATCGTCTTTTGAAAATAGTTTTTTCAAGAAGACTAAAATCACTTCCCCATACTATAGGAGTTGTGGATGTAGAGACCTTTAAACAAAATGGAAAGTTATACTTATCTTCTACAATACTTTTTTGAGATACTATTTTTTGTACTTTATTAATATCAGACTCTTGTATCTCAGTAGCTTGATGAAAATAGCCTAGTAATTCTCCATCAGATACTTCGGAATAATTGGTTTTTATAATTGAAGGTACAGCTGTAGGCCCTATATCCTCTAAATTCTTGTTATTGTAGGTTAAGTCAGATAAGGCTATAACTGAAGTTACTCCTTCTTCTTTAGAGTTAAAATAAAAAATTTTATTAAGTACATTGTCTATAAATCCTCCGATTAAGTGAGGACGGTAATTAGTCATAGCGCAAGCTAGCTCTATATTACCCAACAAATGCCCTGTATCTAGACAAATTCTTCGATAAGCCCTATCTTCATATCGCCAAGAAGACCTGTAAAAAATAGCGGTTGTGACGATTGCTAGCTCTGAATTTTCAAGAGCTTGATGAGATAAACATGCTTTCTTTAGATTGTCCCAGACATCATTATCCCAAAAATGCAACAAAGAATGGTTTTGTGGTTGGTAACTATATAGTCCAGCTGGTAGCCATGAAGTTCCTTTAGAAATTAAATAAACTTCAGCTGGATATAATCCTCCAGCTGAGGGAGTCGCTCTCAAATATATAGGACTTCCAATAGTAGGAACTTTTGCTGTTAATCCATAACTACAGCCACATAAACGAGAAAGCCTTTGCCAATATGAAGAATGAGAAGTAAATGGTGATTCCTTTGATGAATAAGTTATTAGCTCGTAAGATTTACCAATTTTATATTCTTTGAAAGGGATTGGCTGTTTTGACCAATCCAAGCCTTTGTTCTTAGTAGCAATAGTTTGGGGATCGTATTTTGTTCTTTGATGATAATAAACAGCTATGGATGCTGGCAAATCTGACATGAATATTAATTTTTTTAGCGTTTATTGTTCGATTTTAATCTTCTCATTCCCAAATTTCTCCGTAGGAATTTACTATTCTTCAGCTTTTGAGTATAAAACAAAATACTTTGATATATCAATAGAGTGATTACAGCCAAATAGTAATATTGCTGAAATCTAAAAATGATTTTTGAAGCTTTTATCTATCATTCATTCACTGAATAATTTGATATACATAGCATGTCAAATGATTTTAAGTTTGAAATTTTAATTGTTTTTTTATAATGTTTAAGATAAGGTTTTTAATTTTTTAACTTAGCAATTAAAAACTATTGCTTCAATTTAAGGAAGGCCATAATTCTTATAAAGTGTTTTTAAGTTTCATTTATTAGCAAGGCTAGATAAAAAACTATATAAATTTTCACTATATTTTTAATAAGTTCCTTAAATGATATTTTTATTGTTGTGGTTTAGTACCTTTCTTCATATGAATCAATATAGATGACATTTTGATTGATAATAAAGATACTATTTTCTAGAATCATTCAGATAATGAAATTGACTCGATGGAGAATCGACTTTATTTGAAGAGTAATATGCAATTACAAAGACAGGTAATGTTAGGGTTACCATGGCAATTACCGTTCCTATAATATGATTCCACCTATGAGCAGAAGGTTCTGTCCCCTTCTTTGATGAACTACTAGATTCCATAAATTAATGGTCTTGACTGCATGTTTAAGAATAAAAGAAAGATTCTAAGAACCTCATACAATTATTATACTAATTTTTTGAATAGAAAGGAAATTTAAACTTTAGTTATCTAAAATAGTATAGTAATTTTTTACATTGATGCTTATCAAAAATATAAATATATAAGACGTATTTTTATATTCAATGATCATAAACTAATTTTTTTGATCTGAAAAATAAAAATTTATTACATAATACTTTATTGTAACTTTAGCTAATTATGAACTTTGTGAATTTCTAGTTCCCAATCACCTTTATCCATTATGGTTAATATTTGCTGATGATATTTAGTCAAAGTAGGTCTATGACCTACACTAATATAGCTAGTCTCTGAGGTTGATAAACTATAGTAAAGAGACTCTTCATTCTCTTCATCTAAAGCACTAGTAGCTTCGTCTAAAATAACATAACGAGGCTTGGTAATTAAAATTCTAGCAAATGCTATACGCTGTTGTTCTCCCAAAGATAATAAGCTACTCCAATTTTCTTTTATGTCAAAATCTTGAAAACGATTTCTCAAACTCTGTAAGTCAACAGCTGTTAATATTTCATTTAGTTGGCTTTGTGTAATATACTTCCCTACATCAGGATATAAAAGTTGTTCTTTTAGACTTCCTGAAATCATATATGGATGTTGGGGTAAAAATAATATCTCTTTTGGACTAGGCCGAAAGATCGTTCCATCTCCTGAGCTCCAAAGTCCGGCAATAGCCCTAAGTAGAGAACTTTTGCCAGTTCCACTAGTCCCCATAATTAATAAATTATTACTTCTATCTACACGAATAGTAATATTTTTAACTAATTTTCTTTGAGAATTAGGAGGGTATAAAGAAACGTTTTGTAAAACAATAAAAGGGAATTTTTCGATATGAATTAAATTATTACTTAATTTTTCTTCGTTTAATAACTTCGGATTCATTGATTCATAAAATTCTCCCAAGCGATTAATACTAGCAGCGAATCTTGTGATTTCCGGAATCCGGTTAGTTATTAAAGATAGCGCCTCCAGAACTTGACTAAATGCAACAGTTGCCTGTGCAATAGATCCAAAATCTAACTCTCCTTTTAAATACAAAGGAGCAATCATAATATATGGTATTAATCTCGTAAAATAGTTATACCCTAATTGAAAAAGATTTATAACTGATTGCCAAATGATTAATAAGTTAAAGTTTTTAACAACCTTTTTTAATTTTTTAGCAACTTGTTTGTTTTCTAAAAATTCCCCTCTATAGAATGCAATTGATTCAGCATAGTCCCTAATTCTTAAGATGCTATAGCGAAAATTTGCTTCTAGACGCAATTGAGCATAATTAATCTTAATTAGACGATTTCCTGCAATTAAAACTACTACAGTACCAAATATTGCGTAAATTAATAAACCATATGTTAACCTCTCAGATATTGTGTATAAAATATAAGAAAAAGAGATTAATGTTAAGATTGAGTTAAAGAAATCAAGTAGAAAATCAAGAGTAACAGTTGTAAAAGATTTTATATCTTGCGTTATTCTCTGATCAGGGTTATCCACTTCTTTCCCGATAGATTCAGAATTTAACTTATAATATGTACGATAGCTAAAATAGCGACTCAAGAAACTCTCTGTAAGCCACTCTCGCCACATTAAGCCTAACTTTTTCCTGGTATAGCGGTAAGTGACAATAATAGGTACAGCAGAGATTAATACCAAGCCATAAACTATCATAAATTGCCAAAAAACATCTGCATTTTTTTCAGTCAATGCAGTATCAATAAAACGAAAAACATAGCTCATGATGAGCCTTAATCCATTAACAACTAGTAAAAGAAAAAGAAGAGATCCTAGTAAAAACCACTGCTTCCATTTTTTACTGATTTTAGAAAATTGTGATAGAAAAATTAAATTACTAATTAATAAAATAATGGCTACATAACTAACAATATTTGAATCTAAAATATTATTAATTTTATTGACAAAACTATTAGTAATAACATTAGAGAAATTAGCGAAAACTGTATTAGTTAATAGAGTTGCTCCAATTGTCATGAAAAAAGTTAAACTAATAACCATAACAATTAGTGTTACTAATAACGTACAGAAAACCCATATTTGATTATTATTGATAGGGAAAAAATAGGGTTGTGCTGTTTCAAAAAAATATGAAATGAGCTTTTGATTAAATTTCAATCGGATTTTAGGCATTATGATGTGTTGTAAATGTAAAATATCAATTGCCTCTCAATAAGAATCTTAAGAGTTAGATCAGTTAACAAAAGTTATATTTTAACGATATTATTACTGATAATATTTGGCTAGTCTTATATTTGTGTAAGCTAAAATAATTAGCTCAATTACTTTAGTAATTATTTTAATATTGCTATAAAAACTATACTAATATCTAAGTATTTTTTATCTTAATTAGGTCCTTGATTAATTTAAGTCAAGTAAAACGAAAATATTTTTAATTAATAGTTTCCACATGATATAGTTTTTAACATAAGAGAGTATTTTTGTCTTAAATACAAATATTTTTTATAGTTTGAATGAAGTTTTAAAATAAGTTGTAGTTATTCACTATTACTTTTTACAGACCCTAAACGTTCTTAATTACTTATAGGTGAACTTTACTAACTTATATTGAGTTATTTATTAACGATTAAATATAAGTTAATAACTAAAAATCATTATTAATAATATTTTAAAGCTTTTTATTTTTCGTAAATACTAGATGAGATATTTAAATGGGTTAGTTATATATATAAAAAATAATAATGTATACATTAAGATAGAATTTAAACAATTGTAGTTTACAAAAAATTAATTTTAAATATGTATTGTCTCGGACTAATGAGTGGTACATCAGTAGATAGCATTGATGCATCATTAATAGAAATCCAAGGAAATAAACTCGATCTGAGAATTAGATACTTATTAAATATTAGCTATTCCTATCCAGAAAAAATTCGAAATCAGATTTTAAAAGTTGCTGAAGGTCACTCTTTATCAATAGAAGAATTTTCTAAATTAGATGAAAAAATCGCCTTGACTTTTGTAGATGTCGTTAAAGAAGTTCAAAAAGAATTTTTTCCTGTAGATTTAATTGGCTCTCACGGACAAACTGTATTTCACAGACCGCCAGTTGAAAATATTATGGGATATACGATTCAACTAGGCAGGGGAGAAATTATTGCTAATTTTACAGGTATTCCAACAGTCAATAATTTTCGAGCTGCTGATATAGCTGTTGGAGGTCAAGGAGCACCTTTAGTATCAGCAGTAGATGCTTGTATGTTGGGTCATTCTCGGTATCATAGATGCATACAAAATATTGGTGGAATAGGTAATGTTACATACTTACCGCCAAGATGTATGGATAACTGGTTTGAAAACATTACAGGATGGGATACTGGACCAGGAAATGTGTTAATTGATTTGGCTATTCACAAGTTAAGCAGGGGAAAACATTTTTATGATGAAAATGGAGATTGGGCATCTCAAGGTAAACCTGATTATCAATTGATCAGAAAATGGTTAAATAATACTTTTTTTCATCAGAAGCCTCCTAAATCAACTGGTAGGGAGCTTTTTGGAAAAGAATATTTAGAATATTGTTGGAATGACGCTCAAGTTTATGAACTATCTGAAACAGATTTTTTAACTACTATTACAGAGTTAACTGCAATTTCTATTACTAATAGTTATAAACATTTTATTCAACATCCTATTGATGAAGTGTTGCTATGTGGGGGAGGTAGTCATAATCTTTATTTAAAAGAACGTATAAAACATCATTCGCCTTATAAGACTATGGTAAAAACAACTACTGAAGTTGGCTTAAACAGTGATTTTAAAGAAGCAATTTCTTTTGCAGTTTTAGCTTATTGGAGATATGTAAATAAAATTCCAGGAAACTTACCACAAGTAACTGGAGCTTCCTATCCAATGCTACTTGGTGATATTTATCTTCCCTTCTAAAAACTAGTCATAAAATTTAATTCTTGTTACTCTAAGTTAGTTTGCATAAATAGTTTTAAGTCAATTAGTTTTTCTAGTTTAAATAAATAATACTAACAATTATAAATTTAAAACATAAAAAATTCTTAACCTTTATGGATTGTTGTAATGTTAGTAGTAATACTAACATTACAACAATCCATAAAGGTTATATGCTATCTGAAATAAAAAATCTCGTCGAAGATTTTCTACCTAGATTTGTTGAAATTCGCCGAAATTTACATTCTTATCCAGAATTAAGTGGTAAAGAACATCAAACAGCTGCTTATGTGGCAAATATACTTTCTTCTTATGATATTCCTGTAGAAAAATTTATTGGTAAAACAGGAGTAGTAGGGCATTTGATTAGTGATTCTGAAGAAAAAAGTGTTTTAGCAATTCGTACAGATATGGATGCCTTACCCATGCAAGAAAAAACTAAATTAAACTTTTCTTCTTATAATTCTGGGGTAATGCATGCTTGTGGACATGACGTCCATACTACAGTAGGAATAGGAACTGCAGTTATTCTATCTATGCTGAGAAAACAATTAGGAGGAAATATTAGATTTCTGTTTCAGCCTGCAGAAGAAATTGCTCAAGGGGCTAAATGGATGTTACAAGATGGCGTTATGAATAATGTTGATGCAATTTTTGGAGTTCATGTTTTCCCATCTCTTCCTGCGGGTTCTATTGGCATCAAATATGGAACATTAACAGCTTCAGTAGATAATATTCAAGTATTTATTAAGGGTGAATCAGGACATGGAGCTCGGCCTCATGAAGCAGTAGATGCAATATGGATTGCATCTCAAATAATTACAGTTTTACAACAAGCTATTAGCCGTACTCAAAACCCCCTACATCCACTAGTTTTGACAATTGGAAAAATTACTGGAGGGCATGCGCCTAATATTATTGCAGACCAAGTGGAAATGTCTGGTACGATGCGTTCATTACATCCTGAAACTCGTGCTAAGCTACCTCAATGGATAGAAGGTATTATTTCCAATGTTTGCCAAGCTCATAATGCTAAGTACGAAATTGATTATCAATGGGGAGTATCTTCTGTTGAAAATGATATCCATCTTACTAGTATTCTAGAAAATGCTTCTCGAGAAGCATGGGGAAATGATTTTGTTAGAATCTTATCTGAGCCATCATTAGGTTCAGAAGATTTTTCCTCATACTTAGAATATTCACCAGGAACAATGTTTCGGCTAGGTACTGGTTATCCAAACAAGATAAATCATCCCTTACATCATCCTCTATTTGATATAGATGAATCGGCGATCGCGACAGGAATAACTACTTTAGCTTATACGGCTTATAAGTATTGGAAAAGCTGATATATAAATTTCTAAGTTTGGAAAATTACCTAAGTGAAAATACTTAATGTATCTTATTTAAGAGCCATATAAAATGAATATATTTTGTGTAACATCTATGCAGCGTATTGTTACAAAAACTTGTACAGCGATTGAAATCTAGATTAACTAAAAATTATTTAATTTCGTGTCTTTCTCATAAATTATTTCTTACATGAAAGATAACTAAAGTTTAAATTGATAAGGGTTGCCTAAGCAACCTCTATCTCATTATTTAGAGAAAACAATTATAAAATTGCTTATCTAGTTTATACTTTTCGAGAATAGTATTCAACAATTAGAAGCTCATTAATTTGTAGTGCAACCCATTCGCGTTTAATGACATCATTAACCTTTCCAGTGAAAGTATTTTTGTCAAATTCTAGATGCTCAGGAAGGTTAGCTAGTCCAGGATATTGCATATTAGCTTCTACCATACGACGAGAATTATCATTATTTCTAACAGAAATAATATCTCCAGCACGACACTGATAACTAGCAATGTTAACAGTCCGTCCGTTTACTAATACATGACAGTGGTTTACAAGCTGACGAGCACCAGGTATTGTTCCAGCCATTCCTAAACGAAATACTGTATTATCTAAGCGCATCTCTAAAAGTTCTAATAGTTTTTGTCCTGTAGAACCAGTAGCACGACGAGCTTTCTTCATATAACGAATTAACTGTTTTTCAGTTACTCCGTAATTATAAAGAAGTTTCTGTTTTTCTTCGAGTCGCACAGCATATTCAGAACGTTTTCTACGACCCTGACCATGTTGTCCAGGTGGATAAGTGCGACGAGGGTTTTTTCTACTTAGTCCTGGAAGTTCTCCAAGTCTTCGTACAACCCTAAGGCGAGGCCCTCTATAACGAGACATATTATTGGTTTTCTCCTAGTATACAAAAGCTTTATTATAGCAGCTTTAGAGAAATAAATAAAATTTTATTTTCTTAAAGTTTGGCAACTAAGTAAATATAACATATATAGTCATCCATTATTTAATTAAAATTAATATTTGTTTTTTCCTGTTATTGAGAATATAAAAATAAATCTATTAAAACAAACTGTATGGTGATTCAAACTGAAACTACTATGAAAATTTATTAAATACCTGATAAGTAAATAATATTGTTAGTTTCAAAGATTTTTTCATGGAAAATGAATAGCAATTAAACAGTTTTTAGCTAGTTAGTTTGAATAACCATTAAAGAAAAATATGGAATAGATAAATAGCGATGGTTAGTTAAATCTTTATATACCCTCTCTTCTAATTGTGTAGCTCTAATGATTAAAGAAGTTTTGTGCAATAAATTTAAACTTTTCAAAATATCCCATATCTGAATGTAAACAGAACTAACTTTTAGTAAAACAATGACATCAGCCCAACGCATTATTACTTTGATATCATCTACATTGTGAACTATAGGAAGAATAGCTAAGTTTTGAGAATAAAAAGCTAATGGAACACCTAAAGTAGAAGCAGAAACAATTGGTGAACAAACGCCAGAAACTGTTTTTATTGAAATTTGAGGGTACTTCTTAAGTATAAACTGAGCTAAATACGTAAAAGTACTAAAGAAATTAACATCTCCTTCACAAGCAAAGGCTACATCAATACCTTTATGGAGATAATTTTCAACATTACAGGCAGCTTTTTTCCAAGCTTCCCACAATTGTTTCTTATCTTTAACATAAGGAAAGTATAAAGGCAGTTTTATCTGTTGCTCATTAACCCAAAAAGAAATTATTTGTTCGGCTAAACCTGTTTTATTAGCTTTACCTGTAGGGAAAGCTATGACAGGAACTTCCTTCAACAATCGTTTCCCTTTCAATGTAATTAATTCAGGATCACCTGGCCCTATACTTATTCCATATAGAGTTCCTATTATTTTATTCATTTTTAAAAATTTACCATATTACCTAAGTGCCCATACATAAAAATTATTAATTATCAAATAAGGTCTTTAACATAGAGAGATTAAAAGATACTTTGATTAGATTTACTTATCCCAATTAAATTATTTTTTAAGATTAAATAATAATGGATAATAGCAAATTATTATTATTATTTATATAATTTAAATACATTTAAATAGTTAATCTTAATTTTTCAATCATTTCAAGCCATAGCTTAATTTTTAATAACATTTTATTTTGAAAGTTTCTAATGCTCGTCAACTAGTTCTAAAAATCCTAAGAGAAATAGATAAGAATAATAGTTTTATCAACATATCCCTAGATAGTGCTTTTAAGCACAACGAACTAAGTAGACAGGATCGTGGACTATGTACAGAATTAGTTTATGGAATAATACGCTGTCAACGTACTCTAGATTCCTTAATTGATCAATTAGGAAATAAAAAATCTCAAAAACAGTCACCGGTTTTACGTCGTATTCTCCATATTGGACTATATCAGCTTTTATATCTTGATCATGTCCCTTTGTCTGCAGCTGTTAATACAAGTGTAGATCTTGCAAAAAATAATAATTTAAATGTTCTGTCTAAAGTTGTTAATGCAATATTGAGAGAATATATTAGAGTAAAAAAGAAAGAAAACTGTAAGTTGATATTATCGAAAGATTTTGTTAACACTACAGCCATCAAATATAGTTTTCCTAACTGGATAGTTAAGAATTGGTACCAACAATGGGGAGGAGATACTTCGGTAAAACTATGCTATTGGTTCAATCAATCTCCAACAATTGATATACGTGTAAATGTTCTTGGAAAGACTACTCAAGAAATCAAGAATGAACTTATTATGGCTAATGTAAATGTAGAATATTTACCACATTTACCTTGCTCTTTGAGGCTAAAAGGGCAAACAGGCGATATAAAAAATTTACCAGGATTTATAAAGGGAGATTGGACAGTACAAGATATTAGTGCGCAATTAGTTAGTTATTTATTAGATCCAAAGATTGGGGAAACTGTAATAGATGCTTGTGCTGCTCCTGGAGGAAAAACCACTCATATTGCTGAGCTAATGAGAGATAAAGGATTGATATTAGCTTGTGATCGTATTTCGTCTCGTCTTACAAAAATTCAACAAAATATAGAAAGATTAAAGTTAAGATCAATCAAACTTGTTAAAGGAGATAGTCGATATTTGCAACAGTTTAATAACTTTGCTGATCGTGTTTTAGTAGACGCTCCTTGTTCTGGATTGGGCACTTTACATAGAAATCCAGATATTCGATGGAGACAAACTCCAGAAAAAATAAAACAATTATCAATAATACAACAAGAAATATTAGATAAAGCATCTAAATGGGTAAAACCAAATGGCGTATTAGTTTACTCTACCTGTACTTTAAATGTTTCGGAAAATGAAACAATCGTTTGTAATTTTCTTAAAAATAATCCTGAATGGAATATTGAAAAACCTCTTTTTTCTAAACTTTTTTCGCCCTTTATTACATCATCGGGATGGTTACAAACATTGCCTCATGAACACAATATGGACGGATTCTTTATGGTAAAACTACGTAAAAATTCAACTATAGTTCATTGAAAACCTAGTCAATAGATAATGAGTACAAAATATAAAAAAAAACAACTGCTAAAAATTTTAATTGGAGTTGCTTGGATAGATGGAATTATCCAGATAGAAGAAAGAAACTATTTGAAACAGATATCAGAACATAATGGATTGTCTGGAGATATGGAATTAAAGTATTTTCTATCAGAATTAAAACCTATTAAAGCAGTTCAATGCTATCAATGGTTAGAAGAGTACTTAGGTGATCATCCGACTCTAAAAGATTATCAGGAACTTTTAGAGTCTTTAAGTTTTTTAATTTATAGTGATGGCAATATTCAGATACAAGAAGCTAAGCTATTACTTGAATTACAAGCTCTTGATCCTTTACAAAATCATTCCCAATTAAGCTTTGCTAAAGTTATTAAAATTTTTCAAAAAATGTTTAGAACCGCTATGCAAAAAATAGTTTAAAGTTCTTGAAACTAGAAGACATAACTAGTGTCTCAAAACTATACATTGATTATGAATAAATTCGTATAATTTAGAGTATGAGGATCGGAACATATACTTTCGAGTTAAATAGTGATTTGATTATCTATCATTTAATCTACCCTCACTGACAAGAACAAATATATTAAGTTTTATTTTGAAGGTAATTTTTTAATGTGCTGTATTCTTCTTAAGATATATAAAAAATTTGAAGTTATCTTATAAAAAACATTAAGATATAATCATTAAAGAGTTGGCGAGAGAGTTGCGGGTTATTAAAATCAAATAATCTGAGGAAAGTCCGGACTCCCAAAAGATCAAACTTGCTGGATAATACCCAGTGCGCGCGAGCGTGAGGACAGTGTCACAGAAAAATACCGCCTTGATAAAAGGTAAGGGTGCAAAGGTATGGTAAGAGCATACCAGCAGTATTGTGAGATACTGGCTCGGCAAACCCCAGTTGGGAGCAAGGTCGAAGGGATATAGGTTGATCTTTTTCCAATCCCATCTAGGTGTACCGCAAGAGATATTTGGTAACAAATATCCCAGATAGATAACTCTCCTTTAGAACAAAATCCGGCTTATGTCCAACTCTTTTTTACCTAGGCTTCTTTGAATAAATTACTACCATAATCAATACAAGTTATTATAAATGATGATATGATGAAGACCTGCAACCTGCTAATGATTGACAAAATAATAAATCAATCTTTTGGATTTATTCTTACTATTCCACAAAGTTTAAGAAGGATATTCTTTATGGTGGCTAATTCAATCAAGATATGATCTTTACGGTTAATATCTTAGAATTAGAAAACATGCGTCAACAGGAGGCATTACTAATTATCAGAGATTTAAGTATAGGAAAATGAAAATACATGGCAGATCAGAAAGCAACAATTAAAGATATTGGTTTTACTCACGAAGATTTTGCTGCATTACTTGATAAATATGATTATCACTTCAGTCCTGGAGATATTGTCCCTGGTACTGTTTTTAGTATGGAGCCAAGAGGCGCATTAATTGATATCGGAGCAAAAACTGCAGCTTATATTCCTATCCAGGAAATGTCAATTAACAGAGTAGATAATCCTGATGAAGTTCTTCAGCCTAATGAAACAAGAGAGTTTTTCATTTTAACTGATGAGAATGAAGACGGACAGCTAACTCTTTCTATTAGACGCATTGAATATATGCGAGCTTGGGAAAGAGTACGTCAATTAAGAGAAGAAGACGCAACTGTGCGTTCGAATGTTTTTGCAACCAATCGAGGAGGTGCCCTCGTTAGAATTGAAGGATTAAGAGGTTTTATTCCAGGATCCCATATAAGTACTCGTGAAGCTAAGGAAGATTTGGTTGGAGAGGAATTACCTTTAAAATTCCTTGAAGTTGACGAAGAAAGAAACCGCTTAGTCCTTAGTCATCGTCGTGCATTAGTTGAACGCAAAATGAACGGCTTAGAAGTAGGACAAGTTGTTATTGGTTCTGTTCGTGGAATTAAGCCTTATGGTGCTTTCATTGATATAGGCGGAGTTAGCGGACTTTTGCACATTTCTGAAATTTCTCATGATCACATTGATACTCCTCATAGTGTTTTTGGAGTGAATGATGAATTAAAAGTTATGATTATCGATCTCGATGCAGAAAGAGGAAGAATATCTTTATCAACAAAACAGCTTGAACCTGAACCTGGAGATATGCTGAAAAATCGCGATGTGGTATTCGAAAAAGCAGAAGAGATGGCTGAGAAGTATCGTCAAAAGCTTCTTGCAGAGGCGGAAGGTAGAGAGATACCTGAAGAAATCACTGGAGAAACAACTGGAGAAGACAAAAGTACCATGGAAGATATTCCCTCTGCATCAGATGTAGATGAAATTCAAGAGGAGGTAGTTGAAACTACAGATATCTCTGAAGAATAAATTATCTACCTTGATAATTTGTTAAGAAAAATCTTTTTCTTCTCTAAATTATATATAGTTCTAAGATTGCAATTATATAATTGCAATCTTAGAACTATATATAAACAAAGCCAAACCTAGTTATTAATTTCAAGAAATATTAATAGTTTAATAGAAGCAATAACAAATATTTCACATCATTTTTATTGAGTAAAAGTAATATTAAATTTAAAATAAATAAAAGCAAGTCTTATTGATTACTGAATAACAAACTTTACATAATATATTTTGTACTTAATATACTAATTTTTAAAACCACAAAGTAATTGCTAGTTATCACTATCATGAATATTGATATAGAAAAATCCATATTATAATTCTTAACATATTCTTCAAATACCATTTGGAGGATTCCTAAAATAGGTTTTAGACTCTTTAATTATTTTAGTAATTAAATTACCAAAGGTCAGGAAATAATGGTATCCAAATCAGAACATATTTTTCGTACAGGACAAGATTATATATCTAAATATACTAATGAAATTTTACAAAAATCACCCAATAATTGTTTATTACCATTAACATCTAAGACTACAGAAGATGATTTCTTAGAAATTGGTGAATGTAATATTAAAGATTTAGTGGAGAAATTTGGCTCTCCTTTATATATCTTAGATGAAAAAACTCTAAGAACTTCTTGTAAGCAATATCGAGATAATTTCAAGCTTTATTACAAAGGCTCATCTCAAGTTATTTATGCTTCAAAAGCTTGGAGCTGCCTCTCAGTAGTTGGAATCATAGCAACTGAAAATTTAGGCTTTGATGTCGTTTCAGGAGGAGAGTTTCACACTGTTCAAATAGCGATGTCAAAATTAGGATACTCTGAAATAGAAATAGCTAATAGAGTTTACTTTCATGGTAATAATAAGTCTTTAGATGAATTAGAATTAGCTATAAAAGCCAACTGCAACATAGTTGTAGATAATTGGCTGGAACTTCAAAATTTAGTAGAACTTGGCAGTTGTTTGCCAGAAAAGTCTATTCGTATTTTACTGAGATTAACCCCGGGAATTGAATGCCATACTCATGAATATATAAAGACAGGACATGTGAATAGTAAATTTGGCTTTAATCTAAACGATTTTGAAACTGTAATTAACTACGTAATTAAACAAAAAGTTTTAAATTGTCGAGGATTGCATTCTCATATAGGGTCTCAAATTTTTGAAAAGCAACCACATCGTGATCTTGCTTTTATTTTGGTTAAATTGTTAAAAAAATCTCAAGAACTTGGATTAACCTTGTCTGAGTTAAATATTGGAGGAGGATTAGGTATTTCTTATACCTCTGATGATAATCCTCCGAGTATTGAAGAATGGGTTAAAAATGTTAGTGAATCAGTCATGGAAGCCTGTCTAGACAGTAACCTATCATTTCCAAAATTGATAGCAGAACCTGGTAGATCATTAATAGGTTCTGCCGGTGTAACTGCTTATACAGTAGGGAGTCGTAAAGAGATTCCTGGACTTCACACTTACCTTGCTATTGATGGAGGAATGTCTGATAATCCTCGCCCTATTACTTATCAATCGCTTTATAGTATTCTTATAGGTAATAAAATGTCAGAAAAAATTACTGAAACATTTATTATTGCAGGAAAACATTGCGAATCTGGAGATATAATAATTAAAGATGCTCAGTTGCCTCAAACTCATACAGGAGATATTCTAGTAGTAATGGGAACAGGAGCATATAACTATAGTATGGCTTCAAACTATAATCGTATTCCACGTCCAGCTGCAGTCTTAGTTAATCATGGAGAAGCTAATTTGATTGTACGACGGGAAACTTATGACGATCTAGTTAAACAAGACTGTTTACCCCAGAGGCTCCTGCCTAATTGCATTCTATAATTTATTTCTGTTCTTACTAATCATCCATCTTGTCATTTTACATCATGTTAGGTGAGCCTCCTGATCAGCGCTGGATACCCTCAGGGTTGATTCATAGCGGCATTGATACTAGTTTTGTGCTGTTGTTAACCTATTTGATGCTTCTTGTTATTGGTGAGCGTCGTACTTTGTGGATGGTTCGGGGGCTAATTATTTTAATGTTAGTAACAGTAATTAGCGAAAAGCTTCAACTAACACTGCTGAAATTCGTATTAGAAAAATTAGTTTTAGGAGCAGCAGTATCCATGGCTGTCGTTTTTCAGGGAGAATTTCGAAGATTTCTAGAATTACTAGGAAGAGGAAAAATACTACAACTATTCAAACAAAGAAGACCTATCACTAAACCAGATAATATAGTGGATGAACTGGTAGAGGCAGTACGAGAATTATCTCAAAATAGAACAGGAGCATTAATTGTTATTGAGACAGAAGCATCTATTGATACTAGGGCTTTTGTCGATCCCGGAGTAGTAGTTAACGGGGAAATTTCTAAGGCCTTATTACAGACAATTTTTCAGCCTAAAACCTTACTTCATGATGGAGCTGTTTTCATTCGTGGTTCTAGAATAATTTCTGCAGGAGTTATCTTACCTTTGTCTGACAAAACTTTTTCACGTCAGTTAGGAACTCGACATCGTGCCGCTATTGGGGTAACTGAAAATCTTGATAAATGTCTTTGTATAGTAGTTTCTGAGGAAACAGGCTCTATTTCTTTAGCCGAGAAAGGAGTTTTAGATCGTCCCTTAACCAATAGTAGGTTAAAAGAATTATTACAACAGCGCTTTTCTCTAATTGTTGACAGTAATTCTGTAGCTCCTGGTTGGGATGTTTTAAAACATACTATTAACTCACAAGGAAAACTTTTTTTTAAACGAACTTTTAATATTTCGTCATCGAACTCATCGGAAGAGAAGAAATGACTGTTAAGCAATCTATTGTGTTGAAAAATTTACCAACCGATCTTGATCAAAAGCGCCTCCCAAGCCATATTGCCGTCATAATGGATGGCAATGGCCGTTGGGCGAAAAATCGTGGACTTCCTCGAATCGTGGGACATCAAAGAGGTGTAGGAACTCTTAAAGATTTACTTCGTTATTGTAGAGACTTAGGTATTCCTGCCCTGACAGCCTATGCTTTTTCGACTGAAAATTGGGGAAGACCTCTTCAAGAAGTAGAATTTTTAATGGCTCTTTTTGAAACAGTTTTACATAGAGAGCTACAAGAAATGATGGCTGAAAACGTAAAGATACGTTTTGTTGGAAACCTAGAAGAACTACCCTCATCTTTACAATCAGAAATTTTCCGCTCAATGAAAAATACGGAAAATAATACAGGAGTACAATTCACAATAGCTACTAACTATGGAGGACGTCAGGAAATTGTCCAAAGTTGTCGAACTATTGCGATGAAAGTTAAGCAGGGTTTGCTTAATATAAACGATATAGATGAAAGTCTATTCGAAAACTACTTATACACTAAAGATATCCCTCACCCTGATCTGCTAATTCGTACTAGTGGAGAAATGCGTTTAAGCAATTTTTTATTGTGGCAATTAGCTTATGCAGAAATTTATGTTACTTCAACACTTTGGCCAGATTTTACATATAAAACTTTTTATGAAGCTTTATTAGAATATCAACATAGACAAAGAAGATTTGGTAAACTCTAAAATTATTTTTATTACAAAACTTAAGCATCCGAAATATTTAATATTTTAGCTACCTTGTTAAGTTCTAACTCATATTCAAAAATTAAAAATATTGACACAAATAAAATATGAGAAGCGCTAAAAACCTAGTAAAGATAAGTTTAATTTAATTATTAATCAATACTGTTAAAAGAAAAAACACCAGTATATAAGACTTATACATTGATATTTTTTCTGTAATAAATAATGCGATTGTATTTAAAATGATGCTAAGTAGAATAATTAATTTAAATATAAAACTTTAGTTTGTAAGAACTGATATAAAAATTAGGATGAAAATATACCATGTTAAAAAAGAACAGAATTTGCTATTTATCTTGTGTTTTGTTATGATATACCTTTGTATATTTGCAACGTTTAGCTAAAGAATTATTATCGGAGGAACAAGCTCATGACCCAGCGAACACTAGGAGGAACTAACCGTAAACAGAAAAGAACATCAGGCTTCCGAGCACGTATGAGAGATCATAATGGACGAAAAGTCATTCAAGCAAGACGCAAAAGAGGAAGACATCGTTTATCTGTTTAAGTCAATAACGTTCCCCTGAATGTTTAAGTAATTGTGGAGAAAAGTGGGATTACCTAAAAATAATCGTCTTAGACATTACAAAGCATTTAAATCTGTTTATAAGAGAGGAGAATGTTATCAAAGTTCTCAATTTATAATGCATTCATTGTTTGATACTAATAAAAATCATCAAATATTACCGACCCAGTTTGGTATTTCTATCAGCCAAAAAGTAAGTAAAAAAGCAATAGTTCGTAATTATTTAAAACGGCAAGTTAAGTCAGTAATACGCACCTTTTTGCCTAAAATTGTTTCAGGCTATCAAGTTGTTATAGTAGTCAAGAAGCAACCTCAAGTATGCCAGTACAATATTTTTTTAAGAGAAATAAAAGAATTGTTGATTAATGCAAAAATTGTTTATGGTTATTAGAAAAATTATATTTTTTGGTATTTTTTATGATGACATAAAACCTTATTAAAATTAGCCATAATTTGTTTAAATTCAACTATTTAGAAAATTAAAATATACTACTACTTTAAAATAGTGAGAAATTCTTATTACCAATCAAATGTAATTGTTTTTAATGGTTATATCTTTATGAAATGAACATTAATTACTCATTTAGCTGTTGGATATGATAATCTTATTTTGTTGCTCACAAATATGATAGTTATCTATTCTCAATTATCTTTATATTTTAAAAATACTAAAGTTATAAATTAAAATATTTTGGATAATTAAATTTAAATAAACTTTAAACTTAAAAGTAAGATGAGATAACTTTTAGTTACTATTACTCTTCACTTTATTATAGAGTCTATACAAAAAGATCACCTTTTAGAAAAATAATTTGGATTAAGAAGAATGGATTTTGGGATCGGATTTATTTCTACAAATATTATGCTACCAATCCTAGATTTTTTTTATGGGATTGTACCTAGTTATGGCTTTTCAATTATTGCTTTGACATTAGTAATTCGTTTAGCTTTGTATCCTTTAAGTGCAGGGCAAATTCGCAATATGCGAAAAATGAAAATTACTCAGCCTCTGATGAAGGAAAGGCAAGAAGAAATTCAACGTCGCTACAAAGATGATTCTGCAAAACAGCAAGAAGAAATGGGAAAACTAATGAAAGAATTTGGTAATCCCTTAGCAGGTTGTTTGCCCCTTGTACTGCAAATGCCTATTCTTTTTGCTTTATTTGCAACTTTAAGAGGATCACCATTCGCTGATATTAGCTATACACTAGATGCTCAGATTTTACCTAAAGAAAATATAGAAGTAGTAACCTCACAACTTTTTCAAACTAAGCCTAACAATATTTATATTAATGATGGAATACATTTCCCCGTAACGGCATCATTGCCAAAAGGTAATAAGTTGGAGGTAGGTGAGAAAGTAGATGTCGTATTTCAAACTGTTGAAGGAGAAAAACTTACACAGTTAATTTCCCAAGATTCGTATAGCAAAATTCACCCTATATTTGAAGTTGTGAAGGGTTCCGAGAGATTAGAAAATTATGAAGATGGAACCTTTAAAGCCTTATATCCTGGAGAAGTTAGTATAAAAGCAACTATTCCTGGTATCGCTGCTAACAAAGGATTTCTTTTTATTAAAGCACTAGGCCAGGTAGGTGTTATGGGTGAAGATGGAAATATTAATTGGGATATCCTAGCAATGATATTATTTTTTGGTGCCAGTATTTATGTAAACCAAGAATTATCGGGTTCTTCGGGTGGTGGACAACAACAACAACAAGCAATCACTAAAATTACCCCGATTTTATTTAGTGGTATGTTCTTATTCTTTCCCTTGCCTGCAGGAGTTTTAATGTATATTGTGGTAGCCAATGTTTTTCAAACATTACAAAGTTTGATTCTCATGCGAGAGCCACTGCCTGATAATTTGCAGAAGTTAGTAGACGAGCAAAAAAAAGAAGAAATAACCAGAGAAGCATTACCTTTTGAGAAACGTCCAAAGAAAAAAGAAAAAACTTCTTAAACATTCTGTTGTTTTCTAAAACGTAATAAAAATACGTTTTAGAAAACAACAGAATGTTTAATTTTGAAATATCTAGAGTTAAATATTCTGATAACAAGTAGAATAATATTTGTTATTTTTTTAAATATTAGAAACTTAATTATTATAATTTGTAAAATTTTTATTAGTTAAATGAGAAGAAGTTAGTCATTACAACGATAAAATAGCAAGAACAGATAAACAAATAATGGCTAGAAAAATTAAATTGTCAAAATCAATAGGATTTTCTGTAGATTTAAAAGCTTAATACGGACAAAACAACTTAAAAAACGATGAAAGTGAATTAGTCATTATATTAATAAAAAGCAATTGACATCTCAGGATATGACCAGATAAATGAGTTAATAAGGACAATCTGTCAATGCAGTTTAATATACAGTGAATATATCTATGAGCTGTAATATACATTTATCTAATATTTGAGAATTTACAATTTAATTAAATAAATATTGCTTTAAATGATATAAAAAATTAGAAGTCTTTTTTCAAGAGACTATATATTATATATGTAACATATAGGGAAAGAAATAAAAATGAGATTTCTTTCCCGAAATGAGTGCCTTCAGATACATTCTTTTTAAAAATTTTAATGGCTAATTGTAAAGAACTAAGTCGACGTTCGGCTGTCGAGCGTAAATTCAAAAAAAATTAAGGATTAGCCGAATCAGAAACACTTAGATCTTTTGTTTTAGTATTTGAATTTGTATTATTTTTAATTTGTTTTAATATGTTTCTGTATTGATCATTTTCTGGTACTAGTGTTGTCAACTTTTCCATTATTGGAATAGTTTTATCCAAATTTTTTGCTTGTATTTGACTAGCAACTAAAGTTCTTAGAGCTTCTTCTAAACCTTGTTTAGCTGTCATATTATTTGGTTCCCTTTCTAAAACAGTCTCATATCCTTGAATAATAGAATATAATCTTTCATCAATAGAGTAAATTGTCTCTGTGTTTGATTTTGATAATGAAGATGGAGAGTATTGCTTAAAAGAAAAAGTTGCCATAACCATACTACCAAGTAATGCTAAGCCTGAAAAAATTATTATAATTTTTTGATATAGTTTTTTTCTCATATTATTTTTGTTCATATTGTAAAATTAAACCTTTTCAGTGCGTCTTGTTAACTGATATCAAAAATAAATAAATCTTCTAAAAAAGATTAAATTAATAGCGAATATAAATTATATAATTTAATTTTGTATCTAGTAGGAAAACTATGCCTTGGCAATTTTTAAGATTATAAAAAATGTGCAAAAAAATATTTTTAAGTAAAAAAATTTTTAAACAAGTTCTTTTTATATTAAATAGTTGTTTAGAAACTTACTAAGCCCTTGTTAATAGTATTTCTAATCTATTATATTTAAAAGGCAATTGCTAAAATAGCAACTAGAAACTCAGTATAGATACTGTTGTGTATCATACTATGAAAGCATAATAATATAAGGAAGTTTACACAAAGAATGTTTAGCATCTGATTTTAAAAGCATAGAAATCTCAGTAATGCTATCAGGACTTACACCATGAAGATACGTCAATAAATTTTCACTTTCTTCTAAAAATTGAGAAACATTGACGTTTTTATAATTTGGTTGATACTTACGAAGTTTTCTTATTCCTTCTCCTAATAAAGTAACTGCTCCGTGCCAATTATTATTTATTAGATGATAGCAACCAACTGATATCTGTAATATGCCTTGATAAAAATGTTTATCTAAGTCAATTGTTTTTATCCAGATAGACTCTAATGTATCATGACAAGCATAAAATTCCTGTTGATTGAATTGTTTAATTCCTTCCAAAAAATTCTCTGCAATCATATTTGTTAATTTGACATACTTTCTCGTACTTCTTTAATAAATTCTAAATCAATTTTTTGCTCTTTACCAGCAAATGTATTATCTGATGTCAAAAACAACATGCAATGACATTCTTTGCGTTCTCTCATAGGAACGCAAGGGCAGTTCCAATAAGTACTTTTAACTTCTGCAACTTTATCTTCATAGTGACGACATGGACATAATGGAGAACCTAGTGTTTCTTTATGTCTAGAAAGACCCTCGATAACTACCGCTGTAACAGAAGGTTCATTACAGAAATAAGTATTTGTTCTTTTCGCGTACTGTTCAGCAAACTTTTTCATCGCGTTGAGTACTTTATCATGTTGATTATTAGAGTTTGTTGTGGTCATGGATAATTAAAAGTTAAGCTTTAAATATTGTATGGAATTAATATTGTTACATATTCTTTGTCATTTGAGTGTATTGTGTACAGATTAGGTCATCTATAGAAAAAATAGGTAAAATGATGTTGATCTTCTAGTCAAAGGCTATTACCATCAGATTATAAAAAATAAATAAAGTTTTTAAACTTTACATAATTAATGATTTTATGTGACAAATACAACAAATATATTTATATTAATGACTAAATGATAAGTTTAATAATCTTTGACATAGCACAAATAAATTTAACTGATTAAAAAATAAGTTAAATACACATAATAAAAGTTACTATATCTAAGAAATATTCTATCATTTGATATAACAATCAAATCAAGATAACATAACAACCAAATCAAGATGGTATAAAGTAAACCATTATGAATTTAAGTGATATTATTCATCCTAATCAGTTACACGGGCTACCAGTTCGTCAATTAGAAGACGTTGCTCGTCAAATTCGGGAAAAGCATTTACAAACTATTGCAGCTAGTGGAGGACATCTTGGACCAGGATTGGGAGTTGTAGAGCTAACTGTCGCACTTTATCAGACTCTTGATCTTGACCAAGATAAAGTTATATGGGATGTAGGGCATCAAGCCTATCCTCATAAAATCCTAACTGGTCGCTATAATAATTTCCACACCTTACGTCAAAAAAATGGCATCGCCGGATATTTAAAAAGATGTGAAAGCAGATTTGACCATTTTGGAGCTGGACACGCTTCTACAAGTATTTCTGCAGGCCTTGGAATGGCCATAGCTAGAGATAATAAAGGTGAAAACTATAAAGTAGTATCTATTATTGGTGATGGAGCTTTGACTGGAGGAATGGCTTTAGAAGCTATTAATCATGCTGGTCATCTCCCTAATACTAGCCTTATGGTTGTCCTTAATGATAATGAGATGTCTATCTCCCCAAATGTCGGAGCCATTTCTCGCTACCTTAACAAGGTTAGATTAAGCGATCCTGTCCAATTTATTTCAGATAATATCGAAGAGCAATTTAAGCATTTACCTTTTTTTGGTGACTCTTTGACTCCTGAAATGGAAAGGCTAAGAGAAGGCGTTAAACGCTTGGCTATGCCTAAAGTTGGTGCAGTTATTGAAGAACTAGGTTTTAAATACTTTGGACCTATAGATGGTCACAATATAGAAGAATTAATTTCTACCTTTAAACAAGCACATAAAGCCACTGGACCTGTTTTTGTACATGTATCTACTGTCAAAGGCAAAGGGTATGAAATTGCAGAAAAAGATCAAGTAGGCTACCATGCCCAAAGTCCATTTAGTCTTGCTACAGGAAAAGCAATACCTTCTAATACTCCTAAACCTCCCAGTTATTCCAAAGTTTTTGCACATACTTTGACGACCTTAGCTCAAAATAATTCAAAAATTATTGGTATTACTGCCGCAATGGCGACAGGGACAGGTTTGGATAAGCTTCAAGCAAAATTGCCGGAACAGTACATTGATGTTGGTATTGCTGAACAACATGCAGTTACTTTAGCTGCTGGGTTAGCTTGCGAAGGGATACGTCCTTTAGTTGCAATTTATTCGACTTTTTTACAACGAGCATATGATCAGGTTTTACATGATGTTGCCATTCAAAATCTTCCTGTATTTTTCTGTTTAGATAGAGCAGGAATTGTTGGAGCTGATGGACCTACTCACCAGGGCCTGTATGATATATCTTATCTACGTTGTATACCGAATATGACAATAATGGCTCCTAAGGATGAAGCAGAACTACAGCGTATGGTAGTTACAGGTATTAATCATGTATCAGGTCCTATCGCCATGCGTTTTCCTCGTGGTAGTGGAGTTGGAGTTCCTTTAATGGAGGAAGGTTGGGAGTCTATTCCCATTGGTAAAGGAGAAATTCTTCGTCATGGTGATGATATTCTACTAGTAGCTTATGGAACTATGGTTAATCAGTCACTACAAGTAGCTGAAATTTTAAAAGAACACGGTATTGAAGCAACTGTTATCAATGCACGTTTCGTTAAGCCTTTAGATATTGATCTGATTGCACCACTCGCTAAAAGTATTGGGAAAGTAGTAACCCTAGAGGAAGGCTGTTTGATGGGTGGATTTGGTTCAGCCGTGACCGAAGCTTTAATGGATCTTGATGTTGTAGTTCCAATTAAGAGAATTGGAATTCCCGATCAATTAGTTGATCATGCTACTCCTGATGAATCAAAAGCAGAGTTAGAATTAACCAGTCCTCAAATTGCTGAGACAATTAGAAAAAAATTCTTTAACTCTCTTCAACCATCAATTGTTAAGTAAGCACTGGAATTACATTTGAAATCATATTGAGAGGTAGCGAACTATCTATTTCGACTGCTTCTCGATATGGTTAAAATATATCATGATCAAGATAATAATTTGATCAGTTACTTTATATCAATTTAGTTAATTATTTTCAGTGAAATAAGTCAGTCTAACAACCTAGAAACAAGGTCTTCTGTTAGGATTTAATAATTTAATTTTACTAAAAAAGTTGCAAACGATATATTTCTTGGTATGATGTCAAAAATAAATTAGTGTAAAAACTTCAAATTAGGAGATTACCAAATGAATAAAGGAGAACTGATCGATACAGTAGCAAACAAAGCTGATGTTACTAAAAAACAAGCAGATAGTATCATTAGTGCTACGATTGAAACTATTATGGAAGCAGTTGCTGGAGATGACAAAGTTACCTTAGTAGGCTTTGGTTCTTTTGAAGCTCGTAATCGTAAAGCTCGTGAAGGGCGCAATCCAAAAACTAATGAAAAGATGAGTATTCCTGCAACTAAGGTTCCTGCATTTTCAGCTGGGAAGCTTTTCAAAGAAAAAGTCGCTCCAAAAAAATAGCTATTATTTTCTTATGAATATGCAGCGTCCTATTCATGGAGGAAACTTGTTTTGGGCAGCCTATCAAATTGGTTGTCCTGCCTCTTCCATATTAGATTTTTCTGCTAGTATAAATCCTCTTGGCCCACCTCAAAGTGTTTTGAATGCAATTCAAGATGCACTACAAGATATTAATCATTACCCCGATCCAAACTATACACAGTTAAGAAAAATTTTGGCTCAATATCATCATCTACCTCCTGAATGGATCCTTATTGGAAATGGTGTAGCTGAATTATTGACTTGGGCAGGACGTGAGTTAGCACAGGAAGAAAGAACATATGTTTTCAAACCTTTTTTTAATGATTATTTAAGAGCTTTAAAAACATTTCAGGCAAATATTGAGCCAGTTGATTTTCTATGGCAACAGGATAACCCTATAGCTACCCTTACCAGCTTTAAAAGGAAAAAGTCAGGAGTTATTGTTAACAACCCTCATAACCCAACAGGGAAATTGCTAAAAAAAGAATTTTTTATACCTTTACTAGAAGAATCATCTTTAGTGGTAGTAGATGAAGCATTTATGGACTTTGTTGATCCTCTTCAAGAGCAAAGTCTAATATCTTGGATATCAAAATATTCTAATTTAATAATTTTACGTTCTCTAACAAAATTTTATAGTATTCCTGGGTTACGTTTAGGATATGTAATTTCTCATCCTGATCGTATAAAGAAATGGCAAACTTGGAGAGACCCTTGGTGCGTAAATTATTTAGCTATGGTTGCAGGAATTGCAGCAATTAATGATAAAGAATTTACATATAATACAAAAAGATGGCTTTCGTTTACCAGTGAAAAGTTGTTTCAAGGTCTATCAAAAATAAAAGGCTTAAAACCTATATCAAGTTCAGCTAATTTTTTTCTAGTAGAAACATCAATGAAAAGCTCTACTTTACAACAAAAATTATTACAAAAGTATCATATTTTAATCCGTGATTGTCTTAGTTTCCCTGAGTTAGGTGATAAATATTTTAGAGTTGCAGTACGTAAACATCAAGATAATAAAAAACTTCTTGATGCATTATCAGAAATTTTGAGTATCTAATATTTATAATGTTAACAATTATTGGTTGCGGTAATTTGAATCGTTGCGATGATGCGATAGGAGCAATAATTGCTCAAAAATTACAAAAAAAATTACAAAAAAAATTTCTCTCCAGAATTAATATCTTTGATTGTGGAACTTCAGGTATGGAAGTTATGTTTCAAGCAAAAGGTAGCCAAAAATTAATTATTATAGATGCTTGCTCAATCAATTCTTCTCCAGGTACTATCTATAAAGTTCCTGGAGAAGAATTAGAAGAGCTACCAGAAATTAATAATAGCTTGCATGATTTTAGATGGGATAATGCTCTAGCAGTTGGTAAAAAAATATTTAAGAAGGAGTTCCCTGAAGATGTTACTGTATATCTTATCCAGGTAAAAGATTTGAGCTTCGGATTAGAGATAAGCTCTATTCTACAACCAGCTGTCAAAAAAGTAACTGAACATATAGAAGAAGAAATTCGGCATTTTGTTTTTAAACAAAAAAACAAAACCATTAATAAGTAAAATAGTCTTAACCTGAAAGTCTTTATTAACAGAATAAATACATTGATTAATAGCTTAGATATTAAAGCACAAAGATAAATTTTTTAATTTATTATTAAATCTATTTATATGTTTTTTTTAGGGAATTTCTATTAATTAAATAACCTAGAAACATTCCCAATACTTCCGCTAAGACATTAATTATTCTAAAGATAGCCACGCTTGCTAAGATAACCTCTATGTTAGATATAGATGGCCTAAGCATACGTAAAACTGTTGCTTCAAATATACCTATTCCTCCAGGCGCACCAGGAGTAACTAAACCTAAAAGCCAAGCAAAACTAAAAGAACCTATGAATCTTAAAAAATTGTCTGATGATATTGATATAAATGACATTAAAACTAAAATAAATCCTTGTGCCTTTAATAAAATAAATCCTACTTCTCCTAGAATTATTAATCCTGGATATCTTTTAATATAATTAGCATTTTTACTTTCTAAGCTTTTATATTTTTGCTTTGATAAGTAACTGATTACCTTATTTAAAAAAAATGGATGAATAATAATTAAAGCAATACTAATGGGAATTAGATATAAAAATAATGTATTAGTATTTATAGTTATCTTCGTAGAGTCTAAAACATGAGCTAGTAGTGTGACTAATAAAGCAGATATAAGCATTAAACATGGTTCTATAATAATTCCTACACTGGCAATTGACGCTGAGAAACCTAGCCTTTGGAGTTCATAGATTCGTTTTAAAAAATGACCTACATTTCCTGGAAGATACTTATAAATATTAGTAATTAGATAAATTTTTAGACCAAGATTAATATGAATAGATTGTTGACAACTTTTAAGTATATAGACCCAAAGAATTCCTGACCAAATATGAGCCAAGAAAGTTATTAACAAAGATAAAAGTAAAAATATATAACCATTAGACTTTATATGAATATTTCTAATATCTTGCCAACTATCTTGTACCATTATTATGATTGCTAGAAATGACAATATAAGAAAAATCCATTTTAATTTTTTCTTGATAAATAACATAGTTAATATATTTATTCTTATAAATTAATTATTAGATATAGAATTTGATAACTACATCTAGTATTAACTTTGTGTATTAAAAAATTCTTTAATATTTTTTACACTTTTTTTTAATAATTAGTAAGATTTTTTTATTAGCAATATATAAAAAGTGAACTGTACGTATTTATATTCTTTTTTGGAAATTTAATGTTATTTGTTGTTAGCTTTATATTACTAATTTTATACTTCATTGCTTATGAAGTTATACTTAACTGTTATTAATATTTTTTTATTTGTAATACAAATTTAGAGATGTACTGTCCTAAAAAATCAACTTTTCGCAAAAAGTAATCGATAACTAAATACTAGAATATAACTTTATCATCTTCATCAAATAAGATTGCATCGAAATCTTAAAGATATTCACTAAAGTCGCTAAAATATAAATGTTTAAACTGCGAATAAGAAATCTAAATATTTAAAAAACTACAAATATCTAAATTCCTTATCTAAATATCTAAATATCTGCAGTTTTTGTTGAAATTATTTCTTAAAACTTAAGAACAATAATAAAAGAGATTAGTAAAAACTCTACATTATATATTGCTTTTACCACCTTAAGAGGATAGCTATTTTTTATTTAATCAGATCATAGATATTAACTTAAAGTTTATTTAAGTTAATACCTGCTTCTTTAGCCATGAGATGTAAACTTTTTTTCTCCAAAGTTTTAATAGCTTTAGTGGAAAGGCGTAATTTTACCCAACGATTGCCTTCTTCCCACCAAATTCTCTTCCATTGCAAGTTTACTTGTTGTAATTTTTTTGTACGACGATGAGAATGTGAGACAGCAAAACCATTATTTGCTTTTTTCCCAGTTAACTGACATTTTCTAGACATTCCAAAATCTCTCAATTAATAAAAAGTTTAAATTACTATTATAACAAAATTTACCAAAATATTCATATATGTAAAGCAATTTACAAAAAGATTAGTAAATTGCTTTATATATGTATTGTATTAATAAACAGAGAAAATTTTTTCTAAACTATTTTCTCTGTTTATTTGATTAAAAAGTTGGATAACTATTTTAATTTTATTTATTTGGCTGAGGAGTCATGCGTAGGTAAGGTTTGACTTCGGTCACGCCTTTTGGAAACTTTTGTTTAGCTTCTTCAGTAGAGATAGAAGGCACTACAACACAATCATTACCATCTTTCCAATTAGCTGGGGTTGCTACTTGGTGATAATCAGTTAATTGTAGAGAATCAATAACTCTTAAGATCTCATCAAAGTTTCTTCCGGTACTGGCAGGATAAGTTAAAATCAAACGAACTTTCTTATTAGGATCAATAATAAATACAGAACGAACTGTAAGTTTATTTAAAGATTTAGGATGAATCATTCCATATAAGTTAGCCACTTTAGAGTCAGAGTCGGCAATAATAGGATAATTGACAGTGGTGTTCTGAGTTTCATTAATATCATTTATCCATCCTTTATGAGAACTTACACCATCTACACTTAAAGCTAAAACTTTAACATTGCGTTTCTCAAATTCTGATTTAAGTTTAGAAACCATACCCAACTCAGTTGTACATACAGGAGTATAGTCAGCAGGATGTGAAAAAAGGACTACCCATTTGTCACCAGCCCATTCATGAAAAGAAATAATTCCTTCGCTAGAATCTTGAGAAAAATCGGGCGCAATATCACCAAGTTGAAGAGTCATATTAGCAATTTTAAATATAATTTCAAAAGAGTATCCTTAATATTATCATAAAATTTTCGAGATATGTTTTGATTTTATAGATTTATAATAATTGTATTATACATATCATTTGTTTTTACAAAATTGCATACTTCATTAAACTTTCCTCCAATAAAAAGTAAGTTTTTATATTTCAATTAGTAAAAGAATTTAGATATCTAAACATAATTTTAGATTTAACCTTAAGTATTAATAAGTTTAGGCACAAATAAATACATAACAATGAATGTGGATTATGATTCTTTTTTATCTTTCACTTATTACTGTTTCGTGTGAAATTAATTAATATGAATAATTATTTCCGTATCAAATAATTCAACTATTGGTTTGTTATTTTCGACTTCTGTTATTTCTGTAGTAATAACTCTATTCTTATTAGTTAAAATATTAATGTTTCTTATATCTGATGATACCTTTATGCCTAATAGGCTATCAGCTTGATGAATAAACTTCAAAGCTTGTGTTCCAATGTCACCTAGTTTTGTTATACGTAAATCTAATACATTGAGCCTTTTCCCATACCCTAGTTTTGATACTAATAAAATATCATCTTTCTTATTCATATTAATGCATCCGACAATCTCTTCTTTACTCCTAAGCCTAAAAGCTTGCTCTCCCTGCGTATTACGATTCATGACAGGAATCTCCTCATTTTTCATTTGAAAACGTAATAAGCGACCGCTGGTTATAGCAATTACGATTTCATCTTCTTCTTTAACAAAAGAGATATATTTTAAGAAATCATCATTTTTTAACTTCATTAATGATAATCCTCTGTTGGTAAGGCTATTTAATTCTGATAGTTGAATACGCTTAATTTTTCCTTGGTTTGTTAATAGAAGTAAATTCCGATTTTCAACGTTCTTAGTTAAAAAAAATATAGATATAACGCTTTTAGTATCTTTTTGTGCATTTTCAGGTAATAAGCTAATTAAAAAAGTTGATTGAACATCAATATAGGGAATATCGAGGATTTTTATAGGATAAGCTTTACCATTATCGGTAATTACAATTATTTGCTCTCTTTCTCCTATTATCTCACTATAAATCAATAGCTTATTCTCAAAGCCCCTATCTTCCGGCTTTCTCCAAGCTACTTCTCCCTGGTAAGTCATTTCTAAAATAGAATCTTTAGATAAATTAAGATTTAATTGTTTAGGTGTATGGGATATCTTTTTTTTACTTTGTAATATTGGTTGCTTTGGAACATCAAGCTTCTGAGTTTCAATATTATTTATTTTCGTAGTGTCTTTCCCAATAATTCTAGTACGGCGCTTATCTCCATATTTTTTCTTAAGAGAACGTAATTCTTTTTTCAATTCTGCCAAAAACTCTTTACGATTTTTCAATAAAATTTCTAATTTATTAACTTTTATTTGTAGTTCTTCATATTCTGTCTCAATTTTTTTCCTTTCTAGCCCAGTCAAACGTCTCATAGGCATTGCTAAAATACCATTCGCTTGTTTTTCATTCAAGCCTAACTCTTTCTGAAACTGTTCTTTAGCGATTGTCGAATCTACTGAATTACACAAAATGTTAATTACTTTGTCTAAATTTGCAAGAGCAATTAGTAATCCCTTTAAAATATCTGACTGATCTTGACAGTTTTTTAATTCATTACTGTACTGACGATTTAGAGTCTTTTCTCTAAAACTTAAGAATTCCTCCAATAAACTACGTAGAGACAACTGTTGTGGTTGGTTATCAACTAAAGCTAGCATAATCGCGCCAAAGTTATGCTCTAAAGCTGTTTTCTTATATAACTCTTTAAGAACTAATTTAGTAACTGCATCTCTTTTTAGCTCAATTACTACCCTCATACCAGTACGATCACTTTCATCTCTAATATCTGCTATGCCCTCTAGACGTCCACAATTAACTAAATCGGCAATTTTCTCAATCCAGGCGGCTTTATTTACTTGATAAGGAAGCTCAGTTATTATCAATGCTGTTCTTTCTTGACGTCTTTTCTTTCCTACATTAATCTTTTCTATACTTACTACTCCGCGGACTCTAATGATTCCTTTTCCATCACGGTAAGCATCTTTAATTCCTTCAGTTTGAATGATTTCACCTCCAGTAGGAAAATCTGGGCCAGGAATTATTTTCCACAATTTTTCATTAGATAATTCAGGTTTTTCTAATAAAGCTATTAATCCGTCTATCAACTCTCCTAAATTATGCGGAGGAATATTAGTAGCCATTCCTACAGCAATCCCTGTACAACCATTAACTAATAAATTAGGAATTTTAACAGGAAGAACAATAGGTTCTTGCTGAGAATTATCAAAATTATTATTAAAATCGATGATATTTTCACCAATTTCTCCAAGTATTCCTTCATTAGCAATAGAAGAAAGCCTGGTTTCTGTATAACGCATTGCTGCAGGCGGGTCATTATCTATAGAACCAAAGTTGCCATGTCCAGAAAGTAAAGGATAACGACTTGAAAAATCCTGTGCCATGCGTACTAAAGCATCATACACGGCTTGATCACCATGAGGATGATATTTGCCAAGAACGTCACCTACTACACGGGCGCATTTACGAAAAGGACGCTCAGGAGTTAAACCTAATTCATACATAGCATAAAGAATACGGCGATGAACAGGTTTCAACCCGTCTCTCGCATCTGGTAGAGCTCTTCCTACAATTACACTCATAGCATACTCTAAATACGAATGTCTCATTTCTGTATGTAAAGATGTTGAGATAATTTTGCCAGTTTTCGTAAACTTTAACTGTTGTGCCATGGATTTCCTTTTCTTTGCAAAAACCTATACCGGAGAATCTTCCTTTACTTACTATACATCTCTTAATTCTTATGACAACTATATTATTAAAAAGTATAGTCAGCTTCTAAATATAAAACCTTGCAATCTAGATTAATCTTATTTAAGAAGTAAATTACATTAATGAGTTAAGTTAATTTTTTGTTTCTCAACTAGATTATTAGTAAGCATTTAATCCATTGGGAAGCTAACTTTAAATAGCAAGAATCTCAATGTTATTTCTATTATTTAGAGTACTAAATAACCTAAAATTTGATTTTTTATTACTGTGACTGGGGTGCTAGGATTCGAACCCAGGAATGGCGAGACCAAAACCCGCTGCCTTACCGCTTGGCTACACCCCATTAATGTGGAGACGTTCATAAATTTAGCAAAGTACTTCCTTACTTGTCAAGTATAATAAAAAAACTATTTGAACAAGTTACTATATTGTTGGCATTTTGGGCAAAAATGGGAAGATCTACCGTTTAACTTAATGCGCTTAATGGGAGTACTACAAATACGACAAGGAGAATGGTTTCTGCCATAAACCCAAGCAAATTCTGTATAGTTACCTTTATTACCAGTAATATTTAAAAAATCACTAAAGGTAGTTCCTCCTTCATCAATAGATTTACTAAGAACTTCAAGAATAGCCTTTTGTAAATTCTTAATTTGTTTGAGAGTTAACTCTGCACCTTTAGTTTCGGGATGAATATTACTTCGAAATAGAGCTTCATCAGCATATATATTACCAATTCCTGCAATGATTGATTGATCTAATAAGATAGTTTTGATATTACGCTTATATCTTGTTAAATTTTCAATAAGATAATTAATTGAAAAATCATTTGAGAAAGGTTCTACACCTAATTTTTTTAGGCCAGTGATTATATCTTCTGGATTATAGGATGGTGGAATTACCCATACCTTTCCAAAAGTTCTGATATCTATAAATCTTAACTCATAAGAGTTTTTGCAAAATAATCGTAGTCGAGTGTGCTTTGATAATGGTTCACTTTGCTGAGTCAATAAAAGTTGACCTGTCATTCTAAGATGAAATACTATCCAGCCTTTATTACTATCTAATTCTGCTAATAAATATTTTCCTCTTCTCTTCCATATTTTTAAATCAACATTATCAATCAAATTTAAAAATTCTTGCATAGAAGAAGGGTAGGCAAGTGAACGTGCTAACAACACTTGTCCTCCCAAAATAGTTTGGCCGGTAGTTAATTCATTGAGTTTCCGACAAATACTCTCAACTTCGGGTAATTCTGGCAAAGCTTATCCTAAATATGTTGTCCTTTAGCTATAAATTTTATTGCTCAGCTACAACTTCTAGTTCGCTCTCTGCAAATGAATTCATATTAAGCCCTGAAGGATCTCCAGAAAGACCAATATAATTAACTTTTTCGAAACGAACAACAACTGGATATAAAAGAGAATCACCTTTATCTATAGTTACAACAGTACCAACATCGTTATACCAATAAGACTCTTTGCGCTTAACTCTAACTTTATCTTTACGTTTAATCATGAGTAAGTATCCTTATTTTACTAGATAGTATTTAACTCTTAATAAAAGCTTACTACTGGACAGCACACCCTACTAATTTTAAATTTTAAGTTTTATTGCGACTTCTGAATCTTAAATCTTTAAACAGGATTAAAGTCCTCAAAGCTTTAATCTTAAGAGGTTTGAAAGGCTTATGCACTAAATTTTTAATTTTTAAAAATTCAATAAGTTTATTTTTAAATTCATTTAGTCACGCTTTAGGAAAAAAATAAATATTAAAGGAATAATAAGATTTAGATAATTTCACATATTTCATTAAACTTTAATTATTCTTTTATGGTGGTAAGAATTTATTTTACAGTTTTTAAAAACTTATTTTTGTTGTGAGTTAGCCCAGCTTCGATAATCATTCAACAGTTCATCTGATAAGCTTTTTCTGATACGGTCTAAAATATTTTTTAATAATGCATCACCAGCTTTTTGTAGTATGGATTTTGGAACTATCCATAAATTAGATGGTAAATCTAGAGAAGAAGTTAGATATGCTTGACCTTGCAGAAATGTTCTATTATTTTTTTCTTTAGAAAATAACTTACCTTTAAATTTCAAGGAAAAGTTATGATTTATATAATTAATACCTATTATTTCAAAATTTTGAGATTCAAAAGAAACAGCACCTTGTCCATCTGGTAAAACTTTAATAGTTACAATAGGTTGAAAGTGATAAATATTTATAAAATTTAAAGTTTTCATGTGAAAACGAAACTCAAATTCTGATATTTGTTCTATTATGTTTTTCCCTGCAATAACTTTAACTAAACGTTGTGTTTCGTAAAAATAAAATTTGAGCGGTATTGTGATATTTTCACATTCTAGATTGAAGTTTTCATAAGCTGTTAATTGGAGGTCACGTATTTTTTCCCGTTGTACCATAAGGTTTGTTATTTATACCATGCTTAAATTAATATCAATTTATAGTAGACCAGTATATAGTACAAGTACACGATACATTAAATAAAAGTCATATTTTATATTATGTAGTTATTGTATTTTCAAAGCTTATCTAAAAGTTAATCTTACTTTAAATTTATTCACTGTTTTCTATATTGAAAAAACAGCTATAAACTTATTATATATAAGTTTAACAAGCTTAATTTTTATTGTGCAAATTGAGTTTTTTTATAGCTATCTCAAAGATTTATCATTTTTTTGCAAGAGTGATTTTATATTAATTATGTTTTATACAATCAAAATATATTTAGTAGCTTTTACCACAAATTTCTTAATATTTAAGAATCGTTTTTAATAATTAAAGTGATTAGTTTTTTAAAACTGTTTTTTTTATGAAAAATTGTTAAACTTTCAGCTAGACTGTACTCATAATTTTCGAAAATTTTTTATTTATTAAAATTTATGTTCAAGAGATTGTCCATAACCATTCCAGAAACATCTATATCAACCAATATAAAACATTCAGCAGTTATTGATTATAAACCTTATCCCAACTGCAAAATAATTGTTCTTAACGATGACTTTAATACTTTCGACCATGTTGCTAATTGTTTAATAAGATATATTCCTGCTATGACTAAAAGCCATGCCTGGGAGTTGACTCAAAAAATCCATTTTAATGGATTTGCAACCGTTTGGATGGGTCCCTTAGAGCAAGCAGAACTATATCACCAGCAATTACGCCGCGAAGGATTGACAATGGCTCCACTGGAAGGAATATAAACTTATGACTCGGGAAAATAAAGGAAGATTGATTTGGAATCACTCGACTCATTTAGAAGGTTTGATACCTATTTTAGAAAAGTTAGTTATTTTTCCAGGTATTAGAACTATTGCTCCTGGGGTTATTGGCAGAGCTAAAAGCCATTGTCCACACTTAAAGTTAAGAATATCGGTGCAAATCCTAGGAGGATTTAAAGTAATAGCTAGACAAGGCAAAACAGTTCAGGAAGTTTTTATTGTTACAGATTTAAGTCAACAGGAACTAGAATTAGCTATTAAAGAAATTTTGGATTAAATTAAATGAATGAAAAAAAGATATCTTATCTGATCAAGATAGATTACTGATTAATTATAAATACTGAAAGATTGATGGTTCAAAATCTAACTATTTTTTTGCCTTTACATCCTTTAATTTATAAATTAGCCAATTCTATAGTTTCTTGTTGGGAAAAAAATCTTTATTTAGTTCCATGCAAACTACCAACAAATTTAAACTATGTAGAGTGTGCGTTAAAAACAGATAAATTAATAATCCAAAACTTTTGTTATCAATCACATCAATTTAGTAAAATCCATTTAGAGCTTGTAAGGTATGAACAAAAACTAGACATTCTTCATTGTGTAATGTTTCCTCGCCTTGAATATTCTTTACCTATATTTGGATGTGATCTAGTTATAGGAAAAAATAAAATTAGTGCTGCAGTTGCTGACCTATCCCCAACCAATCTTAAAGTAAAACTTTCCAAACAATATCAGCAAAAACTATCTCAATTAAAATCTCATGATTTTTTAGTAACTCGTGACTTACCGGACTGGGGAGACATATTTTCAGAGTATTGCATATTTATTCAGCCTCTTAATTTAAAAGAAGAAAATAATTTTCTTGAACAGGTTGAAAACATTTTACAAATACATTGCGAACAATCAGCAAATTCCAAAATAATTTCTGATCATGAAAAGTATCTAAATTTACAAGGACAAGAATATTATTGTAATAGACAAAAACAAAATGATAAAACTCGCCGCATTTTAGAGTATTTTTTTGGTGAGGAATGGGCTGATAACTACATATCACAAGTATTATTTAGTACTAATAATTAGCTACTATACAAAAAAATATAAATAGTTTTGCTTATTAAATGAAACTTCAATAATTTTGAATAAGTTGTCAGAAATAACTTATTCAAAATTGATCATAAATGTAGTCGCATACCTTATATAAAATTTAATGAATAGATTTTAAAAAGATGTATTATTATTGGTTAGTATCAAAACTTTTACTTACTTTTTATTAACTTAATATTGTGTATAAAATTTTTAAGAAGAAGTTGATAATAAGAATCTTTTAAATAATCTGAATTCTATATAAAACAACAAATAAATGATGACTCCTTTAGTTACAGTTGAATCGTTACAAAAAAGTTTCAATACAGTGAAAGCAGTTCAAGATATTTCCTTTAATATCAATAAAGGGGAGATTTTTGGCTTGTTAGGGCCAAATGGATCCGGTAAAACGACAACTATTCGATGTTTATGTACCTTAACTAAACCTGATAGTGGAGAGATTACAGTAGGTGGGATCTCAGTATTAAAATACCCAAATATCGTTAGGAACTTTCTGGGTTATGTAGCTCAAGATATTGCTCTTGATAAAATTTTAACAGGTAGAGAACTACTTGAGTTACAAGCATCTCTTTATCATTTGCCTAGATATGATGCTGAAGATAGAATTAAAAAATTATTAACTTTATTAAACCTTGATGAATATAGCGATCGCAGAATAGGAGATTATTCAGGAGGAATTCGTAAACGATTTGATATCGCAGCTGGGCTACTACATAAGCCAAGTTTAGTAGTTCTTGACGAACCTACTGTTGGTCTAGATATTGAGAGTCGATTGATAGTTTGGGAATTTCTTAAACAACTTAAAATAGCAGGGACGTCAATTCTTATAACAAGTCACTACCTAGAAGAAATTGATTCTTTAGCGGACAACTTAGCTATTATTGATCGCGGTAAAGTAATTGCCCAAGGATCTCCGACTCAACTTAAAAATCATTTAGGTGGTAATCGTGTAACTTTGAAGATTAAAGAATTCTCAGAACTTAAAGATGTGTATAAAGCTCAAGAAGTGCTGCAAAGACTATCTTTTGTAGAAGAAATTATTATTAATAGTTCTCAAGGTAATTCTTTAAATTTAATAGTTAAAGAAGAAATAGACTTATTTGGTAAAATAGAAAAAACTCTTAAAGAATCTAATCTATCTATTTTTAGCTTATCTCAATCTCGTCCTAGCCTTGATGATGTATATTTAGCAGCAACAGGAAAAACCTTGATGGATGCTGAGTTAGCTGCTATAGGTAATCGAGACTTAAAGAAAGAGAAAAAACAACAAATGAACTAAATCTTAATATATAAGCTAAAATCGTAGAACAATAATTAACAAATTGAAAAAAACTTGTGCTTTCTGAGAATAAAGATTTTTTATCGCCAAATTCTATAAGTAATACTTGCCAAGAACAAAAATTTTTATCAAAATTTTTACAAGAAACCTTAGCTATGACTAAGCGTTTATTTATTCAATTGTGGCGTCGGCCTTCAACCTTAATAGCAGGTATTGTTCAACCTTTTATGTGGTTAATATTATTTGGAGCATTATTTCATAATGCTCCAGAAGGGATATTTGAAAGTAATATTAATTATGCAAAATTTTTATCACCTGGAATTATAGTATTTACAGCTTTTTCAGGATCATTAAATGCAGGGCTTCCTATAATGTTTGATAGGGAGTTTGGATTTCTTAATCGTTTATTAGTTGCTCCACTATCTTCTCGATATTCTATCGTTGCATCTTCTACTTTGTATATTGTAAGTCTTAGTTTACTTCAAACAGGAGTTATCATAATAGCAAGTTCAATGTTAGGAGCTGGAATTCCAAATATTTATAATTTAGCAGCAATTATTCTTGTCGTTTTATTAACTGTTTGTGGAGTAACAGGAATGAGTCTAGGACTTGCTTTTGCATTGCCAGGTCATATTGAACTTATCGCTGTTATTTTTGTAACTAATCTACCTCTACTTTTTGCAAGTACTGCTCTTGCTCCTTTATCTTTTATGTCGAGATGGTTACAGGTTATTGCAAGTTTAAATCCTTTAACTTATGCTATTGAATTTATAAGGTATATTTATGTTTATGGAAATTTATCTATGAATGATATTGTCTTCAAGGCTCCTTTTATCGAGTTAACCGGGATAAAAATCTTGCTCCTGTTACTAGGATTTGATATGTTAGTTTTGCTTTCTATCCAACCACTATTGCGTCGAAAATTTAATTAATTTAAACCTAATAACTATCTATAGGAGTAATAACTTTAAATGTTTAAAAAATTTGAACCAATCAAGTTCCTATTTTTACCAATTTTTCTGTTAGTTACTTTTGCAAGTATTCCAAAAGCTTATTCTCAATCCAAAAAGCCAATCAATACGGATTCTTACCAAAATGGTAAAAATTATGAAACTGAAGGATCAGAAAACCTCATAAATCCTTTAAATTTAATGCACAAAACTAATTTTCAAAGAAGCCGCAATGGTGGCGAATTTATAGAAGATACTATGGATAATCTTAGCGAAGCTACTAAATCCTTTCGTGAAAATCGAATTAAGGCAATTAGACAACAGGAATTGAAAGACTAAATACAAAACAGTAATAGGAAAAGTTAGAATAGATTATCATACCATTATAAATTTCTTATTATTGCCGTATACTTATTAAATACATTTTAAGTTATCTAATTAATGTCAAGTTAATGATTAATTGAAAAACAACTGATAAACTAGAAATTAATATATCTCAATTAAGAGATAAAAATGTTATTTTAATCATAAACCTTAGTAAAATTTATCAATATCAAGAGGAAATAAAATATTATGGGACTATTTGATCGTCTAAGTCGGGTCGTGAGAGCTAATCTTAACGATCTTGTCAGCAGAGCAGAAGATCCAGAAAAGGTTTTAGAACAGACACTTGTTGATATGAGTGAAGATTTAGTTCAATTAAAGCAAGCTTTTGCTCAAAGTCTTAGCTCCCAAAAACGGATCGAATCGCAGTATAAAAAATCACTTATGGAGGCTAACAATTGGGAACAAAGAGCAAAATTAGCTATATCAAGGAAAGAAGAAGACCTTGCTAGAGAAGCACTGGTACGTAAGAAATCTTACTCTGAAACTGCTTTGACTCTCAATGAGCAGCTTAACCAGCAAAATGCTCAACTTGAAACAATGCGTCAAAATTTAGCTACTTTAGAAAGTAAAATCGGAGAGGCTAAAACTAAAAAAAATATTCTTATTGCCCGTTCAAAAGCAGCAAAAGCTACTCAATCTTTACAAAAAACCATGAGTGGATTAGATACAAGTACTTCTATGTCTGCTTTTGAGAGAATGGAAAGCAAGGTTTTAGATATGGAGGCTCAGTCTCAATCTGTAGGAGAGCTTGCAGCGGCTGGAGTTGAAGGTCAGTTTGCCCAATTGGAAGCTAGTAGTGAAGTAGACGAAGAGCTAGCAATGTTAAAAACTCAAATATCTGGTTCTAGTACTCCACAAGGTATTCTTCCTGAATCAACCGAAGATAGTGATTTTTCTTCTAAAGATCAAATTACTGATGATGAAGAGTTAGAAAAACTTAAACGAGAGTTAAATAATATGTAGTTACGAGAATAAAAACTTATGAAAGTAATAACTTCAAGAAGTTCTTCAGATGAAGGATCTTGAAGTTTATATTTTTAAAACTTATAAAAATAAATACTAAAACTCAGCCATAGCATCGTAATTTAATTAATATTAAATTACGATGCTATGGCTGAGTTTTAGTATTTATTTTATTCCCATTCAATTGTTCCTGGAGGCTTTGAAGTGATGTCATAAACTATACGATTTACTGCTTCTACTTCATTAACGATACGATTAGAGATAATTTCCAAAAGTTCATAAGGAACCTTGGCCCAATCTGCAGTCATTCCATCTTCACTAGTAATAAAACGTAATACTATCGGATGAGAGTAGGTACGTTTATCTCCCATAACTCCAACACTTCTAATAGGTAGTAAAACAGCAAATGCTTGCCAAAAGTCATGGTATACACCTTGTTTACTTATCTCATCTCTTACAATAAAGTCTGCGTCTCTTAGTATATTTAAACGCTCTGCAGTAACTTCTCCGATTATACGAATAGCTAGTCCTGGTCCGGGGAAAGGATGTCGTCGCACAATTTCTTCGGGTAAGCCAATAGATTGGCCAACTCTTCGAACTTCATCTTTGAATAATTTGCGCAAAGGTTCAACTAATTTAAACCTTAAATTTTTGGGTAATCCGCCAACATTATGGTGACTTTTAATTTTAACAGCAACTCTTTCTCCTGTACTAGAGTTGATATTAGTGTCTGCAGATTCTATTACATCAGGATAAAGTGTACCTTGTGCTAAATAATCAAAAGGTCCCAAACGTTGTGATTCTTCTTCAAATACTTGTATGAATTCATGCCCAATAAGATGACGCTTTTCTTCAGGGTCGACAATTCCTTCTAATTTTTTTATAAAACGTTCTCTTGCATCAACATATTCGACAGGGATATGAAATTGTTTACTAAATATGCTTACAAGACGTTCCGGCTCTCCTTTTCGCATAAAGCCTTGGTCGATAAACATACAAGTTAAATTATCGCCAATAGCTTGATGCAATAAAAAAGCTAATGTTGAAGAGTCTACTCCTCCAGATAGAGCTAGTAAGACTTTTCTGTCTTTAACTTTTTTACGAATTCCATCAATAGTTTCATCAACAAAAGCTTTTGTAGTCCATGTAGGCTCACACCCACAAATGTGATAAACAAAATTACGTATAATCGCAATTCCTCCTACAGAATGTACAACTTCTGGATGGAATTGCACTCCAAAGAGCTTTTTATCATGATTGGCAATTGCAGCACATGGTGTATTCTCTGTATGAGCTAAAATAGAGAATCCTTCAGGTAGTTTTGTGGATGAATCTCCATGACTCATCCACATAATAGAACCATCTTCTAAATTAGTAAATAGATCTGTTGGATCATCTATTCTCAATAATGCTTTACCATACTCTCCATACTTAGCTTTTTCAACTTGTCCTCCAAGTTGTTGTACCATCAACTGCATTCCGTAGCAAATACCTAAGATAGGAATACCAAGATCCCATATTTTTCTGTCACATTGTGGAGAAAAGTCACTATAGACGGAATTAGGACCTCCTGAAAAAATAATTCCTTTTGGATTAAGTTCACATATTTTTTTTATATCAGTTTGATAGGACATAACCTCAGAATAAACGTGTGTTTCTCGTATTCGACGTGCGATTAATTCTGAATACTGAGAACCAAAGTCAAGGATGACTATCATTTGATGATTATGATTGAAGCTATCACCCATAACGTTTATTGGAAGAGTCTCTGAGTTGTTGTTAATAAAAGAATTTTGAGTAGTCACGTTTGGAGGATCCGGACAAATAGTTAATAAGTAATAAATTCTATTTTTAATATATGTATATACAAATAGAAATTTAGAAGTTTTAAAATTAGATACTCTCGTTAATATAACATTTTTTTGAATTATCTACTGAAATTAAATGAAAATTAACTTTTATTGAAAGGTTAATTATTTATCTTCAAGAAAGATAGCAACAAAATATTTATGAAACTATTAAGGTTAGAAACTAATTATTATTTTTAATAATGCTGTGTAATATACAAGAGAATTGCTGTATTAGACAATATAAAACATTTAATTTATTCTTTCGTACACATAGCAAATTTTTAAAAAACTGTATAAATATTATCAAGTGGTATCTCTTACAGACTACATAATAATTTATTCTATGACTGAAACAATTATAGATATCTCTAAATCTAATTAGTGGTTACAATTTAACAAGATCTTTAGCATATTTTTTTATGTGCATAATTCAATACCTTTATCTAATAATCTATAACCTTCCTCTATACTTTCAATACATATAATTTTTTTTCTTAATTCTGATGCACCAGGAAATCCTTGACAGTACCAGCGAAGATGTTTTCTTCCCTGATAAATCCCTTGATTACCTTTATATTTCCACAGTTCTTTTAAATGTTCTTTAGCGCATTTCAGCCTTTGATAAGGAGTAATTATTTGTGAACAATATCCTGTTTGAAAAAAATAATCTATTTCTCCTACAAGAAACGGGTACCCTAAAGTTCCTCTAGAACACATAACTCCATCTGCATTTGTTATTTCCAAGCATTTTACTGCATCTTCAATAGAAAAAATATTGCCATTCGCTATTATTGGAATAAGTAAATTTTCTTTAATTTTTTTAACCCATTTCCAGTGAGAAGTTCCGTTATAGCCTTGATCTCTAGTTCTTGCATGAATAGTTAGCATAGCGGCTCCGGCATCTTCCATCATTTTTGCAAAATCTAATATATCAATACCACTATCATTCCAACCAATTCTTGTTTTCACAGTAATCGGTATTTTTACTATTCTTGTAATTTCATAAATAATTTTTTGAGCCACTTTAGGTTGTTTTAATAATGAAGAGCCCCCACCTTTCTTTGTGATCTTATTAACTGGACATCCCATATTTATATCAATTATTTGAGCACCTTGACTTTCTATTTTCTTAGCTGCTTCTACTATAAAGTCATAACGAGAATCAAAAATTTGTACCCCAATTGGTTTTTGTTCAATATCAACAAGTTGTTGCACTTTCTTTAAATGACATAATTCCGTTGCATTAATCATTTCAGTATAAATCATGGAATTAGGAGAATAACGTCGAACTAACTTACGAAATATCCGATCCGTTACTCCGGCTAAAGGTGATTGAAAAACTCTACTATTAAGGTTTAAAGATCCTACCTTTAGTGGAGAAGACATTTTTTTTTAAGCTGAGAAGACATATGAATCATAATTTCTTCTATTGTTTAGTTTTTATGAAAGAGACTATGCAAAACTTTTACAGTTTATTCTTTTAATAATTTTCTACTACTATTATCATAATAAAATCGCTAGCAACTATAAATTATTTAAAGATAATTCATAAATTTCACGACGGGAAAATTTTACTGTTGTAGCTAAATATTTGCTTGCCTGAGATCTTGTCATTCCTCTTTCTAGTAATTTTTGCAGTTCAATCTTCACCTGTTCGATATTTAAATCTAATAAGTTATCTTGAGAACAACCAGATAAAACTAATGTAAATTCTCCCTTAATATTTTTATTTTGTTGATAATGTAATACGGCTTCTTTGAGACTGCCCCTCCAAAATTCTTCATAATATTTAGTCAACTCTCTTCCTAATACGATTTGGCGATCATTACCAAATATTTTTACGAAATCAATCAAAGTTTTTAATAAACGATGGGGAGATTCGTAAACAACAATTGTACGGGGTTCTTTTTTTAATAAGTTCAAACGCTCTTGTCTTATTTGAAATTTAATAGGTAAAAAACCTTCAAAAACAAAACGGTTGCTAGGTAATCCTGAAGTTACAAGAGCTGTGACAACTGCCGTAGGTCCAGGAATTGGTACTATGGGGATATTTTCGGCAATACATAGGCATACTAAATCATAACCAGGATCTGAAATACCTGGCATACCAGCATCACTTACTAAGGCAATTATATTTCCTTGTTTTAATTTGCTTAATAATTCATTTTGACGCGTTACGCAATTATGTTGATGATAACTAATCTTGGGAGTGTTTATTTGGAAATGATTCAAAAGCTTAGCAGTATGACGAGTATCTTCTGCCGCAATCATATCAACTGATTTTAGAATTCTAATTGCTCTTAGTGTTATGTCTTCTAGGTTACCAATAGGTGTTCCTACTATATACAAAGTTCCTAAGTTTAATTCTTTTTTGTCTACCATAGTGATTGTCTGCAAAAATTATTTATTGAATCTATCGTTTTGAGTCAAAAAATAATAATTAGAGTAATATCTTTTAAATATTTCATTTTGGAACATTTACTTAAAAGTAACTTAATAATAAATATTATATATAGTTATTAGAACATCTATTCGTGCTAATTTTCACTTTTAAGACTAGTATTATAATCTTGATACATATATAGTATTATTTAATATTGTACAAGTAGCTGTTTTCAGAAATTTGAAAAGAAAATGAATTGGCAACTAGACCGTTAGTCTTGATTTCAAGATCATTAGTGGATTGAAATTGTAACCTAGGATTTATTTCCTGAAAATCTAATAAAGTTTTTACTCTTTGATAAGTTTGATAGGCTACAGTAGGGAAAAAAGAAAATTTACCTGGCAAAATACATATATAATTACTGTTCGGTTTTGATTCAATCCAATAGCTATAACGCCGTTTCTGCTCTTCTTCACTAACAAATTCAGTTTTTGCACATTCATAGCTATATAGTTCCCTACTATACAAGTTTTTATCTCCAAAATAACGCTCTGCTAATTCTAAGATAGGATCGGTATTGATCTCATCACTTGTTTCATTATTAATATAACCAGAATTAGCTAATATTGAATAAGCATGACTGTTAGGATCTGATCGTCTTAGAAAGTGGTTGAAATGAAAGTTATTTTTAGTAGACATTCTAAAAAAATTGACATCAGTAAGAGGAGGAACAGCAACTACCATCGCACTTTTATTACATTTTAACCTTGCTCTAATTTGCAAATCTCGCAAGAATGGTTCAAATCCATTTCCAACAGCAAAAATAAATAGTCGCGCCTTAAACTTTTTTGATAATCCTTCTTTAGTTTTACATAATAGACTTTTTAATCGAACAGGCCCATAATTATCCATTGACAATTTTTCGATTGTGATTCCCGTTTCAAAATTCACACCGTGATTGAGGGAACTAGACACTAGATCCTTTAAAATTTTATTGGTATTCATAGAGCAATCTAGAGTTTTAATATAGCCATAACCATTAGTCTTTATTCCATATGACAAATTAAATTGATTGCAAATATTACGAATAGTTGTCGTTGATTGTTGTAGAGAAGATTCTATTTTTTCATTATTTTCAACTTGAGCATAGGTTGGAGCAATACATTTATTATCAATTAACCAGTTATGTTGTTCTCCATAAGCAGCCTCTAATCTTCCTAAAACCCTTTCTTTTTGATTATTAATATGTATTAAATCACTTTTAAGACGAGAAAAATGAATTTCTGGAGAATCAACTTGAGGATGAATCAAGTAAACTGGTGAATTATCAAACCAACCTCCTAATTTCGGAATAACTGAAGGTGTAAAGAACCCAGCTTTCTTCTCTAATAATTCAACATTACATTGAGAAGTAAAATATGGAGTATAAAAGTTTATTAAATCCTCGACTCCATTCACACAATTAATAAATGTTTGCGCATCATCTTGTCCAGAATATAATGCTCCGGTATGATACCATCCTTCTAGTTTTCCTGAAGATTCAGTCCCTAAATGAGAGGCTTTATCTAAAAGTTTAATAGATAAATTACTGTGACGAGCTAAAAATTCTGCAGTTGCTATTCCAGCTATACCACCGCCGACTATAATAACATCAACATATTCAATCTTTGTGATTTTAGATGAATTCATAGTTTTAAATCTAAAATATATTTCGCTTTTTAGTTATTGATAGTATCAATAATTCTAATAGTTTTAAGCTATATTCTAAATTAATTTTACTTCCAATTTTATTTATACTTCAAAAGTGTATAAAAAGACTCATTTTTGATAAAGAGAAAGATCAAGAAATTTTAAATATTTGCTACAAAAATTTGTTAAAGAATAAACCAAATAAATAACTTATAAAGCATATTTGATTTTTTTAAATAATACTTAGTCACAATAAATACCTTTTATAAGTATATTCTATATGATATGTACTTTCTAAGTTTTTTATTTTTAACGCCCACCTACAGTAATTCCATCAACTTTAATATGTGGCTGACCAACAGTAACATAAATGCTACCGCTCGTAGAACCACAAAATCCTGGAGCGTACTCTAAATCCTGTGAACACATTGATATTTCGTTCATTATATTTTGAGCTGTTCCAATCAAAGTTGCTCCTTTTAAAGGTTTTGTTAATTTTCCTTTTTCAATTAAGTATGCTTCAGAAACGGAAAAATTAAACTCACCTGTAACCCCAACACTACCACCACCCATTTGCTTACAATAAATTCCTCTATCTATAGAATCAAAAATATCTTTTGTAGAACAATTGCCAGGGGCAATATATGTATTTCGCATTCTAGATGTTGGAGCATAAGCGTAGTTCTGACGCCTTCCATTACCTGTACGAGGAGAACCGGTACGAAGGTAACCAGCCCGATCAGATAAAAAGTTTTTTAAAATACCGTTTTCAATTAAGAGAGTTCTTTGAGAAGGCATTCCTTCATCATCCATATCAATACTTCCAAAAGCTTTTTCTGATGCCCCTTCATCCCAAGCAGTTAAATTTTCATGAGCAATTTTACATCCTTTTTTATCTATAAAAGGAGTTGTATTAGTTTCTATTTGAGTAGTTTCTAAAAGATGTCCGCAAGCTTCATGGAAAATTACTCCGCCAAATTTATTAGCCATAACTATAGGATAGTTACCTGATTCAACGAAATCTGCATATAGCATTTTTCCAGAAGATTCTGCGATTTCTTCTGATGCACTTTCATAATCCCATTCTCTTAGAAAGTTAATATTACTGGTATCACCAAAACGTTTGTTTATTAAACTACGATCTTCTCTATCTGCACATAAAAGAGAATATCCTACAGATTGGGTAAGACGAATATCTCTAGCAAAAGTACCATCACTAGCAGCTACTAAAATTTCTTGCCAATTTCTAAAATAAGTAGAGCGTCGAGACTGTATGTGATTAGCTTTTTTCGCAATAGTTTTATTGGCTGAAAGTAAAATTTGTCCTATTTCTTCAATTTGGATACATTCTGGCAACCATGATTCTTTATCTTTATGTGTAGTATAGTCTCTTAATATTTCTAAATTTACTTCTGGAACATAAGCATTAGAATAAGGTAAGCTTAAATCTAATATGGATAGCCCTTTTTCCAAAGCTATCCTAAGGCCTTTAAATGAAATATTATTAGTACTTACATAACAATCGGCTTTTCCTTTAAAAATACGTACTCCAGCTCCAGAAGACAGAGATGGAGAAACAGCTGTAATAATATCTTCTTCTCCTAGACAACTTAAATAGTTAGTTCTTTCTAAAAAAAACTCTAAAAAATCTGCTCCTGCAGCTCTTCCTAGTCCCAATAAGATACTTAAAGGTTTTCTCCAAGTTTCATCAAAGTGTTCACGACTGGGTTGATAAATTAGTTGAGGAATTTCCTTTGATGTTAATAGAGTTAATGACATATGATGATTTATATTAATCTTTAATAAAGGTGAATCACTAACACACTCATATACAATGATCTTTTATTATTCTTTGAGATAATGAGATAGTAATGAGAAGTAATCTAAAAAGAATAACTTATCTTGTATCAATACCTTTTTATATGAAGCATTTTTTGAAACATAATAAGTGAAATATTAATGCTCCAAACATTATAGGAAAAATTCACTTAATATTATTTGAGCATCATTAATTACAGTATTAGTTTATTAACAATATACTACATAAAGAATGACTTTTACTGCAGAATCCTAACAACTTATCAGATTAAAAAATGACAGAACTTAGTCTTTGCATGATTGTTAAAAATGAAGAGGAAAGGTTAGCTAAATGTTTAGATAGTGTTAGCGAATTAGTTGATGAAATGATAATTTTAGATACTGGCTCAACCGATAAAACTGTGTCAATTGCTCAGAGTTTTGGAGCAGTTGTTCCTTTTTTTAAGTGGAATAATGATTTTTCAGCAGCAAGAAATGAATCTTTAAAATACGTTAATAAAGATTGGGTATTAGTACTTGATGCTGATGAAGTCCTTAACAAAGAGACCATTCCCAATATAAAACAAGCGATTTGTCAAAAAAATAATTTAGTAATTAATTTAATACGTCATGAAATAGGAGCATCCCAATCACCTTATTCTTTAGTTTCTCGTCTATTTCGTAAGCATGCAAATATTTCTTTTTCTCGTCCATATCATTCTTCCATAGATGAGAGCATAAATAAGTTATTAAAGATAGAAGATTATTGGAAAATTGTAGATCTTCCTTCAGTTTCTATTTTCCATTACGGCTATACACCGAGCCAAATTTTATCTTTAAACAAACATAACCGTGCTACGGAAGCGATGGAAATTTTTTTGAAAAAATTTCCGCATGATTCATATACTTGCAGTAAACTAGGAGCCTTATACTCTCAAGCGGGTAAAGAAAAACAGGCTGTTAAATTATTCAAACAAGGCTTAAAGTTTAACCCAAAAAACCCTCATATATTATTTGAATTACATTACCATTTAGGTAATATCTATACTAAAACTAATAATAACGAGCAAGCAATTAAACATTATCAAAAGGCAATAGCTCAAAATCTTATGGATTGTTTGAAGCTAGGTGCTTATAACAACTATGGAGTCGCATTACAAAACATAAAAAGATTTAAAGATGCAGTAAAAGTATATGAAATAATTTTAAAAATTGATCCTAATTTTTTAAATGGCTACTATAATCTCGCTATAATCTTAAGTACTATGGGAGAATTAGCAAATTCTGCAATTATTTATAAAAAGTTAATTTCTCTTGATCCTAGTTGCGCTCAGGCTTATCAAAACTTAGGAGTAGTTTTATTTAAGTTAAAGAAAGTGACTAAAAGTTCTGAAGCCTTTCATAAAGCCATAAGTCTTTACGAGGTACAGAATAAACAGACAGAGGCAGACATGCTGCGTGATAAGCTACAAGAAATAGGTATTTGGTAAATTTATATTATATTTATAAAAATTATTAATGAACATCCCTAACTGGATTACTATTAGTCGTTTACTAGGAGTCTTTTTCCTCTTCTATTTTTTGATTACACCTCTTTTTTTCAGTCGTTGGCTTAGTTTGATAGTTTTTCTTACGATAGCATCTACAGATTGGCTAGATGGATATTTAGCTAGAAAAATGAATCAAGTTACAGATTTAGGTAAATTTCTTGATCCATTGGTAGATAAAATTTTTATAATTTTGACTTTATTAGGTTTAGTAATAATAAAGCAAATTTCAATATGGGGAATAATTTTAATTATAATAAGAGAAGTAGGAATAACTTGTTATCGAATTAATAGTATTAAAAATAAAAAAGGACCTAAAGAAGCTAAAATTTGGGGTAAAGCTAAAACTGTAAGTCAGATAATAGCTATTGCTTTTCTTATTGCACCTCTTTCTCAAAGCTGGGATGAATTTACTAATATATTATTTTGGATATCTGTAGCTTTAACATTAATATCAGGGTTGATTTATATTATTCTTGATATTAAAGTAAAGACAAATAAAATTTAAAATATATAACTTCATGTCTCATTAGAGCAAAACTAAAAAGTACTCTACATATAATTTTTAATTTATTTTACAGCACTTATGTTTTAACTTTAGGTGGTACAGGATCATATTTTGGAGTACTGAAAGGATTACAACGGAAAAATCTTTTAACTCCTAACAACGTTCCATGTAAAGGGCCAAACCTTTCAACAGCTTCTAGCATATATTCTGAACATGTTGGTTGAAATCGACAACTAGGAGGTAGAAATGGAGAAATATATTTTTTATAACCTTTAATTAAAATTAGTAATATTTTTGTACTAACAAGTTGAATATTCACAGAAATAAAGTTAAGCATCAGAACTCCATATAAATTACAATTAAATAAGACTACTGGCATCAAATGGTTTTAACTAAACAATGTCATTATGACTTTTCCGTGGGATAAGACACAACATTAATAATATGCCAACTATAAATATTTTAGGAGTTTCTCACGCTTATGAATTGATCCCATCTTCGTCTAATTCATCTAAACCTGTTTTGATTTTTGTTCATGGTTGGTTATTAAGTCGTCAATATTGGTCTCCTCTTATCAAAAGACTTTCTAAAAAATATTCTTGCCTCATATATGATCTTAGAGGATTTGGAGATTCCCAACCTATAAATAACTTTGTATCTCAAGAGATACAAATATCTTCTCCTTATTCTCCAGAAACTTACGCAAAAGACTTAGTCATTCTATTAGAAAAATTAAAAATTCACAAAAGTTGGTTGATAGGGCACTCTGTTGGAGGAAATATTGCATTATGGGGAGCTGAACTTTGTCCGGAAAAAGTTCAAGGGGTCATCTGTTTAAATGTTGGCGGTGGTATATACCTTAAAGAAGAATTTGAACGATTTCTTCTTGTTGGACAACAATTAATTAGGTATAAGCCTACTTGGCTATTAGGCTTTCCTGTAGTTGAAATTCTTTTTTCAAAAATTATAATAACAAATTCTATAGCTAGAAGATGGGGAAAACAGAGAGTAATAGATTTAATAAAAGCTAACCCAATAGCTGCGTTAGGCTCTTTATTGAATTCAACTACTGAAAAAGAAGTTCATGTATTACCACAAATTGTTGCCTGTTTATCGCAGCCAGTATATTTTTTAGCCGGAGGACAAGATAGATTGATTGAGTCTCAATATGTAAGATACCTAGCTAGTTTTCATAAGCTCTTTAGTTTCCAAGGTAAAAATGTTATTGATTTTCCAAACTGTGGACACATGCCTATGATAGAAAAGCCTGAACTTCTCGAAGAAAAAATGCTAGGAATTCTAATTGCACATAAGCTTTGAACAATCAACTAGTTTATTCAAATCATCCCTTGTAAAAAATAGACATTGTTGATTTTAAAGGGTTTTTGTCTATAAGTATTGTAAGTTTTAATCATTTGTCCACATTGAGTTTTGAAAATTATATTTATAGACTTCCAAATCCTTTTTTCTTTTTAATTTTCTTAGCTTTTTTCTTTTGATTTACTTGTGAATGATCGCGGAATCCGTTAGATGGCCCTTGACTAAACAAATTTCCCATTCCAGGCATTCCACCTCCCATTCCAGGCATTCCACCTCCCATTCCAGGCATTCCACCATTTCCTAACTGCTGCATCATTGTACGCATTCTAGTAAAGTTTTTGATTAATTTACTAATTTCAGTTTCTGAATATCCTGAACCTTTAGCTATACGATATCTACGACTTGGTGATTTTGCTAATAAATCTGGGTCTTTACGTTCTTCTAAAGTCATAGAACCAATCATAGCTTCAGTACGCTTGAGTTCATTTTCCCCTTTTTCAATATCTTTTGTATTGATTTTATTTAATCCCGGAACCATTTTTAAAATATTACTAAATGAGCCCATACTTTTCATTAGACGTGTCTGTTTAAGAAAATCATTAAAGTCAAATTTTGCGTCTAGAATTTTGGACTGTAGCTGTTCCATGTCAGAAAAATCAATTTCTTCCTGAGCCTTTTCTACTAGTGTGAGGATATCTCCCATATTTAATATTCTAGAAGCCATCCGATCAGGATAAAAAGGTTGTAAAGCTTCTATTTTTTCACCGACACCAACAAACTTTATAGGTTGTCCTGAAACTTTTCTAACTGATAAAGCTGCTCCACCTCTGGTGTCGCCATCCATTTTAGTTAAAATTGTTCCTGTAATTTTAATTTTTTCATGAAAAGTTTGAGCAAGATTAGCCGCTTCTTGTCCTGTCATAGCATCTACGACTAATAAAGTATCATGAGGATTAATACTCTCTTTTATCTGAGTCAACTCCAGCATCATCCCTTGATCAATCTGCAATCGTCCTGCTGTATCGATAATTACTACATCAGCTTCTATCTCTTTAGCTTTGTTAACACCCTGAAGAGCAATATTAACAGGATTTTCTTGATTGCCTAATTCAAAAACTGGAACCTCAATTTGTTGTCCTAATGTTTTTAATTGATCAATAGCTGCAGGACGATAGATATCTGCAGCAACCATTAAACAACTTTGCTTTTGTTTTTTAAGATAATGAGCAAGTTTTGCTGTTGCAGTTGTTTTACCAGTTCCTTGCAATCCTACCATTAAGATAACTGTAGGATCACTTTCTGCTTTAGCTAGAGGAGAATTACTTTCTCCCATAACTTTTACTAATTCTTCATAAACAACTTTTATAAACTGCTGCCCAGGATTAACTCCTTGAATAACTTTTACACCAATTGCAGATTTTTCAATATCTGCAATAAAATCTTTGACTACCTGTAAATTAACATCCGCCTCTAAAAGAGCACGTCTAACCTCTTTTAAAGTTTCCTGTATATTTGCATGAGTTATTATGTTTTGACCACGTAATTTTTTCCAAGCTTCCTCTAAGCGATCAGTAAGAGCATCAAACATAATTTTTTTATTATCGTATTATAAATATTAATGATTATTGTTCTAAATTGTACTTTATCTTTTGTAAGAAAGCCGGAGAATTTTTCATGTCTAATATATCAAACTTATCTTTACTAGAAGATTTAAAAGAAGTTAGTTTAGATAATTTAACTCACTTGCCAGAAAAAACAGGTATTTATATGATGGCTAGTAGTTCTGGATACGTATACTATATAGGAAATTCCATCAATCTTAGACAGTATTTACTAAGTTATAATTTATCTGATCTGCATAAGTATGATATTCATAAGATCTATTATTTGCTCTGCAACCAAACAGAGCTAGAAGATATAGAAGCAGAATATACAATTTTTTATACACCTTCTTGGAATCAGAATAAAGATCAAATAAGCAATGACAAAATATCCAATTCTAAATGTTCATCATTTCAGGAAAAAATTGATAGATATTTAAAAATATCAAATCTAATCGAGAAATTAGAAGAAGAAAAAGAAATTTTAAAAGAAGATATTACAACTTATGCAAATAATTATAAACAAGAAAATGGAACAAGCTTAACTTATAAGAATGTTACCATTTCAACCAATCAACGTAAAACTTGGGAATATTCTAATATAGTAAAAGAATTAGAAACTAAAATAAAAAATCTCCAAAAAATAGAACAGAAAAATGGATTAGCTAAAGTCGTAAAACTTTCAGTTTACTCAACAATTAGAGGAAAATAATCATTATGATTAGTGAATGTTTTAACTACCAAAACCGCTTTTATTAACCATTCCAAATTTTGAAATATTTTATTATTTAATAAACAAATCAAAGTAATTACATTATGCTGATATATCAGAAATAATATAGTTAAGTTGAAAGCTATTTTAATAAAAAGTAAATACGGTAAATCAATAGTTATTGACACCATTACGTAATAAAGGAAAATTTAGAGCTTTTCTTTGTTCTAGATATAAGTTAGCAATTTCTTTAGCTAAAGAACGAATGCGTCCTATATATAAAGTTCTTTCTGCTACTGCAATCACTCCTCTAGCATCTAATAAATTAAATGAATGAGAACATTTAAGAACATAATCTAAGCTAGGAGCAATTAATTTTTGAGAAATTAATTCCTTGGCTTCTTTCTCGTACAAATTAAATAATTGAAACAATAAATCAGAATTAGATACTTCAAAATTATATATGCACTGTTCTATTTCGCTTTGTAGAAAGATATCTCCATAAGTGATACTTTTATTCCATTGAATATCAGTAATTACTTCTACTTTTTGTAAATACATTGCTAATCTTTCTAAACCATAAGTTATTTCTATGGGAGTTGGATAACAATCTTTCCCTCCGCATTGCTGAAAGTAAGTAAACTGAGTAACTTCCATTCCGTCAAGCCATACCTCCCAGCCTACACCCCAAGCACCCAAAGTAGGTGATTCCCAATTATCTTCTACAAAACGAATATCATGTTCCTCTGGCTTAATACCTAATGTTTTAAGGGATTCTAAGTAGATCTCTTGAATATTATCTAGCGATGGCTTAATCAATACTTGGTATTGAAAATAATATTGAAAACGATTAGGGTTTTTACCATAACGACCATCTGTAGGACGACGGCAGGGTTCTACATATGCTACTGACCATGGTTCTGGTCCAATAGCTTTAAGAAAAGTTCCAGGGTTCATAGTTCCTGCACCTTTTTCGATATCATAAGGCTGTAAAATTAGACAGCCGTGATTGCTCCAAAAATTATTTAATTTTATGATAATTTCCTGAAAATTAATTGACACTTTTTATTTTTTCTCTCTAAAATTTATAGTTCCTATTATATCTACCATATTTATTATATAAAATTTATTCTATTTTATATAATGAATAAAAGCGATGAACTAAATTATAAAATCTTACCATTTTAAACAAAAACTTTATGGGCGATAGTAAGCGTTAAAGTCATTTTTTCATTGACGATATCTTATGATTTCCATTGTCTATTGCTCAAAATATACTTAAAACAATACGATCATTTACAAATAATAATGTTAGAACATGATTGTAAATCATATTAACCTTTAATTTAGGTATAAATATTTCTGCTTATTTCTATTTGTAATAAATTTATTTAATGAATAATTTTATATCTCAGCTAAATTATATTAATACCATCACAACTTTAGCGTTTTGTTGGTAATTATTAGGAATTAGCTCAAGAAGTGTTAATTAAAAATATATTTCTACATAGTGATTTTTAACTAAATTAAAATATATTTTCTACATTTAAAAACATTGTTTTGATTATTCTCATGAAAAGAATTTTTTCTAGATTTATATATTTTTTTATTATCTTGGTTGTTTGTAACTGCCTTGTTTTTGCGCCTAATACTTACGCTTCTATTGAAAATCAAAAACTATTATTGGAATCTTGGGATTTACTAAATACATCTTATTTAGATGATACTTTCAACAACCAAAATTGGTATTTAGTGAAACAAGATTTAATGAAATATTCTCTAAATACACGAGAAGAGACATATAAAGTAATTGATGAAATGTTAATAACACTTGATGAACCTTTTACTCGCTTATTAAGGCCAGAGCAGTATCATAACCTAAAGATTGAAACTTCGGGAGAATTTTCAGGAATAGGTTTGCGACTCCAAATTAATCCTCAAACTGAAAAATTAGAAGTTGTTTCTCCTATTAAAAATTCTCCTGCAGAATTTGCCGGTATTAAAGAACATGATTTAATTTTAGAAATTGATGGTATCAGTACTACTAACTTAAATTTAGACCAAGCCGCTGAGAAAATGCGCGGACTAACTGGTACAAGAATAAACTTAACTATTTTTTCTTCTCAAAATAAAAAAGTATATCAAAATCAAATTATTCGTAAGCATATATCTCTAAGCCCTTTAATATCTAATATAGACAAAACTTCGTCTGATTCATTTGTTGGCTATATTCGTTTAAATAAATTTAGCTCAAATGCTGTTGAAGAAATGAAAACAACTATTAAAACGCTCGAAGAAGAAGGCGCTAAATCTTATATCTTAGATTTGAGAGATAACCCAGGAGGACTTTTTGAAAGTGGAATTAATATTGCTCGTCTATGGATGAATAAAGGAACGATAGTCTACACTATTAATCGTCAAGGTATTCAAAATAGTTTTAGTTCTTCAGGAAAACCGTTAACAAATTCTCCATTAGTTTTATTAGTAAATAAAGGTACTGCAAGTTCTAGTGAAATTTTAGCAGGAGCTTTGCAAGATAGTAGAAGAGCAATATTATTTGGTGAAACAACGTTTGGGAAAGGCTTAATTCAATCTTTATTTGAATTATCTAATAATTGCGGTTTAGCTGTTACTGTAGCCAAATATGAGACTCCTAATCATAAGGATATCCATAAATTAGGTATTCAACCAGATAAAATTATTTTACAAGAAACACTTGCTTATGATGAGATTGGGACAATAAAAGACATACAGTATCAAGAAGCAATTAAATTTTTAAGAGAAAAATAACTCACTGAAAAAATATAGATTATCTTGTTATCCTATAAAAATATAGAAATTATTGTACAAATCTAATAGATAAATAATTTACATATTTAGTATAATTAGCCATGGTACGAAAGTTGATTAACTTATCAATACAAATAGATAAGTTACTAAAATAATTCTATTATGAATCAAAAACGTCCTATTGCTATTGACTTATTCGCTGGTGTGGGAGGTATGACACTTGGTTTCGAGCAGGCTGGATTCGATGTTTTAGGATCCGTAGAAATTGACCCTATTCATTGTGCTGCTCATCATTATAATTTCCCATTCTGGACAACTATATGTTCTGATATCTCTATAATTAATGCTAAAACTATTAGAAATTTATCTTGTATTGGGAATCGAGAAATTGATGTTGTTTTCGGTGGCCCACCTTGTCAAGGTTTTTCTTTAATAGGCAAACGAAATCCAAAAGATAATCGTAATAATTTAATTAAACACTTCATTCGCTTAGTTATAGAACTACAGCCCAAGTATTTTGTTATTGAAAATGTTCCTGGGATGGCCACAAAAAATAATCAAGCATTCTTAGAAGAAATATTTGATGAGTTTATTGCAAATAATTATAGAATTGAAACAAATTATAAAATCTTAAATGCTGCTAATTATGGAGTTCCACAGATAAGAAAAAGACTATTTATTATGGGAGGGAAATCAGATTTACCACTTCCTGATTATCCTCAATTTCTAACAAACTATAACCAAGAAATAAACTCAACTATTCCTTTTACCCCAACAGTTAGTCAAGCTATAAATGATCTACCTGAGGTTAATCATTATCCAGAATTGAGTTATAAAGATTCGATGAAAGTTAATTCTAGTAAACTTAACGACTATGTTAAGGGTCTTCTTGATTCAAATGATAATTTTTCTTATAAAAGAATATATGATAAGAATCTTTTAACGTCTAGTTTTAGAACAAAGCACACAACAAAATTGATTGAGAGATTTAACAAAACTCCTCAAGGTAAAAAAGAACCTATTAGTCGATTTTTTAAACTGCATCCAGAAGGTTTGTGTAATACCTTAAGAGCAGGAACACCTAGTAATAGAGGATCTTATACATCTCCTCGTCCTATTCATCCTTTTACTCCTAGGTGTATCACTGTAAGAGAAGCTGCAAGATTACATTCTTATCCCGATTGGTTCAGGTTTCATGTCACCAAATGGCATGGATTTCGACAAGTTGGCAATTCAGTACCACCTTTATTGGCAAAAGCTATCGCGAAAGAAATCCTTAAAACGTTAGATATATCACCTATTAAACCAATTATTGAATATAAATTAGAAAATGAAGAAAATTTGAGTTTTAATACCTCACAAGCAGCAACTTATTACAATATCAGTACTGATGTAATTGGAAAGAGAATAAGAAAGAAACAAATTATCTAATCAACATAAAATTAAATATAAATAATATCGTGATTATTTTCTAACCTAAATAATAGGAACAAATAAATTTTTAATGACTTATAACCTATGAGGTGCAACAAAAATCATTTAATAACTGTAGACAATAGAGTATATATGATTAAGTTTAAATAAATATCTATTATTTTATTTAAGCTAATTTTTACATCCAGTTATAATTGAATACTTTTTTCAAATTATAAGTTATATTCACATTATGTCTCAAAATATGGATAAATTTTCTATATAAAATAGAGTTATACTTTTTTGATAATTGCAAAAATGTTTACTGGCTTAATTGAAAATCTTGGTGTTATAGATTCTTTTGAATCTGATCGTTTTACTCTCTCGGTTTTAAACACCTCTACTACAAGCATTTTATCAACTGCATCGGTAGGCGATAGTATAGCTGTAGACGGTGTATGTTTGACAGTAGAAAGTTTTACAGATAACAGTTTTACAGTCACCGTTTCTCCTGAAACTCTACAAAGGACTACTTTGTCCGAAAAAATAAAAACTACTAATTACGTTAATTTAGAATCTTCATTATGCGTAGGTAGTAAGCTAGGTGGTCACTTTGTTACGGGTCATGTGGATGGAATTGGCTCGCTGGTAAATTATATCTCTACTAACAAAGCTTGGGAAATGACTTTTGCAGCTCCATCTTCAAAAATTCAGGAATGGTCTAATTTTATTGAACCATATTTAATTACAAAAGGAAGTATCGCTGTTAACGGCATTAGCCTAACTATAGCTGAATGTGATGTATCAGGAAATTGGTTTAAAGTTTCAGTAATTCCTCATACCTATGCTTATACCAATCTTCATTATTTAAGACCTGGTGATTTAGTAAATATTGAAGGAGATATTCTAGGTAAATATGTAGAGAAATTTTTAAGTAGTACTTTAAAATCTACAAAGGATAGGCAATCCAATATCAACTCGGATTTTTTGGCGGAACAAGGATATCAATAATTTTTTGCTATTAATATTATAAGAACTATTTTTTAAAACAATAGATATCTAAAAAAGCAACTTGATACTATCTTTATACTTTAACTTGACACTTGTATTAAGAATTGTGTAGTTTTATTGATGTAGGATATCTTTGTTGATGTCTTATGATTCCTTGAAAGATGATTATGTTTAAAAAAGCTAAAAATGTAATTTTTTCTAAGACAAAGTTTTCCATCCTAAAAATTAGCATGAGGTAGTACGAAGAAATGTTAGTTACTTCTTTAATTGCTCTGGGTATTGCTTCTATGTCTGCTTTTTTGAGCTTCAGTTTAAAAGAAGATATAGTTAAAGTTTCTATGGGATGTCTTGCATTGCTATCATTGTTTATAACTCTTATCCTTGCTCCATGGATATTAAAATTGAGTCTTGTCGCAGTACCCCTATTTTCTGACAAATTTAAAAAGATATTATAAAAAAGTAATTAAAATTTTTCTAAAAACGATAAGAAAGATTGCGAATAATGTCAAACTTTAATCTCTTTAAAGCATCAGTTTCTCCATAAATATTTAAAGTAATACTTGGTTCATCACCTACAGCTTCAACAGAATGAATGGCATTAGTCGTAAAACTGATGATATCTCCAGCCTTAAAGATTTTTTCTTCAGTTTTTTCTATCTTATGGGGATAGTCTGGAGTTGGAGAAGACTTCCATAAAATATTTTTCTGCATCCCTTGTAATGTTGCCACGATTCCCCAAGTTCCATGATTGTGAATAAATGTACTACTACCAGGAAGCATTATTTCCCTTTGAAGAGTGTATGGATAACCTGGTTCATCATATAGTGTCGATATATCTATTTCTTTATCACTAATGGGTATATTATTACTAATCCAATGAGTATTAACTATTAATTTTCTAGTCAAATGTCTTAATTTTAAAAGATATTCATCTTCAGTTTCTTTTTCCCTATTAGCAACACTTATTATGTCATCTAATTCCATTAAAAATTGATATAGTCGATAAGGACAAGATGAGTTTAATAAATCCCAATCTCGAGGTGAGTTAAATAATATACATTTACCACTATTTTTCACTAACCAATCTTGTTTCGTCATATATACAAATTACCAATAATGAATTTTGTTGTTATAAAGAATTTGAATAATTTAAAATGTGCAAAAAA
>CESA01064670.1_pt1 | contig 141063 bp, 130 predicted proteins | sample 531061 | NCBI WGS metagenome assembly CESA01 (sample SAMEA2621254, study PRJEB7988) | marine metagenome | biome: marine biome (ENVO:00000447); feature: surface water layer (ENVO:00002042); material: "saline water (ENVO:00002010), including plankton (ENVO:xxxxxxxx)" | depth 5 m
ACGAAGATGATAACGAAGAAAGTAATAATGAAGAAGAACAAAATCTAGAAATACCCCAAGAATTTGTCTTTGATATTGAAGGAACTATTATTGATACTGAGATCTTATCTTTTGCTCAAAAATCTCAAAATCAAGGTAAATCAGGAAGTCGTAATTTGATTTTTTCCAACGACAGAGGACGCTACATTAAACCTATGTTACCAAAGGGTAAAGTTAACCGTATTGCTGTTGACGCAACTTTAAGAATAGCCGCCCCATATCAGAAAAAGCGACGATTGCGGCATCCTGACCGTAATGTTATTGTTGAACATCAAGATATTCGTTCTAAGCGCTTAGTTAGGAAAGCAGGTGCATTGATTATTTTTGTCGTAGATGCCTCTGGATCTATGGCCTTAAATAGAATGCAATCGGCAAAAGGTGCAGTAATGAGACTTTTAACAGAAGCATATGAAAATAGAGATCAAATTGCATTAATCCCTTTTAGAGGAGAGCAAGCTGATGTCTTACTACCTCCAACTCGCTCAATTTCTCTTGCGCGAAAAAGATTGGAAACTTTACCTTGTGGTGGAGGTTCTCCATTAGCTCACGGTCTAACTCAAGCAGTCAAGATAGGTGTTAATGCTAAAATGTCGGGTGATATTGGCCAAGTGGTTATTGTTGCAATAACTGATGGCCGAGGAAATATTTCATTATCTCGTTCTTTGGGTGAACAAGTGTTGAAAGAAGATAAGCCTAACATTAAAGAAGAATTACTAAACATTGCTAGTAGAATAAAAATGCTAGGCATTAAATTATTAATGATAGATACTGAAAAAAAATTTGTTTCTACAGGATTTGGAAAAGAACTTGCTAAAGCTGCGATGGGAACATACTACCAATTACCTACAGCTACAGATAAAGCAATAGCACAAATGACTAAAGAAGCAATTTCACAGATAAGATAAGCTATGTAACAAATAAAATAATATTACTTATTACATAGCTTCCTAAAATGTATATTTTTAAGTTTAATCCGTCAGCCAATTAACAATAGTACGTACTGGAACACCTGTTGCTCCAGCATTATTAACTCCATTTTCTTTGTCAATCCAAGCTGTTCCAGCTATATCCAAATGTAGCCAAGGAGTTTTTTCGACAAATTGCTTTAAAAATAGAGCTGCTGTAATGGATCCTCCAGCCCTTGGTCCTGTATTTTTCATGTCAGCAATAGAGGATTTTAAACCTTCAAAATATTTATCTTCCATTGGCATTTGCCAAAATTGCTCCCCTGACTTTTCAGATGCAATTTTTATTTCGTTGATTAAATTATTATCTGTACTCCATAATCCAGAAATATTATCTCCTAGTGCCACAATACAAGCACCAGTCAAAGTTGCTATGTCTAAGATACTATCCACTTCTAGTTTTTCAGCAAATACCAGAGCGTCCGCTAAGGTTAAACGCCCTTCAGCATCTGTATTGTTGACTTCAATTGTTTTACCGTTAGATGCGGTCAATACATCACCAGGATGTATTGCACATCCACTAATCATATTTTCTGTTACAGCACAAATAAAGTGTACTTCTATATTTGGCTTGAGTTGAGCAATAGCTTTAGCAACGCCTAAAGTAGCTGCACCTCCTCCCATATCCATTTTCATTACTTCAATTCCACTACTAGAACCTTTTAAATTAAGTCCTCCTGAATCAAAGGTCAAACTTTTACCTATAATAGCTATTTTACGTTTAGCTATATCTTTTGACTTATATGTTAAGTGAATAAATTTAGGAGGTAAATCTGATGCTTGTGCAACTCCCAAGAAAGCACCCATCCCAAGTTTTGCGCATTCATCTTGTTCTAAAATTTCGATTTCTAAATCGTACTCATTTGCCAGTTTTTTAGCAACTTCAGTGAAAGTTATGGGGTTGATATAGTTAGCAGGAGCATTTACTAATTCTCTTGCCATGATTACTCCGGAACAAATTATTTGAGCACGACTAATAGCATCTTTTTGCTCTCCAATTCCTAAAATGTCAATAGTTTTTAATTCTACAAGTTTATCGTCTGAATTAGATTTAAATCTATTGTCTTGATGTAAAGATAACAACAATCCTTCAGTAATAACTTCTGCAGTTAAGCTAGGATTATTATTAAAAATAGGAAATTGCAAACATAAAGTTTGAATATGTTCTTTTTTTGAAAACCGAGCAACGGAAGCAATGCTTAAGCGTAAACTATTTAGGGTAAACTCTTCAGACTTCCCCAAGCCAACTAAAAGAATTTTACGAATAGAAGCGCTACCTCCAAGGCGAGTGAATATGATACGACCTACTTTTCCTTCAAACTTTGTTTCATCTATTAGTTCTTGTAAGGTTCCTTTAGTTTTATTATTTAACTGGTCTAATTCTCCGATTAAATTTATTTCGTTTTCAAACAAGCCAATGGCAACTGTATCTCCTGTCCAGTCTAATAAAGAGGTATCACTTCCATAAATGTTCATGTATATTTTTAATTACTTATTATGATTTTTCATTTTTATTTTACCTTGAGAAGGTCACAGATATCCTAGAGTAAAGATAAGCATTTTTTTATACAATTTAAGTTTTTCAACAAGTTTCTGGTAAGGTTAAGTTGAGAATTAATTTACCTTATAGAAATTATTTCTAGGAAGTTTTCTATGGCTATAAAAACTTTACAGGTCTCAGCTAAAAAATTAGTCAACCAACAGAGAGAATTTTTTCAAAGTGGTGAAACTCAGTCTATTGATTTCCGTTTAAGTCAACTAAAACTTTTACGAAAAGCTATATTAGAGCATCAAGAACTTATTATTGATGCTACTAAATCTGATTTAGGTCGTCCTAGCTTTGAAGCTTATTTTGAAATTGCTACATTAAGCGAAATCAAATTAGCAATTAAAAAATTAAAGAATTGGATGAGACCTCATCGAGTTCAAACTCCTTTAGAGCAATTCCCTTCAACTGCTTGGATCCAGCCTGAGCCTCTGGGAGTAGTTTTGATTATAGGCTCTTGGAACTATCCTTTTCAGCTAACAATATCACCTTTAGTAGGAGCGATCGCGGCTGGTAATTGTGTAATACTGAAGCCTTCTGAACACGCTCCTAAAACTTCAAGTGCAATTTTCCAATTAATAAATTCATACTTTTCTCCTAATTATATTGCGGCAGTAGAAGGAGATGTTAATACTTGTAAACAACTTTTAACTGAAAAGTTTGATCATATATTTTTTACTGGTAGCAGTGCTGTAGGCAAAACGATCATGAAAGCTGCTGCTAATCACTTAACCCCTGTTACTCTTGAATTAGGCGGTAAAAGCCCTTGTATCGTTGACACTGACATAAACCTGGAAATTGCTGCTAAAAGAATTGTTTGGGGAAAGTTTATTAACGCAGGGCAAACTTGTATTGCTCCGGACTATTTATGGGTTAACTCTAAAGTTAAAAAAGTATTTTTAAAATTATTAAAACAACAAATATATAATTTTTATGGTGATAATCCTTATGAAAGTTCTGATTATGGTCGTATAGTTAATTCTTCTCATTTCTCTCGCCTTAAAAAATTTTTAGAGAACGGTACTATAATTATAGGTGGTGAAACTAGCCTGGAAAGCTTATACATTGCTCCCACTATTTTAGATAACGTTAGTCTCAATGATGCTGTAATGCAAGAAGAAATTTTTGGCCCTATTCTTCCTGTTCTTTCTTATGAAAATTTAGAGGAAACAGTCGCATATATCAGGAGTCAACCCAAGCCACTAGCAATATATGTATTTTCAAATGATCGTATTAAACAAAATCAATTTCTAGACCAAACTTCCTCTGGAGGTGTTTGTATTAACGATACTGTCATGCAAATCAGCATTCCCGACTTACCTTTTGGTGGCGTAGGGAATAGTGGGATGGGCAACTATCATGGTAAAAGTAGTTTTGACACTTTTACTCATAAAAAAAGTGTTTTAAAAAAGGGATTATGGTTAGATTTAGGGTGGCGATATGCTCCTTATACAGTCAACAAGCTTAATCAAATAAAAAAAATAATAAATGGTTAACTGAAAATAAGTATTAATTTTACTCAAAACATATCAAAATTTATTTAACAAATATTACTAATGAAGAAAATCATTAGTAATAATTAATAGTTATTGATAAAATCATTGATAATAATATAGGCAACAAGAGGATGCAAGAAACCAAAATATTAGAGGAACCACGGTGTAATTATGCGACTATCTAAGGGTATTGAAGTCGAAATATATACAGGCACATCCCAAGGAAAAATTGTAGGGTTATCTGATCGTATTACTAAAGAGCTTAATGGATTTGTAAGAGAGCCTGATAGCCGTAATGTTGAATATATTACTGTACCTTTACTATATTATGATAATTTACTATATGCTCTGATTAATCCCCGAAAACGCTTAAGGGGTTACCTACAAGACATTGGTGACTATACTATAGTACCAGGTAGTACATTATCTTTAGGAGATAATGTGGACCAATTTTACCGTTCTGATCCTAATAATTCTTATCATAGCTATATTGAAAATACCTACGGAACAGACGTCGTAACAGCAAGTATTCATATTAATATAGGAATTGATAATCCAGAAACATTAATAGATGCTTATAATCTAGTGAGGGTAGAAGCTCCCCTCTTTCTAGCTTTAAGTGCATCTTCTCCTTTTTTGGGTGGAAAAGTGACGGGTTTCCATTCAACTCGTTGGCATATGTTTCCACAGACTCCTCAAAAAGTACCTTTTTTCACAAATCATGCTCATTTTATTACTTGGACGGAAAAACAATTAGCTTCTCAAAATATGCAAAATGTTCGTCATTTTTGGACTTCTGTGCGACCAAATGGTTGTGATCGCCCTTACCGTTTAAACCGTTTAGAATTGAGAATTTGTGATTTAATTATTGACCCAATTTCTTTATTATCTGTTGTCGCTCTATTAGAAGCACGTCTTTTGCAATTATTAGAAAATCCTAATTCCTTGAACCCTCTCTTAAAAAGCCAACTGTCCACTGAAGCATTACTTTATATTACTCAACAAAATGAATTGGAAGTGGCTAAACGTAGCTTAAATGCTAGATTATATAATTGGAAAGATGGTAGTAAAATTGAAGCCAAAAAGTGGATTGAAGAACTTTACCAAGAAGTTTTTCCAATTGCAAAACGGAATGGGTTTAGTCGTTTCCTAATTCCTATAAAAAAGATTTTACAAGACGGAAACCTTGCCCAGCAATGGTTACACAAATATCGACTAGGTAATAGTATTACCTCAATTATTAGTAGAGAGATAGAAGCTATTACATATCAAGAAAAAGTTTTAGAAAACAAACTTTTTAATTAATTAAATAATATATTGTTGCAAAGATATAATTGTTTCCTTTTTAAAAAGGAAACAATTATATATCTTCTTTATTAATGCTTATTAAAAAGAGACATTAAGCCATATCCTAAATGTTTAATTTCTATTTATTGGTATGGTCATCAGTTTCTATAAATTATTAAAGATGTTGAACAACAGTTCTTAATTATTTGTTCCTTTAACAAATAGATAATTACTAGCGAAACATTTTGTATACTTAACCGTCTTTTATTTTTAAGGAAATTATAAATTTCTAGCCAAAACTAATAATAAATTAAGAACTAGCAAATAGGTTATAATCAACAGATAAAACTTTCTGAGTAGACTATAATTAACTGTTGCTTACTAAAAATAGAATAAGTTAATTTTTTTAGAGTACATCTGCTGGAAATATTGATTTAATTATCAGATTCCAACTACTTTTTTGTGGTAGATATACTTATTAAAAAGTTATTCTAGTAAACTTTCAATAGTCTAAATTGCTCGTTCATTGCTGGGAGGTTACTCTTGAAAGATAAGTCAAATAAAATAATAACAGCGTATTCTAGTTTATTAGAATACATAAAATTAAAGAATATTTTTTGCCCTCAGGTATACATCAATAAAATAACTTCAAACAAAAAAAGTAATCTTTGTCACTCTACAGTTATATTTAGCTTAGCTATTTATGTAGGCATACTTGCGGTTAAAACTGAAATAGCTCTAGCTGTGAGTTTTTCAAACATTAAAGCTGAACTTGAGTCAGAAAGAACTATAAAAATTCCATCTATTAAAAATTCAAACAAAAAAATTGTTCCAAAAAGCTCTACAGGTATTAACTCTAAAACAAAAATTATTGATTATAAACCAGTTAACAGTTTTCGAGACATAAATGAAATTGTTTTTAATAAATCTTTTGAAGCCAACAATAATCTAATAACTAAAAATAGTGTTACATCATTCAAATATATAGCGAAAATAATACAACCAAAAACTTCAGAAAATATTGGAAATATATATACTCATAAAAATATATCTGAAATAACTTTAATTAAAGATGTAAAATCAGCTTTCTCACAATCTCCAATTGGTATGAATGAAGAAAACTATAAAGTTCTTCCAGGAGATACTCTTAACAGTATAGCTAGTCATTATGGCATCTCAGCATCGGAGTTAATAAATGCAAACCATATTACTAATGCTAATTTTATAAAAGTTAATCAAACATTAGTAATTCCAAAACAAATTTCAATAAATGGAAATAAAAAAAATCAATTGTCAAGAAGTCTTGTTAAAAATAATGAACTTCAAACAACAGGATCAGGCGTTTCTGAACATAAAAGATCATATAAAGATTTAAATAAAAACACACATCAAAAAAAATTACATAAAAATATACAACCATTTAATATCCAAAAATCTAAATTAATAAGTACAGTTCCTAGTTATGTAGATGTTTATAATAATACTTTTCAAATTCCATTAGAAACAGACATTAACCCTAGTCTCCCTAAGGTATCTAATCCTGATAAATATTTACCTAGTGTTCCGGCTAAATATACTGGACACATATGGCCAAGTAAGGGAGTAGTAACTTCAGGCTTTGGACGTCGTTGGGGAAGAATGCATAAAGGCATAGATATTGCAGCTCCTACCGGTACTCCTATTATGGCTTCAGCTTCTGGAGAAGTTATTAGTGCTGGGTGGAGTTCAGGAGGGTATGGAAATCTACTTAGAATTCGCCATCCCGATGGAAGTATAAGTTTATATGCTCATAACAGTCGTATTTTGGTACGAAGAGGACAAAAAGTAAATCAAGGACAAAAGATAGCTGAAATGGGTAGTACAGGTTACAGCACAGGGCCACACCTTCATTATGAAATTCATCTTAGAGGAAGAGGTGCGCAAAACCCAATGGCTTTTCTACCTAAAACTAGATAATTAATTTCTTTTCTTGATCTGCTAGTACAATAAAATATCGTATTTAATTATAACAATGTTTAATTTTTTACAAAATTAGATATACCATCACTCTTGTTATGTTATATTATATTTGTGCATTATTGGCTCAGTAGCTCAGTTGGTTAGAGCAGGGGACTCATAAGCCCAAGGTCGGGTGTTCAAATCACCCTTGAGCCATAATTTTAAGTTTATTTTTTATAGCAAAATCATTTTCTATATTAGATTTAAAAAAACATGGGAGCTGTTTAAATTAGCTCCCATATTTTTATTTTAGTAGTTATTTAGATTCAGTTAAGTCAGTAAGTAGTTGATTTGATCTTTGCATAAAAGATTTCATACTTTTACCATCAATTCCTTTTTGTGTAATTAACGCTAAATCATAAATATGACAACATAAGAGTTTGGCCATTTTACTTGACGGAGATTCGCTGTCTATCTGAATAATATTTGTTTGACTTATCTGAAAAATATTTTCAACTAAAGGATGATTGGTATTAACAACAAAAATATGTTCATCAGGAAAATCCATTGTTTGTTGCTGAGAAGCAGCCATCATTTCTTTGAAACGCCTTGCTGCTTCAGGCAGTAAGATAACTCCTGGAGGGGAGTCTTCAGATAAATCTGATTTTAATGATTGTGTTTTGATATTAACTTTAGAGTTATTTAAAGACGCTTCAAATAACTCCTTAATTTTTTCGCTACGAGTTTTTTGGGAATTAGGATCTACAATTTCGTCAACCTTGTTATTTTGGAGCAAAGTATCATCTAATTCCGAATCCACACGGGAGAATTTTACCTCAGGATATTCTTTTTCTAGAAAAGGAATAAAATAATTTGTATCAATGAAAGAATCCATATATAAAATCTCTAGTCCCTGATTTTCATATAATCTTATATGAGTAGCTTGAACATCAGGATCTGTACAATAGAAAATGCGGTTTTCATGAATCTCTTTATTACGATTCATATAAGCAGATAGTGTTGTATATCCTATTTTTTCATAAGATAGCTCATTTTTTTCGCTAGCAACATCTTTCCAGGCATCTCCTTTCTCTTCAACTTGAACTTGTGGAGTTTCAGATTCATTTGCTGTATGAGTTGTTTTATAAATAAGAATATCTTCAACGTGCTTTTTGAATTTTTCATCTTTAAGGGAACCATACTTAACAAAAGTACCCACATCTTGCCAGCATTTTACGTATTCTTCCGTATTATTCTCATAAATTTCCTTAAGTCGATCTGCAATTTTTTTAGCTATATGATTTGCAATACTGCGAACGGTACGATGGTTAGTTAGTGCACTTCGAGAAACATTTAAGGGAATATCTGGACTATCAATTACTCCTCTAAGAGGCATTAAAAAATCTGGAATAATTTCTTCACAATGATCACTAACAAATACTTGATTACAAAAAAGTTTAATGTGACCTTTTGAGACATCTACATCAGGTCGTAATTTTGGAAAATATAAAATTCCATTCAAAAGATAAGGATAATCAGTATTTAGGTGTATCCATAACAAAGGATCTTCTTGGTATGGATAAAGATAACGATAAAATTCTAAATAGTCATTATCAGTAAGATTATGAGCAGATTCTTTCCACAAAGCTTTTTGCTTATTAATAATAGTATCTTCGAATCTAATTGGGATAGGAACAAAATCTGAATAAGTTTTAACTAATTGGCGAATTCTTTCAGGTTCTAAATATTCGTGTTCCTCATCCATTAAGGTTAACTTAATAGTTGTTCCTATTTGAGTACGATTAGATTCAGATAATTCAAATGAAGGAGAACCGTCACAGGACCAATGAATTGGTTTGGAATCTTCTTTATAAGATAAGGTATCAATTTCAACTTTTTTAGATACCATGAAAGCTGAGTAAAAGCCTAAACCAAAATGTCCAATAATTTCATTGGCATCTTTTTCATATTTTTTAACAAATTCTTCTGCGCTAGAGAAGGCTACTTGATTTATATACTTTTTAATCTCTTCTGTGTTCATGCCAATTCCATTGTCCGTGATGGAAAGAGATTTATCTGTCTTATCGACAGTAATTGTAATTTCCGGCTCAGGAACATTACAAGATACCTCACCAGCAAGCGAAGCCATCTTAAGTTTAGATAAAGCATCTACAGCATTAGAAATTAGTTCTCGTAAAAAAATTTCATGATCTGTATATAGAGATTTTTTAATAATTGGAAAAATATTCTCGGTGTGGATACTAATATTACCTTTTTCAAATACTGTCATACGCGCTATCTCAGAATAATGATTTTATGTTTATGTTATTTATATTTTCTCTAATTTTGTCAGAATATTCATCCTGAGATTATCACACTTAATAGATGTGGATCACCGTACATGACTTATATAAAAAACTTTAATAATAAGAATTTTACATATAGAAATTATGTTACTTCTTCTGCAAGTTGCTTAAATTTTATTGAAGTATATGGTTTAAGGAAAAAATAAATGTATTATTCTTTAGTTATTTTTTAATATCCTAGATATTTCTCTTTGGTCTTGACGATTTTTAATTGTTTCTCGTTTATCATGCAATTTTTTCCCTTTCCCTAGGCCAAGACTAATTTTTACTAAGCTTCCTTTAAAGTAAAGTTTTAAGGGTACTAAAGTTAAACCTTTCTGTTCAATTTTCCCAATTAGTTGGTTAATTTCTTTTCGATGCATCAATAATTTACGTATACGTCTAGGATCGTGATTAAAGTATAAGCTACTAGCTGCATAAGAAGATATATGAACGTTACTTAGCCAAACTTCAGCGTTTTTAATAAAGGCATAACCATCGGTTAGATTGACTTTTCCTGCACGGATAGACTTTACTTCTGTTCCTACTAGTTCGATCCCAGCCTCATATTTTTCTAATATTTCGTAAAGGAAAAAAGCTTTACGATTATTGCTAATAACTTTAATGGCTTTATCTTGATTTTCCATAATCCCCTGAGAATAACATATAACCATATATATGTTAAATAAATATAATAAATTTTAAAAAAAAAGAATATTAAGAAATAGGTAAATTAGTAGTTTTTTAGAACTTTAGTTACTTTTGTTAAAGTTATTCTATAATTTGCTTAATTATAAATATTTATTGTTTCAAAGCTATTTTGTTTGTACTTAAATACTGTAATTTATTAATAAAATAATAAACATTTCTATTATTTTATTAGCTATAGAAATGTTTATTATTTTATATAAAGCTACGTAATACGATTCTTGGTAACTATAGTAACAACCTTATTGTAATAACATGAAACCAGATTAGTAAAATTTCTGATTTTCCAGATATTTGAATAGATTATTAACGATGTAGCACTAAATTGATGTTCGCTTTCCCTAAATTACGCTGTTTAACTTCCATCAATGTCTTGTTAATAGCATACTTTTGATTGATAGAATTAATAAGTTCAGTTTGGTTGTGTTTTTTGGCAACACCCCACAAATCAGCGACTAAATCATAGCTACCATCGCTATTAAGAGACCAACCAAGATCGTATTCACCTTCTAAAACAGCAACAATATCAGAATGAATATGTTGGCCATTATGACCTCTAACATTAGAGTCGGTTTTTACAATAATCCCTAAATCTTGCAATGAATTTTTTAAGATTTCAGCATCTGTAATCTTAGTGCGTAAGGTACTAAAGTGTGACATTTCAAATTCCTCCATGGAACAAAAGTTAATAATTATAACTTGAGATTTAAATAAATTGTTTTGAATAAACAATTTATTAATATACTGCTAGCTTTTCGCTAGCCTTTACGACTGTTAAGAATAGACAGACGAAAGCCTTTAGAACTCTAATCGCTGATATTCAGCATTTAAAGTTGAAGCAGGTCGCGCTCTTTGCCGCGCCCAGTCACGAAGAGCTGTTACCTGCTCCATCATAGTACGAGATAATGGAAGAGTAGATTTAATTGCAGTAATAATATCAGACTGCAAAAACTCTCTATCTTGGGCAAAAGCTTCGTACATAGCTGCAATAATAGCCTGCTCAATTTCTGCACCAGAGAAACCATCAGAAACCGTAACTAGCTGTTCAATATCGAAATGAGATATATCTAAACGACGTTTACTCAAATGTATATCAAAAATAGCTCTACGTTCTTCAAAGCTGGGTAAATCCACGAAAAAAAGTTCATCAAACCTTCCTTTTCGTAGAAATTCTCCTGGCAAGCGTTCTACACGATTAGCTGTGGCCATAACAAAGACAGGTGAAGTTTTTTCCTGCATCCATGTTAAAAAAGAACCAAAAATACGACTAGAAGTTCCACCATCAGATTCAGATGAGTTACCATTTCCTGCAAAAGCCTTATCAAGTTCATCAATAAAAAGTATAGCTGGGGCAAGAGATTCTGCCGTTTTCAATGCATTTCTTAAATTAGCTTCAGAACGACCTACAGCAGAGTCATAAACACGCCCTAAATCTAGTCTTAATAAAGGTAGTCCCCACAAACGAGAAGTAGTCTTAGCAATTAAAGATTTTCCACAGCCTGGAACTCCTAGTATTAGCATGCCTTTTGGCTGAGGTAAGCCATAGTTTCTAGCTCTTTCAGTAAAGGCACCTGAACGCTGTTCCAGCCATTTTTTAAGTTCTTCTAATCCACCAACGACACTAATAGTTTCATCTTGTTCAATATATTCTAAGATTCCGTTGCGGCGAACCTGTTGTTTTTTTTCAGACAAGATAATATCAACTTCTGATTCTGTTAATCTATCAGCTTTAACATAAGCTTTTCGATAGACTTTTTCAGCTTCATCTTTTGTAAGACCTAATGCTGCATAAAGTAGCTTTTCACGAGAATCACTACTAATCTCATGATTAGTTCTAAGTTGATTTAATTGCTTCGATAAAACTTGATTGAGATCCTCTAAATTGGGGAAATCAAAATCTAAAACAACTATATCTTTCTCTAATTCTATTGGAATTTCTTGGACAGGAGAAATTAGAATAATAGATTTTTTGGTACCTTTTAAACTTACTATAGCGTCTCGCAAAGAGCGGACTACAGTTGCATCAGAGATAAAAGGGTGTAAATCGTTAAAAATAAAAATTCCTGGCTCATCCTTCCTATTTACCCAATCAATAGCAGACTCAGCATTAGTAGTATTATGTTGTGTTTTATTGCTAAGTTGGCCATATTCTTTCATACCATTAGTAACAGTCCATGAAAAAATATGTCGAGGCTCGTTAAGATCTTTAACAATTTTATCAATAGTTTCTTTAGCCCTCTGTTCCTCTGATGTTACGAGATATATCAAAGGATATTGAGCTTCTATTAATAATTTAAGCTCTTCTTTCATAGAATTAATTAAAGATAATAGTGATTAATAAAAAACAAATGTTTTTTTGTCTGAAGTATTAGATTTAACAGTTTTTTCATCCGCAGTATCAAGAGAAAAATTATCCTTAATAACATTAGATTGATTCTTCAAAGGGAGAATTTGCTTATCTTTTATTGAAATAGCAGCTTTACACTCTGGACAAAAATGTACCTGATAAATTTTTCCGGAATTTATATTTTCTGATTCTTCAACTTTAGGTGGATGTTGAAGATAGAAATCTACCGCTTTTTCAACTATAAAAGACATAGACTCTTCATCAGTAGCGGCTCTAATTTTAAGACGTTTATGAATTTCAGAGGGTATGTATAGTGTTACTTTTTGTTTGTTTTGCATATTATTTAAATTTAAGGCTACCCCTATGCATAGCTAACTTTACTGATTGCCAGAAAGCTGTCAATAAATAAAAACGTTATAGCAGCATAGTCACTATATTTATAAGAAAAGTTCCCAAAAAACAATTTTGTAGAAAGTTTTATTAAGTTAAGCTGTTAGGAAATGACTTTAATAAGTTAATAAAAATTAAAGTCATAACTTTAGAAATATAATTCTAAAAAATATTAACTGCTTTATGTAGATTTTTTGTTTCTTTGCCAAAAATTTACAAGTTTTTGTAAATTTTCAGATAAACGATTTTTATAATTAGAGTAAATAGGTAACCTCGTTGTTAGTGTCAATTTCTTAGTTTTTAATATTTTTGACAATTTTTCTTTTGAAAAATGAGAATAGTTTGGATTTATCTCGTCTTTAGGGCTAATCCCACCAAGATCTTGAATACCTGCTTGAACACAACGTAACAAATAATTAGGATCTTGAATTAAATTTGGAGGCAGTTGCAATTTAATAGAAGCTGGTAAGATATTTTTGGCTTTATTAATAAATTTAACTAACTGGTATTGATTAAAAATTGATTTATGTAATTTCTTTTCTACTTCAGGACTATGAGGTTGCAATATAACTTCTTGTATATTATTCCATTGTTGTTCGACTAAATTAATTTTCCTCAGGGTGTCCAAAGAATTCTTCTCTTTTTCTCCAATATTTAGTAATACTCCTGTAGTAAAGGGGATTTGGAGTTTTCCTGCAAACTCAAGGTGTTGCAACCTTAAGTTTGGAATCTTACTAGGTGCATTGTAATGGGCATTATCTAATAATATGGGAGTAGATTGTTCAATCATTAAACCCATTGAAATACTAACTTTTTGTAGAATTTTCATTTCTGTATAAGTTAACAGTCCAACATTTATATGTGGTAAAAAGTTCATAGATAGTGCAATTTCACATAGATAATATATATTTTGTAACCATAGCTTTCTTTCTGGAGATCGAGGATGGATCTCTCCACTAAGAATTAAAATTTCACTAATAGACTTATTTGATATTTCCTCTAAAGTCTTTTTTGCTTTGGTCAGTTTTAACCAGTCGCCCAATTGTGGATTAATTCTAAAATTGCAATATGTACAATAATTAAAACACTCATAAGTTATGACAATTGTATAAGAAGGACTATAAGTTATTTTTTTCATTGTTTTAAATTCTTTCAAATAACTTTTTGGTTTTATAATGAAAATATATCTAACAATGTGTAATTAATAGAGTAATTTTTTCTATCTCAATATAGTATGCTTTAGATATGGATAGTAATTGATTAGTTTATATTCTAGATAAACTAACTAATTAAAATAAAAACCATAGTAAGTCTCAGTTATATATCTAAAATTTTTTGTATTGAGTTTAGTTTCAATGGAAATTAATAAACGTATTACTCAAATTCGCTCTGAGATACCATCTTCAGTCAGCTTGATTGTTGTTAGTAAACAACAATCTGTAGAAAGTATAAAAGAAGCATATAACTCTGGAATTCGTGATTTTGCTGAGAATCGTCTTCAAGAGGCTTTAGAAAAACAAGAAGAGCTTAAAGAATATGATGATATATCTTGGCACTTTATTGGTCATTTACAAACAAATAAAGCTAAAAAAGTACTAGAAAATTTTAACTGGATTCATTCAGTTGACAGTCTTAGATTGGCACAGCATTTGAATCAGATAATAGAAAAAATTTCTGCTTCACCTTATATATGTTTGCAAGTAAAAGCTATGCCAGACCCCGATAAATATGGATGGTTGCCAGAAACGCTTTGGGAAGATTTACATGAGTTAGAAAAGTGTAAAAACCTTATGATTAGAGGTTTAATGACAATATTACCGCTCAATTTATCAACAAATGAATCTCTGCATGCTTTTCAGAAGGTACAGACATTAGCTCAAGATATTAATGAAAAATCTTCATTATTTCTGAAAGAGCTATCCATGGGGATGTCTAATGATTATTTATTAGCGATACAGAAAAATACAACCATGATACGTTTAGGAAGAACTATCTTTGAGCCTAAACGATAGGTTAAAAAGACACTAAATACTATTCACTAATGCCACTCTTTAATCTAATTAAAAATATAAAAAAATAACTTTTAAACTTTTAATTGTCCATATATCAATATTGATTTTTAATTAAAAAAAATTAAAGATAAAGAATTTACCATAATATTAATTATAGGATTACAAAAAATAATATTCGTTAAATACATGATTAATTTTCAAACTGCATGTCCTATCCCTCTAGAAAAATACCCTCAAGTTTTGTTAGGTCATGGGGGAGGGGGAAAGCTTATGCAGCAATTGCTTGAAAAAATGATATTTTCATCTTTTCAGATGAATAAAGATTTTTCACCTCATGACTCCTCTGTAGTTCATCTTCCTACGAATAAAATTGCATTTACAACTGATTCTTATGTTATTCATCCTTTATTTTTCCCCGGTGGAGATATTGGAAGTTTAGCTATTAATGGAACTGTGAATGATCTTGCTATGAGTGGAGCTCGTCCTCTATATATAAGTCTAGGTTTTATTATAGAAGAAGGATTTGAGATGGAAACTTTATGGAATATTATTCAATCTTTACAGAGAACAGCAGAAGAAGCAGGCGTAAGAATCATTACCGGAGATACTAAAGTCGTAGATAGAGGGAAAGGAGATGGGATTTTTATTAACAGTTCAGGCATAGGAATTGTAGAACATGACCAGTTTATTGCTCCTGAATCAGTCCAAGTAGGAGATAGTATTTTAATTAATGGAGATATAGGTAGGCATGGTATCTCTGTTATGGCTACAAGAGAAGGGCTAGAATTAGAAACAACAATTAAAAGTGATTGTCAACCTCTTCATCAAGTTATCCAAGAAATGATAGAACAAGGGGTTGAAATTCATTGCTTAAGAGATTTAACGCGAGGTGGTTTAGCTAGCAGTTTGAATGAGATTGCTAATAGTAGAAAAGTGAAAATAAACATCCAAGAGAAATCAATTCCCGTAATGGAAGATGTAAGAGGGGCTTGTGAAATTTTAGGATTTGATCCTTTATATATCGCTAACGAGGGTAGATTTGTTGCTTTTATACCTAAAAACTGTGTAGATAAAGCATTAAAAATCATGAGATCTTTTTCAGACAGTTCTTATGTGATTGGCGAAGTTATTGAACAAAATGAAGGACTGGTTACTTTGAAAAATGAAATAGGGACAACTAGGATTATTGATATGTTAAGTGGCGAACAATTACCAAGAATCTGTTAAGAATTTTAGATAATTTTTATCTGATAAAAAATATTAATTCTTATGTTCAATACTGTGAGATATTTCTTTAATAGTTTTAGTAAAAATTATAAATTTTTTTAAGCTATTTTATGTAGAAATATTAAAGTACTTAATTAATTTCATTAGAATTAAGATAATTAGGTATTGAGTTAGGTTATTCTAAGATAATAATTTTCATATTCTACATAAGCTGCTTTAATTACATGTAGTTGGTAGAATATGCTATAAGGTTGAGGTATAATTTCTAAATGTTCTTTGCCTTAAGCTCATCTTAAAAACTAATTATGGAGTATGGCAATTAATAATCTTTGTCTTACCACCATATTATCAACTACTTATTAACTATCTATTTTGACTTATGGACGCTGATGCTTTTACTTGGATCGGTATATGCGCGGGCTCATTAACAACTATTTCTTTTTATCCTCAATTGGTAAAAACTTGGAAAACTCGCGTAACTAAAGATATCTCTTTAGCTATGTTTCTATTATTTTGCTGTGGGTTAATCCTTTGGATTACTTATGGTATTTTGCAAAAAGATATTCCAATCATTATGACTAATATTGCTACATTTATTTTAGCTTTTCCTATTTTAGTGATGAAACTTAAATATAAATAATTGAAAGCTATTTTTTCCTAAAAATGATTTGAAGGAAATTATTTCAATAACTTTTGATGCAAACAACTACTTTAGGATTTCCTTGAGTAGTTGTTCCATAATTAGCCATAACTGATAAATAAAACTGACACATATTTGGAATAAAATATTTCTCCAGATCCTTCATTTACACTTTTTTCTGCTGAACTTTCTAGATAAAATCTATAAAATTAATCATACCTCTACAAGATTATGCAATATTAAATTAGATTATAAAAATTTTTCCATTAAAATAATCTATCAACATTCTTAAATAGTTTTTATTTAAATTTTTAAATTATTTTTATTGTTTAAAAATAAACTATTATGTTATTTTGAAAAATTGATCAGTCAATACGGGAAAATAACATTTCGCCTTGAACTGCGAGCTCTCCATCCACTGTACCTTCACCCTTCATTTTTGCAATTCTATTTCTTTTTAAAGTTAATAACTCAACTGTAATTATTAATTGGTCTCCTGGAATAACAGGACGACGGAAGCGGACTTTATCAATACCCGCAAAAGCAAAAAAAACTCCCTTCATCCCTGGTAGTAAAGTTAAAACAACTCCTCCAACCTGAGCAATAGATTCTAAAATTAATACTCCTGGCATTATTGGTAGACTTGGGATATGACCAGAGAAAAAAGGTTCATTAATAGTTACATTTTTAATTCCAACTGCTTTTTTAGCAGGAATATAATCAATAATTCGATCAACTAAAGAAAAAGGATATCGATGAGGGAGAAGTTCCTGTATCTCTTGAATAGTATATTGAGTTTGACATTTACTATTATTAGAGGGATCTTCTATAAATTCTTCCATAACATCATTATATTTAGATACGATAGTTTATAGATTACCGATAAAAACGGTATTTTCGCTTATTTTACATATTTAGGTACATGTGTAAATCATTTCATAATCCTTAACGATTTGCAAATATATATATTTTATAAAGCTTTAACCAGAAAATATAAGTATAAAATAGAATGCTAAATAATATAGTATAAAAATCTATGTTAGAAAAATGATTTTCAGTCAGATTTTTAAAATAGAATAATAATCTGTAAATAAGAAAATTTTTCATTTATTATGATCTCGCGACACTTTATGTCAAGATAATATGACTATTAACTTTTGATTAAAAATTCCTAATAATTGATAGATATGAAGATTGGAGATCGCATTCGTATTATAGAATCTATTATCGTTTATCACCATCCAGAACATAGGCAAGAAGCATTTGATCTAAAAGGGATGGAAGGAGAAATTATTAATATTATTAGTGACTGGGAAGGTAGACCGCTTAGCGCTAATTTACCTTTATTAGTCAAAATTAGTGAGAAATTTAAAGTCCATGTTTGTGATAACGAAGTAGAAGTTTTAAGAAAAACTGAGAACTATTAAACTAACCGGATTATTTATACCTTTTTATTTGCATTACTAACTGTTTTTCATTTCAGATATTAAAACATAAATATATCTATACAAACTATTATGAAAATTGATCAGTTAATCAAAACTCTGCCAATTAATTTTTTTTTTATTGTTCGTTTCTTGATACTAGTAATTATTAGTTCATTATTAATTTTTACAAGTATTACATTAAGCTCATCTGCTAATCCTGTAAAAGTTACCTTAATGATGCAAGCACTAGAAGCTAGTCAATGGAAACCTTTTGTAGAGGAATTTAATTATCAATATTCTGATATAGAATTAGAAATTGTTGAAGGTCCTAATGCTACTAACCAAGTTGAAGACTTATATACTTCTTCTTTTTTGTTAGGAAATTCTCCTTACGATCTAGTATTTATGGATATTATCTGGGTTTCTAAATTTGCTGCTGCCGGATGGTTAAGAAGCTTATCAGATAGACTATCAAAAGTAGACTTAGCAGCTTTTTTGGAGGGAGATATTAACGGTGGTATGTATCAGGGAGAGCTATATCGAATCCCTATACGTTCCGATGGAGGTATCCTTTATTATCGTGATGACTTACTAGAGAAGGCTGGATATAAACCACCTAATACATTTGAAGAGTTAATAAATATATCTAATGCTTTACAAGAAAAAAAGTTAGCTGAGTGGGGCTACTTGTGGACTGGTAAGCAATATGAAGGTTTATCTGCAATGTTTATGGAAGTTTTAAATGGGTATGGTGCATTTTGGATCAACCCTTACACTCTTGAAGTCGGACTAGATAGTCCAAAAGCTATTGAGGCAGTCAATTTTCTACGTCGTACATTAGATAGCAAAGCTTCTCCGATGGGGGTAACTACTTATGCAGAAGAGGAAGTAAGACGACTTTTTCAAACTGGGAATGCTGTTTTTATGCGTAATTGGCCTTATGCTTTTGGTTTATTATCTGACAGTAGTTCTCCTGTTCAAGGTAAATTTAAAATCAAGCCTATGGTTCATGCTAGTAATTACTTTAGTGGTTCTTGCTTGGGAGGTTGGGGACTTGGTATTACAAAGAATAGTAAACATCCTGATGCAGCATGGGAAGTTATTAAATTTTTTAGTAGTGAAGAGGTACAACGTAGATTTATCTTAGCAACAGGTTATGTCCCTAGTCGTCGTTCTTTATTTAATGATCCCGAAATATTAACTAAGTTTTCCTATTACCCCCAGCTGCTAAATGTAATAGAAAACTCAATCTTACGCCCACCTATTCCTCAGTATGCACAAGCTTCAGATATTTTACAGCGCTATTTAAGTGCAGCAATTACTGAACAATTAACTCCAGAGGTGGCTATGGAGCGAGCTGCCTCTGAAACCAGATATCTCTTAGGTAAACAAAAAAATAATAACTATTAAACTATCTACTTGAGATGTATTCCATAAGCTCAAAAAAAAATTGTTATTTTTGAATTATCCTATTGATTATTAAATCAAAAGCTATTAATTCCTAAAAAATATAAACTCTTAGTTGTTTGTCAATTAATAATGTCTTGCTTCCTGCAGCAAAATCTTTAATAATAATGACTAGCTTTTTGTGAGAAACTTTGTGTCACTTAATAAGAAAAAATCTCGTTCTTTAATCGATATAGCTGGGATTGTAGCATTCGCAACTTTAATAAGTAAATTATTTGGATTAATTCGAGAACAATCAATCGCAGCAGCCTTTGGTGTAGGTCCAGTTATTAATGCTTACTCGTATGCATATGTTATCCCTGGTTTTTTCTTGATTTTATTAGGAGGAATTAATGGACCATTTCATAGTTCTCTTATTAGTGTTTTAACTAAAAGGAAGAAAACTGAAGTAGCACCTTTAGTAGAATCGGTCACCACATTAGTAACTATATTTTTATTAATAATTACTATTATTCTTATTTTATTCGCCAATACATTTATTTCAATCTTAGCTCCTGGACTAGAGGAAGAAGTAAAATTAATCGCTGTTGAACAACTACAGATTATGGCACCGTTAGCATTATTATCAGGGCTAATTGGTATAGGTTTTGGGACTCTTAACGTTTCAAATCAGTATTTACTCCCTAGTATTAGTCCCTTATTTTCAAGCTTGGTTATTTCTTCTGGAGTATGGATTTTCATTTGGCAGGTAGGTGCAGATATCAACAAACCAGATAACTGGTACCTAGGAGGTATGGTCTTAGCAGGAGGAACATTGATTGGTGGTTTGTTACAATGGTTAGCTCAGCTTCAATCTCAAGTAAGGAGAGGAATGGGTGGAATTAAATTACGCTTTGAATTTAATACACCTGAGTTGAGAAATATTATGAAAATAATGATCCCAGCCACTTTTGCTTCAGGTATGTTGCATATCAATGTTTATACAGACTTATTTTTTGCATCTTTTATTCCTGATGCAGCTGCAGCAATGAGATATGCTAACTTTATCGCTTTAACTCCTCTGGGAATAATTTCCAATATGATCTTAGTTCCATTTATGCCTATTTTTTCGCAGTTAACTGCACCAGAGAATTGGAATGAATTAAAATTAAGAATTCGTCAAGGTATTTTCCTAAGTGCTTTAACTATGCTGCCTCTAACAGCGATTTTTATTGCTCTTGCTCCTAAAATTATTCGCGTGATTTACCAACGTGGTGCATTTGAAATGGATGATGTATTTATAGTAACTCCAGTCTTAATTGCTTATGGGATGGGAATGTTCTTCTATTTAGTAAGAGATGTTTTAGTTAGAGTATTCTATGCGTTAGGTGATGGTGAAACACCTTTTCGTATTAGCCTGTTTAATATATTTTTAAATTTTTTATTAGACTTTTTATTATATAAACCATTTGGTACACCTGGTTTAGTCTTTGCAACTATTTTAGTTAATCTAATTTCTATATTGATATTTTTAGTTATTTTAAATCGTCGTCTACAAAAATTACCAATCAAAGATTGGAGTATAAGTATATTAAATCTTATAGGGATAAGCTCCATAGCATCTTTTTCAGGATGGATAGTAAGCCACTTCTTACATAAGATATACATCGGAAATAATTTAGGAATACAATGCTTACAATTATTTATTTCTAGTAGTACGATTTTAGGAGTATTCTTTGTTTTATCTACGCAGTTACAATTACCCGAAATTGCTCTATTGAATAATCAGTTAAAGAAAAAACTGCAACGATAATCATAAAACTTTTTAAGAAATTAAACATTTAGGAAAGGGAATCTTAAAATTCCCGTTTTCCGTATGTTGCTTAAAACCAAGTATTTTTAGTTGTTATCATTAGTGGTATCAGCAGCATTCATATCTTCTTGATCACTACGATTATTAGAATAAGACCTTCCTCTAGAAAAAGAGCGAGAAGCTTTTTGACGGAATTGACGAGCGTAGGCTTGATTCCTTTCAGCTTTTTCTTTTTTTAAATTTCGACGTTTAGCCATAAAATATCCTCTATGTAAATAGTAAACAGTTTTTCAATAGAAATAAACAAAAACATCTAGAATAATCACTTAGAATCTATAATTTTAATTAATTTTTTAAAATTAACCTCTAAAAGTCTATTCACGGGGTTTTGCTTTATTAACTTTTAATATTCTCCCCATCCATTCTGATCCATTTAGCTTATCAATTGCTGCAGATTCTTGGTTTTCTGTCTCCATTTCTACAAAACCGAAACCTCGCATTTTTCCAGTTTCCCGATCAGAAGGAAGATAAACTTTTTTAACTTCACCATATTCTTTAAAGACATTAGTAACATCTGCTTCTGTCGCTTCAAAGGAAAGATTACCAACATAAATTGACATGGGGATGTTCTCCTTAATCTTAGAGTTGTAGAGAGATAAAACTTCGGAGAGCAGTTGGCCAATATTAACTTCGGACAAATACCTACTTGATACTGACAACAAACTTGACTACCGATACCTCACCCTCAGTTATCATCGATTATCTTAGCACTTTATTTTAAACAAGAGCAATTTTCTAAAAGCAAATAGTCGACAAATTTTTAGCAATTTATAGATAAAATTATAGTTTTACGTAAACTATAAATGAACACTAATAACAATATTAATTAGATAATTTATATTAATAGAAAAAAAGGTTGTCAATAATAATTGACAATAACCAAGTATAAAGCTAAAAAAACGCTTGATGGTAATCGAAGAATATCTCCGTTAGTGCCAAAACCTAGTTAGGTTAATTCTTATGACAACCTGATAGAAAGATTGTTTAAGTAAAATTAACAAGTTAATTACTTAAAATAAATAATATTTGTTGAATTTATTTCGTTTAATCAACATTTCTATTTAATCTAAGTCTAACTCCTTTTAAATCTTCCCCATTTAATTCCTCAATTGTGTCTTCTTCCTGCTCTTTATCGCCCATATCTATTAGAGCATATCCTATTCTTTCTCCAGTTTTTGGATCAAGAGGGAAGCGGACTTGCTTAACTTCTCCATGTTTCTTAAAAACATCGGTAACCTCAGCCTCTGTAATATCAGTAGGAATTTGTCGCATATAGATTGTCATTGAAGTGCTTTCCTTAATCCTAGGTGTTTAAGAGATAAAATCTTGTTAGTAGCTATCTAATACTAGTTTTAAATAAAATCACACAATATTGATAACAAACTAAGTCAATAATTTTTATTCTCATTCTTTGGACAATATTAACATTTTCTTCTAAATCAAATCAATTTTATTAATAAGATAAAATATCAAACTAGAACTGTGATAGTTTGTTAAGAGAAAATCTTTATGTAGACTTCTAAGCGCTATCATGCCAAAAATAAAACTTTAATTCATAGACTGAATTTGCTTTGAAAATATTTTATTTTTGGTTTTATTTTCCATATTTCTTAAAAAAGTACTACTTTTTATACAATTTTTACAAGTTAATAATCAAAAACGCGTAGAAATATGGTCATGTTGAGTAGAAGAAGTCCTGAAATAAATCTAAATCTTATGAATATCAATGATTATTTAGACAATGATATTGCTGAAGAAAAATTATTAGAGCTGATGACGCTGGAAGTCCACCGTTATATTAATAGTATTAGTCAGGATCATAACAATTTTTTATTGCACAAAAGAAAAATTGATCTTTTAATCAATCATATAGAAATAATAAATAGTACTATAAAGAAAGAATTAAAACTTCATACTATGGATCCTTCTACTAATAGTAAAGATATAGAGAGTCAAATTAAAGATGATACAGTATCAAAGGATAACATCAGTTCTAATAATACGAATAAGAGTTCTATCTTTAGTACTTTGGTTAACTCAATAGCTCATTTTCAGATTTCTTTAGATTTTGTAAAAAAAATAGCCATATATCTAGTCATAATAATCATATTATTGACTTTATTAATATCTTCATTTCCTAAATTCCAATATCTTAAGTCAAAAATGGTAGGAACTATTATTCATTCTGATTCAGCCGCAAAAATTGATTTAGAAAATAATGAGCTTTCAGTTTTACAGTTTCTAACACCAGAAGAAGAAATTATTATTAATGTCCAAAGCAGAATAAATGATTTAATAACTTCTCATCATGAAACACTTATTGATAGTTTTGAAATCGATTTTTCTAAAAATTGTTTAGTACTACTTATTAATAAAGAATGGTATGACTTGCCAGTCAAAGAACAAGATAATTGGACTCAAGAAATTTTTGAATATATACAGGAGCTAAATTTATCAAAATTAATTATTAAAAATTTAAATAATGTAGTTATTGCGAGAAGTCCAGTAGTAGGTAAACAAGTTGTTATATTTAGAAGACATATCTAATGAAATTATTTTTTACATATTATGTCAAATTCAATTATGTACCAAGAAGATGGTTTTATCGTTCTTGAACCAAATAAACAGGAGTTTTTAACTTATGAAGAATTATTAGAAAAACTCAAAAATATTTTATTTAATCGTAAGGATAACCTACCTCACGAGTTACAAAATATTAAATCATTGGAAAGTCAAGCTAAGTATCTCATGGAAAATTTCTGTGATCTAGAGATGGGTCCTGATACCTATTTACAATGGTACGTAGTACGCTTAGAGAAATAATTTTTCTTTTTTAGTTATATATGAATTAATCGATATAGTACTTAATATTATGATTATTAACAAGTTAGAGTTTATTAAACTTTGGTCACAATCAATTCATCCAATCGTAATGTTCTCTACATTATTATTGCTTTTCTATGTATCGTATTTAGGATTTCAATTACGATATATTCGTACTTCTGATAAAGAAGTTAGGAAAGAATTAATAAATAAAAAAATTAACAACAGACATCACCAACTAGGAGCATTACTCTTAAATCTAATAGTTTTAGGTAATCTTGGGGGTATGACTATAACTTATATTAATAATGATAAATTATTTTTTAGTCCTCATTTATTAATTGGCCTGACTATAACTGGTTTAATTACCATTTCTATATCTTTAGTACCATTCATGCAAAAAGGAAATAATTTAGCTCGTAATACGCATATAGTTTTCAATCTTTGCGTAGTTATTTTATTTACTTGGCAAGTTATTAGTGGTGTAGAGATAGTGCAGAAAATCATTGAGAATATACAATAACAAAAAAAGGGATAAAGAAAAAGTAAAATAAAAACTACTTCTTTCTTAATACTTAGATTATTATCAAGTAATATTTATCGTTAATGTATTGCAAAGATATCTGGATCTGAACTTTAAGTTATTTATCTTAAATATGAATTAAATAAAATATCTAATTTCTGTAGAGATATATAGTTAAACATTTCTAGGATGTTATTTAAAGATATATTAAGTTTTAAGTGATGAAAAATAATACTTATAGAAAGTAGACCATGAAAAGTTCAATGAGAGATATTTTTTTATGTTAAAGTTAATGTAAGTTTTTGGATAATAAAAATGGCTAAAGAAACAATTCAGGAACAAGTAAAATTAGTTAGAGATAAAAGAGAATTTTTAGTAGGACTTTTAGAAAAGCCAGATCTAGGTATTCTAAAGATTGATGTAAGACAAGCTCTCGAAGAACTAGATGAACTTATTGAAAATTTCGAAAAAGTTTTTTCTGAAAATCTATAATTAATTACTGAATAGTAATAATTCATTTTTAAATTTATATTTAATTAGAACAACAAGAAATTACTTGATATCTTGTTGTTCTTTACTTGTTAGTAATTAAACACAAATAACTAAATGATCGTAGTGATTATAGTTCACTAAAGTTACAGTTAGAGACGCTTCAATTAAAAAAACTTAAAAACATAGAAAATCACTATATATATTTTCAAAAGGATATTGATATTAAGTGATATGTGTAATGGAGATTTAAAAAGTGACTAGATTTATTTGGTATTCTTTTAAGCTTATATCTATTCTTTTATTACTAGAACTACCTTTCAATATATTGATTCCTAGAGTAGGAGACGCTAAAGATACATCTTCTTATAATAATTTAATCTCATCATCATTACCTGATCCTGATGGTAGCTTGAATGAAATAATCAATAATATTAATTATTTCAATACTAGTCTACTTAAAGCTAATAATTCAAATCTTGTTTTCTCTAAAATTAAACATAATAGAGTTTATATTCTTGCTAAGACAATTCTTCCTAAAGAGATTGTATGGGTCCCAGGTGTTATTTGGCGACAGCAGTTCATAACAGTTAAAAACAAAAAAGGGTATAATATTTTTCCTGTCAATCTTTTAGAGATTGACAATAAATCGTCAAAGGTTATTTTAAGGCCAATTACTAGTAATCTTAATGGTCAAATTGGAACTTCTTCTTTAGAGGAAATTGCAAAAAAATGGCGTGTTGTAGCTGCCATAAATGGAGGTTTCTTTAACAGAAATAATAGATTGCCCTTGGGAGCCATTCGTCACAACAACGATTGGTTATCAAGTCCTATCTTAGGCCGTGGAGCTGTAGGCTGGAATGAAAACGGAAAATTTTTTATTGATCATTTAAGTTTAAAAGAGTTTCTAATCTTAAATAATGGCGAAAGAATTTCTATTCAATCTTTAAATAGTGGATATATTCAAGCCGGAATATCCCGTTATACCAAGGAATGGGGAGAAAGATATGAGACTATTAGTAATAATGAAATTATCATTTCTATAAAAAATAATAAAGTAGTAAAGAAGCAGAAATCAAAGGAAATAAAACAAAAGTACTATATTCCCAATGATGGATATTTGTTAGTTATTCGTAAAAAAATTTTTAAGTCTGATTTATTTTTTATAGGGAGTACATTAAAAATAGAAAGTAAAACAGTCCCTAAAAAATTCAATCAACTATCTCATATTTTAGGTGGAGGTCCTTTACTAATAAATGATGGTTCTATATCGTTAAATGTGAAAGACGAAAAGTTTACTAAAAGTTTTCAGAAGCAAAAAGCATCCAGAAGCGCTATAGGTATAACCAACAAGGATAAAACTATTTTAGTAACAGTTCATAATAGCATAAACAGCAATGGAGTTAATCTAAATGAAATGGCACAAATTATGCAAAAGTTAGGATCAATCAATGCTTTGAATTTAGATGGAGGAGGTTCTACTAGCTTAGTTTTAGGTGGTCGTTTAATTGATCGTTTTCCAGTTACTGCCGCAAAAATTCATAATGGAATTGGAGTATTTATTACTCAATAAATTTTGCTGAATCTTATATTGTTAATAATCATTATTGCCAATGGTTCCAATTATTATTAAAAATGGATGTATGGGGAAATTTGATAGGATTTTTATTGTCAGTTAACTTTCGTTGCAATTTTTGCAATTTTAAAGACTGGAAAGATGGGCTTGTTATTAATTGATAAGGTAAAATTTTTTCATTAATAGCAAAATCTGCGATGGTACCTGCCGCTGCACCTGATGACCATTCAAAAGAATGAACTCGATATGCAGCAGCAGCAATATGACTAGTCGCGATACCTTTGCCTGCAATAATTAGATTATCAATTTCTTGAGGTAATATTGCTCTTAAAGGTATTTGAAAAGGAAAAGTTTTCCCCTGACCTTGTCTTTCATTATTTCGTTCACTATTACCTGCTTTTTCTGGTATTTCTTCATTCATACAAGGATGAAAATCTATAGGATAATGGCCAATACCTATAGAATCAAAATAAATTGTCGATCTTTGGCTACTAGATGAAGATTCCATGACTTTTTTTTCATTTAAAATTGAGGAATTATTATATTTTGCTAAGACCTTATTTAATTGTTGATAAATGTTAAAAGATAAAGTTTCCTGATAGTATTTACTCCTATAATTTTGACGTGAAATATCAATCTCATTAATTGAGAATCCATTTTTATGGGTGAAAGATTTTCGACCTAATATGCGTCTTGATTCTCGAATATAAGGATATTTAGACAGACCATGATATGTACCCATAGGAGAACGTAATCCTTTCAGATAAGTAGTATTTTTATTTATTCTTTTCACTCCTTTCTTAAGTTGAGAATCCATAGTCCCTGATACTAACCAATAAAAATAGCCCTTGGAATGTTCCTCACCTTTGCGAAGAGTTTCTCTTCGTAATCCTCCCATCCATTTACCAGGATTTAATTGATTCATACTTTTCAATTGTGTACGTGTATAAATTAAATTATCTTTAGAATTACCTGGACGATAATCATTACCCCATGTCCAATTTTGCATTGAAATATCTCCAGCTGTAGGAATTGAAAATTTTATTCTATTAAAAGTTCTAGTCTTTCCTTTACTAGGACTCCAAATACGGCGATAAGTATAAATCAGATCAAAGTCTGCTAAACGTTCTAGCTCATAACTGTAGTAAGGCGAATATTGAGAATAAAATTTAGGTATTTTATGTACTATACTTTCTGAGATAGTTTCCATTGCAAACGTATATGTAAAGCCTTGCGTGCAAAAAGGGTTACCATCTTTACTTGAAGAGGAAGGCTCTAAATAGGATACTGGGTCAACTCCTAGACGATAAGGAACATCAGATAAAGCTATAATTTCTCCTGTTTCGGTAGCTTCAATAATATACCAATTTGCAGGTATCGAATTGTTCTGGAGTTTTGGAATAAAACGAATAATTTTTTTACTTAACCTAGTAGAATTTTTATAAGAATATATATCTTGGATAATTTGAGATAGCGGATAAGAATTTAAAGAAAATCTATCTTCAATAGAGTGATGCTGAATAGCAATAACATTTGTAATTTGTTTTCCTGTACTTTTATTTGAATGTTTGCTAATGCTTAAGTCTTTTACAACAGTTGAAGGAAACCAGATAAAATGTCCTTTACCTTTCCTTTCAGCATCTTTTAACATATCCATCAAAATTTTATGACCTTCTTTAGGCATAAAGCATGATTTGCTAACCCAACATTCTCCTGGGTTAAGCTTTCCATAAAATTTCTTAATACGCTCTCTTAGCTCTAAATAACCTCTAGAGTAAAATAATTGTGATCTTTGAGTAGGCCTTTCATCTAATGCAGAAGTTCCTTGAGAGGAAATTTGTCCTCCAATCCAATCCGTAATCTCTGTTAAACATACTGTTCTTCCAGCTAATAAACCTTCATAAGCAGCAGCAGTACCAGCAAGACCTCCACCAACTATTAGCAATTCGCATTCTATCTCTTTATCAGGATTACGAGGAAGAACAGCTAAAGTATTAGAGCTCAGTAATTGTAGTGTTATTAAAGTAAACGGAAAAATTAAAAAAAAGTAATTAATTTTTTTGAACATAGTTAATAAAGAGATATTTCTTAACTTAATTAATTTTTAATTAATAGATAAAAACTTAGATTAGAAATAATTTTACGAAAACAGATAATACAATTTTCTTTATCTTCTCAAAATTTAATTAAATAAAGCTATTCTAGATAGTTATAGAATATATGTTTTTAAAAAATAATTGAATTATTTAAAGGTACAACCTGAGTACCAGGATAATAAAAATGAAGAATTTTTTTCTCATTCCATCCTAAGTTGGCTAAATTATAAGATCCGTATTGACTAAGTCCTACTCCATGCCCAAAACCACCCCCAATAAATGTGTAACCTATAACTTTATCCTGCTTATCATTTATAGGTTCAAGATAGAAAAGAGTACTCCTGGGAGGGCCAAATGCACTACGAACTTCATTTTTCTTTAATTCAATAATTCCAATGTCTGTATCTACAATTGCGTTCAATATTCTACCGGATACTGAACGTTCATCTATTTTGATCGAATTAATAATTTTGAAATTTGATAAAGGATGTTTTTGCATTACTAAATATTTTCGTAAATCTTTAGCTAATTCGATTTTAGTAGTTTTATGCTCCCAACGAAAAGCACTTCTTCCAGTCTCATTAAAGCCTTTTGTTAACTTAATAAAGTTGCGAAAGGCTTCTTCTTGATTTAGAGGCTTTAAGGTAAAATTCCATATATTATTTTGTGGAGAATCAATAATTGTCTTTAAATAAGGTCTTTCTTCTCCATCCCAGACATCGGTAAAGTTAGCGGTAACTCCTCCTGTAGTCGAAGAATAAAGAGCATCTACTAACTTGTTTTGATAGATAAGTACTAAATTTTTAGTATCATTAATTGCTTTATCTATCTTTGAGTTCACTCCATTAAGCCCATAATATACTTGGCAATGCGTATTAGCGCAAAGTTCATAATCATCTGATTTAAATCTTCTCAAATTACGTAAAGCGTATGTACGAGCAATAATTGTTTGGGCTTTTATTGCATTTATTGGAGCATTAGGCCCTATTTCATGAGGAACAACACCTTTTAAGTATACTTCTACCGGAACATGATTAACTAAAGTATACGTTCCATATGCATTAGGTTGTAATTTTAAACTACCAAGATAAGCTCTTTTTTTTTGTTCTAAATCAATTACGTGGATAGGATGATTGTTAGGAATAATTTCAATATAATCGCTATGATATTTTTTCCCATTAGCTATAAACGTTGCCTGAGACTTATTTAATAAAACAGTAGATTCTATATATGGCTTATTATAGCCCTTTGTTTTAAGGTTATCTAACAGCCAACGTCTTAATAAGGGTGTTTTGTAGATATCTCTTTTAGCCCAAACTTGCCATCGCCCTGGCTGCGTAATTTCAGTTTGGATACCTTTCTCTTCCCATTTTTTAGAATTATCTTCAGCAGTTTCAAAGGTAGCATGATCACTTAAAATAATATATTCTTTCAGAAGAGGCTTAGATAATGGTCGACTTAAAATATTGAGAGTTATTCGATTTGTGATCAAGCTCTGAAAATGGCCCTTAGAATTTTGAAATTTAATAGTTAGCGTATTCTGATAGTCAGTAGTAATCAGAAGTTGATCTTTTTCTTTTTCTCCGAATCTTTGCACTATACCAATATTAATATTAATATCTTTTGCAAAAGCTTCTGAAATAAAAGTATTTTCTAATGGGATCAAAAGAAAAGAAAGAACAATTAATATTTTTTTTTAGCAACTTTATTTATTAACATACCTACTATCCTATTATATTTTCGTATTATGAATATCTTAAATAATAAAAAATGACTGTACTATAATATAAATTTTAGTCTTTCAAGGCTATATTTTGTTACAGCTCTTAAAAATACTACTCTACATAATATAAATCATATACATTGTAATCATAAAGTTTTCTATCTTTTTGCTACGTATAAGATTTCTTAACTATAATTAAATACCAAATTCTTAAAAATAATAATGATAATATCTAATTTACGCTACTACCATATTGTTACTTTTGGTTGTCAAATGAATAAAGCTGACTCGGAACGTATGGCAGGTATTTTAGAAGATATGGGTTTCCAATGGACAGATGTTCTTGATCAAGCAAATTTGATCTTATATAATACTTGTACTATAAGAGATAGCGCTGAACAAAAAGTTTATTCTTATCTAGGAAAACAAGCTAAACGTAAACATAAAGATCCGAGCTTAATTCTTGCTGTTGCGGGTTGCGTCGCACAGCAAGAAGGAGAAAAAATACTCAGGAGAATTCCTGAACTTGATTTAGTCATGGGACCACAACATGTTAATTATCTTGGAGATTTATTAGAGCAAGTATTAAAAGGTAATCAAATTGTCGCTACTGAACCTATTCATATCATTGAAGATATTACAAAGCCACGTAGAGCTAGTAAAATAACAGCATGGGTGAATATCATATACGGTTGTAATGAAAGATGTAGCTACTGTGTTGTTCCTAGTGTAAGAGGGCTAGAACAATCTCGTACTCCTGAAGATATTTGTTCTGAAATTAAATTATTAGAACAACAGGGATATAAGGAAGTTACTTTGTTAGGTCAAAATATTGATGCTTACGGAAGAGATCTGCCTGGAACAACTGAAACAGGAAGAAATCAATATACTTTTACAGATTTGTTATATAGAATTCATGAAGTTTCTAACATTAAAAGAATAAGATTCGCGACCAGTCATCCTCGATATTTTACAGAAAGATTAATCAGTGCATGTCATGAATTACCAAACATTTGTGAGCATTTCCATATACCTTTTCAATCAGGTGATAATGACATCTTAAAAAAAATGAAGAGAGGTTATACGCATCAAAGATATAGACAGTTAATTGATAAAGTTAGGTATTATATGCCTAATGCCTCTATTACTGCTGATGCTATAGTGGGATTTCCAGGAGAAACAGAACAACAATTTGAAAATACTTTAAAGCTAGTAGAAGATATTGGATTTGATCAATTAAATACAGCAGCATACTCTCCTCGCCCTGGTACTCCTGCTGCTACCTGGAGTGAACAAGTAGATGATGATATTAAAAGTGATCGATTACAAAGACTTAATCATTTAGTAGGACAAAAAGCAGCTGAAAATTCTCGAAAATATTTGGGGGAAATAGAAGAAATACTAGTAGAGCAGGAAAATCCTAAAGAAAATAATCAAGTAATGGGAAGAACGAGAAAAAATAGATTGACTTTTTTTCAAGGAAATATTGACGATCTCAGAGGTGAATTGGTAAAAGTCAAAATTACAGAAGCTCGACCCTTTAGCTTAACCGGAAAGATATTAAAATGATATTTTCTAACTTAGAAAATATCATTAGTATGAGAATGTTGTTTAACATTATCTTCTGCTGAAACTGTAACCATTGTATTTAAAACTCTTTTCTTCTCTAGTGAGAAATTGAGATTTTTCTTAGTACTTCCTAGAGAAATTTTAGAGCAAATATTAGGATTTCTCTTATATGTTCTTGCAGAAGCAACAGTACGCTCAATAAAAAGATCGCAAAACTTTGCTTCTTCCGGAAAATGAACAGTTTTTGTCAATTTTTCATCTATGATGATTTCTCCAATAGTCATAGCACAAATAAATTCATAAGAGGTTGGAATACCTTTTAAAATTATTTCTAACGCTGATGAAGGAATAGGTTCAATAATTTTAATCTCATCAAATTTTCCATCATTTTTTAAAAAACAAGTTGCTAATCCAAATATACAATAATCATTATTAGTAAGATCAGGCGTATCCAAAAACAAGTTATTGGTAGACATTATAAGTATAGGTTCCCTTAATAAATTATATTTTTGATGTATGCTATTGTCTCATAAAACTTATAGTTATGGTTTTTAAATATCATTAAAAATAAAAGCTTATGAAATGCATAAGAAATAAAAAAATCTTTTCTAAATTATTGAAAATAGATTTTTGCTAAATAAATCATATTAAGTAAAGTTAATTATTCAATAAAAGAAGAATTAAGATAGAAATACCTAATAATTAGATTTTTTATAGTTATTTTCAAACTTTTACTAGAAAATATTGTCCCTTAATGAGAGTTTTTCTATAAAATTTATAGTAAGTAGTAGAGGATAATTTTATGAATACCTCTACAGTTAGTATTAGACCTCAGGAATAATCTCTTCGGTAACATCTGAGTCTTTCTTGCTTGTAATATCTAAACTCCCTGACTCACATAATTCAATTTCTGATTTTTCTTGTAACCAGTTTAAAGTTTTTTCAACCATAAGTTGCTCTTTTACTGTTACATATAGTTTATCAAGATCAATATTTTGTCCTTTAAGTTTTTCTTTAAGTTCATTGCTTTTACTTTCAATTTCTTTTTCTTCTATTGCAATAGTTTCTACAGAAGCTATTTCTTGAAGAATAAGAATTTTTTTAAGTCTTACTATAGCTTCAGGATGAGCATTTTCTCTTAATTTGGGTAAATTGTCTTTATTGAAGATTGTTGATAAATCAACTCCCATCTCTTCCATTTTCATTGCAGTTTGAGTTAGAAGTTTAGTTATTTCTTCCTGTATTAAAGTATCAGGTAGGTCTACAATACAGTTTTTAGTTAACTCTTCTGTAATTGCGTTATGAATATTGTCTTGAGTTTCTGACTTAGCAGACTCGATAAATTGTTTCTCTAAAGAATTTTTTAATTCAGTTATGGTTCCAAATTCACTAACTTCATCAGCAAAGTCATTATCTAGTTCAGGAAGCTCTTTAGCTTTTAACTCTGTTAATTTAATATTAAAGTTAACAGACTTTTTGGCTAAGTCTTCTCTAGGATAATCTTCTGGAAAAATTAATGGTAATTCTTTAGATTCTCCAGGCTTCATTCCTACTATTCCTTCGATCATTCCTTCAATAAATTTTCCTTTTTCAAGATCAACACGGAAATTTTTCCCTTCTACACCTTCAATTGGTTGATCCGCCACTTTTCCTTCAGAAATTAGGAAACCTTGATAATCAACTATTGCCACATCACCTATCTGAGAAGAGCGATCTTCAACAGGAACTAGTGTTGCTAGTTTTTCTTGACGTTCTTTTAGCCAATTCTCAACTTGTTCTGTATCATAATTTTTTTCTTCCGCCTTTATACATAGCTCTTTATATGTCCCTAGCTGAACTGAAGGAGGAACATCAATTTGAGCTGAAAATGTAAGAGGTTGACCAGGTTGGAACTCATCAATTAATTTATCTAAATTATCTTTTAAAGTATAGTTACCTATAGCTTTTATAGACTCCTTATCTATAGCTTTTTTTAAACTATCTTGTACTAATTCTTCTAAAGTAGCTGCTTTAATATAGCGATTTCCTAAACGTTGTAAAAGAATAGAACGAGGTACTTTTCCTTTACGAAACCCAGGAATATTGGCAGTACGAGCCAAGGTATTAATCTTAATTTCATAAGCTTTTTGAGCGGTTTCAGCAGGGATCTCAACTTTTAAACCAATTTGACTGTTAGGGAGTTTTTCCTGGGTTATTTTCATAGATTTTATAGTTCTGGGAATTTGTCATTACTTCATATTCTATCAATGTTAAATGAAGATGGGCTAGGATGTTTTAATTTCTGTCCTAGAAAAAAATATCGTGTATAAATTAAAAACAAAATATTTTACTTTCTTCATTAATTCAAAAATTTATTATCTTAGTAGTTAAACTAATTTAAGGTAAATATTAATATATCTTTTTCTAATTTTTAAAAAAATTTTTATTTTTAAAAAGTCATATCTAAATTATTATTAGAGATAATTATTTGTTGAAATTTGATAGTAAATTTAATCTAAAAAAATATTATATGTCTTTAGCTGTTACCAACTCTGTCATAATGGATCGTTGGATAAATGAACCTCTTAGTAACTTTTCTGTATCTAAAAACCTTAACAATGTTCATTTTTATTTAGACCTGGTATTGTTAGCTAGTGAGTCTTTAATTCCTATTACTACAGATATGATATTTCAGTCTTCTCTAGACTTAGGGATGAATACATATTTAACAAAAGAAATTAAGCTCTGGTCTGGTCAAGATGTTAAGAAATCTCGGGATTTCCTAGAAGGTTGTACTGTAAAACAAACAAAATTATCAACAATTCTTATATGTTGTGTTGTTGGGCAACACGAGGAGTTAATCCGTAGAGCAATTACCTTGCTTGAACAAATGACACAACAAAATAAAGATCCAAAACAGAGTACACTACTTGGTAAATATTTTAGTAATTTTAGCTACTACTATAAATATAAAGTAAAAGAAAACAAAAAACTATCCATAGACGAAGAGTTTCAATTGGCCTCAAAACTATTGTTAGACTTATTATTTTATAGTTCAGATAGTGGATATATTCGTTTGTGGTCAACCTCATTAAACTATAGCTTGTTAAATTTTCATGATATTACTGAGTAATCACCTTATACAGACTTTTACGCCACCTACCTGTACCTTGAAAATATGGGATAAACGTTCTTTGGCACTTCGTTTACAAAAACCGATACTGTTAGATGATATTGAATTTGAATTATCATTTGACGATCCTAAAGTTATGGTAGAAGATCAGATTAGTATTTCAGGTAATCATTTTCACCTGAAATCTCTATGTGATATTGTTCAGTCGTACATTAATAATAATCTCAAGAATACTTTCTCTTTTATAGATCCTCGTAATAACCAAAACAAATTAATTAAAATTAGTGAAAAAAAATTGGAAGAGGATATCTATAAGCTAGATCCTTACTTTTGTTCTGATGATCTTTTCACTCATAATCTTTTCCTTGGATATTTAGCAAATAATAATACTTGTTCATCTATTAAACTTAATTCTTGTCAATTATTTGATCTTTTATATGCTTTAGAAAAATATATTCATAATATAACTACGCTAACAAGTCAGAAAAAAGTTTTTTTCAATAATCAATTTTTTACCTTAAGTAAAAAATTAATTATTGCTTTTATATTTACTAATTTTTTCATCATTGGAATCAAAATTAACAAAACATTAGAATCAAAACATACAGATACTGAAAAATTAGTAAAATCTCAAGAAAATATTCTTTCGTTTTTAGATGTTGTTCCTCCTGTCCCCCCGGAACTAAAGCCTTCTTCACCTTCTCCTTCTTTACCACCATCCTTATCTCAACTATCTCCATTACCGCCTCCTAAGAAAATTACTCAGTCACTACTACCACTAAATAAATCTAACCCTCCTAAATTTCAATCCTCACCATCAAATTTATCTTCTAAATCTAGCAGACCACAAATTAATGAAAACGATGCGAAAATCTCCGGCAATGTCAATTACCTAGCACAACCTCAAGTATCATCAAAATATTCCAGACTACCTACTCCACCGATATTGAATAGGAAGACTTTTGTCAGGGAGAAAAATATTAATAAAGAAAATACATCTGATCATCTTTTAGCTTTGGAAGATAAAAATTTAAATAAGTACAACATGGAAAATAAATTATCTATTACTATTCCTCAGCTTGATGAGATTCAAGAATATTTTCAAAAAAGATGGAAACCTTTAGAAAATTTGGAACAGACAATAGAGTATCGTTTAATTATTGAAAATAATGGTTCTTTTAAAAAAAGTATTCCTTTAGGTCATTTGGCTATGGTTTATCGTTCCCAGATAGAATTTCCAGAAGCTGGTTCTCCTTTTGTCTCTCCTTTAAAAACATTAAATAGTCAGTCAATTCGTCTTGTATTAATTCCTGATGGTACTGTCAAGACGTTATTGGAATGAAAATCAATTATTCATATTTAAATATTCGGTATGTATAATTTTTCAAGAATTTGTTCTTTTTTGATTTTACTATGTAACATTAGTAAGAGTATATAAATAATACAAGCTAACTGTGGAGATAACCTTTTTAGGAACTAGTTCTGGTGTACCAACTCGATCACGTAACGTTTCAAGCGTAGCTTTACGTCTACAACAGAGAGGAGAAGTTTGGTTGTTTGATTGTGGAGAAGGGACTCAACATCAATTATCAAAAAGTGATGTTAAGGCTTCTCAAATAACTAAAATTTTTATTACTCATATGCATGGAGATCATATCTATGGCCTAATGGGACTAATAGCGAGTTGTAACTTAGCAGGCAATCGACAGCCTATTGAAATCTATGGTCCTCAAGAACTAGATAATTACTTAAGATCCTGTGCACAATACTCTCATTTCAAATTGCCATATGGTATTCGCATTAATGAGATTAGTTCAGGAACTTTTTATGAAGATAATGAATTTATAATTAGTGCTAAATTGTTACGGCATCGTATACCAGCTCATGGTTATTGTGTTATTGAAAAAGATCGTCCAGGACGTTTTGATGTGAAAAAAGCTGTTTCTTTAGGAATTCCTCCTGGACCAATTTATGGTGAGCTAAAACAAGGAAAAACAATTCAATTAGATGATGGACGCTTTATTAGAGGACAAGATCTATGTGGAAAAGTAGAAAAAGGACGGAAATTAATTTATTGTACAGATACAATATTTTGTGAAGAAGCAGTTGAGTTAGCTAGAAATGCTGATATCTTAATTCATGAAGCAACTTTTGCACATCAAGACTCTCAACTTGCATTTGAACGTTTACATTCTACCTCAACTATGGCTGCACAAGTTGCCTTGGGTGCGAAAGCTAAAAAACTGATACTTACTCATTTTAGTCCTCGTTATGCGCCAGGAAATAACTTGCAACTAAGCGATCTACTTAATGAAGCAAAGGCTATTTTCCCTAATACTATTCTTGCTCATGATTTTATGACCTACAGCATACCAAGACATATTGAGCAAAATAAATCAATAAAATTAAAATCTATTAGTTAAATTGATATAGCAAGACATATGAGCCATAAGTCGTTAGTTTTACATAGTCATCAAACAACTTTAGCTTTTGGTGAACGATTAGGAAAAATTCTACCTAAGAAGAGCATCTTATTATTAAAAGGTGATCTGGGAGCAGGAAAAACTACTTTTGTTCAAGGGATAGGAAAAGGATTAAGAATTGATGATCCTATCGTTAGTCCTACTTTTATTTTAGTCAATGAATATTATCAAGGTCATCTACCTCTTTATCATCTTGATCTATATAGAACTGAAAAAAACATGGTAGAGGATTTATTTTTGGAACAATACTGGGAAAAAGAAGATATTCTACCTGGCATAACAGTAATTGAATGGCCAGAAAGACTACTACATCTTCCTGCTAACTATTTAAAAATAGATTTTTTTTATATCAACAACATAAGCCGTCAAATTATCTTAACGACTGTTGGTGATTTTTCATTTGATTTGATTAAACATTTAAATTAAATACGTATATTTCAGATGTATAATTCTAAATTTGACTTAGTGAATAGTATCTACTCAACCATAAAAAAAAATAAAATATTATTTAAATTTAATTTTTTTATTATTGCTATTTCTGTAGTATTACTTGGCTTATTAAATAAAAAAACTTATAGTCAACCTGTTTATCTTGAATCGAATTCAAATATTAATGATTCGATCAATCAATCTCTTGATTTACCTCTAGATGTAATTAACAGTAGCAAAGTTTTACAAAGATGGATTGAAAAAATACCCAATATTTTGGAAGATATAAAATATACTCCCAGTTTTAAAACTGTCATAGGATTAGGTTATACAGAATTTCCATCTAATCAGCACAGTGGTGGTTTTATTGTTAAAGCGAAAGATTTTTTTTTAGGGGAAACAGGACTTAGCATTAGCGGTGATTTTCAGACTTCTTTTACTAAAAGAGATGCTGGAGGAATAAGCTTACAATACTATTTATTACCTCTAGGATATTATCTTAATATTTCTCCGGTTTTAGGTTATAGAACTATTAGTACAAATAAATATAGTGAAGATGGCTTAAATATCGGCGGAAAATTAATTTTTGCTTTATCCAGATCTGGAGCATCTGATATTTCAATTATTCAAACTTTTTTATCTCCTGGTAACGTGGATGAAGTAGGAATTACTAATTTATCTTTTGGTTATGCAATAACACCAAATATGCGTTTATCAACTGAAATAGAAAAGCAAAACTCGCGAATAAAAAAAGATAGTCAGGTAAGCATTTTACTGGAATGGATACCTCAGTTATAATATGATTCCATTAAAATATAGAACTTAAATATTATTATATTTTGGATATTTTTTAATCCCAATTTGTAAGATTCCGTCTAATGAATAAAATTTATATAGATAGTATTAGTTTTATTGTGTACTAAAAGATAATATGTATATCTTGGTTTATAAATTTTTACTTATTTAAAGTTTTAAAAAAGAACTATAAATTAATATACTATATTGTCATTTCTGGAGAATTTGCTAGTTCTTGTAAACGTTCTTGTTGATCTTGAGATATGCATGATTCTATTAATATATCAATGTCACCTTCTAAAATTCCTGACAGAGCAAAATTTTGTCCCAGTCTATGATCTGTTACTCTATTGTCCTTATAATTGTAAGTACGTATTTTTTCTGATCTTGATCCTGTACCTACTTGAGATTTTCTCATTGAACTTATCTCTTCTTGCTGCTCTCTTAATTTAGCTTCATACAATTTTGCTCTTAGAATCTGCATAGCTCTTTCTCTGTTTTGTAATTGTGATCTTTCTTCAGTACAAAAGATTCTGATACCTGTAGGTTTATGAAATAAATCTACAGCTGTCTCAACTTTGTTAACATTTTGCCCTCCAGCACCTCCAGAACGAGCTGTACTCATATCTATATCTTTTGCATCAATCTTTACTTCTACTTCATCTACTTCTGGCATAATAGCTACTGTTGCTGTCGAGGTGTGAACTCTTCCACCAGCTTCTGTTACTGGTACTCTTTGCACTCTATGTACTCCTGCTTCAAACTTCAACTTACTAAAGACTTTATCTCCGGTTATCTCAAGAATAGTTTCTTTAATACCACCCATATCAGCAAGAGATTCATTTGCCAATTTAACTACCCAATTTTGAGATTCTGCATAGCGTGAGTACATTCTCGCTAAGTCACCTGCCCAAATGCTAGCTTCATCTCCTCCTGTTCCGGCTCTAATCTCTAACATGATATTTTTATCGTCGTTCGGATCACGAGGAAGTAAAAGAATTTTCATTAATTCTTCTAAATTATTTAATTTTATTTCTAGTTCCTTAGCTTCTATAGATGCCATTTCTCTCATTTCATGATCTCCTCCAGCATCTTTCACTATCTGTTTTGTTTCTAATAATTCTTTTTCAGTTTTTTTCCATTGTTCATAAGCATTAACTGTCTCTTCTAAAGAAGAACGTGTTTTAGCAACTTTTTGCAATTCATTTGGATTTGTAGCAATACTAGGATCGGCTAAACGACGAGTTAGTTCATTAAAGGTTTGCTCAACAGAATGTAATTTATTTAATAAATATGATTCAGCCATAGTATTTTTATAATTTATTCTTATTATTTTATAGATAAAGAGAACCCAGCAGTTTACTGCTGGGTTCTAAATCTTATAGTGACCTTTATTTCGTCTCACTACTTGATTCTGATGCTTCTTTATTAACTTTCTTGCCAATCATAGCATATCGTTTCTGGAAGCGATCTACCCTTCCTTCGGTATCAATAATTTTTTGAGTACCAGTATAAAAAGGGTGATTACCCGACCATACTTCTACATTAATTTCAGGGCTAGTAGATCCTACAGTCATTATAACTTCGCCATTGCAAGTTACTTTTGCTTCAGGATACCAAGTTGGGTGAATATTTGGCTTCGGCATTTCTAATATCTCCTTATAAGATGTTTCTCATTACTTATTGCAATAGAAAGTTATGATGATTAACGTTTAGAATATTGAGGTGCTTTACGTGCTTTATGTAAACCATATTTTTTCCGTTCCTTAGCACGAGGATCTCTGGTTAAATATCCTTCTGCCTTTAATGTTGGTCGGTTTTCTGGATTTAATTCACATAGTGCTCTTGCCACACCTAGCTTTACTGCATCTGCTTGTCCTGTCAATCCTCCACCATGGGCATTAACTAAGATATCATACTCCTTATCTAAGCCCAACTTCTCTAAAGGAGCTTTAATAACTTGTATATAATCAGCAATTTGATTGAAATATAAATTTCCTTCTTTTTTGTTGACTTTAATTTCTCCTGTTCCCGGAATCAAGCGAACCCTTGCAATTGACGACTTACGACGACCGGTGCCCCAATATACAGCTTTGTTTTCTTCAGTAGTTGACATTATCGATCTCCATTTGGAATAGTATTAAGAATCAATTTTTCAGGCTTTTGTGCTTGATGAGGATGACTAGGACCAGCATATACTTTTAACTTTGTAAATAGCTGACGTCCTAAGGTATTTTTCGGTAACATCCCTTTTACAGCCTTTTCAATAATTCTTTCTGGAATTCTTTTTAGTAATTTTTCAAAAGTTTCAACTTTCATACCTCCAGGTCTTCCAGAATGGCGGCGGTATAATTTTTGATGACTTTTTCGACCAGTAACTTCAATTTTTTCTGCATTAATTACAATAATAAAGTCCCCGGTATCTAGATGAGGAGTATAAGTCGGTTTTTTCTTACCCCTCAAAATTTTTGCAATTTCGCAGGCTAGACGTCCTAAACGCTGTTTTTCAGCATCAATAACATACCACTTCTGCTCAATTATTACTGGTGATGGTGTAATTGTCTTATTCATAAATAATGTTAGATATTAATTAATATTCAGGTTATCGCTCTTAGAGAACATTATATTTTTCAGAAAATATATTATTAGAAGCTCAGTCCTTGTGAATTATTTGGTTAGTTTCAAATAATGGTTGAGTATCTAAATATGTGTTTGATGAAAAAGGAAAATCTGGATAACCTACTCCCAATAAACATAGTCCGTTAGCTGGGGCAGAATGCCTTACATATTCACGCTTTTGATCACGCCAAATTTGATTAAAATTAGCTAAAGAAAGTTTATCAATTCCTACTTCTACTAGCATTCCCATTAGTAATCTTACCATTCCATATAAGAATCCATTAGCTTGAATCTCTATATGAATGAAAGCTCCTTTACGATAACACTCTACATCTTGAATCTCTACCCAAGAATGGTTGCGTTGGGAACCTTTCTTTCTAAAAGCTGTTAAATGATGTGTACCCAATAATGATTTTAGGGCATCTAACATTGATTTTACTTTTAGGGGATAACGATAATAATGCCAACTGTAAGATTTAATGAGCAAATTACAATCGTTGTTTGTGTACAGTGTATATCGGTAGCGACGCCACTGGGCTGAGAATCTAGCATGCCAGTTAATTGAAACCTCTTTTGAGTTACGAATCAAGATATCCTCTGGTAAATATCTATTTAAAACTCTTGCTAAACTTTTTGGTGGAATTGGCCCTGCATAATCAAAATGAGCTACTTGTCCAGTAGCATGAACTCCTGCATCAGTACGTCCAGCACCATGAATAGAAACTTTATAACCTAATGATTTAGTAATAGTATTTTCAATATCTGCTTGAACAGTTCTACGATAAGGTTGCCTTTGCCAACCATGAAAACGATTTCCTGAATATTGAATTATCAGAGCTATCCTTTTTTTCGATTGCGACTGCTTATGAGAGGTGCTCATTCACTATTTATAATACTATTTAAAAATCACATCAATTCGATAATAGCCATTTCAGCATTATCTCCACGACGGCGTAAAGTACGAACAACTCTGGTATAACCTCCAGAACGTTCTCCATAACGGGCCAGTGCATCAGCAAATAAAGCATGAACTAATTGTTTATCAAAAAGATAACTCATTGCTTTACGTCTAGCTGGTAATGATCCATCTTTGGCTAAAGTGATCATTTTCTCTACTTCAGATTGTACTGCTTTAGCACGAACTTTAGTCGTTTTAATTTGTCCGTGGCGGATCAATTCTGTTGCAAGTGATCTTAATAGAGCTTTTCGTTGATCGGCAGGCTTGCCTAAGTGCGGTACTCGGCATCGATGTCGCATTTTTGTTACGTCTCCTTAAAGTTGTAAAAAAGTAACACTTACAGACTTTTAATAATAATTAATTAAGCCTTGTTTTTTTCTTGTGCTAGAGTGATCCCTAATCGTTTTTGAAGAGCTTCAATGACTTCTTCAGCAGATTTTTGACCAAAATTCTTGATTTCTAATAAATCTTCTTGGCTATAATCTAACAAATCAGCAACTGTATTTATTTGTGCTCTTTTTAAACAATTATAAGCTCGTACAGATAGTTGTAATTCTTCAATAGGAATCTGGCTTTGAGGATTTTCCTCATCTGGATATTCAGGAACAACAGTTTCAATTTGATTAATATTTTTTAGAGGACTAAATAAATTAACTAGAACTTCAGTCGCTTGAGATAAAGCTTCTTTTGGATTAACACTACCATTAGTCCAAATTTCAAGCATTAAAGAATCTTTGACTTCGTTCCTTTCTCCTCTAATATTCTCTACGCTATAGTTAACTTTTGTAACTGGCATGAATACAGCATCAATCTGTAAAAAATCAAGTGCTCCTTGTTTCTCTTTCCCTCTTTCTACTGGGACATAGCCCATTCCCTTTTCAATGCGAAACTCCATTTCAAGTTTTGCACCATCTGTTAAAGTTGCGATAGGTTGAGTAGGATTGATAATTTCCACCTCTGAAGGTAGATCAAATTGTGCTGCTGTTACATGAGCTGCACCTACTGCAACTAAACGACCTATTTGAATTTGATCAGTATGGCTTTTGAGTACGATCTCCTTCATATTTAATATGATTTCTAGGACATCTTCTCTAACTCCTGGTATTGTAGCAAATTCATGGTTAACTCCGCCAATTCTTATGGCGGTAACTGCTGTCCCTTCCAAGTTCGCCAATAAAACTCTTCTGAGAGCATTACCCACAGTTATCCCTTGACCTCTTTCTAATGGCTCAAGAACAAATTTACTGTATTGGCTTTGATTTTTTTGAGTCTTAGACTCTACACATTCAATTTGAAACTGTGCCACTACTTGTCACCTCTTTTCATTGTCAAAGACTTCGTCCAAACGTATATTTCTATTAGTTACTGATTTACTAAATTATAAATATTTAGCTTAAATACATCAGATCAGACTAGACTCGACGTCGCTTAGGAGGACGGCACCCATTATGTGGAATGGGTGTAACGTCTCTGATTAACGTAATTTCTAACCCTGATCCTTGAAGTGCTCTTATAGCAGTTTCTCTGCCAGCACCAGGTCCACTAACCATAACTTCTATTTGTCGCATCCCATTGTCAATAGCACGTCGGGCAGCAGAGTCAGCTGCAGTTTGAGCAGCAAAAGGAGTTCCTTTTTTGGCTCCTTTAAATCCACTAGCTCCTGCAGAAGACCAAGAGATAACATCTCCTTTAGTGTCTGAGATTGTCACAATGGTGTTGTTAAATGTCGACTTTATGTGAGCAACGCCATTAGGGACGTTCTTCTTTTGTTTTTTTGGTCCACCTTTTTTAGTTGGTCGTGCCATATTTTTACTAAGATTGTGTGTAACTTAAATTACAAATAAACATTAATTATTTCTTAGCAGGAGCTTTTTTCTTGCCTGCTACTGTAACTCGTCTTCCTCGACGAGTTCTTCCATTGGTCCTTGTTCGCTGTCCTCGGACAGGAAGTCCTTGACGATGACGACGGCCCCTATAAGTTCCAATATCTGCTAATCGTTTTATGTTCATAGCTTCCCAACGTCTCAAATCACCTTCGATTTGAAAGTTTTCATCAATATAGACTCTAAGGGAAGTAAGATCTTCATCGCTTAAGTCTCTTACGCGAATATCAGGATTAACACCTGTTTCGGCTAATATTTTTTGAGATCTTGATAGACCAATACCAAATAAATAGGTTAGTCCAATTTCGATCCTTTTATCTCTTGGTAGATCAACACCAGATATTCTCGCCAATTTTTTATCCTCTAAGCATTTTTAGTATATTCAACAGATCAAAAAGCTACTATATTAACTTTTTAACCTTGACGTTGTTTATGTTTTGGATTGATACAAAGTACCATAACTTTCCCTCGTCGCTTAATTACGCGACATTTATCACACATTTTTTTAACGGATGGTCTAACTTTCATAAGTTTTTAACAGCAAGACTGCAAGCCTTTTATTATATCAAGATATCTCTGTTTTTGTCAGCCTATTCAAAAAGATAAATAGTAAAAATTATAGTCGTTAATTTTTTATTTTTTCCCTTTAAGCCGATATGTAATTCTACCTTTAGTCAAATCATAAGGTGTAAGCTCAACTTTAACCCTATCTCCCGGTAAAATTTTAATATAATTTCGACGGATCTTTCCAGAAATATGGGCTAGTACATTAAACCCATTATCTAAATCTACTCTAAACATTGCATTTGGAAGGGATTCTGTCACTGTTCCTTCCATTTCTATCAAATCTTGTTTTGACACAATTGATATGCCTCAAATAAGTATAATACAAAAAAATTAGTAACTTGTTCTTGAAAAAAGAATTGTTCCAGATGTAATCTAAATTATCTATAATTTTGATATTCAGAAAATTTCAGTTAATCCAGAAGTAAGCGTATCTTTTAATATAGTTGTGACTTCACCTGGTTTAAGATTACCATCAATAGAAATAAGTCTTTCATTTTGACGATAGTAATCTAATACAAGTTGAGTTTTTTCTCTATATACCTCTAGACGTCGACGAATAGTTTGTTCACTATCATCTTTTCTTCCTCTGAGCAATAGCCGTTCTACAATCACCTCATCAGGAACTTCTAAATTAACCGCCTGTTCTGAAAATTTACTTAATCCCTTAAGTAATGTATCTAAGAACTCTGCTTGAAAAATATTACGAGGGAATCCATCTAGAATCCATCCTTTTTGTGCATCTTTTTCATTTAATCGTTCTTGAATTAAACCTAACAGTAATTTGTCAGGAACTAATTCCCCCTTATCAACATAAGATTGGGCTTCTTGTCCCAGCTTTGTTTGACCAGCTATAGCTTCCCTTAACATTTCTCCAGTAGAAATATGAGGAATGTTAAATTCTGCTGATAGCTTTTGAGCTTGGGTTCCTTTTCCAGAACCGGGAGGACCTAAAAAAATCAACCCTTTTCCTGTACTCATAATCTTCTTGACAATGTTTTTTGCATATTTAAGTGATCAATTAATAGGTAAAAAATATTAAAGTTCTTTATGACTTCCTACTGCTTGACCATTCCCTCATAACGTTGAGAAATTACATAAGTTTGAATTTGTTTTGCTGTATCAATTGCAACACCAACTAGTATTAGCAATGATGTGGCCCCTAAGCCCCTGAATGTAGTAACTCCAGTAGCTCCTTCAACTAAGGTCGGGACTGTTGCAACGAAACTCAAAAAACCAGCTCCTAAAAAAGTTAGGCGATTTAAAACTCCTTCTAAGTATTCTTTTGTTTTTTGACCAGGTCGTATACCGGGAATACTAGATCCCATTTTTTTAAGATTTTTTGATATGTCTTCAGGGTTAACAATTAAAGAAGCATAAAAATAACTAAAAAATAGAATTAGAATGGAGTAAACTCCGACATAGGTCCAGGTGCCCGGCCTTAAAGCATTCGTAACCTTAATAAGAGTTTCAGTGACAACACCTCCACTACCAAGGAAACCAATTAAACTTTGAGGCAAGATCAGAACTGCCGACGCAAAAATGATAGGCATTACACCTCCTTGATTAAGTCTCAAAGGTAAGTAACTTGTTCTTTCTCTATATAGCTTACGACCTACTTGACGACGAGCAGATATAATAGGGATGCGGCGTGTCCCTTCTTGTACAAAAACAATTCCTACTATCATTACTAGGAAAACAAGTAATAAAATAATTACTTGCGCAACTGCTTGTCTACCACCAGTTTGAGCGTAATCAATAGTTTGCCCTAAAGTTCTTGGTAAGCTTGCCACAATATTGACAAAAATTAATAGGGAAGCACCATTACCAATTCCTCGCTCTGTAATTAGCTCTGATACCCACATTACAAACATAGAACCTGCTGTTAATGCTAATACAGTCTCTGGTACAAACCAAAATGTATCACTTAGAGCGTACTCTCGTAACAGACCCACGGTGATAGCAGTACTTTGTATTACTGCCCATCCAGCAGCTACATATCTAGTTATTTGTGAGATTTTACGTCTTCCGGCTTCTCCTTCGTTTTTTTGAAGATCTTCCAAAGATGGAATTGCAGCAGTTAATAGCTGCATAATAATAGAAGCGTTGATAAAAGGAAGTATCCCTAAAGCAAAAATACCTAAAGTGGAAATACCACCACCTGTAAAGATATCTAAGAATCCCAAAACTGGACTATTGCTAATGGCACTAATAAACTTTTCTCTATCAATACCAGGAATAGGGATAAAAATCCCAAAACGAATTAAAGTTAGCAGACCAATTGTAATTAGTAAACGACTCCGCAATCCGGCTGCTTGAGCCATTTGCAAAAATGTTTCTTGTGCTGTGGGTGTTTTGTCTCGACTGACGACCATGGGTAATAACCTAGTTTATCAACGATTATTTATCAGTTGTGATATTTGATGTATTTTGGCAGCTTCCACCAGCACTTTCAATTTTTCTTTGAGCAGACTTGGTGAATGCAGCTGCCTTAACCATTAAAGCAACATTTAATTCTCCATCACCTAATATTTTTAATGGACCATCATTGCTAGTGACTATTCTTTGTTGCATTAAACTATCTAAATCAACGTTACTATTAGCTGCTAGATTATTTAGTTTACTGACATTGATAATGGTAAATTTACTAGGATTAACCAAAGGGAAATGCTTTAATTTCGGGACTCGACGATAAAGAGGCATTTGTCCTCCTTCAAAACCCGCTTTAGTGCCTGTTCCTGAACGAGATTTTTGACCCCGCATCCCGAAACCACCACTTGCGCCTTGACCAGCGGAAATACCTCTACCTACACGGCGACGACGTTTTGTCGATCCTTCTTGAGGACTAAGATTATGAATTCTCATAAGATTTCTTAAAATTAATAATTACAAAACTAGATTTAAGCATAAAGATGTTCTAAAGGAACGTCTCTTTCTTGCGCGACCTCTGATAATGTTCTTAAACCTTCAAGTGCATCTACAGCTGCTCTTGCATTGTTAAGAGGATTGTTAGAGCCTAGTTGCTTAGCTAAAATATTCTTAAGCCCAGCTAATTCTAAAACTGTCCTGACAGCTCCGCCAGCAATTACTCCAGTACCAGGGGCCGCTGGACGTACAATAACTCTTGCTCCTCCAGCTACTCCTTTTGTTATATGAGTAATTGAACTAGACTTTGTTATTGAGACGTCAACAAGTTGTTTCTTACCGTCTGCAACTCCTTTTCGAACTGCTCCAATAACATCTCCAGCTTTACCAACTCCAACTCCTACTTGTCCTTTCTCATTACCAATAATAACAACTGCGCGAAAGCTAAGTTTTTTCCCTCCTTTAACAACTTTACTAACCCTACGAATTTGAATAACTCGTTCTTGCCAGTTAGTCTCTTTAGCCTTATCTCTGTTGTTTTTACGATTTTTTGCCATAATTTTTACTACTTGGTGTAAAGATATTAATGCTTTTAGTTAGAATTTCAATCCTGCTTCACGAGCAGCTTCAGCTAAAGCTTTAACTCTGCCGTGGTAAAGATTACCACCCCTATCAAACACAACTTGTTCGATTCCCTTTGCGATTAATCGCTCAGCAACTAGCTTTCCTACCGCTGATGATGCTTCGCAACTAGAACTTGATGCTGCGGCTTCTTTTAAACCTGGTTCTAAGGTAGAAGCAGCTGCTAATGTGTGCTGTTTTATGTCATCAATTATTTGGGCATAAATATGTTGATTAGAACGGAAGACAGCTAAACGAGGACAATTTGATGTTCCACTAACTTTTTTCCGAATGCGTTGATGACGGCGTTTTAAAGATTCTCTTCGTGTGAGCTTCATAATTTAATTACTTTTTACCTGACTTACCTGCCTTACGAACAACAAACTCATTAAGATAACGAATACCTTTGCCTTTATAAGGTTCTGGAGGTCTTACTGCTCTAATCTTAGCAGCTATATTTCCAACTATTTCTTTATCAATGCCGCTAATAATAACTAACGTATTATTTTCAACAGCAACATTAATACCATTGGGCATAGCTATTTCTACTGGTTTACTATAGCCAACATTAAGAGTTAGTTTAGTACCTTTAGCTTGAGCACGATATCCTACTCCCTGAATACTAAGACGCTTTTCAAATCCTGCTGATACTCCATGAACCATGTTAGCTACTAAGGTGCGACATAATCCATGACGTTCACGAGAAATGAGAGAATCGTCTTGTCTTTGAACCATAAGAGTTTCTCCTTCTTTGTTGAGTTGTACTCTAGAAGGAAGTTCACGTTCTAAAGATCCTTTAGGACCTTTTACAGTAATATATTGACCTTTAATGTCAATAGTAACTTTATCAGGTAATGTAATTGGGCGTTTACCGATACGAGACATTGTTTTTACGTTTTCAGTAATTATTTGATAGATTAAATATTATTTAAGACAGAGATGATAACTTGTCCTATTACTACCAGATGTAGCATAAAACTTCGCCGCCAACATTTTGACGACGTGCTTCTCTATCCGTCATAATTCCTTTGGAAGTTGAAATAATAGCAACGCCAATACCTCCAAGTACACGAGGTAAGTCTTTTCTGTGAGAATAAACTCTTAGTCCAGGTTTACTAACCCGACGTAGTGTATTGATAATAGGTTGGCGACCTCTTGCTTTGTATTTAAGAGAAATAACAAGGTGCTTTTGCACACCTTCTCCCATTTCTTCAAAGCTTTGTATAAACCCCTCTTCTTTAAGAACTTGAGCAATACTTCGAGTCATTCTTGTCGTGGGAACTTTTGTTGTTGGATGTCGTACCGCACAAGCGTTGCGAATACGGGTCAACATGTCTGAGATAGTATCGTTAGGTGCCATTGTTGCTAATGAGTTTCTCCTGTAAGATAAAGGATTACTAAGTACGGAAGGGCATTCCCATTTCTTTTAATAACGCACGCCCTTCTTCATCAGTTTGGGCGGTAGTAATAATAGAAACATCCATACCTCGAATTTGATCAATGGTGTCATAATCAATTTCTGGGAAGATTAATTGTTCTCGAATACCAAGACTATAGTTGCCTCGTCCATCAAAGCTTTTTGGACTAATACCTCTAAAGTCTCTAATCCTAGGTAAAGCTATATTGATTAACCGGTCAAGGAAGGAATACATTTTTTCAGAACGTAATGTTACCATTACGCCTACTGGCATTCCTTCACGAATCTTGAAACCTGCGATTGCTGTTTTAGCACGGGTAATAATTGGCTTTTGACCAGTGATAATTTCGAATTCACGAATAGAAGATTCTAGAGCTTTAGCATTTTGTGATGCTTCTCCTAAACCTCTATTAATGTTAACTTTTAAAACCTTAGGAACCTGATGGACATTTGTATAGTTAAATTGTTGTTTTAACTTAACTACAATGGTTTCTTGGTAAATAGTTTTTAGTCTAGATTGGACCATAGTATCTTTCTCTATCTCTGGGCTTTGTCAGAGGAAAATAAGTGTTAATTGTCACTTAAGAAATATCGAATTAGTCGATAATTTCTCCTGTTTTTTTAAGAATACGTACTTTCTTACCTGCCTCATTAAGAGTGTAATTAATACGACTCGCTACTTGTTTCTTGCTGGAGTACAACATTACGCTAGAACTATGAATAGGAGCTTCAAAAGTGGTAATTTGTCCAGATTCTCCTTCTTGTTGAGGTTTAACGTGTTTAGTCTTAACGTTAGTTCCTTTTATAATGACCTGGCTAGTTTTAGGAAAAATTTTTGTAATTTCTCCAATTTTACCCTTGTCTTTTCCGGAGATTACTTGTATGTTGTCTCCAACTTTAACGTGCATTTTGCAACGTTTAGGTTGATTTTTTTTATTCATTAAAGTACCTCTGGTGCCAAAGAAACAATTTTTGTATAACTTTTGTCTCGAAGTTCTCTTGCCACTGGACCAAAAACTCGAGTCCCTTTTGGATTGCCGTCTGGATTTATTATCACAGCAGCATTATCATCAAACCTTATGCTCATACCGTTTTCACGATTAATGGCTTGGCGGGTTCGTACAATAACTGCTTTGACAATATCAGAGCGTTTAACGGGCATGTTAGGTATTGCGTCTTTAACGACGGCAACGATTTGATCGCCGATTGCCCCATATCGGCAATTTCCGGTTCCTAAGACACGTAAACACATTAGTTTACGAGCTCCACTATTGTCGGCGACATTAAGATAAGTTTGCTGTTGAATCACGATATTAATTTAAGTGATTTAATGAGAGGTTAAAATTTCAGTCATGACCCACCGTTTTGTCTTACTTAGAGGGCGAGTTTCTTGGATACGAACTCTATCTCCTTCTTGACACTTATTCTCTTGGTCATGAGCTTTGAATTTTTTGGTCTTTACGATAATCTTTCCATATTTTGGATGGGGAGAACGGTTTTCTACTGCTACCACAATGGTTTTATCCATTTGAGCACTAACTACGACTCCAACCTTTTCTTTTACTGCCATAGTTTAAATTATTCTCCTTTAGATGGAGTTGATTTAGAATTATTTTTACTAAGCTGGCGTTCTCGCTCAACCGTTAATAGCTGGGCTATACGATGACGAGTATGTTTAAACTCGTGAGTTTTTTCTAATTGACGAGTAGCTTGTTGGAATCTTAAATCAAAAAGTTTCTTTTTAGCAGCAAGAACTTCTGCTGCCAAATCTTTATCATCAAGATCTCGAATTTCTCCAATCTTAGGTAGAGCCATAATTAAATATACTCCTCCTTGTCAGTAATGAACTTTGTTTTAATAGGAAGTTTTTGCGCGGCGAGACGCATAGCTTCACGAGCGATAGGCTCAGTAACTCCAGAAAGTTCAAACATGATACGACCTGGTTTTACCACAGCAACCCAATATTCTGGGGACCCTTTTCCTGAACCCATTCGAGTTTCTGCTGCACGCATAGTGACAGGTTTGTCTGGAAAAATTCTAATCCAAATTTTTCCACCTCTGCGTATATAACGAGTCATGGCACGACGGGCAGCTTCTATTTGGCGAGCAGTAATCCAGCAAGGTTCTATGGCTTGAAGAGCGTATTCTCCAAAATTGAGAGTACTGCCTCGATAAGCCAATCCTCTCATCCTGCCTCGTTGTTGTTTACGGAATTTTGTTCTTTTAGGACTTAACATTTATAGTCAATAGTAACTTGTAAATTAACAGTCTTAACTATTCTTCATTAGAACGGTCTTCAAACTGCTTTCGACGATTACGTTTTGGAGTTGGAGGAGCAGAAGTTGTAGTCTGCTCTTCTTGTCCTGGGATTATTTCTCCTTTGAAAACCCAAACTTTAACTCCTAAAATACCGTAAGTTGTTTGTGCTGTTCGATATGAATAATCAATATCTGCTCTAAGAGTGTGGAGAGGAACACGTCCTTCTCTCACCCATTCAGATCTTGCAATTTCAGCTCCGTTAAGACGTCCTCCAACTTGGATTTTGATACCCTTAACTTCTGCTCTTTGCGCTCTTTGAATGGCTTGTCTAACTACTCGGCGGAAAGAAACTCTTCGCTCTAACTGTTGGGTTATGTATTCAGCAATTAATGCGGCATCCGCATCAACTCTAGATACTTCAATCACATTAATCCGAATTTGACGATTTTCCCCTAAGTTTTTTTGAAGAGCAGTTCTTAATTGCTCAATTCCACTACCTCCTCTTCCTACTACTACTCCAGGGCGGGCAGTATGAATTGCTAAATCGATTTGATCGGCTTTGCGCTCTATTCGAATATCAGCTATGCCAGCATTACTGAGGTTTTTCTCGATATGCTTTCTAACAGCTAAATCTTCCTGTAGCAATTCTGGATAGCGTCTTTTATCAGCATACCAGCGAGATTTATGTTCTTTGGTAATACCTAAACGAAAACCAATTGGATGTATTTTCTGTCCCATATGTTCTCTTGGCTATTTTTTAGGGATACATATCATTTTGATTCCACCTCAGATGCAACTGCAATGGTTATATGACATGTAGGTTTACGGATTTGATAGGCGCGTCCCTGAGCTCTAGGACGAAACCTTTTTAAACTTGGGCCTCCATCAGCATAAGCCTTACTAATAAATAAGGTAGCTGGATCAAGTCCTTTATTATGCTCAGCGTTAGCAACAGCAGAACGTAAAAGTTTAATAATTGGTTCGCAAGCTTTATAAGGCATAAACTCAAGAATGATGAGAGCTTCGCGATAAGAACGCCCACGAATTTGGTCTAATACGCGTCTTACCTTAAATGGTGACATTCGTATATATTTGGAAATGGCTTTAGCCTCTGTTGTCATGTCAAGTGCCATGATTGTTAGTTTTGTGAATAACTTTTACTGTACTTTATCGGCGACCCGATTTTTTATCGCTTTTAGCATGTCCTCTAAAAGTACGAGTAGGAGAAAACTCTCCTAACTTGTGGCCAACCATTTGTTCTGAAATAAAAACAGGGATGTGTTGCTTTCCATTATGTACAGCAATTGTGTGGCCAATCATAACGGGGACAATTGTTGATGCTCTTGACCAGGTTCTGATAACCTGTTTATCTCCTTTCTCATTGAGTTTTTCGATTTTAGTCAAGAGACTATCTGAAATAAACGGACCTTTTTTTAGAGAACGACTCATAAGTAAGAATTTAACGAAATGAATATTTAACGACGGCGGCGTATAATAAGACGTGAACTGGCTTTATTTTTATTGCGAGTTTTTGCTCCTAGAGCAGGTTTACCCCAAGGAGTCATAGGCCCACTTCTTCCAATAGGGGCACGTCCCTCTCCACCACCATGTGGGTGGTCTACCGGATTCATAACGCTTCCTCTAACATGAGGTCTCCGTCCTAAATGTCTTGTTCTTCCAGCCTTGCCTAATGTAATATTTCTAGCTTCAATATTACCTACACGCCCCATAGTGGCATAGCATTCTCTGCGCACCATACGTACCTCTTTCGAGGGTAACTTTAGAGTTACATAGTTCCCGTCTTTAGCGACGAGCTGGGCTACGGCTCCTGCTGAACGAACCATTTGACCACCTTTTCCAGGTACCAACTCTACATTGTGTACTTCTGAACCTAAAGGAATTTTATGTAGTGGTAAAGCGTTACCAATTTCGTAAGGAGAATTTTCTCCAGATATTAAAGTTGCGCCTACCGTAACACCCAGAGGAGCTAAGATATAGCGTTTTTCCCCGTCTTGATAAAATAAAAGAGCAAGACGAGCATTGCGGTTAGGATCATACTCAATAGCAACAACTTTTGCAGGAATGTCGTATTTGTCACGTCTAAAATCTATGATCCTATAGAGACGCTTGTGCCCACCTCCACGATGGCGACTAGTAATAACACCGCGATTATTACGTCCTTTCTTATTGTGCTTATACTTAGTTAACGATTTTTCGGGCTTACGTTTCGTGATCTCAGCGAAATCTGAAACGGTCGCCTGTCTGGTTCCGGGAGTGTACGGACGATAGGAACGAATACCCATGATTATCTCTCAGGTTTTTTCTTTTAATGATAATTCCCTGGTTATACCAGGCTTATGTGTCAGGAAATAAGTTAATCGTATTTCCTTCTTTCAAAGTCACAATCGCTCTTTTGTACAAAGATTTATGACCAATAAATTTGCCAACACGGCGTTTTTTCCGTGGAGGAAGACTAGTGTTGACCCCAATCACTTTAACTTCAAACAAATCTTCAATTGCAGCTTTTATTTCTGGCTTTGTAGCTTTAGGCAATACATTAAAAACATATTTATTTTGCTCTAAAAGCGTAGTAGCCTTTTCGGTAATAATAGGTTTAAGTATTAAATCAGCTAAATGACGAGGATTATATTTATTTTTAGTCATTGTAAACCTCCTGGATTTTTACTAAAGCTTCAGAGGTCATGACAATCTTATCTGCATTAAGTAAATCATAGATATTTAGACTATCTGCTCGTAAGATTTTCACATATGAAAGATTACGGACTGATAAATAAATATTATTATCTGTTTCTAAAAGAATTAAAGCTACTTTTTTCCTAGATTCTACTCCCCAACGAGTTAACGCTGCGGTAAAGTGCTTAGTCTTTGGATCGGGAAACTGCTCAATAAAATCTTTAACTATAATTAGGTCTTCAATTCTACTACTGATAGCAGTTCTTAAAGCTAATCGTCTTTCTTTCCGATTCATTTTTAGGCTAAAGTCTCTTGGCTTAGGACCAAAGATAACTCCACCCCCTCTCCATAGAGGAGAACGAATAGAACCTGCTCTGGCTCTTCCCGTACCTTTTTGTCGCCAGGGTTTGCGACCACCACCTCTTACCTCTGCCCTGGTTTTGCTACAAGCATTACCTTGGCGAGCATTAGCAAGATGTCTAACTACTGCGCGGTGTAACAAGTGAGCTGAACTTTCTTCTTTCGCTACTTTTAAGTTTAAAGTAACTTGTCCCACTAGTTCTCCTTGCCAGTTTTTAACGTTACAATCAACCATTGTTTTTGATTTGCTTCTCGTTTAATTAACTGTTCTTAATTATTTACCAACAATTGTAGCTGGTGTGATATTTAGAAGTCCTCCTGGTTTTCCAGGAATAGCTCCTTTAATTAGCAAAAGATTACACTCAGCATCTATTTGAACAACTTTTAGACGACGAGTAGTAACTTTACTGGCGCCATATTGGCCAGCCATTTTCTTACCAGGATAAACTCTTCCAGGAGTTGTTCCTGCACCTGTAGAACCAGGTAGTCGATGACTTTTTGACCCGTGAGTCATATTGCCACGCTTAAAATTATGACGTTTTTGGTAACCAGCAAAACCTCTTCCCATAGACGTCCCTGTAACATCTACCAAATCACCTGTATTAAAGAGATCAACATTAACTGTTTCTCCCAGCTGATAAGGTTGTATATCGTCGACACGATATTCTTTAAGGTGGCGTAAAGGCGAGGCTCCGGCTTTTTTTAAGTGGCCTAGCTCTGGCTTAACTAAAGCTTTTTCTTTAACTTCTGAATAACCGATCTGAATAGCATTGTAGCCATCTGTATCGGACGTTTTAATTTGAGTAATGGTACAAGGACCTACTTTCATGACTGTTACAGGAATAGCAGCTCCTGTTTCGTCATCAAATATCTGGGTCATACCGAGTTTGGTACCTAGAAGACCAATAGCCACGGTTTTTTCCTCTATGAACTAGACAACAATATTATGCTTGAATGGTAAAATCATTTCAAACATATGCAGGGAACTCCTACTTGTTATGAGGATACACACTTATAGAACTTGGTGGTATCAATCAAGAAACGATGATTATTTATTGCTCATCGTAAGGCGGATCGGGCTTTATTACCGTTACTCTTTAAGACTTAAAGTTTTATGTCTCCAGTATCTCAAGGCGGTTCTTTGATTTACCCTAAAATAAAAACTATATTACAAGTTTTAACCGCGACTTCTTATATTAGTTTAAATTGATTAAGAAGTCAAGAGAACCTGTTGCTCTATATAGAGTAATCTTCGATTTAATCAAAGTTCGAAAAGATGAAAAAATTGAAATGTATATTTAAACTTTTTATGGTTTTAATTAACTAATTTTGACCAAGAAATTAAACAATAATAAAACTTTCTAAATAAGCTTTTATTCTTTTATATTTTTTTAAAATTACCAAAAATCGAGGTATGTGACTATAAATTAATTATATTATTCTATACTTAAGTAAGTTTAACAATGATCTTAGTACAAAATTAGCTTTTCATTACTCATTAATTTTCCTGGAAAATATGTGAACAAAATAAAAATTGAACTGCACACGAACAGTTACTAAAAATGAAGCTTTTTTTCTGCATTTTGTATTATGAATTGCAGTAAAAGAATATCGTAATTATAGTATTCTTAGATTAATTTAAGAATGAGATTTTAAATTTTGTACTTACTCTAGTTATTAAGTTTGCGAAATATCTTAATTTAGAGACGAATTACTTTCTAGAAAATTTTATTATATTAACCAAAAAAGTGGCATTTATACCTCAACAAAATTCATCCCAGCCTATTCAAATCAACGATGAACTAAATCAACTTCTAGATGTTCTACCGCCAAATATTTGTCATTATATAAAAAATCACTCAGAGTGTAATCACCTAATAGAAGTAGTTATGGACTTAGGAAGATTGCCAGAAGCTCGCTTCCCTGAATATTCTGTTTATTTAGGAGCAACTTTAATTTCTGCTACTGATCTAGAGTACACCATTCAAAAAATAGGGGCTTTTAGTAGTGATAATCGTGCAGGAATTGAAAAAACCTTGCATCGGATCAGTGCTATTCGTAATAGGAAAGGAAGTATTATTGGATTAACTTGTCGCGTAGGAAGAGCTGTTTTCGGTACCATATCGATAATTAAAGATTTAATAGAAACGGGAAAATCGATTCTTTTACTAGGTAGACCAGGTGTTGGTAAAACAACTGCGTTACGTGAAATTGCAAGAGTTCTTGCTGATGATTTTCACAAGCGAGTTGTCATTATAGATACCTCAAATGAAATTGCTGGGGATAGTGATGTACCCCATTCCTCGATCGGCAGAGCAAGAAGAATGCAAGTGTCTGCACCTGAGCTACAGCATAGAGTAATGATTGAAGCAGTTGAAAATCATATGCCAGAAGTAATAGTTATCGACGAAATTGGAACAGAACTGGAAGCTTTGGCTGCTCGTACTATTGCTGAGAGAGGTGTCCAGTTAGTTGGCACAGCTCATGGTAATGAAATTGAAAACTTAATGAAAAACCCAACTCTTTCTGATTTAGTAGGAGGAATTCAATCTGTTACATTGGGAGATGAAGAAGCAAAGCGAAGAGGTTGCCAGAAGACTGTTTTGGAGCGTAAGGCTCCTCCTACTTTCGAAATCGCAATTGAAATATTAGAACGTCAAAAATGGAACATTCATCAAGATGTAGCCTGTGCTATTGATTCTTTATTACGTAACAGAAAGCCCAATACTGAGATAAGAACGGTGAGTCAGAATGGAGAAGTTAGTATTGATCATCAAAAGTCTAATGATGAGCAACTTTTAAAAACATTTGAGCATAATCCTTTTAATGTTGTCACACAACCAAAAGGCTGGAGAGCTTCGGGTAAGATGGTTCCCATACCAACTCTTGAAAGTAAAAGTGTAGATAAGTTAAATGAAACATTAGAGTTTGATAGACTATTAGATGCTTCTTGGTATCAGTTTTACGACAAAGACAAAGAAGACAAGATGAAAATATCTGGTCCAAACGGAGAAGATCTTCCTATTCATATTTATCCTTATGGGATAGGTAGATTTCAGTTAGAGCAGGTAATTAAAATTCTTCGACTACCAATTGTAGTAACAAAAGATTTAGATAATGCTGATGTAGTTATTGCATTACGTTCATATTTGAAAAACCAATCAAAATTACGTCAAGTAGCCAAGATGAGACAAATTCCTATCCATGGAATAAAGTCAAATACTGTTCCTCAAATTACTCGTACTTTACAAAAATTACTAGGAATTAATGAAACGCAAGTTTCTGAGATAAGAGACTTGCACCTATTTACTAAAGGAGATGAAGATGATGAACTGGAAGCTTTAGAAGAAGCAAGATTAGCAATTGAACAAATCGTTTTACCAAAATGTCAGCCAGTAGAGCTATTACCAAGATCGGCTAAAGTTAGGGGTATGCAACATGAACTAATTGAGCATTACCATTTACATTCAGATAGTTTTGGAGAAGAACCTAATCGTAGGCTAAGAATTTATCCTACTTAAAGAAAGATTTCATCTTATTGCAATATACATATTTTACACAAACAAATGTACTTTAGAGATGTATTAAACTAACTATCTAAAGGTTTAAATATATTGATCAGCTTTGCTATTATCATTGATTTGTAAATCTTGTATTGATTTAGTTTATATGATAAATCAATACAAGATTTAGTGATTACCCAGGGGAAAACTTCTTAATATAAAGTGATAGAGTTATTTATACATATAAAAAGTAATTTATGAATAACATTTTATCAAACTTAAATTTTTCATCTTACTTGCTTTCTCTCACAAATATATTTACAATTTTGTAGTCGAAAACAGTATTTAATTCAAATTAATTGAATTAAATACTATTTTTATTATTTTTGGAATGGTTATAATAGGATGATAGTAGACAATGCCTATGGTTTTAGTACAGCAAGATTTACAAGGCTAAGATTTAGTTTAAATAAAAAAAAATTTTTAAGCTATATAAAAAGTATTAGACAAGAGTTTCGAAATATTATAGTCTAACAGACTTTTATGGTTAGGCTTGAAAAGCCTATTTGTTTACTTTTCTATTCCAATAAGTATTAGAGATCTGAATGAGTTTTATCTTAGTTTTTGGTTTATTAGTGGCTGGAATTATTCTGTTAATGGTCGGTGCAGAAGTTTTAGTCAGAGGGGCTGCTGATATAACTTCAAGTCTAGGAGTTTCCCCTTTGGTTGTAGGTTTAACTATTGTTTCTTACGGGACTAGTTCTCCAGAAATGGCAGTAGCTATCCAGTCAAGCTTAGCAGGTCAGGCAGATCTAGCCCTGGGAAATGTTATTGGTAGTAATATTTTTAATATTTTAGTTATTTTAGGAATATCTTCTTTAACTATTCCGTTAATAGTTGCTCGACAATTAACTCGTTTAGATGTTCCAATTATGATTGGAGTATCAATCTTAACTTTTTTCTTTGGATTAGATCGTACAATACATCGTTCTGATGGAATTATTTTACTTATTGGTGGTATTGTTTACACGGCTTTCCTAATTTATAAGGGAGCGAAAGAATCAAGTAATTCGAATGCTAATAGTAATGAAAATAAAACCGCACCCTTATCCTTTAGTCGATTTAGTAAAGATATCGTATTTATTTTATTAGGTGCAGGATGTCTAGTATTAGGCTCTCAGTGGTTAGTTGATAGTGCAACGGAAATTGCACGTAAATTTGGAGTAAGCGATTTGATAATCGGCTTAACAATTGTAGCTACAGGAACATCTTTACCTGAATTGGCAACTTCAGCAGTAGCTGCATACAAAGGAGAAAGAGACATTGCTGTAGGAAATGTTATTGGCAGTAATATTTTTAATATTTTAACTGTACTAGCCATTTGTGCAATAGCATCACCAACAGGAGTTCCTGTGTCCGATGCTGCTTTACATTTTGATTTACCGGTAATGATAGCAATTGAGTTAGCATGCCTACCTATTTTTTTTACAGATCATATTATTAGACGCTGGGAAGGTTTTTTATTCCTAAGCTATTATGTTGCCTATACAACATATTTAGTACTATATTCAACAGGACACCATGGACTACCTGTTTTTGGAAGTATTATGTCATTTTTCGTAATTCCTATTACCATACTAACTTTAACCATCTTAATGTTGAATAGTTACAGAAAAAAACAGAAAAAAGATATTGGATAAAACAAAATTTCAAAAAGACTAAATATGTTTAATTTTTCGTTAAAATTTTGTTGTATTGTAATAATTTATTTAAGATGAAAAATGAAAATCAAACAGCTTGGTTAATAATGCTTCCAGCATTGCTTCTGTTGATTTTTGTATTTATTTATCCAATTGCAAGTGCATTTTTATTAAGTTTATTCACTAAAAACCTTGGAACCCAGTTGGAACCTGTTTTCTCAGGATTATCTAATTATTTTCGAATGTCAAGAGATGGACGATTTTTACAAGCCATCTGGAATACATCTGTATTCACTACAATAAGCGTTACTTTAGAGTTGATTTTAGGAATGATTTTGGCCTTAATTTTAAACCAAACTTTTTTTGGTAGAAGTGCCGTTAGAGTTATTTCTATGATTCCTTGGGCATTACCAACTGCAATAATGGGATTAGCTTGGGCATGGATCTTTAATGATCAATATGGAGTCGTTAACGATATCTTGCAACGCTTAGGCGTCATTCATACTGGAATTAATTGGTTAGGTAATCCAACTTTAGCAATGCTTGTTTTGATTATTGCAGATGTCTGGAAAACAACTCCATTTCTTGGTATCATCCTATTATCGGGCTTACAATCAATTCCACAAGACTTATACGAAGCGCATTCTATAGATGGCGCAAAACCTTGGCAAAGTTTTTGCCAAATTACTTTGCCTTTGATTATGCCCCAGGTATTAATTGCGGTATTGTTTAGATTTGCTCAAGCTTTTGGCGTATTTGATTTGGTTCAAGTTATGACAGGAGGAGGTCCTGCCGGAGCGACAGAAACTGTTTCAATTTATATTTATGCAACGGTTATGAGATATCTAGACTTTGGTTATGGTGCCACTCTAGTTGTAATAACTTTTTTATTATTAATAGTAATTGTTGGACTTGTTGGAGTTTTGTTACTAAGTTTTAAAAAAGATAGATAAATATTCGCAATATCATTAGATATACTGTTTGAAATCTGCTAGATAGAAGAGGAGACTATTAAAATAATGAAATGGGGTAAAAATAGCAATTATATAATTCTTAATGTCAGTATCTTTTTTATAACTTCTTTTTTTTTAATACCAGTGATATGGCAAGTTTTAACGTCTATAAAAACTAGTGAAGATATTTCTACCATACCTAATATTTATTTTCCAAAACTTATAACTTTTGAGCACTATGTAGAGTTATTTAAACGACGTCCTTTTGTTCTTTACATTTTTAACAGTATTTTTGTTTCTACAATATCTACAATTATATGCTTAGTAATTGGCTCTCCAGCTGCTTATATACTTGCGAGAATAAATATTCATAGTAAAAACCTGATTCTTATATTAATTTCAATAGTGTCTTTGTTCCCTTATGTTTTATTATTTTTAGGATTATTAGAAACAATAAGATTTTTAAATTTAGGAAATAATTATTTAGCTTTAATCATTCCATATTCTGGAATTAATTTACCGCTAACAATTTTAATAATGCGTAGTTTTTTTCAAAAATTACCAAAAGAATTGGAAGATGCAGCTCGCATAGACGGTTATAAAATCATCCCAATGCTAACTCAAATTTTATTACCTTTAACTTTTCCTGCTCTAGTTACAACAGGAATTTTGACGTTTATCTTTACATGGAATGAATATATATTTTCTTTGACTTTTATAACTCGCGAAACAATGAAAACTATTCCTGTCGCAACGGCTCAAATTGGAGGTTCAAGTGTTTTTGAAATTCCATATGGCCCAATATCAGCCGCTACAGTTTTAGGAACCTTCCCGCTAATTTTACTAGTTTTCTTTTTCCAAAAAAGAATTGTAGCAGGACTAACAGCTGGTGCAGTTAAAGGATGATATAAATTTTTTAATAGACCTTATGTTCAAACTATGCAGATTAAATCAGATACAGAAATTAAGACAATAAGGCATTCTTCTTATATTGTTTTTAAAATTCTGAATGAAATTAAAGAAATTATAAAGCCTGGTATTACCACAAAAGATATAGACTCTTATGCTGAGTACAGAATTAAAGAAATGGATGCCAAACCTAGTTTTAAAGGTTATTGTGGATACTCTCATTCAATTTGCATAAGTATTAATAACGAGGTAAGTCATGGTATTCCAAGTAATCAGAGAACAATCCTATCTGGTGATATTGTAAAAGTAGATATAGGTGTATATTATCAAGGATTTCATGGAGATTCTTGTATTACAATTCCTATTGAGAAAGTTTCATTAGAGGCACTTTGTTTAATCAAAGCTGCCGAAGAGGCCCTATACGCAGGTATTAAAAAAGTTAAAGAAGGAAATTACGTATCAGATATAGCAGCTGCTATTACAAAGGTTGTTGATACATATGAATATACGGTAGTAGAAGAATATACAGGCCATGGCATAGGTTATAATTTACACGAAGAACCAGTAATATTTAGTTCTTTATCTCAACAAATTTTTGATACCAACTTAAAAGCTGGAATGATATTTACGATTGAACCAATAGTAAATCAAAAATCAAAATATACTAAAATATTGCCAAATGGCTGGACTGCAATAACTGTTGATACTGGTTTGTCTGCACAATTTGAACATACAGTTTTAGTAACACATGAAGGATATGAAATTCTAACTCATTAAAAATAATATAATTAATATTTTTTATGAATTATTTGATATTTAAATACTTTTCAACTATCGATACTAAATAATTAATCCAATATTGAGCAATATCAGAAGATTCTGATTCGATCATAATACGAAGTAAAGGTTCTGTACCTGAGGCCCTTACTAATACTCGTCCGTTAGATTTCATAGACTGTTTTGCAACTTCAATCCCTTTTTGCAATGCCTCGCAATCTTTCCAAAGGTTTAGTGAGTTTCTATCTTTAAATCTAATATTATGTAGAATTTGAGGATAAGGCTTAAAACTGTTTTCGACTAATTTAGATAAAGATGTTTCTGATTGTTGAAGTAGTGAGCATATTTGAAGAGATGTTTGTATACCATCTCCTGAAATTCCGTGATTATGACAAATTATATGCCCAGATTGCTCACCACCTAATTTAGCACCAGTTTCTATCATTTTTGCTTGAACATAACGGTCGCCAACAGGTGTACGTATTAAAGTACCTCCTAGCTTCTCCCAAGCTTTTTCAAAACCTAGATTTGCCATTATGGTGGTAACCAATAAATTATCAGGAAGATTTCCCTTTTGCATAAGGTATTTACCCCACAAAAATAATATGAAGTCTCCATCTACAATTTGACCTGTATTATCAACAGCCATGACTCTATCAGCATCTCCATCAAAAGCAAATCCGATATCAGCTTTATATTTTTCAACTGCCTGTTGTAATAATTTTAAATTAGTTGAACCACAGTTAACATTAATCAACTCTCCTTTTGGTTCTTCATGCAAAGAAAATACTGTAGCGTCTAATTGTTTGAATATATTTGGAGCAATATTAACTGAGGCTCCCCAAGCTAAATCTAAAACTATTCTCATTCCTCTACAACTAAAAGATGGGGGAAGACTTTTCCTTAAAAAATCATAATAATTATTGATTAAATTATTTTTATATAAAATTTTACCCCATAATTTTTTTTGACTTACAGTTGGTAGTAGCTCCCCTCGTAATCCTTCTTCTATCTTTTGAGATATAGCAGTAGAAAGTTTAATTCCATTAGTATCAAAAAACTTAATTCCATTATCTTCAGGCGGGTTATGACTTGCAGAAATCATTATTCCTCCTATTGCTTCGCTTGTATTCGTTATGTAAGCTACGCAAGGTGTAGGACATAGCCCTAAATACCATACATCGATTCCTGTGGAAGCTAAGCCTGAAGCTATTGACATAGCTAACATGTCACTTGAATTGCGAGAGTCTTGACCAATAATTATGGGTCCTGGAACAGTTTTTTCTGACTTCAACACTTCTCCAGCCCAAAAACCTAATTGAACTGCAAATGAAGCTGTCAACAAATCTCCAGCCTTTCCACGGATTCCATCTGTTCCAAATAAAGGCGTATTAAGAGAATAGAAAGATTGATTAGACAAATTACTATAACAAATGATTTTTATGTTCTTCAAGTAATTAATTCTACTTGAGAATAGGAATTAAAAAATAAATATGGCTCATTTCTCATACCTTACCTATTTTGTATCAAATATTAAGTAAGTTATAAAAGAGAAAATTTAACAATATTACTTATAACTTCCATAACGTTAAAATGTAAATTAAAGTTCCTAATTTAGTATTTTTTTATTAAAAAGAAAATTTTTATTAATAAAGAATAAATTTAATCAAATTGATAAGGTCTTTTGTGGTTTAGCATTACTTCAAGATAGACGTTTCAATTCTATAGATTCAGAACGTGGTAATAAATCAAATATTTCTCGTAAGGCATCATCTATTACTTCGTAATCTACTTGTCCTTTAACGTCGAGAGCTTTCTGCCCGTGACTATCTAAAATCACTATCTGAGGTACAACATCTTGATAGTAATATCCTAGTTCTTCTTTAGTATATGTATCTTTTACAGGAATACTGTCGACTGTAACAGGTATGATATTAGCTGCTCGACCATAAAACTCCTGTATTTTTGAAACAGTTGCAGCAAATTGCTTAGAATTAGGACTATCGTCTAAATAATAAACAATAACTGTTGGAATTTGACGTTTTAAAGAATCATGTAAGGTTGTTTTTGCTGGCACTAAAGAACCATTACCAGCATAAACTATGAAAACATTTCCATCAAAATGATCATCATACATACTAGCTAATGCTTGACTAGGACTTATCCCTAAAAAAAGTAAGAAAAAAAGACAAACTTCTACTAATATTATTGAAATAAATTTATGGTTAAATTTAGCTATTGCCATAATAATTTAAAGACCTTCTAGTAAATTCAGTATGATATGCATACAAAGAATAATTGTAACAAGACTAACATTAGTCAACAAGATGTGAAGCATTCAGTGCTTAGCTATGAATCTCTTCAAAATCTTTTTCCTAATAGTTATTATGCTGTTTTGGGAGTTCATCCATCTACTTCAATATCGGAAATTCGTAAGATATATAGGGAATTGAGTAAACTATATCACCCTGATACTACGGTTTTATCTCCTTCTTTAGCAAAGTTAGAATTTCAACGCCTCAATGAATCTTATCAAATATTAAGTAATCCTCAAAAAAGACTATTTCATGATGTAAAAATTGGTTACATTTATTTAAATACTATACAAAACCCAATTAAAAGTTCTTTGGATATAAAGAAACATCAATATTCTTCAGCATACTTAGATCCTTATGATCGTTCTTTATCTGGAGGAGAAATTTTTGCTGTCTTAGTTTTAGGATTTACTATTTTAGGATGTTTAATATTATCTATTGTTATCACTATTTTAAAGAAAAATGGAGTAACTTTACATATAATGTAATTTCCGGGCTTATTTGAATAGATAAAATTTATTCTAATATATAAACAATATTTACTATAATTTCTTTTATAGCCTAACTTTATATTAAGCAAATATTTAGTTAACCTATGGAAATATTAATTTCTATTTTGAAGCAATATAGAAATAACATATTAAATACAAATTAGACGCAAGCATGTTAATAATTATTTAAAAAACTATAGATGACTTAATAAACTTATAGTTTTGTTAAATTGTTAAAGAGTTTTTCTTTGTTTGATTTTAGAACTTTCAAAAATTAAACATTATTTACAAGAAAATAAATGATTTTTTATAGATGGTATTATTATTGATCTTTCAGTTTAAGTTCATAAAACAACTGAATTCAAAACTATTTATGAACATAGTTCTAAATTTGATAAAAATATTTATTTTATATTAATGTTTTTCTATTAGCGTTGCTCAGCTTTTATCCGAGTAACGCTATTAAATAAAATTATCTAATAACAAAAGAGTTGTATATAAACGCTATTCACTCTCATCCATTATTCCAACTTGTTTTAGATGAATATGTTTACGCCCTAAGGTAATTTCAAACTCATCTCCAGATTCTAATCCCATTTTTTTTGTATATGCTGAACCAATAAGAAGATTACCGTTGGATTGAACACTAATTTTATAGCTAGCTGAACGTCCACCTCTTCCTTGGCCTTCAGAACTACTATCAAGTTCAATACCTTCAGCATCAATTAAAGCATTAAGAAACTTCATCATATTAACGCGCTCTACTCCATTTTTTGTTTTAGTATAATAACCGCAAGCTTTTGCTTTTTCTTCTTTACTAAATTTAGCTTCTTTACTTAACTCTCCAACTTTTTGAAGTAGATCTATGCCGGTTAAGGGTTTAATTTGTTTCATTAATTTAGAAGGTAATTATTTAATTAATTAGGTTTACAGAATAATAGTTGATTAAGTTAGTAATAACGATCAAAAAACTTAAAATTACTAACTATCTATACAATTATCTTACACATAATTTGTAGATTTTATCCACATATTTCAGAAGATTAATAATCTATTACCCTTAATGTTTTATTATTAATATTAATAAATTTATAAATGTTTATCTTTGTTCGTTCTCTTCTAAATGAAAGTATTATAAGGTGAATAAAAATCAGTAATTCTATTTTTAGAAAAACAAAGAAATAATCTAACTAACATGCTGTAATTGTCGTATTGTTAGCCATATACTATATTTAGATTTATTGTTTATATAACTGTATTATAAAATCACAGTATCAAATAATACCTACCCTTAAAAGTAATTTTTTAAAGATAAAGAAGGAATACTTTCATTAATTATTCCAACATTTCTTCATAACAAGACTTATATTGATAGTTATTTATCACATAACCGTTAAGTATAATCCTGAGGATTTTCTTAATAAGAAATCAAATCCTCTATTCTTTAGAAAAAACATTGATTTTTTTTTAACTAAACCCAAATTAATGTTGTACTAATTATGAGTTTTTTGTTTTTTGAAAATTATTATTTATATTAATAGAAAATTAGAGAAGATTTTAAATCTATCAATAAAAATAATAAATACCCTCTATGTCCAAAGAAGATTCATAGTAGTTTTTATGCTATTTGTTGTTTTTTAATTTTTTATATAATTTTTAAATAATAAATAATCTTAATTATTTAATCACCATGAACATTATCAAAAGTATAAAAAAATTATTGGTATTATTAATAATAATCAACTAAAGAATAAGACATCATTTTGAATACTGATTTTTCCATAATTATTTTGATCGTAGCCAGCTTAATTGATTACTTAGTTAGTGATCCATCTAAATATTTGCATCCTGTACAAGTTATGGGATGGTTAATTGTTAAATGCTCTAATTTTCTTCTTAAATCGTTTAAAAAAAGATTTATGCGCCGTTGTACAGGGATTGTCTTGGGTTTGCTGTTAGTTGTTGGTAGCGGGGTTTTCGGTTGGATGATTGGTTTGATTAAATATCATTTTTCTCCTCTAATAGGAGTTGTCATAGAAAGTATTTTTTTGGCTAGTTGTTTTGCTGGAAGAAGCTTAAGATTGGCAGCTTACGATGTTTTTATCCCCTTGAATAGAAAAAAAATTAATCTTGCTAGAATAAAACTTAGTCAATATGTAGGTAGAAGTACTACTCATCTTTCCCAGAAAAATATTTGGCGTACTGTATTAGAAACTATTTCAGAAAACTCCATAGATGGAGTAATGGCACCTTTATTTTATGCAATAATTGGCGCTTTACTACCTCATACCAATAGCCTGGCTTTCGCTCTTGCCTACAAAGCTTCTAGTACTCTTGACTCTACTATTGGTTATAAAAAAGAACCTTTTGCTGATATTGGATGGTTTAGTGCAAATTTAGAGGATATTTTAACTTGGATCCCGTGTCGTCTTGGAGTTCTGACTTTAGCAATACTAGCAGGAAGGCCTTATTATGTTTTTTCAGTCTGTAATCGTGATGGAACTAAGGATATAAGTCCAAACTCAGGATGGAGCGAGAGTGTCTATGCTGCTATATTAAAAGTTCAATTGGGAGGGAAAAATATCTATGGTGACGTAGTTAAAGACAAACCTTTACTAGGAGAACCTATCGAATCAATTACATTTAATACGATAGAAAAAGCCCTGACATTAAAACGCATGTGTAGTTTATGTTGGTTAATATTAGGAATAACTTTAATTTATATAAAAAATTCAATATCCACATAGTAACTATACTTTATCTACTTATATGTGAATCGAAAATATTAAATAACTCAACATACATCTTATATTATCGTCATTACTTAAAAGTTTTGCATTTACCAAATTAATATTAATAGTTACTATCTTATGAACTATGTTAAGTTTTTACATAATTCATCTTAAACATGTGATTTATAGAATAGCTTTCTTATCAACATGATTTAAGATATTCATGAATTTTTCACATAAAGCTTGATGAGAACTTCCATTGCTAGCTATAAAATTACCCCATTGAGATACATCTCCACGGTTATAGATTGGGGTGTCACCATTAAAATAAGTAAATTTTCCTCCTGCCTCAGTAAGAATTAAGTCTGGAGCTGCAAAATCCCAGTCTTTAGGTGCAGATTTACCAGATATAGAGAGATAAACATCTGCTTTTTTCTCCAGGATAGTTGTAATTTTTTTACCTAAACCACCCATGTATATTATGTCTTTTGTTGAAAAAGAATTTATAAGTGACTGAAATCGATTATTTCTATGAGAACGACTTACTACTAAAGACGGATTTTTAATTGTATTTTTATTTGATACTTTAATTTGAGTAATCTTATGATTAAGTTTTTCAACAAATGTTCCATATCCCTTTGTCGCAAAATAAATTGTTTGAGCTTCAGGGATAGCCACCACACCTACATAGGGGCGCCCTTTGTATGCTAAAGCAATATGTAAAGCATATTCTCCTGTTTGATTAATAAACTCTTTAGTACCATCTAAAGGATCAATAATCCATACCCAATCTTTTTTTATACAATTATTATTTTTATAATTCTCTTCACTAAGATAACCGAAAGTATCTTGTGGAAAAAATGCTTGTAAGTTTTTCAAGATATAAGCATTAGATTTAATATCAGCAGTAGTTACAGGATTGCCTTTAGAAGACTCAATAGTTTCAAATCTATTTTTTCCACAATAATAGGAATGTAAAATTTTAGATGCACCCCAAGCTATTGAACGAGTTATGGTTTCAATTTCTTTTAACTTCATAGTTATAAATTTTCCAAAACATATGTTATTTGATTATTGACATTTTGTATGTTTAAAAAAATATAGTAAAGTTCATTTCTATTATTTATAAATAAAAAGAGGGCTAGGAATTAATTACCAGCCCATAATACTATAAATTTTAAACTTAGAAAAATGTAATGTTATATAGATCTAATACAACATTAATAATTTTCATTCATAAAAATTAAAAGTCAATTTTTAAGGTACTTCTATTTTAGAATTAAAGAAATCGACTAGTAACATAACCGAGAATCAACTCAGGTTCTATCCATCCAAATGAGCGGCTATCCGTACTATGTAGAAGATTATCTCCTCTAACAAAACAAGATCCATCTTTATTAATAGAAATTACTCTTTTAATTAATAATAAGTCTGCGCAATGTGGATGTGATACTACAACAATGTCTGTAATAGAAGGAGCCAGGAAATTACTAGTTTGTTTACAAATTAGTAATTCATCTCCTGGATTGAGGCAAGGAAGCATTGACAATCCTTCAACTCTAAAGCGTTGTCGTTTTCCTAGTAGCCAAAGTACAAGATCTATTATGTTACTGTTTCGTATACAAGACATGTAGAATAAAATTTAAAAACTAACTTAATTAGCTCTATACCAAGAAACATCAGTTCTCCCTTTTGTTTGCCAGAAAATACTTTGAATATCTTCTATTGCAGACATTAATTTTTCTGTGTTATCTGAGTTTACTTCTACTTTGCAAGCAGAACAAAGTTTTGCTGCATTCCAAAATTTAGTATGTAAGTCAGGATATTGCTCAAGATGTACAGGTTTGAAATAGTCTGTCCAAAGAACTAAAAGTTCTTTTTTTGCTATGTGTGCCTGTTCTTCTTTGATTGCAATATATCTAGATAGAGTATTTTGATAGGCAGCTACTGCTTCGATATTATTTGAAGTTGGAGGCTGTAAATCTAAAATTTTTTTTGTCATTGATACTACTGCTTCGGCTGCAATTCTAGCTGAAGCTGGGTCGTATACACCACAGGGTCCATCGCAATGAGCATGGACAGTAGGAGCAGGAAACCAATTTTTAACTTGGGTAGCTATTGTTTTTAATAGGTTCATAATTATAATCACCCTTCGTTATGGACTACTAAATGGTATCATTAAAATACTTAATTCGATGCAAATTTAAAAATTTTCTTTAAAGTAAAATTATACATACGAACATAATAGAAAATTATACCAACTATTCTTCTATTATTCTTTCTGCTTCATGAATAACTTCTCTTAATTCGTCAAGCATTTTTTCATTTACATCTGCCCATAAGCCTCTCTGGTTAGCTTCCAGAAGCCTTTCTGAAATATCTCTTAAAGCCCAAGGATTTTTTTCTTCTATAAATTGCCTTACATCTTGATCAAAAATATATTTCTGAGCTATTCCTTCATACATAAAATCTTCTACGCAATTTGCCGTTGCATCATAAGCAAATAAATAATCAACTGTAGCTGCCATTTCAAAACCACCTTTATAACCGTGTCTCATAATGCCCTTGATCCACTTAGGATTAACAACACGAGAACGATATACTTTAGATATCTCTTCTTTAAGTAATTTTACTTTAGGATTATCAATTATAGAATTGTCTCCAAAGTAAGTTTGAGGATTTTTGCCAGTTATACTTCTAATAGCGACAGTCAAACCTCCTTGAAATTGGTAGTAGTCGTCAGAGTCTAGCAAATCATGTTCTCGATTATCTTGATTATGTAGAACAATTTGCAACTGTTTTAATCTTTTTTCAAATATTTCAGGAACTTTGTCTGCTTTTCCACTTTTATCATAAGCATAACAACTCCAATTGATATAAGCTCTAGCTAAATCGTTATCATCTTGCCAGTTTTGAGCTTCAATCAGACCCTGTAAACCGGCTCCATACGCTCCAGGCTTTGAACCAAATATTCTATAACAAGATTTTAAATGTGCTTGTTGATCAGTTAAACCTTTTTCTTTCCAAAATAACTTTTCTTCTTTAACTTGCATAGCTAAAGGATTAGCATCTTTTTCTTCTTCTAGTTTTGATAAATCCTCAATTATATTTGATAATAATAATATTAAGTTAGGAAAACTATCTCTAAAAAAGCCTGATATTCTTACTGTTACATCAACACGAGGTCTCCCTAATACCGATAAAGGAATAATTTCATAATCTATTACTCTAGATCTGTCCCAAATAGGTTTTACTCCTAATAAAGCAAAAACCTGGGCTATGTCATCACCACCTGTTCTCATCGTTGAAGTTCCCCAAATTGATATCGCTAAAGTCTTTGGATATTCTCCATTGTCTTGAGTATATTTTTCAACAAGAATTTCTGCTGCTTTTTTCCCTACAGCCCAAGCTGTTTGAGTAGGAATAGCACGAATATCAACTGAGTAAAAATTTCTACCTGTAGGAAGGACTTCTACTTTCCCTCTAGTTAGAGTACCTGATGCTCCACTAGGAACATATTTACCATCTAATCCTTTAAGTAAGTTACTAACTTCTTGATCAGTTTCATATAATTTTGGAATTAAAAATTTTTGTATCCAATTAACTTCTTTACAAGTATTTTGGAAGTAAATAATTTCCGTAATTTCAGTACCATTAATTAGATTTTCAATTAAATTTTGCGAATACTTTTCTAAGACTTCTACGACATCACCAATAGAGGATGATTTCTGAAGTTGCAAAAGAAGATTTTGAGGTATAAAAGTAGAAAAAATAGAATCAGAGAAAGAATCGCCAAGGTTTGCTGTCAGAGGATTAAAAGTTAATTTTATATCTTTAGCTAGTGCTGTAGTTAAACCAATTCTATTAAATCCAGGTGAGCGAGCAATTGCCAAAATCAAATCTCTTAATTGAACATTTTGAGGGCACTTCCCGAATACATGTAACCCATCTCTAATTTGTGCTTCTTTAAGTTCACATAAATATCCATCCGCCAACCTTAGAAATGTAGATAAAGAATCAGAATCAACTTTTTCTACGCCTAAATCATTATTAATTTTGGTTGTGACAATTAGTTTTTTAATACTATTAGTAATTATTTTTAGACGTTTAGGATCTAAAGCTTGTGCTTCATAATATTCATCAATAAGAATCTCTAATTGTTCTAAATCATCATATAACTCTGCACGAGTCAAAGGAGGAGTAAGATGATCTATGATAGTTGCATGTGAACGGCGCTTAGCTTGTGCTCCTTCGCCTGGATCGTTAACAATAAAAGGATAGAAATTAGGAATACTGCCTAGTGCAACTTCAGGATAGCAAGTTGATGACAATGCAAGGCTTTTCCCTGGTAACCACTCTAAATTACCATGTTTTCCTATATTAATAATTGCTGAAGCTTTGAACTTATTTTTCAACCAATAATAATATGCTAAATAATGAGGTGTTGGCTCTAAGTCAGGAGCATGATAATTTAGGCTAGGATCTAAATCGTAGCCTCTAGACGGTTGAATACCTATGAAAATATTTTTTAATTGAATACCAGAAATTGGGAATGATATATCTACATTATTAAAGATATGTTGCCAGCGCTCTTCAATTTCGTTTTTAATTTTTGAAGGTAAAGTTTGAAAATATTGTTTATATTCTGTATAAGAAACTGACTGATAAACTACTCGTAGTTCCTTACTTTCAGGATCATTTGTTACACCTTTTGTTAAATATCTTATTAGCTCATCGCCTGATGTAGGTATATCCTTAATGCTATAACCTTCTTTTTCTAATGCCTTAAGAATTTCTATACAACTTGCTGGGGTATCTAATCCAACACCGTTTGCAATCCTACCATTCTTGTTGGGGTAGTTAGCTAAAATTATGGCAATCTTCCTTTCAGAGACAGGGGTATTTTTGAGATTAATATAATTACTAGTTAAATCAACGACAAAATCAACTCTATCTTTGATAGGTGAATAAATAACAACATTTGTCTCTAAATCTTTATTCCACACTTTAACGGATTTGAAAGAAATCGCACGAGTTATAATTTTCCCATCGATCTCTGGTAAAGCAATATTCATAGCTACATCTCTAGGAGTTAGACCTTGAGAACTTTCATTCCATTGTTGTAATGTTGAGCTACTAAAGATTACTTGCAAAACTGGACAATCTAATTTCTCCCATAAATTATTAATAAATTTATGATCATTATCAATTTTTGCAATTGAGAAACTGGTAGTGTTAATTAATAATTCATAAGAATTGTTCTTTATATTCTGTAGATAATCGATTAATTCAATTTGAATATTAATATCTTTTAGAGAAGTAACGAATATTGGTAAAGGGACTAATTTTTTACTTAATAAACTTTCACATAAGGAATCTATTGGTAATAAATTACCCGAAAGATAATGTGAACGATAAAAGAGTATGACAACATTTTTTTGATTTACATTATCAACCCAATCATTATTTCGATAAATTCCAAAATTTGGTACTATCTCCGGCTCTTCAGTGTTATATTTAGTTTTGAAACAATTATTAGAAATATACTTTAGCGCATTTAGCCAGTTCTTTTGTCCTCCTTCGCTTATGTAGTTCCACAATTTATTGCACTGATACAATGGAACTGTTGAATGACTCATTAAGATAGTATCGGAAATATCGTCTCCTGGTAGGACAAAAAGGCTTATGTTGTTTAATTCAGCAATATTTTTAACAACTTCTAATCCATAATTCCAATATGAATTTCCTCCTAGTAAGCGTAAAATGATAACTTTAGATTTAGACAATACTTTGTCTGAGTAATAATCAATACTTACCTGTTGCTTTAAATGCAAAATATTTAGAGCACGTATTTTTTGAAAATTATCAGGTAAAAGATGCAAAGAATTTGCTAGGCTTTGAATATCTGTGTCTGCTGCTGTTAAAAATACAATCGGAGCTTGATTTTGCTCTATAAGAACGACTTCATTTTTCCCCGTATCCCAATTTCCAGAATTTGAAGCTATTCTATGCATTACATTTCCTCAGTATTTAAATAACATCAAGCTTCCAAGATAGGATAGAAAAAACAAAAATTGCATCCTCCTTTTTCCCTTTAGCCTTGTCTAAACCGATGAATCTTCCCAAAGAGTTTATTTTACAACGAATTATATCTATATACACATTTGAAAAGCTTTGTTCTCTTTTAGAAAAGCTTTTGAGCATTGAAGGCCCTAAAGGTATCTTGTTGACAAATTCTATCTTTACTTTAGAAGAAAATCCTTCTATATCATTAGACTTAAAAACTTTTTATCTTTTTTTGTCTCCAAAATTTAGCATCTTACTTCAAGGTGTTTTAGACACCTCATCTTTATCTTACCAAGTTACAATTACTACAAAACCAAAGGATATAAATAACTTCGTTCAAAAATTATATATACATTTGAATGACTCTTCAGTATGGAAGAAAAAAATTGTTCCTTATCTAAAAATCAATCACATACAGTCAACGAATTTACTACAATACCTGAATAATAATCTAAGAGATATATTAGAACCTAAAAAAAATAATAATTTATGTACTATTGATCAAAATTTATTAGTTACTTCTCCTCTTAAGAAAGAGATTGAAGGCCAGCTAAGAGCAGAAAGGCTTTTAAGTCAAGTAATTAGTAAAATCCGTCAATCTCTCGATATACCAACTATCCTAGAGAATACTGTTAAAGAATCGAGAGAAATTTTAGGAGCTGATCGTTTAATTGTTTATAAATTTAACAATAAACAGTTAATTACTTCAAAAGACTATGATTTAATCAAAGGAAATGGATATGTAGTTCATGAATCACTTGCTACTAGAGATATTCCTTCCTTATTAAAAATTTTAATAGAAAGTAAGGTTTTTACAAAGATTGCAAAATATCAAAAAAGATCAATTACTTTTGAAGATGATATCAATAATTATTCTTTCATTCATTCATGTTTTTACAATTTACCTAGTAAGTTTTGGATACTTTCTGAGATAGTAGCTCCTATCAAAATAAACGATAATTTGTGGGGACTTTTAGTTGCACATCAATGTTTACAGAAACGGAGATGGTTAAGTGATGGAAAAGTCACTTTAGAAAAAATCGCAGAGCATCTAGCCGTTGCTCTTTATCAAGCACAGCTTTATTCTCAGGTTCAAAAAGAAAAATATGTATTAAAACAAAAAGTTATTAAAAGAACACAAGAATTATGTGATACTTTAGTCGCTTCTCAAGCAGCTAATTATTCTAAAAGTGAATTCTTGGGTAATATGAGTCATGAGTTACGTACTCCATTAACTTGTATTATTGGGTTGTCGGGAACTTTATTATATTGGTCAAAAGAAAATTCAACATTATCTTTAGAAAAACGAAAACATTACTTAGCCACTATTCAAAATAGTGGTGAAAATTTACTTCAAATAATTAATGAAATTTTAGAATATTCAAATTTACAAACAGGAAAATGCTTACTAAATATTCAAGAATTTTCTTTAAGTGATATTGCCAAAAACATTTTACAAAAAGTCTATAAAGAAGAAGTTCACCGACACATTAATTTAAAACTAGATTTAAGGATTAATTCTATAGAAGATACATTTTTAGCCGATCCTGTAAAAATGAAACATATTCTCTATTACTTATTAAACAATGCCTTAAAATTTACCCCAGAAAATGGGACTGTCATATTAAGAGTTTGGAGGCATAGAGAAGAAGTAGTTTGGCAAGTAGAAGATACAGGAATAGGTATAAAGACAGAGCAAATACCATTGTTATTTAAATTATTTCAAAAGCTAGAAAATCATAGGAAACGCGTTTATGGAGGGACAGGGTTAGGTTTAGCTTTAACGAAACAACTAGTAGAATTACATAGTGGAACTATTGAAGTAGATTCTTTAGTCAATAAGGGGTCTATTTTTACAATAAGAATTCCAAACCAGTCTCAATTTAAAAATAGATCCAATAATAAATTAATAAGCCGAAAAGAATCATTGTTTTCGACTAGAGTTATTATTTTAATAGAAAGTAATAATAAAATTGCAACTCTTCTTGAAAAGTTATTAACATCAGCTAATTATTATTTTATTTGGTTAATTAATGATATTAAATTAATAAGGAAAATAGAGCTAATTCAGCCCATAGCAATTATCTTAGACCAAGATTTATCTAAAGCCCTTAAGATAAGTAAACTTTTGAAGAAATCTTCAGAGACTAAATCTATAAAAGTACTATTTCTAAAAGATACAATTACATCTAAAGAATGGCTAGAAATTGCCGAAACAGGAATTGACGATTATCTTATAAAACCTATACAATCTAACTTTTTACTCAAAAGAATAAAAACCCTAACACTAAATTCTGAAAATATAAACTTTAATACTTAACATTTATAAAATATTACTAATTTTTATTAATAGAGAATCCCAAACTAATCTTGAGTTTAAATACCTAAGTAGATAACTCTTAGACAACTCTAATAATTCAAGTAAGTTTTTATTTCTAAACTTTACCCAATAAAAATGCTGCATATAGTCAATTAAAAATATTTGAGTTGAATTATTTAATTCCACAGTGATTTTTTTTGATAGCTCTAACGAGTTTAAATAACTTAACGGTATTTTCTCTAAAGTATCTGTAATTTCAGAGGGAATAAGTTGTAATTGATTCCAATAACCAATTGCCTTTCCAGGGCTTCCTTGGCTTAATTTTATTATTTTTTCTTCATTTATTATATTTTCATAATCTGATTTTCTTAAAACTTGTTTTAAATCTTTTTCTGATAAATTGTAAAAAGGAATTATTTGGCAACGAGATACCAAGGTTGGTAATAATAAATTTTGATTAGATACAATCAAAATTATTGTTGCCAACTTAGCTTCTTCTAAGGTTTTTAACAATCCATTAGATGCAGCTTCAGTCATCATTTCTGCGCTTTCTATTATTACAACAGAGCGAATGCTTTCTAGAGGTGGGCGACTCAGGAAATTAGTAATATTTCGAATCTGATCTATACGAATTTGAGGAGATGAATTGCTTTTTAATCCATTTTCTTGAGCTTGTCTTATCGTAAATAACTTTCCTTTATATTGATATGTTGGCTCTATCCAATAAAGATCTGGATGATTACCATTTAAAATTCTATGCTCGAGAGTGGTCTGATTTTCTTGTAATACTTTTGAAAGTGAGAATATTGATTTACAAAAAGATCTTGCAGCTAGCCTACGCCCTACTCCTGTTGGCCCAGAGAAAAGATAAGCAGGAGCAATCTTGTTTTTAATGATAATTTGTTTTAATAGAGTAGTACTCTGTGTTTGACCTATTAAATGTTGAAAATTATCCATATTAATAAAATCAAAAAAATTGTATCCAAATAATAGAAAGATTAAGAATAATTTTATAGCTTGCAATATATAGTTTATATATTACCTATTTATATATTACCTATATTTCATAAATAGAGAATGGCCTTAAAATATATTAATTAAATTCTTTTTTTAATATTGATACTAATTAGTTTCATAAATTTAATAAACCAAATGATTTGATTTATTAACGAAATTGATAGCGGAGAGATAAAGAATTTATTACTACTATTATAGAGCTAGAAGCCATTAAAGCCGCGGCAATTACAGGACTAATAGTTAGACCTAGGCTAGGCAATAGAATTCCTCCTGCGAGAGGAATTGACAGAGTATTATATCCAAAGGCCCATAAAAGGTTCTGACGAATTTTTGTAAATGTTGCTAGACTAAGATTTATAGCTGTTAAAATGTCTAAAATACTTCCACTCATTAAAACAATATCAGAGCTTTCCAAAGCTATCTGAGTAGATCCTTGTAAAGAAACTCCTATGTCTGCCTGAACTAGAGCTGGTGCATCATTAATACCATCTCCTACCATTGCTATTTTTCCTTGCTTTTGTAAATCTTTGATCACACTAGCTTTGTTACTAGGGTTAACTTGAGCAAAAAACTTGTTAATTCCTAGTTCAGTTGCGATCGCTGCAGCAACTTTTGGATTATCTCCAGTTAATAATATAATTTCTAATCCTTTTTTCTTTAGTTCTAAGATAGTTTCTTGGGCTTCTGGTCTTAATGTATCTTTTAAAGTTAAAAAACCTTCTATCGATTTATTTATACCTACATAAATAATCGTTTCCCCTTTTTGGGTTAATGATTCCAGATAATAAGAATTGGAGTTAAAATTAAATCCATTATTTAGTAACCAATTTTTATTTCCTAACCAAATTTCTTTTTCTTCAACCTCAGCAGTGACTCCTGATCCAATTTTTGTACAGAAATTTTTTGCTTTCAATAAAGATAAATTTTCTCTTTTAGCTTCTTCCATAATAGCCAGGGCTAGTGGATGATTAGTGCCATTTTCTACGGTAGCAGCCAATTGTAATAAATATTGAGAACTAAGTACACCAAAAGATTTACAACCAGTTACCACAGGATGTCCAGTAGTAAGAGTACCAGTTTTATCGAATACTACTGCATACAGCTGCGAAACTTTTTCTAAAACATCTCCATTTTTAATTAATATGCCTTTCTTAGCTCCTATACCTGTTCCTACTAATATAGCCATAGGAGTTGCCAGTCCCAGGGCGCAAGGACATGCAACAACTAGAACCGAAATTGCTAGTTTTAAGCTCAATAAAAATGAAGTGTTATTATAATTTGCATTTAATACTTGAGGATACCAATTTGTCCCTATGGCAAACCAGAAGATAAATACTAGTATTGAAAGAGAAATTATTCCATATGCGAAATACCCAGCTATTGTATCAGTCAGTTTTTGAATAGGAGGCTTTAACATCTGAGCATTCTCAACTGAGAAAATAATTTGAGACAAAGTTGTATCATTGCCAATACGAATTGTTTTGATAATAATTAGACCAGAATGATTTAGAGTTCCTACAGATACCTCATCACCTATTTTTTTGGCCACAGGCATTGATTCTCCCGTTACCAATGATTCGTCAATAGTAGTTTCTCCAGTGATAATCTCTCCATCTACAGGAATTTTATCACCAGGTAATATTTTTATATATTCTCCTAAGCGAACTTGCTCGACAGGAATTTCTATACTAGATTGATTTTCCGAATATGGATCACTACTTAGGCGAGCAAATGTAGGCTGTAATTCAATTAAAGACTTTAAAGCTGATGAGGCACGATTCTTGGCCCTCTTCTCCAAAATACGCCCCAGTAAAATAAATCCCAACAACATTACTGGCTCATCAAAAAAACATTCCCAACCTAATTCAGGAAAAATTAATGCAATACAGCTAATTGAATACGCACTAAAAGTTCCTAATCCAACCAATGTATTCATATTGGCCATTCCATTAACTAATCCACGCCAACCATCAAGAAAAATATCAAATCCTGGGATAGCTATAGCTATAGTAGCTAACACCCAGTGAAATCTTAAATCGTTTAATACAAAAAAATCTGGTCCTCCTATATATGTCAAATGTCCAAGGCTAGAAATGAAAATTAGAATAGCAGCAATAAAAAGATTAATTTTTTGATGTATTTCTTCTGTTTGTTTAGATTGATCACTCTTTGATTTTCTTTGTTGAACAGTAAGATTTTGCGAATCACGAATACTAGAAGGAAAGCCTACTGCTGTTAATTTATTAGTTAAAACTGATGGTTCTGTAGATTCAGGATTGTATATAACAACAGCAACTTGAGTAATTAAATTGGCTTGAGCAGAAATCACTCCAGGCTGTTCTGAAAGTTTTTCTTCTATAGCTTTAACACAGCTAGCACATTTCATACCTGCTACATCAAAAGTGATTGTTTTGAAAAGAGATGAAGATGTAGTTTTTTTTGATTCTTGAAGAGGAGAGGCCATACTTTACTAACCAGTGATAAGCTTGTGAAACTGAATTTATAATGCCTATTTAAATTTTATTATATTAATAAAATTTAAATAATATAAGTAGTATGTAAATCCTAATATCATCTCTTCCATCTCACTAGAAAAAACAATATTATTAACCCTGCTAATCCCATGATTCCGGCAATTGGGTTGTTATCAATTCCTGTAAAAATTAAAGATGCTTTACCAGTATATTTGATAATTTTACCTACATTGAGTATGTAATACCCCCAAACTAGTCCTCCATGAATTCCAATACAAATTCCTAATCTATTATTACATTTTGTTTTAGCTTGTACTAGAATCATACCTATTAAAAACAAAGCAGGAAACTGAGGAAAAGTCCTTATAACTTCTTGTAAAGGTTTTAAAAAATGCAAAGTTGCAAAGATAAAACTATTACATACCAAACTAGTCTTTATAGAATAGTTCATCTTCAATTCTTCTAATAGCCATCCCCTAAAAAGTAATTCTTCTGCAAAAGCAATTGCGAAAGCACTTAATAAGCCTTCAAATATGAGTGATGATAAATTTTGTGATGGTTTAACAAAAACAACCCATCCTAAAATCATCTCTACAAAAAATAATCCAAAAGTAAAAAAGAGGCCAATAGTTAATCCATTAAGTAACTCTATTATATTTTTTTTCGTAAAAGTTAATCCATATATTCGCCACCAATTACTTATTCCATGTATCTTACTATTCCAAAAGAATAAGAGAATAATAAAGTTTATATACAATAAACTCATCGTTACAATTGTTCTGAAGTTTAAATCATCTTTAAATAAGAAAAAGAATGGGATTGCAGTAGGCAACCAGAGAATTAATAGTGAAACAATAAACACCCCTAATCTTAAGGGTGCTGGGTAACGAGAAACTATAGAGTAGTTAATTTTCAATTATTTATAATTAAATTTTAAATGTAGTAAATGTACTTTAAGAAGTATCTAGTTAATATTTTTATTTTTTATTCATCTGGTTCGATACTACTACTTAAGCCATGATTTTTTAGAGTCTCACGATAAAATTCGGCTGGTTCAAAAGCACAAGTAATAACCAAAGCAGTTCCACTTATATGAGCTTCCATCATTATTTCAGCGGCTTGAGGACGAGTCATTCCTGATATCGTTTGCATCAGAATTTGTACCACATAATCCATAGGATTAAAGTCGTCATTATGAAGTAAGACCTTATATCTGGGAACTGGTTTTTTAGTAGTGGAAGTATTTAAAGATATCTTTTCTATTACATCTGTTACCATAAATTACCTCTTTAAGAATCTATCGCATAGTTTTTTATATAAATTATTTTTATTTTGATAAATAATTCTAAATCTTGAAAGTTATGTATCAAAATTTAATTTTTTATATTTTTTAACAGCAGAATATAAAAGATTCTTTTATGATTATAACTTACAAAGAAAAATAAAAATTATTTTTTTTGTTCGGCATATTAAGCTTGAATGCCTAAAAAACGGCATACATATTCTATATTTACATATAGAATATACATTAAAGAGAAGTAATAATTTTTATCCATTTGAAGTTATTTTTTTGAGATAAATTTGAAATATATTCATAACCTATTCATTATGATAAAACTTCAATAGTGTTTTTTCTGTATGTCAAACATATATTATTTTCTTATGTTTTTTACATATAAATCCACATATAGAAAAGAATCAAGAGATATTTTAAAGGAATTACTCAGTGATTAATAATTGTTATGATATTTTTATCAGAATAGGCCTATGACAACTTCATAAAAATTTTCAATGAATACTAATAGAGTTTATTGACTTTTTGAAAAAATTAATAAGCTTAAAAAAACAATATATATTCAGAAGCGAATTTATATTTTATGTACTATAACTATACTGAGCTTTAGAATTCGGCTTGGATTCAATTAATTAAATACTATTTTTGGTTTTTAGGATATTTATGAAGTTTGATGTTGTTACCTTATTTCCTAATTTTTTTACATCTGGATTGCAATCTGGACTTATTGGAAAAGCACTTGGTAAAAATATTGCAAAGATTAACTTAGTTAATCCCCGTCAATTTGCTGTTGACAAGCATCATAAAGTTGATGATAAGCCTTATGGAGGCGGTGTGGGAATGTTACTAAAGCCTGAACCAATCTTTGCAGCAATTGATTCCTTAGAACTTTTACCTAAAAGAACCACAATTCTTCTATCTCCTCAAGGCTCTCCGTTAACTCAAGATATTTTGCAAACTTTAGTAACTAATTATGAACAACTTATTTTAATTTGTGGACATTATGAAGGATTTGACGAAAGAATTCGTTTTTTAGCTAATCAGGAAATTTCTTTAGGTGATTTTATACTTACTGGTGGAGAAATCCCAGCACTAGCATTAATGAATGGAGTAATTCGTCTTTTACCTGGAACTGTTGGAAAATTAGAATCTTTAAAAACTGAAAGTTTTGAACATAGCTTATTAGATTATCCTCAATATACTCATCCTCCTGTTTTTAAAAATATGCATGTTCCTGATATATTAAGATCGGGAAACCACAAGCTAATTGCAAGGTGGAGACAAGAGCAACAAATACAACGTACTCAGAAACGTCGTCCTGATCTCTTAGAAAAATGGTTAAAATCTGATACATACTAAGCTTGAAGTATAAATATCTTTAAATACTTACAGTAATTTACTAGTTTTTAAGAAAAAATTCTTATCATCTTTTAATTAATAATTAATTACTATGAGAAGTAGTATTTTTATACTCCAAGTTAATAAGCGATTTTAATTTCATAAGATACTAACAATCGCCACTACACCTTATAGAGCAATACGTTTAAAATAAATTTTTTTCTTGTTATAAATTATGACTACTAAAGTATTTGTCACTGGTGCCACAGGTTTCGTAGGTGCAAACCTTGTTAGACTTTTAATACAAAAGAAATATCAAGTTCGTGTTTTAGCTCGCAGCCATAGTACTTTAAATAACTTAAAAGATTTGGATGTTGATATTGTTTTTGGAGATCTCAATGATATTGATTTAGCAGAAAAAATAAGAGGATGTAAATTTTTATTCCATGTTGCTGCTTATTATTCTTTATACCAAATAGATAAGAATCAACTATATATTAGTAATGTGATTGGAACTCGTTCAATTTTAAAAGCAGCCAAGCAAGCTAATGTTGAACGCATTGTCTATACTAGCTCTGTCGCTGCTATAGGAGTAAAGGAAACAGGAGAAATTGTCAACGAAAATTATCAAGCTCCTGTAGATAAAATAATTGGACATTATAAAAAGTCTAAATATTGGGCAGAACAAGAAGTGTATAAAGCTGTAGCAAATGGTCAAAATATTATTATTGTTAATCCTAGTACTCCAATAGGTCCACTAGATATTAAGCCTACTCCAACCGGAGAAATTATTTTAAGATTTTTACGTCGTAGAATGCCTGCATATGTAGATACAGGATTAAATTTAATCGATGTTCGAGATGTAGCTCATGGACATATTTTAGCTCTAGAAAGAGGGGAAGTAGGACAAAGATATATTTTGGGCAATAAGAATATGAGCTTAAAAGCTTTACTGGATGAATTATCTTATCTCACTGGATTAAAAGCTCCTAGAAGAACATTACCAATATGGATACCTTTGATACTTGCTTGGATGGGAGAGTATATATTATGTTCTTTTGGAAAAAAACAAGGAATTCCTTTAGATGGAGTTAGAATGTCTACAAAATCCATGTATTATGATTCTTCCAAGGCTGTTAATGAATTAAAAATATCTTATAAACCTATCAATGATTCACTCAAAGATGCTATAGACTGGTTTGTAAATAATGGATATGTATAATCATTAATTTATTAATAATAGTAAGTATTTTTTATTTCATAAAGTACTGCGACTTAACTACAGTATGATTTTTCTTATAGAATTATATATTTTCGATTTATAGTAATAATTTTTTAGTATTAATTTAAACAAAAAAACAGAATTAATAATATTTATGGATTCTTTTCAAGCTCCACCTTTTCTTAATCCAGGAGACAAGGTACAAATTATTGCTCCAAGTGGACCTTTTATGGAATTATCCAATTTAGAAAAAGGTATAGAAGTTTGGCGTTCGAAGGGATACGATGTAGTTCTAAGTAAAAATTGGAATGCATTTAATGGCTATTTAGCAGGTACAGATAGTCAGCGTAGAAGTGATTTTTTAGAAGCTTTACAAAATCCAATATGTAAAGCTATTATTCCACTTCGAGGAGGTTATGGATGTATTAGACTATTTGAGCAGAAAGAATTAAATACTTTACTTGCAAAATATCCTAAATGGATTATAGGTTTTTCAGACATTACAGTATTGCTTTGGAAATTAGCCAGTATAAATATTCAAAGCATTCATGGTCCTGTCCTGACGACATTATGTAACGAACCTAGTTGGTCTGTAGAAAGATTTTTCAGATATATTGAAGGTCTTAGTTTACCGAGCCTAAAAGGTGAAGGATGGGGTGGAGGTATTAATCGGGGAATACTATTGCCAGCTAATTTAACTGTAGCCACTCATTTATTAGGGACTCCATTACAACCATCTTTTCATGGGACAGTTTTAGCACTAGAGGATATCGGAGAGGATCCTTATAAAATTGACAGAATATTAACACAATGGCGATTAATGGGAATCTTTAACAAAATTAATGGAATTGCACTAGGGAGCTTTAACCAATGTAATACTTTTTCTAAAAACCCTTCTTGGACTGTAGAAGAAGTATTACGTGATCGTTTATCGGATCTTAATATTCCTATTATCTCAAATTTACCTTTCGGACATGGTAAGGTAAATGCTACTTTGCCAGTAGGAATGAAAGTTAGTATAGATGGCGATAGAGGATATCTTGATTTTATAAATTAATAATTTTTGATTTTTTGTATAAAAAATTTTATATATTGCATACATATACAACATATCTTGCAACAAAAAAGAATATTTCCGTAAGTTAACTTAATTCTAATTGACTTGCTATAGGCATTCTCCATCCAGTACCAAAAGCACGATTCGTAATCTTTAATCCTGGAGGAGCCTGTTTTCTTTTGAATTCAGCACGGATGATTAACTTTGCTACTCTATATAATAAATCATACTCAAACCCAACCTTGTGTAGTTCTTGGATAGATTGATGATGATTAATGAATCTATTTAACAGATCGTCCAAAATATTATAAGAAGGTAGGGAATCTTGATCTACTTGGTTGGGTTTTAGTTCAGCACTTGGAGGTTTTAGGAGAATATTAATTGGAATAATCTCTTGAGATTTATTAAGCCATTTACAAAGAGAAAAAACTTGAGTTTTTGAAACATCTGCAATCACACCTATACCACCATTCATATCTCCATACAGGGTGCAGTATCCTATTGATATTTCAGATTTATTACCTGTTGAAAGTAGTAAATGTCCAAATTTATTAGCAATGGCCATTAAGATATTGCCCCTAATTCTTGATTGTAAATTTTCTTCAGCAATTCCAATGTCTACTGTTTTAAATAGTACATCTAAAGAATAAGTATATGCCAACATGATGTTATCAATAGGAATCATGTAACTGTTAATACCTAAGTTGTCAGCTAGATGTTTTGCGTCAGTAATTGAATGCTGTGAGCTATAAGGAGAAGGCATTAGTATTCCTAAAACATTTTTCGCACCTAGAGCCTCGACTGCTATTGAAGCAACTAAAGATGAGTCTATACCGCCGCTTAAGCCTAAGACTACTTTTGAAAATCCACACTTTATGACATAGTCTTTTAATCCTAATACTAATGCTGACCAAACTTCTTCTTCTGCTGTTATAGAATTTTTATTAAGGCTCAATGTTAGGTCTTTGATTGACTGGTGATACTCAATAATCTCTGTGCGTATCTGAAAACCTTTAGTACGTAAAACAACTTCCCCTTTTTTGTTCACTGCACAACTATGTCCATCAAAAATTAAATCATCGTTACCTCCAATTTGATTAACATAAATAATAGGTGTCTGATATAGTTTTGCACTGTGTTTTAAAATAGATTCTCTGGTTTTTTGTTTATTAATAACATATGGAGAAGCTGATAAATTAACAATTAAATCGACTTTGTATCTAACAAGATCTCTAATTGGATTATTTTTATAATTTCTTTTACTCCAAAAGCTTTCTTCATTCCATAAATCTTCACATATTGTCACTCCAATTCTGGAAGACTCATTTCTTTTTGAAGAAGATGATAATTCAAAAAAACTACTCACTTTCCCTGATTCAAAGTAATGCTTTTCATCGAATACATCATAATTTGGTAGAAGACGTTTATGAAAAATTTGTTTAATAGCATTATTTTGAAGTAAAACAATACTATTAAATAGAGGTTTCTCTCCTTTGATTTCTGAATAATAATTCTTAGTAACAAGCCCAACTAAAACTGCTAGTTTTGGTGGTATTTTTTTCGCTAATTTTTGTAATTCTAACCATGAATTTTGAATAAAATTAGTATTTAGAACTAAGTCTTTTGGAGGATAGCCACATAAAGAAAGTTCCGGAGTTAATAATAATTCAACGTTTTTTTGTTTTGCTAAAATAGCTGACTTATAAATGCTGTCAGCATTGTATTTTAGATTACCAACAATAGGATTAAGCTGAGCGATTAAGATTTTCATAGTTGGTTATTTTAAATGTTGATCTTATAAATAACTAAACTTTTTATACTAATTAATATAAATTTAAATATTATTTTTCGGTATTTTAGACTTAGATACCATTCTAAAGTATTACTTGTAAATTCTTATTCATATAAAAGTTTATTGAATAAGAAACAAATTTTATAATGTCATCCTTTAACTACTAATAACTAAAAATTCGGCCTTTTTGCGAGTTATAGAAAAATAATATTTTTGATGAGACTATAAAGTTTTTGGAACCTATTTATTTTTTGTATACTATACATATAGCTGCTCTCGAATAATATAATCTTGAACAGATTTAATTAATACGTTTTTATCCCTGTATTTTCGATAAGTAGTAGATGAAACACCAGGAGCATTTAAATCAACAATTTGATATCTAGCTCCTAATTCAACTAGTGCCTGTAAGTCTAATTTATCAATTACATAACCAGAGCGAAGAATTATCAGGATGAAAACTTCAGAAAATAACTTGTCAACATGATGCCATTGACAAATTTGTTTTACTAGATCTGAACCGATAACTAATGTATAGTTTGCTTGAATTTCCCAAATATCCTTAGCTCTAGCGACACTTACAAGACTTTTATGGTGACTTAAAGTTTTTGAGAGATGAATGTTACGACGAGGTGGATATATATTGTCAATAAGTAGCCCTAGCATTATTGTCCTATGATACAAGGAGGTTTGATGCTTTTTAAAAGGATTGTCAGAAGCCCAAATACCTACTTTGTCATAATGGAATGATAACCATGAAATAATTGACTGATGTCCAGCTGTAGGAGGATCTGCACTTGTACCAAATAAGGCAATTTCATTCATATGGTCTCACTTTGAAACTAAGCATCTAACACAATATTAAATAGTTTTGCTATTCTAAAAATATTTAAATTCCGATATATAAATATTACATGAATCTGAATTACTATTATTTTTTTAAAAGGGTAATATGAATCCGTAAAAAATTAATATAAAAAATATGTACAATCAGTTTAACTGATTGTACATATTTTAATTTTTAGAAAACTTTTAGAACTTTTTTATTAAAGTTGAACTATTATGTCGTAATCTAGATAAATAAACATCACAATTTAAATACAAACTATGAGAATACTATGTTTAGTTCCTGGAGGAATAAATGAACAGCTCTTATTCTTTCCAACTTTAGAAAGTCTGAAAAATAAATATCCTAATGTCTTGATTGATGTTTTAGTAGAGCCATTGGCTAAATCTGCTTACCGAATATGTCCCTACGTGAATGAAATTCTTTTTTTTGATTATCAAGATCGTAATGTATCCGCTGATTATCTAAATTTAGTTGGAGTAATTCGTGACAGAGGATATGACATTGCTATCACCACTGGGAATAAATTGATTTTAGAATTATTATTGTGGTCAAATAGTATTCCTTGGCGTATTGGTTATAAAACGCAAACATCATGGTTCTTGTCTCATTCAATCACTCAAAAAGAAGAACAATATGCTGCGGAAACATATCATGATCTGCTTCTTAAATTAAATATTCAACCTTCCTGCCCTTCTATAAAAATAGCTGTTCCGAAAGATGACATTAGCTGGACTGAAACGCAGTTACAAAGTTTATCGGTAAAAGAAAATGGTTATATCGCGATATATGGAGGTGAAAATAATTCTTATCCAGTATCTAGTTGGATAGAAATTATTAACAGCATTCAAAAGAAAGAACCTTCTTTATCAATTGTTTTGCTTGAAAGTAATACTGAACAAACATGGACAAAGTCCATCTTGGATAATTGCAAAAATCTTAAAATCATCAATCCTGATAACTTGGGAAAACTTTCTGCAGTTATCGCCGGAGCCAATCTTTTGGTTTGTATTGATAGTGTCCCATTGCAATTAGGTATAGCTGTAGGAACATATACAATAGCACTATTTTCGGATACTAAAGCTAACCATAAAATTCCTACCAATTATGATCGTTGTATTGCAATCCAGTCTCCAAGCAATCAATTGGCTGATATTTCTTCGTCAACAATTTTAGAAAAAATATGGAATGGTTAGCTATTGAGAATATATAGTTAAATATAAGTTTTACAATTTTCTTTTTGTAAACGAGAATAAAGAATGAAAGCTAATAGTTGATTACTTTTTCGAAAGAAGTAGTATCTTTTGAGAGTAGATTTTATTGATAATATTAGTAATTGAGATATGAGTTTTCTATAAATCTTTATTCTCTCTTTATTGTCTCTATATATTTATATGCTGCTTCTGTAACGACTCTCCCTCTTGGTGTACGATTTATATAACCAATTTGTAGCAAGTATGGTTCATAAACCTCTTTAATAGTTTTTATATCTTCTCCAGTGGATGCAGCAATAGCCTCTAAACCGACAGGCCCTCCATTAAATTGAAAAATCATAGTTTCTAAAATTAGATGGTCAGTCCAATTTAATCCTCTAGAATCTATTTTGTATAAATTTAAAGCATCTATAGCTAGATCTTTTGTAATAAGATTCATTTGTTTAACTTGCATATAGTCTCTAATTCTTTTTAGCAAGCGATTAGCAATTCTAGGAGTTCCTCTAGAGCGGATAGCAATTTCATTTGCTCCTTCATCAGTAATTGGAGTTTTTAAGACTAAGGCGCTACGCTTAATAATTAAAGCTAATTCATGATACTCATAATACTTTAAACGTTGAACTAATCCAAAACGATCTCTTAAAGGGAAAGATATACTGCCAATTTTAGTAGTAGCTCCGATTAAAGTAAATTTCGGTAAAGAGATACTGCTTATTTTAGTTAGTTGTCCTTTGCCAATTGTGATATCAAGACGATAGTCTTCCATCACTGGATATAATATTTCTTCAGTTAAATGATTTAATCGATGAATTTCGTCAATAAACAAAACGTCTCCAGGCTTTAATTTTACTAAAAGTCCAATTATATCTTTGGGCTTTTCTAGAGATGGTGCAGAAGTAATTTTACAATCAACTCCCATCTCTGATGCTAATATCAAAGAGATAGTTGTTTTTCCAAGTCCAGGTGGGCCATATAAGAGCAAGTGATCAATTGGTTCTTCTCGCAACTTAGCAGCTTTAATAATAATGTCTAGTACATTCTTTAGATCTTTTTGCCCAATATACTCTTTAAAAGAATTTGGACGAATATCATCTATTAAATAATTTTTTTCTTCATTTTTTTGAATATTAGATAGATCTCTTTTGTACTCTTTTGAAGTATTTTTATTAGTTCTATCTTGAGGTGTTTTATTACGTTTGATGATCATTAATTTAGTACTTCTGGATCATTGATTACCATAATACTTTTATATAAAAGCTAAATGGCTTAATATTTTAGGCAATGTTACTATTTAATAAATCTTACCTTAGGGTAAACATTATTTCTAAAAAACTGAGTTTCTATTTTAAAACTTGTTTATAAATTCAAGAGCTTTAATATTACTTTTTTAAATGTTGATACAATCTCAAATTTTGCAAATACCAATTCACTTATGAGATTATCTTTCAGGCATAGCCTGAAAGATAATCTCTTAGGATTTCTCATACATATTAATAATAAGAAAAAAATAATACACTTCTATTGATTTAGTTAAAGTCTTATGTATTAAGATATAAGTGTAAATTAATAACAATATTTATATTTAGCTGAACAAATTAAGATTTCTACTATATGGGAAAATATTAATAACTTAGAATCAAACAAGAAAATAAGCTAATAAAATGGTGGAGACTAGATATTTTATGGATTTAGTAATTTTAGAAAATTTTTTAGATAATGCATCGTTTTTTATTTTGTTATTGACAATGCTAATTTACTGGATAGGAAAAGCTTTCCCTTCTTTAACTTGGCTACCTACCTTAGGAACTACCGGAGGAATAATAGCAAATTTACTGATAGCAACTTTGCTAGGAGCAAGATGGCTAGAAGGCGGTTATTTTCCTTTAAGTAATCTATATGAATCACTTTTTTTCCTAACTTGGGGTATTCTTACTACTTACTTAATAACTGAATCGATGCTTGGTATGTCTCTAATAGGAGTTGTTACAACACCTATAGCTATGGCAATTACCGCTTTTGCCACAATGTCTTTACCATCAAGCATGAAGGTTTCAGCTCCCCTTGTTCCTGCTCTTAAGTCTAATTGGTTGATGATGCATGTTAGCATTATGATGTTGAGTTATTCTACTTTAATGGTAGGCTCCATTATTTCTATTGCTTTTTTAGTTATTACAAGGAATCAAGATATTAATCTTCGTGGTAGTTCTGTTGGAACAGGAAGTTATAGAAATAATTTATCAAGAAATTTTCCTGAAAACACAAATCATTTGATTCAAAAAGTTCAGAATTCTAACAACAAAGAACTTAATTTAGGTATAAATAACGAATCTATTATTAAAACAAATTTATCTCCTCAACATCTTCAATTAGCAGATAATTTAGATAATCTTAGTTATAGGATCATAGGCTTAGGATTTCCGTTATTGACTATTGGTATAATAGCTGGGGCAGTATGGGCAAATGAAGCTTGGGGTTCTTACTGGAGTTGGGATCCAAAAGAAACTTGGGCTTTTATTACTTGGCTGGTATTTGCCGCTTATTTGCATGCCAGAATAACCAAGGACTGGCAAGGTAGAAAGCCAGCAATTCTAGCAGCGGGAGGCTTTGTAATGATCTGGATATGCTACTTAGGAGTTAACCTTTTAGGAAATGGATTACATTCTTATGGTTGGTTTTTATAAAGCAAATTTTTCGTTAGACTAGTAGCTTTTCTATAATGTTAAGAGTCAAATTTTGTATAGTTTCTAATAATTATTATTAAACAATTTTCATGTTTATTTATCATTCTATAAACTAGTCAGTAAAATACGAAACGTTTAATGTGGACATCTCTTCATACAAAAGTACATAAAACTCTTCAAAATAGTTTAATTCTTCCTCCGAAAAAACGTATCTTGGTTGCAGTTTCAGGAGGGCAGGATTCACTCTGTTTGCTCAAAATAATTATGGATCTCAGGATAAAATGGGATTGGGAGGTTTCTATTGCTCATTGTGATCATGGTTGGCCATCCGATACAGGAATTTCTGATCATGTTAAGAAGATATCTGAAGAATGGAATATTGATTTTTATTTAAAACGAACACAAATATTAAAAATCACTGAATCTATAGCTAGAGAGTGGCGTTACAAAGTATTGTTAGAAGTCGCAAGAGAGAATAACTTTACCGCAATAGTAACAGGTCACACTTTAAGCGATTTGGCAGAAACAGTCTTATATAATTTGATCAGAGGTGCAGGAAGCCATGGCTTAAGTGTATTAACAAATACAAGACCTTTAACTAATTCAATCAATTTGGTACGTCCTTTATTAAATACTTCCCGTACTGAAACATTATTTTTTTGTAGGCAACTTAACTTACCGGTTTGGGAAGATGAGGTTAATACTAATTTTGATTATGCACGTAATAGAATCCGTAAACAGCTAGTACCATATTTAAAATTAAATTTTAATCCTCAAGTTGAAAAAACTTTATATCAAGCATCAAAAGTTTTAAAAGCAGAATCTGATTATTTAGAGAAAGAAGCAGGAAAAATTCTAAAACTAGCTTCTAATAAAAAGAAAACTCAGCTTAATAAAAAAATATTACAAACAATACCCTTGGCTTTGCAAAGAAGAGTCATTCGGATGTTTCTACAACATAACAAGTTACAAGCTCCAAATTTTGAACAAGTAGAAGAAGGAGTAAAACTTATCAACTCTCCCCATGGTTCACAAACATCCTCATTTTCTGTTCAAGTTGTTTTGGAAGTCTATGATGACTATATCGTAAAAAAATAGTTTAAAAATATTACGCCTAAAAATACAAATATAATTTTAAGTAGTTCAGTCTAATATCTTTATAACCTTTTACTCTTCATGAATTTACAATCTATGATTTTGCGATAATTAAGACAATTTTTAGCAATGATACTTGTATTTTGATTGATAAAAAATAATATTGTCTAAAATACTTAAGTTAAATAATGTTATGTACCTAAAAAATAAAGTCAATAAAATGTTCACAATTATGAAAATTTAGTGATGTAAAAATTATAAATACAAAACTAAATTTTAGTTTTTAGAATACTCAGAGAGATATAACAATTTTATAAAATTTCAAATAAGTGATATAACTAGAATAGTTATGACAGAAATTGTCTAAGTAAAAAATGAAAGCTTTATATTAGCTTTAATTTTACACTTATTAATCTTCAGTTTTTTATATAGGTAAAATTTGATAGGAGCTTTGTTATTATTTACAATAAGATATCAAATATACCGGATGATAGTACTTTTCCTAATCATCAGTCACTGACTTTTTGCTCTAATAACGTATGATTTTGACTTAGATTTTTTTATAAAAATATCTTTAGTTACATATTATTTTATAAGTTTTAGTAACTAATTTATTTTATTTTTCTTACTTATGAGCTCAGAATGTCACTTCTATTGTTAAAATAGTAAACCGGATATATTTGTATAGAAAAACAAATTAATTTTTCTAATTCTTAATGAACTTAGTTTCTAGTAAAAATTATCCTTTATGAAAATAAATTTCTTGTCTGCTTTAGAAACATATTTCTCCAACACAACATCAAAAATTTTCTAAAGCAATTTTATAATCTATAGAAAAGAAAGTAATCGTCATCCTTAAAATAGTTATTACTAAAGTTAGTATATATTTTTTAAGTAAAATACTTGCAGTATTAGATTTAATGTTTACTTTTTCATTGTTTAGATTCATTTAAATTCACTTAACATTTTAGAAAGGACTATTATAAATGGAATTTTCAATCGCTACACTTTTATCCTACTTCAGTGATAACAAATTGGTGGCGTCCAAATATTTAGAAAAAAAATTAGGGTGTGAAGATGACAAAAGTATACAACAGTTACAAGCTATACTTGACACCTTAGAATTAATAGGAATTTTGGAAAAAGAACGAGGTAAATATCGCCGTGTTATTGAAGATAACCTTGTTCAAGCTAAGTTACGTTGTTCAAGTAAAGGATTCTGTTTTGCTATCCAAGACGAAGAAGATGAAGAGGATATTTACGTAAGAGAAGCTCATTTAAGCAATGCTTGGAATGGAGATCGAGTACTAGTTAAAATTATTAAGCAGGGAACTCGTAGACGTTCACCAGAAGGAGAAGTAAAATTAATTTTAGAACGTTCCAATCCATCTCTATTAGCTCAAGTTAAGAAAGATAATGATAACTATTATGCTATTCCTTTAGATGATCGCTTATTATTTGAGTTATCACTTGCAGAAGAAGGAAATAACTTAGAAAAAGCTATAGATCACTTAGTTCATGCTTCCATAGTTCGTTATCCTATTGGAGAACATCCTCCTGTGGGAAAAGTTACTCGTATCCTAGGTAGTGATGCAGAAGCAGCAGCAGATACTGATATTGTTTGTTGTAAACATGATTTACCACAAAATTTTACAGAAAATGAATTAAAGCTGGTAGATCAGTTGTCGAAAAAAATTGAAACTAAGGAATTAGAAAAGCGTTCTGATTGGAGAGATGTTACATCTTTTACTTTTATTGAAGATGTAGTTAGAGATTGTCCACCATTTATAGAAACCGCATTTACTCTAGAAGAAACAGAAGATAATCATCTACAGTTGGGAGTTCATATTATAGATGTTGCTCATCATATTCAATCAGGTTCACCCCTTGATAAAATAGCTAAGAAACGTGGTACAACTTTCTACTTAGGTGAAAAAGTTTTACCTATGTTGCCAGAATCTATAATAAAAAATTATTCTTTAAAGCCAAATAAAGATTCTCTGACAATTTCAGTAATTATGAATTTTGATAGAAGTGGCCAACTTTTAGAATTTTCAATAAAGCCTACAATTATTAACATTGACCATCAACTAACTTATCAAAAGACACAAGAGCTTTTGGCGGATCCAAGTAAGGTTAATAGTAAACAAAAAGGTTTTGTTGAAAAACTCCAAAATTTATTTTTTACTGTAAGTCCTTTAATTAAAGCTCAAAGACTTCAAAGAGGAGGTTTTGAGTTACAACTTGAACCCAAATTACCTTACCAAGATGAAGGTAGGATTGGAACTATTGTAGCTTCATCTAAAACTCCTATTCGTTCCTTACTAACCGAACTATTAATTTTAACGAATAAGGTTGTAGCTACACATATTAACGCACTAGGAGTACCAGGAATTTACTGTATTCAACCAGAGCCAGATTGGGAAGAATTAGAAGATTTATTAAAATTGGTTCAAAATCTAGGGATTGAATTCAATCTTCAAGATGATGAAGAAATTATTCCGCGAGATTATCACAATTTAACTCAGTTATTAAATAAATCCTCTCATGTCAATGTTCTTAATTATTTACTTCATGGAACTCTAAAATCTTCTAGATATAGTAGTTATCCAGGAGCCCATTTTGGCTTAGCATACAATGACTCTTATAGTCATTGTATATCTCCAGGCAAACGGTATATTGATTTGCTGATTCAACGAATACTAAAGTTAGTTTTTAGCGAAGGTAGAGACCGTAGGACTAAACAGACAAAAATAGGGGTTGATCTTTATAGTAGCAAATGCCATGGTAATATTACATGGAATGTTTTACCTCCAACAATTCAAGAAGAATTGGAAGAAGATTTTCGCTTTTTAGTTACTCATCTTAATGATCAAGAAAAAATTGCCGAAAGTGCAGAAAAAGATCTTGAAGGATTAAAAAAAGCTGAGAAAATGAAAGAACAGACAGGAAAAGTTTTTCAGGGGCTAATTACAGGTGTTCAGTCTTATGGTTTCTTTGTTGAAATTGAACATTTATTGGTAGAAGGATTAGTTCATGTTAGTTCTCTTAAAGATGATTGGTACGAGTATCGTTCTCGTCACGGATGTCTAGTGGGTCGTAAAAATCATATAGCTTATCGTTTAGGAGATGAGGTCGAAGTTGAAGTGAAGAGTGTTGATTATTATCGACAACAAATTGATTTAGTTACTGTTGGAGGAGGAAGTGCCGCAAATAATAATGATTGGGATGAAGATTAATGATAATAAGTATTTTAAAAGGAGTTAAAAAGTATGAGTTTTTATCGCCAGGTGTACAAACAGACAAATAAGGTAAAAAGATTAAAATCTATATTCTTTTGTTTAATTTTTAGTTCATTAATCTTTCTTTCAGGTTGTGTTCACTATGATGTAGAAATAAACTTTCATAATCAAAACCATGGAAAAATTGTTCAACATATTAGTGTAGTAGAACAATTATCTAAGCTTAGTCCAATTGAGGTAGATAAATGGCTAGAAAGCTTAGAAGATCGTACCAGGAAGTTACGAGGAAAAGTTAAAAGGATTTCTAAAAACGATCTATTACTGACTATTCCATTTAGTAGTAGTGATGATTTAGTAGAAAAATTTAATTCGTTTTTTAGTTTTAATAGATCTTCTTCGACTTCGGATGCCAAAATTGAAGATTACAACATACCTCATTTACAGACACAAATATCAATTAAGAAACACAGTTTTTTATTAGCAGAATATAATCAGTTGAATATTGAAATTGATTTGCGTGATTTAAACATATTATCTGAGAAAGGAAACACATTAATTAATCCAAAATCGTTAGCAGATTTAGAATTTACTTTAAGCACTCCTTGGAGTATTAAAAATGTTCAAAATAAGAAAAAATTTAGCGAAAACTTTAATAAAGAAAAACAACAAATTAGTTGGAAAATTAAAGCAGGAGAAATAAATAGAATAGATACAGCATACTGGACTCCTAATTATTTAGGACTAGGATTTGTTTGTATTTGCTTGGTAACACTATCAGGAATTTACATCAAAAATCGAATATCATCTAAAGTATAAATTAATTTAAAAATATTCGATTTTTGTGTTTACAAAATAAAGATGATGGTATGTCGCGGTTTCAAATATTAAATTTGATAATATTTTTTGATGCGTTTCATCGCCTTTTCAATATTTTCCCTACTATTGAAAGCTGAAATACGAAAATAACCTTCTCCTGAAGAGCCGAAGCCAGAACCTGGGGTTCCTACAATATTTACTTTTTGCAATAGTTCGTCAAAAAATTCCCAGCTAGACATTCCCCCTGGAGTTTTCAACCATATATAAGGCGAATGAATACCTCCATAAACTTGATTTAATTTTGTAGTACCTAGCTGTTCACGTATTATTTTTGCATTTTCAAGGTAAAACCTTACCAAACAATCAACTTGTTTTTTCCCTTCTTCCGAATAAACAGCTTCTGCTCCTCTCTGAATAATGTAAGATACTCCATTAAATTTAGTAGATTGACGGCGATTCCACATGTCCCAAATTTTAATTTTTGAATTATTGGCTGTATTCGCCATTAAAGTCTTCGGTACTACAGTAAATGCACAACGAGTTCCTGTAAATCCAGCATTTTTAGAAAATGAGCGAAATTCTATAGCACAATCTTTAGCTCCTTCTATTTCGTAAATAGAGTGAGGAAGGCTTTCATCTGTAATAAAAGCTTCATATGCTGCATCAAAAAGGATTATTGAATTGTTAAACCGTGCATAATCGACCCAAGACTTTAAATAATCTTTAGTTGCAACAGCACCAGTTGGGTTATTAGGAAAACAAAGGTAAATTAAATCCACCTTAATATCAGGGATCTGAGCAACAAAATTATTTTCTTCTTTAATAGGAAGATAAATAAGATCATCATATCTATTTTCCGCATTAATGTAGCCTGTATTGCCAGACATTACATTTGTATCTACATAGACTGGATATACAGGATCTGTGATTGCAATTTTATTATTTTTACCAAAAATATCAAGGATATTTCCTGTATCACATTTAGATCCATCGGATATAAATATTTCTGAAGAATCAATATCACAACCTCTTAATTGGAAATCATGATACGCGATTTTTTCTCTTAACCATGAATAACCTTGCTCTGGGCCATAACCTTTAAATTTTTGACGACATCCCATATCTTCTACGGCATTCATCATAGCTTTGATACAAGCTTCTGGGAGAGGTTCGGTAACATCTCCAATACCAAGTTTAATCAATTCGTTTTTTGGGTTAGAATCCAAAAAAGTATTAACTCTTTTTGTTATTTCAGGGAAAAGATATCCTGCTTTAAGTTTAAGATAATTTTCATTTATATTAACCATATTATTTAATTAACAATATTTTAACTGTTATTTTTATTTACGTTTAATTACTAATTTAATGGATAACTTCCATTAAGAACTAGATATTTTGAAATTTATAAATTATCTTCACAAATTTGTCCATTTTCTTTTAAAGATGGATATTTTCTACTATTTTTTTTATATAGTTTTGAAATATTGGGATAACTCCATTCAAACAGAATCTTATTGTATGTTGTAGGTGATAGTTGCATTTTAGTATACATTTTTGCTTCTAATCTTTGGCGTTGAGCTTCAAATAAAATAACTGCAGCAGCAACCGAAACATTCAAAGATTGGACCATTCCCAACATAGGAATGGTTATATGACCATCAACTAATTGAGCAGCTTCTTTGCTTACTCCCCACTTCTCTGCCCCTAATAAAATAGCTACAGGCTCTGTATAGTTTACATTTCTATAATCAATTGCAGTTTTACTAAAGTGAGCTGCATAAATCTTAAATTTTCTACGCTTTAGAGCATTTATTGCATCATCAATACTTATATATGTTGTTATGAAAACCCATTTTTCACTACCTTGAGAAACTTTACTGAATGTAGGATATTTCCCGTTTTGATTAACAACATGAAGATCTAATATACCTACTGCATCACAAGTACGAATAATTGCTGATAAATTATGAGGCTTGTGAACATCTTCTATTAAAACAGTTAAATGAGGTTGACGTTTTTTTAAAACTTCTTTTATGCGATTATGACGTTTATATAGCACAGGATATTAGATATTTTTAATGTTACACTTTATTTGCTAAATGAATCATATAACATTTTTTATTATTTAAAATAGTTTAATTAACCGAAACAAGTAGTTATTAATCTATAATTATTATATGTATGTTATTGAATATCGGAAAACTTATGTTTTCATTTATTCATATTAATATAAAAATTCTACATGTAACTCTTAAAATAGAATATATATCTCAATATATTTAGGCAATAATAACAATCACTGTCCAAATATTTACGATATTTGTAGAGTTCAACCCATGATTTTTCTTGGTATATATTAAAAGGAGTATTTATGATTAGTATTGACCTGGCTTTAAAGTATACACCTATTCCAATTTCTGTACAAAGAAAAGAAGTTGCAGATGCAGAGATTTTATATCAGCAAATTGTTACTGCGATGCAATCTTCTCCTCAATTAATTGAACTTACTTGTGAAAAGCAAACTGAAAAAAAGGTTGCAGTTATGAGTGATCACATTGGAGCAGTAATTGTTTCTCAAAAAGATAGTAGTGCTGGAACTGGAAAAGCTCCTGGATTCTTTTCTCTAATAGATACGAAAAACTAAATATTTATCAAGTATGCGATCTACTAAAAACTAAATAATATTTTCTTGTATAGATCGCTATTTTATTTAATTTCATATGATAGTGGAACTGATGCTCCGCAGAATAGTCCTGGCACAAAATGAAAGTTTACATTTTTACTAAAAAACTTAATATTACAACTTAACTCTACAGGAATCGTTTTTAAAAAATAGTATTATTTATGCTTCATCATATGCTTCGATATCAAGTAAATATAAATAAGGTTCAGCTAAATCTTGACGTTGAAAAAGTATTGTTCGTAATATATGCCAGTCTTTAAGGGACTCGAAAGGATTATTGTAGTCATCTTGGTCTAAGCGGCCTACAAGGGCTATTATGTCTTCCTCCGTTAAAGCGGAAATATCTTTTTCTGTTAGATTTATGGTAGTCATTCCGCATTTTCTCCAATACTTTTTAAACAATAGCCATCATAATTGTAGCTTTATTCTTTTTTTAAGCTTCAATCAGTTTACCAAAATTTAATAATTTTTTAAAGATAAAGATATTGACTTGTCTAAAAAATAAAAATCTTTATGATTTAAAAGCACTACGATATCTACAATATAATGAATTTAAATTAAGAGAAGTTATATGGGTAATACCTTTGGTAAACTATTTCGTGTCACTACATTCGGAGAATCTCATGGAGGAGTAGTGGGTGTAATTATCGATGGCTGTCCTCCATGTCTAGAAATATCTGAAATAGATATTCAAAAAGATCTTAACCGTCGTAGACCAGGTCAAAGTAAAATAACTACTACTAGAAATGAAACAGATCAATGCGAAATCGTTTCTGGAATTTTCAATGGCTTGACCTTAGGTACTCCTATTACTATCTTGGTTCATAATAAAGATTTTTTTACTCAAGACTATGATGAGTTGAGTGATAAATTTAGACCATCTCATGCGGATTGGACATATGAAACAAAATATAAAATTAGAAATTGGCAAGGTGGGGGTAGATCTTCAGCAAGAGAAACTATTGGTAGAGTAGCTGCAGGGGCGATCGCAAAGAAAGTTCTTGAACAATTTAATAAGGTTGAAATAATTAGTTATGTGAAACAAGTTAATTATTTGGAAGCTATTATTAATCCGGATAAAATTACTTTTGAACAAGTTGAGAATAACCTAATTCGTTGCCCTGATCCAAAAATTGCTAATCAAATGATTTCTTTAATAGAGGATACTAAAAAAAACAATGATTCAATAGGAGGAGTTATTGAATGTGTTGTACGAAATTCTCCCAAAGGGTTGGGAGAACCAGTATTTGATAAGTTAGAAGCTGACTTAGCCAAAGCTGTGATGTCTCTACCAGCAAGTAAAGGGTTTGAAATAGGTTCAGGATTTAGAGGAACGTTAATGACAGGGAGTCAACATAATGATGAATTTTATATAGATAAAATAGGAAATGTTCGCACTAAAACCAACAATTCAGGAGGTATCCAAGGAGGAATTAGTAATGGGGAAAATATTATTATTCGTACTGCTTTCAAACCAATTGCAACTATTGGTTTAAAACAAAAAACTGTTACATCTGGTAATCTAGAGGTATTCTTAACCAGTAAAGGAAGACATGATCCTTGTGTTTTGCCTAGAGCAGTTCCGATGGTTGATGCGATGGTAGCTTTGGTATTGTGTGATCATTTATTACGTTGGCAAGCTCAATGTAAAGTATTAAATTAAAATTATTTCATATTATCCTCAATTGAAATAATAAATACTCCATATTCAAAAACAACTATAATCCTAATACAAGCTTGGCAATAGAAAAATAAATGAATACACCTAATACATCAACTATAGTTGTAATAAAAGGAGCTGACATTAAAGCAGGATCTAATCCAAAAGTTCTAAAAACAAAAGGTAAAGCTGAGCCTGCTATTGAAGCTAAAATAGCAATTATAACTAAGCTAACACCTACAGATATCGATACTAACCAACTCCCTTGAACTCCATAAGCCCAAATTGTAGCTAAAGTCCCTAATATTATTCCTAATAAGGTTCCAGCTATTAGCTCTCTTAAAATGACTTGCTTAGAGCCAAGATCTGTAATATCGTTTGTATTTAATCCCCTTATAACCACTGTTGAAGATTGAGCTCCAACATTACCTCCAGTACCTGTTAATAGAGGGATAAAAGCAGTTAAAATTGCCATTTGTTCTATCAAAGCTACGTGAGATTTAATTATCATCCCAGTAACCGTATTAGTAAGTAATAAAATTAATAACCATGCAACTCTTTTTCGTGTAACTGTTAATAAATCTGTTTGAAAATAATTCTCACCATCTGACTGCACTCCACCTAAAGCATAGATATCTTCAGTTGCTTCTTGTTGAATAATATCGATAACATCATCTACAGTAACTACTCCAACTAGTCTTTGTTCTTTATCTACAACAGGAACTGCAAATAAATCATATCTTTGTATTGTTTGTGCAACTTCTTCTTGATCATCGTTAGTATTAACACAAACAATGTCTTTTACCATTATTTTTCCAAGAGTAGTATCTGGATGAGATAAAACTAAATCTCTTAGTGAAACAATACCTACTAGATGACGAAAAGCATCAGTAACATAAAGATAGTAAACAATTTCAGAAGAAGTCGCTAAAGTTCTTATATGTTCAAGTGTTTGAGATACAGTAAAGCTTTGTTTGAGTGAGATATACTCTGGAGTCATGATACGTCCAGCTGTATGCTCTTCATATCCTAATAATAAAGCTGTTGCCTGTCTTTCTTCAGGACTTAGCTGTTCTAATAAACGTCGAACAATTTTTGCAGGTAATTCATCAAATAAACGAGCTCGGTCATCAGGAGACATTCGATCAACAATATCTCTAACCTCTTGTTGCTTAAATTGTTCAAGTAAAGATTGTTGAACTGTAGATTCTAAGTGTTCATAAACAGCAATAGCTTCTTCTTTCGACAATAAACGAAAAGCAATTACCTGTATTGATTGAGATAAACCTCCAATAGCTTCAGCTATATCCACAGGTTGTACAGATACAAGAATTTTTTTTGCTTCTTGCAAATTTCCTTGTTCTAATAATAAAGCTAATTTATTACATATTAGCTGACGCAACTCTTTACGGGTATTTAATTGCACCATAGTTATAGGTTCATTCAATAATTACAGGTTCATTAGAACAAAGTCCATCTCTTTTTTTCCACCATAATGATATTAACAAGATTTAACCTTGCCTATAATTTCGTTATCATAATTTTTTATGGAATTTATTAAATCTTTCGATCTATCGTACTATTAACTCTACTATAAATTAACTACATAAATTTTTTATTTAAATTATTATCGAATATTTATGGGTACTTTTTTATTTACTTTCGTTCACAGTATACATAGAGAGATCATAGTATTTATCTTTTTTTGTTAATTCATGATTTAAACTATAAAAATTGAGTCCTGAAAGCTATAGATAAATGTCATAGTAGATTTACGCTAACTTTATAATTACTTTATTTTATGTCTTTATCTTAAATGTCATATTTTTTTATAGCGATTAAGGTGTACAAAAAATAATTTTAATTATTTTTTGTACACCTTAATCGCTATAAAAAAATATTCTCTGATCAATAGTTTTCACTTTTAAAGAACTGTAAAAACAACTCTTTTCTAACAAATTTTTTAAATCAAAGAAATATAATTTCCAAAATACTACTTTATAGATGTGTAGGCTGAAGAAAAATCATGCAAAGCCTCGAAACCAACCCTATGACAAAATGAGCCGAAACTTTCACCATCTTGTTTTTCTTTCTTGAAGTAAAAGAATAATGGCTCAATAAAATTTTCTATCTCCTCATCAGGTAGTTTGTCAACATAAGGTTTAGCCAATCGAGTTTGATCCGAACTACCTCCTAGCCAAATTTGATATTTTTCTGGAGCACTACCTACAATTCCTAACTCTGCCATATAAGGTCGAGCACAACCGTTTGGACATCCTGTCATTCTAATTACAATTTTTTCTGAAGACAAGTCCAATAAATTCAATACATTTTTTATACGGCTAATTATGGTAGGGAGTATTCGCTCTGATTCTGTTATTGCCAAACTACAAGTAGGGAGGGCTGGACAAGCCATGGAATAGCGAGTTAAAGAATCTACTTTTTGCGGATCACTATTTATGCCATGAGATTCAAGAATTGTTTCAATTCCTATTTTAAAAGCTGGTTCAATCTCGCATAAAATAAGATTATGATTAGCAGTTAAACGTATAGGTAAAAAATACTTATCATTAATTTCTCTAAGAGCAGTTTTCAGAAGAAAGCTATCCTTGTCTTTTATTCGGCCATTTTCTATAGAAATGCCTAGGAACAGCTTGCCATCTCCTTGCTCTTGCCAGCCAAGATAGTCTTTATATCGCCAGTCTGGAAGAGGTCTAAATGGTTCTATATTTTTACCTAAATATTCTTCTATTTCTTTACGAAATATATCTAGACCCCAGTCTTCAATAAGATATTTCATACGAGCATGACGACGTTGATTACGATCTCCATAGTCTCTCTGTACAGCTACAATAGCTTTCATGAAGTCATAAATATCTTTTTTATCTACATAACCGAGAGGATCCGCTAGTCGAGGAAAAGTTTCTTCTTTATTATGAGTACGACCCATTCCTCCACCTGCGAAAATATTAAAACCAAGTAATTCTTTATTATCGTCTGTAATAACTACTAAGCTTACATCGTGTGTATATAAATCAATAGAATTATCTCCAGGTACAGTAACACTACATTTAAACTTTCGTGGCATGTAGTGTTTTCCGTAGATAGGTTCGTCCCCGTTGTCAAAAAACTTTCCTCTATTATTTTTTTGACGGGCTTCTATGGTTTCAGGAGATTCTTCTACACTAATAGCTTTTTCGCCATCTAACCAGATTTCATAATAAGCTGATGTCTGAGGACTTAATAAATCAGCAATTTTATCTGCATACTCTCTAGCATATTCATATTCTGGAAAATTTTTAAAAGGTGCAGGAGGTGACATAACATTACGGTTAAGATCTCCGCAAGCGCCTAAAGTTGAACCCAGATTCTCGACAATTGTTGAGATTGCTAACTTGAGATTTTTTTTCAAAATCCCATGAACCTGTAGCCCTTGACGTGTCGTTATTCTTAAGGTGTGGTTGCCATGAATGTCACTAAGTTTATCTAAAGCAGCATAAAGCTGGGGAGAAATAAAACCACCTGGGTTACGAGTACGTAACATAAATTGGTAGTCTTTTTCTTGGCCCTTTACTCTGTTATCTCTATTGTCTTGTTGATAAGAACCATGAAATTTGAGAATTTGGACTGCTTCTTCTGTGAAATGAGTACTATTTTCTAATAATTGGGTTGCTAGTGGTTCTCTTAAAAAGTTGCTAGTTTCCTTTATTGTTTCTAATTTGGAAACTTTATTGGTGGATGAAACTGGAATCTTAACCATTGAAACAAATATTTAAATTCAATAATAATCTAGTTCTTCTCGCTCAGTCAAAATTTAGATGACTTTCTTTATATTAACTCTTTTAGCTAAATTAGTCTTTATTAAAGATATAATAGCCTAATGTTTATATAAGATTTTCTATATAAAAGACTTATTTCACATTTATAATTCTGAAACACATATTGTTATTTAACATCTTAATAATTTTAAAATAATTACAATAGCTTATACGTTATTAAAATAAATCAATTATCAATTACCTATTAGATCCATCAATAAGATATGAAAAACATTTCTTATATCATTATCTTTTATTTATAATTTAAATATATTGCTTTATAGGAAAAGAACTTTATTATTAGTCTATGCAAACATTGAAATTAAGACAATTAATTACTTATCTTGCCCCTTATAAAGTTAGTATACTGATAGGTACACTTTCATTACTAATAGTCAACGGTTTGGGAGTTTACATACCTCTACTGATAAGAGACAATGTCGATAGTTTGAGGTATTCTTTTAATATTCATCAAGTATTAAAAACTGCTATTCTCATTTTTGTATTAGCTTCGATTGCATGGATTATTAGAATGCTGTCTCGTCTACTGATCTTTGGAATAGGACGTGATGTTGAGTTTAGTTTAAAGCAAAAGATATTTCAACATTTATTAACTTTAGAACCAGCGTATTTTTCAACACATACATCTGGAGAATTTATTAGCCGTGCAACTAGTGATGTCGACAATATTCGACGTTTAGTAGGTTTTGCTTTACTTAGCTTAATTAATACAATTTTCGTTTATACTCTAACTTTTCCCGTCATGCTAAGTATAAACATCTTACTTAGTATTTTTGCAGTTATTATCTATCCCTTGATGCTAATTATAGTCAAAATTTTTAGCAAAAAGTTACAAAAACAACAGTTAGCAGTACAGAATCAGTTATCTATACTTAGCCAATTAATTCAAGAAGATATGAGTAATATATCTTTAATAAAAATTTATGCTCAAGAAGACAGTGAAAAACAGGAATTCAACTATAAAAATCATCAGCTGTTAAAAGTTAAATTAAAATTAGCCGAAATTCAAAACTTTTTATTTCCTTTAATTGAGGGATTGTCTTATACCAGCTTACTATTACTATTAAGCTTTGGAGCATATGAAATTAATAAGAACAATATTAGTATAGGAGACTTTATTGCCTTAATAATTTTAGTTGAACGTTTAGTATTCCCAACTGCTTTATTAGGATTTACGATTACAGCTTATCAAAGAGGAGAAGTAAGTATTGATAGGGTAGAAACTATTTTTAGAGTTAAACCTAAAGTTAATAATATAGTTAATAGTAAATTCTTGCCTATTGATTCTGTTAATGGAGTAATAACTGCACAAGACCTATCTTACACTTATCCAGGCAACGAAAAGCCAACTATTAAAAACATTAACTTTACTATTAATCCTGGAGAAACAATAGCAATAGTAGGTCCTGTTGGATCTGGCAAGACAACTTTAGCAAATGCGTTGCTCCGTTTATTAGATATTAATGTTGGAACACTTTTTTTAGATAATCATGATTTTACTGAAATTTATTTAAAATCATTAAGAGAAATTATCGCTTATGTCCCACAAGATAGTTTCTTATTCAATACAACAATATTAAATAATATTCGTTATGGAGATCCACAAAAAGATATTTATGAAGTAGTGAATATAGCTAAAAAATCTCAAATTCATAAAGAAATTCTAAATTTTCCTCAACAATACGAGACTTTGGTTGGAGAGAGGGGAATCACTTTATCAGGAGGTCAACGCCAACGTACAGCTCTTGGTCGAGCATTACTCATGAACTCTCCTATATTAATATTAGATGATGCTCTTTCTAGTGTAGATAATAAAACTGCTACTCGTATTCTTGAAAATCTCTCAAATAAAAAAAGGAAAAGTATTATTTTCATTTCTCATCAATTATCTGCAGCTGCCCATGCAGATAGGATTTTTGTAATGAATCATGGAGAAATTATACAAACTGGAGATCATAAAACCTTAGTAAATGTACCCGGACTTTATCAAACTTTATGGCAACAAAATCAACTAGTAGAAGCTATTAATTAATATTTTTTATACTTAAAAGATAATCCTATAGAAATATCTAAATAATTTGCCATGCCATGTTATCTAAAATTGATATAGAATCGTTAAAGAATATATATTTATGAATGAGGAAAATAATTAAAAATGAATACTGCTATCACCCAGCTAATTTTTCAAACTCTCAACACATTCCTTAACATATACCTTGTATTAATTTTTATTCGTATTTTACTTTCTTGGTTTCAAACTGCAGAGTGGGCATATAATGCTATGTCTTTTCTAAGCCCTATTATTGATCCATATCTTAATATTTTCCGTTCATTCATACCTCCATTAGGTGGTATTGATATTTCTGCAATTTTAGCTATTCTTGCATTACAGTTTGTATCTAGTATTTTAGATAGTCTATCTGCATATAGTGCAGTAGGTTTCTGATAAATATTAAAAGTAAACATTCAAGAACTACAAATATTGTGGATTTCTTAACTCTTGAAGGAATTAGTTAGTAAGCTTAAAACTATGCCTTAAAATTACTAATTCCTATGACTAATTTAATTCTTGGATTTATGGGTCATCTATTATCAATACATAAGATTTTATGCTAACAAGCATAAATCATTGAGTTTAAGAGAGAGTATATAACCGATCCATCTTTAAAAATATTTTTTAGAAATTGCAAAACAAGGTTGTTAACATATCATGTCTTAAATAAAATGACCTGTTAACAACCTTGTTAATTAGTACTAAGCTAATTTGGCCATAGTTAATTGATTATTATTTAGAATTGTTTGCAACTCATCTGAATCAATTGTTTCTTTTTCTATTAGCATTGCTGCTAAATCATTTAAAATATGACGATTGTCTTCTAGTACATTTTTTGCACGCTTATACGCGATGTCTACTAGCTGACGGACTTCTTCATCTACAGCAGATGCAGTTTCATTTGAAAAATCTCTATCAGAAGCAATTTCTTTTCCTAAAAATACTCCACCACCATTTTGCCTTCCTAAAGCTACAGGTCCCAAACGATCACTCATACCAAAACGAGTAATCATTTGTCTTGCTACTCTCGTTACTTGCTGTAAATCATTAGAAGCACCTGTTGTTACTTCTTCTGCTCCAAAAATAATTTCTTCCGCTACTCTCCCACCTAAGGCAACTGCCATTTGATTTTGTAAGTAAGAACGAGAATATAGACCTGATTCCATCCTTTCTTCACTGGGAGTAAACCAAGTCAGGCCGCCTGCTTGGCCACGTGGAATAATACTAATTTTTTGTACAGGATCGTAATCAGGCATTAATGCACCCACCAATGCATGCCCTGCTTCATGAAATGCTACTAGTGTTTTTCTTTTTTCACTCATAACTCTATTCTTTTTCTCAGGTCCCGCCAGAACTCTATCAATGGCATCATTAACCTCATCCATCGAAATTTCAGTCAGACTACGGCGAGCTGCTAAAATTGCAGCTTCATTTAATAAATTAGAAAGATCCGCTCCTGTAAAACCAGGAGTGCGGCGGGCAATTTTATCAAGGTCAACATCTTTAGAAAGAGTTTTTCCGCGAGAATGGACTTGAAGAATCTCTCTTCTACCAGCATAATCTGGTCGGTCAACAACAACTTGACGATCAAAACGTCCAGGACGCAATAGAGCAGCATCTAAAACATCAGGACGGTTAGTGGCAGCAATTATGATAATTCCTGTATTGCCTTCAAACCCATCCATTTCTGTTAAAAGCTGATTTAAAGTTTGTTCTCTCTCATCATTGCCACCGCCTAAACCGGCTCCTCTCTGACGTCCTACTGCATCTATTTCATCAATAAAAACAATACAGGGTGCGTTACTTTTTGCCTGCTCAAATAAATCACGGACACGAGAAGCTCCAACCCCAACGAACATTTCTACAAATTCTGATCCAGAGATAGAGAAAAAGGGCACTCCTGCTTCTCCAGCCACTGCTCTTGCTAGGAGGGTTTTACCAGTCCCAGGTGGTCCAACTAAAAGAACTCCTTTAGGAATTTTTGCACCAATAGCAGTAAAGCGATCAGCATTCTTAAGGAAATCAACCACTTCAGTTAATTCTAATTTGGCTTGTTCTATACCAGCGACATCACCAAAAGTAACTTGAGTTTGAGGTTCCATTTGAACTCTTGCTTTTGACTTGCCAAAATTCATTGCCTGAGAACCAGGTCCATTTTGTGTTCTTCGTAATAGGAAGAAAAGTCCTACCAAAAGTAACATAGGCAAGAAAAGACTGCTAAGAACTCGGAACCAGACTCCTTCGCTATTTTGTGGCTGAATTACGATATCAACTTTATTCTCAGAAAGAATATTAATAAGTTCTGGGTCATTTGGTAAATTAACCAATAAAGGAGCACCACTGTTAGAACTAGAGACTTTAGCCTGTGTCCTATCTGCGCTTAATATTACTTGTTCAATTTGGTTGTTTTCTACTTGATTAATGAAATCGCTATACGTAAGATTTTCACGACTCTGAGTATTGCTATTATCTAAAAAAGCAGATACTAATGCCAATACGACAATTAATAAGAGCCCGTATAGTCCGGCATTTCGCCATTTTTTGTTATTGTTGTTCACGCTGTCAACCTCTTTTTAAATAGGGTGAAGATAGAATTAAGTAAAATATATCAGAAATAAAAACTTAAGCAGATAATAACGTCTATGACGTAGGAAATCTTTAATAAAAATGCTTGTTAATTTATGTTAACGTTTCTCATGGAAAATTGACTAGCAAATTTCAAACTTAAAGCAAATATGTAGAAAATTTAATTAAGTAATTTAGAAAACTATAAATATAATTCAACCATGAATATTTTAAATTGAGATTTTTAAGTAATCCTTGAAAATAAGATAATGGAGCGTAATTTATCAAATTACGCTCCATTATCTTATTTATTCTTTTGAAAGATAGTATTTATTAAAATAACAATACTTTGTTTAATAAATTGTACTAAATGTACTAGTAAAAGTAGAGGCAAGTACCACTTTACTTGCCTCCGCAGAACTAACTTCTAGTTAAAAGAGAAAACTAGTTCTTAGAGCGCCAACCCAAATACTATTATTTAAGTTGTTACCATCTGGTTGTAATATTACATAAAATCCAGGAGTTAAAAGGATATTGTCGTTAATCGGATATTTATATTGAGCTTCAACTATATAAGGAGTATCTTGATCGGGAACAGTTAAATCTCCTGGAATAGCGTCAATACGTCGAGAATTAGGGAGGGAACCACCTGCTACTGATAAAACAGCTCCATCTTTAAAGAAATCTACTGCGGAAAGAGCAGTCATCCATGACCAGTAATCTGCTCCAAATCCACGACGACTAACTCCTGAAGAATCATGGCCTTGGGCTCTTGCTAAAGAATAACCGACCCAGCCTGTTAAGTTAAATGTATTGTTAATACGCCAATTACCATTTGCTCCATAACTATCTCTAATAGTTGGAGTGCCCAAAAACGGATCTCTACCGATACCTCTTCCTACTTTATTTTTAACAGATTTAGAGCGAAAATGTTTTTCAACGTAACTTCCTGTAGAAGAACTAATGTTAACATCATTAGACGTAAAATAAGAATGAAGAAAATGAACATTTAATGAAACTGAATCTATTGGCTTAAAGGCTAGCTGGGTTCCAGCAGTAAAGTTACCGTTAAACAAACCATTGCTAAGAGAAGGCTTGTTACCATCTTTAGATAGGTAAAGACCTCTAAGTGTAAACATATCATTGAATTTAAAGGCGAAACCACCACCAATTCCTTCTGGTCCTCTCATAGTCAAGGGATCTCGACGAATAAATCTAGATAATGCACCTGTACCCGAACTTTTTAAGAATGGGTTACCCTCATCAAAAATATCATTTATCTCTAAATTTTCTGCTCCGACCCAAGTTGTAAAGTTGCCAGTGGGGAAACGATAGTACAATTTATTAACAACTGCATTACCATTTTGCTGAGCATCATGGCTTAGGCGAGTCATTTCAGTACCTGTAAACTCTTTAAGATTTGGAATACTACCAGCTTGAATACGAGTTCTCAATAGATCCTTTCCTGAGAAAGAGGTGCTTAGGAATAATCTTGTCCTATATCCAAAGGTAGCATTGTCGTCGATACGACGGCGTTCTGCAGGTAACAAGCCTTGGTTTGATAAATCTTGTTCTCTAAAATCTAGTGCTCTTTCCCCTGCAGCTGAAGAAAGAGTAAACAAAACTTCACCTTTTAGCTTTGTAGTAGTTGAAAATTGATGATCTTCAAGAAAAGCAGCTCTTGATTCAAGGTTACTTACTCTTGCACCCAAAGCAATTAGTTCTTGTTCAAATTCTTGAGATAAACGTTTTAATTTTTCAATATCTTCTCTTAAAACAGCTACATTTTCCTGTAGTAATCTTTCAATAGTATTTAAACAAGAGTTTAAGCCAGCTGCAAATTCGTTTCTAGAAGCAGAATAGTTACCTCTAAAAGTACGATCAGGATAACCTACAATACAACCATAGCGTTCAACAAGACTTCTAAGTGCTTCATAGGCCCAATCAGTAGGTGAAACATCTTGTAACTCAGATATGTTAGTTACCTGAGACATATTATCGCTAAAAGTCGTATCTCTAAATTGTTTTATATTATCCTGACTAACAGGTACTTTTAGTTGTGGACGATTTTTTAATACGCTTAATGCTTCTTCAGGAGAAACAGTATTTATTTTAGTTTTTTGAATTTTAATTTCGGTAGTTGTAGCTGTTACTCCAGATGTAACTAGCAGAAAAGTTCCCAAAGTCACTGGAATAATTTTAAGAGATTTCGTCAACAAATTTAACATATACATAATCCTCACACCTAGGAAACAAGTAATTTACCCTAGTAAATACTTAGACGTAAAAGTACTCACTTAAATATGATAGACTTCTTCGATTAGATAAAGTTGCTTTTATAATTTATGAAAGCTAATATTCTTTCTATGATTATTTCGAACTTCGTATCTATCTCCATGACGAGAATAAAATTAAATATCGTGAGTATTATGTTTTGCTAATAATTTATATTAGGTTTTTAAATAAACATTGTCTTACTTCTGTAGATTACTTACAGTACATATATAAAAAATATAGTATTTTATTTTCTATGGCTAGAATATTTTTCTAGGCTAAAATAAAAGTATTCTAGGATTTTTAACCTTCATTTTTATGTTTTTTAGTAAGATGATTAGTTATATTTTTATAATTAAAATACGATAACAATTAAATTTTTTACACATATATGTTCATAAAAAAGTCAATATAAGTCATTTGATAAGTATCAGTTAATTAAATTAGAGTATCAATTATGATTAACATTACTGAAATGAGTCTTAGAACATAGTAAAAAATTTTTGAATAATATTTATAAAATTGAAATGTTCAATAAACCAAAAAATAAGTACCAATCAATTATTATTCTCAGCATGATATTAGTCGGATTGACTAGTACTTTTTTTTTATTTCCTGAACTTAAAAGATGGACGGAGAAGAGAAAATATAATGATATTAAATTACTTTTTCAGCAAGATCTTAAAAAGGAATCTATTGTTTTAACTCTAGCGGAAGTTCCCGCAAAGCAAAGAAAAGATACCTTAGAAAGAATTGCTTCTCAGAAAAAGCCATCTATAGAAAGAGCACGTGCACGCTATCTTTTATCTGTTGATTTACTCACACAATATGAAGGAGGTCTTGCTCTAAGACAATTAAAGCATTTAGAACATGAATATCCTATCTTAATGCCTTATATTCTATTAAAAAGAGCTAGAGGTTATGAGTTAACAAATAATCTTACACAAGCTAAAGACATTTGGAGAATATTAATTAAAAAATACCCTGCATCTTTTGTATCAGCAGAGGCTTATTATCAATTAGGAAAATATGAATCCAAATATTGGGATGTAGGAATTATCAAGTTTCCTCAACATCCTAAGATTCAAGAATTAATTTACAAGAGACTGGAAGAAGATCCTAAACAATTTGAATTACTAATATCTTTAGCAAGACATGCCATATATGATAAAAAAGCTAATAATGTTCGTAATTATCTAGTTAATAACTATACAGAACAGTTACTTCCTCAAGACTGGGAAACTATTGGGAATGGTTATTGGGAAACTCGAGAATATGATAAAGCTTCTTTTGCATATCTGAAAGCTAAAAAAAGTCCTCACAACCTTTATCGTTTAGCTAGAGGACAAGAATTAGAATTTAATCAAAAAAAACAAAAAAAAATATTTGAAACTTACAAAAAAATACTTGTAAATTTTCCCGATTCTTCAGAAGCATTGCTATCACTAAAGAGATTAATAATATTATCACCTCCTGAAATTGCTCTTAACTATCTTGACCAAGTTATGCAAAAATCCGATGTAGACATTCCAGAAAGTCTTTTGCACAAAGCAAAATTATTGCAAAAATTGAATCGTACTAATGAAGCAGATAAAATTTATAAGTTATTAATTTTTAAATATCCTCATCATAAATCAACTGCTACATATCGCTGGCAAATTGTTAAAAAAGCTGTTAATAAAAAAGATTTTTTAAAAGCTAAAGAATGGGCAAAATCAATTTTTATTGACAATACAGATAGTCCAATAGCTCCAAAAGCAGGGTTTTGGCTAGGTAAGTGGGAAAAAAAATTAGGTAATTTTCAAGAATCTAGACTAGTATTTCAAAATGTAATAAAAAATCATCCTCAATCCTATTATGCCTGGCGCTCTGCTATCCAATTAGGATGGAACGTAGGAGATTTTAATAATTTGCGCCAGATATTCCCTTTGATTAGCCAACCAACTCTTCGTCCCACTCCTCCTGCTGGATCTGAAATATTTAAAACGTTGTATCGGTTAGGTCAAGATAATGATGCATTATTGCTTTTTAAAGCAGAGACTAATCAAAATTATGATTTTAGTGTTAAACAAGGTTTTACTGATGCTTTACTAAAATTAACTCACGGGAAAAATCTTCAATCTATCAATCAGATCTGGAATCTTCAAAATAAAAATAATTTTTCTGAAAAACAAGAATGGAAAAATCTTCGAAAAGAGGATCAATATTGGCGAGCTTTATTTCCACTTCCTTTTTATCAATCCATAACCAATTGGGCTAAGCACTATAAATTAAATCCTCTATTAATTATGTCAGTAATGCGTCAAGAGTCCCGATTTGAAAATAGTAGCGAATCACCTGTAGGAGCAACAGGTATAATGCAAGTAATGCCAATCACTGGAGAATGGATATCTAATCAGATGAACATTAAACACTATCACCTAAATGACTTGAATGATAATATTTTTTTAGGAGTTTGGTATTTAGATTACACTCATAAAAAATATAATAATAATTCTTTATTAGCTGTTGCAAGCTACAACGCAGGACCAAATAATGTATCAAACTGGGTAAAACAATATAAAACCCAAGATCCTGATCTCTTTGTAGAAGAAATTCCGTTTAAAGAAACCAAAAATTATGTCAAATCAGTATTCAGTAACTATTGGAATTATTTACGTATTTATGACCAGGAAACTTACTTGCGATTAAAACAATATAAGTAGTACATATATCAAAATAAGTATTTTACTTATTACTCCACTTATATGGTAAAAATAGAACTTAAAAATTTGTAATTAAAAATAAAATCTATTTTATATAAAATCATTGATTATCTCTTTAATAAATAATTACATCTACTATCTTTTTCTCTATAGGGACATTCTAGTAAAATGATTTTTTGCTTTCTATTGCTCGCTCTACAATTAACAAATTTATTATCGTTAATATCAACACCATCACAATTGATAGTGTCAAGACTATAACCTCTAGAAAACAGTCGTAGTTTTTTTTCTGCGAATTGCCTTATAAGACGATTTTGAGGATTTTCGGTAAGATTGGATATTCCAATGGTAAGAATGATAATTGCAATAATGCTCATAATAATTATATTCATCAAATTTACAATATATTTGATATCATTCTTTAAGTTATTCATTGTAGTTTCCGTAATCTTAATATAAGAATCATTAATTTTTAGTAAACTATTTTCCTTCTGAAATATTTATCTTTTGTAACTAATAATTTAAGTTTTTCAGAAATATGTTAAGGAAGAACTTGTGATATTTAAAACTGTATAAATTAACACAAAAGCTAAGTTTTGAATTATGCATTCTAAAAAATATTTTTCAATTATCTATAGATATACATATTTTTAGCAACCATTATTAGTATGATGTCTTGATTCAATAAATAAGACTTAGATACCTTTTTACTAAATAACACTTTTCTTTTTAACATTTAGCATCATTACTAAATAGTCATACTTAAAGTATTTTTTAATATGTTCTTCTAATATCATTTTTATGAATACAGTATTAATGATTTTTTTGTTTAGAAAAATAAGTAAGAGCTATAACGTTTATTGTCATTATTAAATCAGAATATCTATACATAATACGCTTATTATCCTATCCTATAAAATGATGTTTCTAATAATAAAGTTTACTCATTAAGACTATGAGAGTATTCCTGTTATTGAAATAACTACCTTCCTAAAGATGTCAATATATTACTCTAAAGTATCTCTATCTTGTAATAATGGGGAAATTTAATAATGGAAAAAGGTCTCATGTGGACGCCTTTACTTATATTCTTTAGCTGGTTAACTTGGAACGGATGGAATGAATATAAAAAGTTAGAAGCTTATAATGTATGGTCAAACGAATTTGATACGTCTAAATACGATATTTACTCTATTATTGGACTTAAAGATAAACAGCTAACTTGGGGAACCCCAAAAAGAACTATTTCAGATAATTTGTCCAATTTTTCGTTAAATGATGTTGAATCAATACAGTTACTGATTAATAACAATATTACTACTTTAGATAAATTACCTAACAGAGGAAAAGCATTAATACAGTTTGTTTTTATTGACTCAAACAAATCTGCTATTACAATTCCTTTCACAGAGATTTCTTTAGCAGCACAATGGACAAAACATCTAGACAATCTAAGACTTCAAAAATAAATATCTTTTAGTTTTAAAATACTAAGTAACAAACTTATTTATAACTCAATTGATCTATTTTTTATAATGAGTTCTTTAAATTAGGTATTATTTAAATTAAGGAAATTGGGAGAAAATTATTCGCCCAACTTCCCATGTATTTTAAATTACATTCCAGGTAAATTTAATCCACTAGTAAGAACTTCCATCTTCTCCCTCATTGTTTCAGTTGATTTATTATAGGCATCTTTCATAGCCATTGTTACAAGTTCAGATAAAGCGTTAGGGTCATTATTCATAGCATCTGGACTAATAATAACTTGACGAGGTTCTTGGTTCCCGCTAATGATTACTGTAACTAGCTTCGCTTCGTCACTATAACCCTCGATACCCATTTTTTCTAACTCTTCTTGAAGTTGTTGTGCTCCAGCTTGAACCTGTTGTGCTTTTTTAAATGCTTCTTGAAGTTCCTTAATTTTTCCTAATCCAAATCCAAACCCTTTTCCTTTTTCTTGTGACATATCTTTTAAATAATATTTAATAGAACTAAATTAATAATTATAATCTCCGAGAAAAAGTTCTTATATTTACTTGTTTCTCAATTATAGAGACTATTTATTCCTGGTTTATCGTAGCATAAAGATATAAATTGATTTTAGAGTAATTAAAGTTATGCTTGTTAATTCGTTAGTGTAAAACTATTTTTTTAAATATTGCACACTTTTTTATTATCTTTTTTACAAGTAATATCTAAGAAAGCTTTGATTTTTTTGATATCTATGAAAGGAAGTCGTTTAAGTAAAAATTATCTGCTATTGGAAACATACAATATCCCCATTTAGGCTTATCAATAAATGACTATTTACTTCAAGCGATAGAAAATGCAAGTTAATTAAGTTACGTAATTAATTCATAGAAAACATCTGCTAATTAACATATAAAACATAATGCTTCTATCTTTATAAAAAGAATTATTTGGCTTATAAAAAAACATTTGTAATATTAATACTGTTTCTAATAAATAATAAATTCATATTTATTGGATTCTAGTTTCAGAAAATATTTTGTCTAAAATTTCTGTCGCACCTGCATCTCGTAAACATACAGATAGTTCATATCCTAAATTTTCTGCTTGTTCCATATGACCGGAAACAGTATTTTTCAGCATGGTTTTTCCATCTAGGCTTGCTACAATTCCAGTTAAAGTTAAGATATTACATTCTATTTTAGTAGTAACTCCAATGGGTACTTGGCATCCACCTTCTAATGCTCTTAAAAAAGAACGTTCTCCCATGCAACGATAATGAGTTTCTGAATGTTTTAAAACTTCAAGTAATTCCAAAATCCTAGAATCAGCTGCTCTACATTCTATGCCTAAAGCACCTTGCCCTACGGCATGTAAAGAAATATCTTCAGGAATAATTTGATGAATTCTATTATCCATGTTTAAACGTTTCAAGCCTGCTGCTGCAAGAATAATAGCATCGTATTCCCCGGCGTCTAGCTTGGCCAAGCGAGTGTTAACATTACCACGAACATCTTTAAAAATTAAATAAGGGTAGTGATGCCTAAGTTGAGCCAACCTTCTAAGAGACGATGTACCAATAATAGATCCTTCTGGCAAAGTATCTAATTTGTTATTTTTATATTTTTCATTAACAACTAACGCATCTGCAGGATTTTCTCTCTCTGTTATGCAGCCTAACATTAAACCTTCTGGTAAATTAGTTGGTAGATCTTTCAATGAATGAACTGCAAAATCTATTCGATTCTGCAACATGGCTACTTCTAACTCTTTTGTGAATAGTCCTTTATCTCCTATTTTTGCAAGAGCAACATCTAAAATATTATCTCCTTGTGTACTCATAGTTTCTATTTGAAACTCATAATTAGGATAATGCTTTTGCAGTTGTTCTTGTATCCAGTAAGTTTGCACCAATGCTAATTGGCTTTTTCGAGAACCAATGCGAATTAAACGATTAGAAACAACCATAAAGAATAAGTTATTATTTGAACGTAATCATGAAAATTAGATGAGTACAGATTATCGTAGTCTTTGTTCATAGAATAGATAAGAATAATCATATGTGAAAAAATTTATATTTCTTTACACAGAACGATATAAGACTATTTTATGGATTTCTATTCTACAAATAGTCTTGTAAGATATCATTGCTTAACAATCTATAGCACTTTATTATAAATATAAAGTCGATGGATATAGTGTAATTTTTGATTAATTTTTAAAGTAATGAATTCATAAAACTTCACAAAATATGAGACGCTATTATTTAAAAATTAGACTTTTAAATGATAGTGATTGCTAGGGTAGATTATAAAAAAATAATGCTAGATTTATTCGCCAGTAGGGAAACCTTTTTCAGATATGCTTCCTATGGATTTTATTTACAAACTAATTTCGATATTTATTGTTAATAATTAGCACAAACTAAATATATATATAAATTCTACTAATATAAATTTTAGAAATCTTTATATAAAAATTAAAATATCTTCAATTATCAATAATTGAAGATATATTAGTTTAATAACTTAAATGATCAGTTGAAAAATAATTACTAAAAAATATTGCTTACTCAATAATTAGAAAAAAATAAAAATCACTTAGAACTTTTTCTATTTTTTTCTAATTATTTGGCGAATCGTCTATAGAATCTGTAATAATCTAGAAAAGTAGTATCTGTTTTATCTACATTTGTTAATAAATGAAATTAAATCAGGTTTTGGTAATCTATTTGGATACATTAACTTTGTTCAAGGAAAATTAGTTTTGAAGAAAATAGGTCCACATTAAAAAAATCAAATCTTACCAATAGCATAAAAGATTATGAAAAAATTATTTTTCTAATCTGCTTAGGTCTAAAGTATATAGCCCTCAGAACGAGAGCTAACTAAAAATTTCATCAACTCAATTACTGGAGGTACATTCTAAAATGTCTATTCGCTTATATGTAGGTAATTTGCCTAAAGAAAATATTGAACGTCAAACTCTAGAAGAATTGTTTATTGATGCCGGCGAAACTATTTCGATTAAAGTTATCAAAGAACGTAAGACAGGTAAGTGTCGGGGTTTCGCGTTTGTTACTGTTCTGACAGATGAATTAGCAGATGCGTTTATTGAAAAATATAATGGTCAATCTTTTATGGAAAATCCTCTTAAAATTGAAAAAGCTCTTCCAAGAGCTAAAGGGAAAGATTCCTCAGATGAAAGCACTGATATTAAACCTGCACCTACTAGAGCTAAAAAAAGCACTAACAAAAAACGTGATAACAGGACTCAGATATCAGGAAACTCTGGGAATGAAGGCTTTCAACCCGATCCTCGTTGGGCAGATCAATTGGCTCAATTAAAACAAATACTGGCAACATCTTCATCTTCCAAAAATTAGAGAGTAATAGATAAATGATAAATAAGGGATGGATTAATTAGCTAAAGCCTGCCTCATCCCCTATCGTTCATTTAATGTAAAAAATTCAAAAGCAGAATTTAATAAACTTTAAATTTAAAGGAGGTAATAGATGACTGATCCAATAATAGTTATGAAACAACAAGTTGGGAAAGCTGCCGCTGAATATATTGAATCTAATTCAATTATCGGTTTAGGAACAGGATCCACAACCGCTTACGCAATAGAGCATATTGGAAAACGCTTGCAATCTGGTACCTTGAAAAACATAGTAGGTATTCCGACTTCGTTCCAGGCAGAAGTTTTAGCTAAACAATATAATATTCCTCTTAGCACTCTAGACATGGTAGATCACATCGACATTGCAATTGACGGAGCAGATGAAGTTGATCCATATAAAAATCTCATCAAAGGCGGTGGCGCTGCTCACACTCAAGAAAAAATTGTTGATAGTCTTGCTAAAAAATTTATTGTAGTGGTTGATGGCAATAAAATGGTAGATAAATTAGGCTCTACTGTTCCAGTACCAGTTGAAGTCATACCTAAAGCTCTTACCCCAGTAATAAGACAATTAAAAGAACTTGGAGGTAGTCCTGATTTACGAATGGGTGTCAAAAAAGCTGGACCAGTTGTTACAGACCAAGGCAACTTGATAATTGATACTAAATTTGACTATGTTAATGATCCAAAAAGTTTAGAAGCAATAATTAACAATATTCCAGGTGTCTTAGATAATGGCTTATTTGTTGACGTGGCAGATTTGATTTTGATAGGTGAAATTATTGAGGATGTTCCTGTAGTAAGAGAATTTTAAAAAACGTGTTCTTATAATTGTATTAAATGAAATAGATGTCAGAGATATTTAAATTTTCAAGAAAGATAAGATTTTAAAATATTTACTTTATTATTGTTTTAAACGGTATCTGATTAAAATATCTTGTTTAGTCCAGGGTGCAGGAGTTGAACCTGCCTTGCACGAATTATGAGTTCGTTGCCTCAACCGCTCGGCCAACCCTGGGATTAATTTAAAGCTAACATATTATAGCGCAATAGTGAATAGATAAAAATATTTGTGTAACTGTTCAACTAAATTATTATAATCAAGAAGAATTTTGTATCATTCAATCAACAAGATGAAAACAAATGCAACGGTAAGGCTTACAGTATTATTATCAGTACTTATAGGTACTGGTACCATGGGAGCTTATTTCGCTTATCAGGCAGGCTCTCAAGCCCTTAAAGGAGTAAATCAATTAAATACTAATCCTAGTAAAAAATTGGTGGATAACTCCAACACATTCACCCAACCAACTCAGTTCAAGCCTATTGACGAAAAAACTGTATTAAGTAAGGTTTATGATTATACAAATCAAAAAAAAGAATTAGTAAATTTCCACAAAAACGAATCTCAAGATGACAAAACTCAAAATATTCATAATAAAACTTCAAAAAGCTTACCTTTGCAAGTTACGGATCGAGAAGTAATACTAGAAATAAAAGAGGTCCTAAATGAAGGTGAGGCAATGCTTTTGAAAATTAATTTACAAAATAAAGGGACTGATAAAATTAAATTTCTTTATAGTTCTTTAGAAATTCGTGATGATAAGAATTATTCTCTTGGGGCAACCATAAAAGGTCTTCCAGAAGTCTTGCCACCTAAGAGTAATATTTTTAGGGGAGAGATAAGAATTCCTCATTTTTCTATTAAGAAAAGTAGAACTTTATCTCTAAGTTTAACTAATTATCCTGATAGAAAGCTTAAACTCAATATAAATAATATTCCTGTGATCTGATAATTATTTAAAAGTTATCACATTTGATATATGTCAACTTCAGATATTTTAATACGGGTTTTATCAGTTTTTTTCCTTATAGCCATTAATGCATTTTTTGTTACTGCAGAATTTGCGATGGTTTCGGTTAGGAGATCAAGGATTAGTCAGTTAGTTAAGGCTGGAGATATTCAAGCTCAAACAGTTCAATCTTTGCAGCGTAGTCTTGATCGCTTGCTTTCAACGACACAGTTAGGCATAACACTATCCAGTTTGGCCCTAGGCTGGGTTGGAGAAAGTGTTATGGCCAAGTTAGTGATAGAAGTCTTAACAAAATCACCATTGCCGAGATTTGTTAGTATAAGCCTATCTCATAGCATTGCTATACCTTGTGCTTTTCTGTTTTTGGCGTATTTACAGATTGTTTTAGGAGAATTATGCCCTAAATCATTATCCTTGTTGTACTCGGAACAACTAGCTAGATTCTTAGGACCTTCAATTAGAGTTATATCACAGATATTTAATCCTTTTATTTGGATTTTAAATCAATCGACACGTTTTTTATTACGCAGCATTGGAATTCAGTATACGGGGCAAGAAAGGTACAGTCAGGTTACTCCTGAAGAATTACAATTAATCATATCTACAGAAGGAGAATCAACAGGTCTAGAAGCTCAAGAGAGAGCTCTGCTTAAAAATATATTTGAGTTTGGTACAGTTACGACAATGGAAGTTATGGTTCCTCGTACTCAATTAATTGCTGTTTCAGAAACTACTACTTTTGAAGAATTATTGGAAGAAGTAACTAAAACTGGACATTCTCGCTACCCAATTAAAGGTGATTCTCTTGATGATATTCTAGGTATTATTGATTTCAAAGATCTTGCCGAACCTTTAGCTCAGGGGGAGTTGAGTTCAAACTCTTTTCTATGCGCTTGGGTTAAACCAGTAAAGTTTGTCTCTGAATCAATGCCTCTTGATGAATTATTATCTTTAATGCAGAGATCACAACTAAAAATGGTAATTATAGTAGATGAATTTGGAGGAACATCTGGGCTAATTACAATACAAGATGTAATTGGAGAAATCCTAGGTAATGATTCAGAAGATATAACTGAAAAAAAGGAAATATTAAAAATAATTGATGAAAATAATTTTTTAATAGAGGCTCAATTAAATTTAGAAGAGCTCAATAATGTATTAGGTTTAAACTTACCTTTGATAGATGAATATCAAACATTGGGAGGTTTTTTATCATATCAGTGGCAAAAGATACCTATGCAGGGAGAAATATTAAAGTATGACAATTTATTATTTACTATCGTTAAGTCTGAAGGCCCACGTTTAAGACAAATTCATATTCAAAGAAAACCTTCTAGCAACTACGATATTTTGGGGAAAAATGCCAATAGTTCAGGAGATTGCGATGATATGAACATGGAGAATAATTATGATGGAGAATAGGAGATTCGAACTCCTGGCCTCTGCGGTGCGATCGCAGCACTCTACCAACTGAGCTAATTCCCCAATAAAAAAATGCATTGAAATAAGTTTATGTTGTATGGGTATATACAAATTCTGGATACTTAGCGGGACTGACGGGATTCGAACCCGCAACTTCCGCCGTGACAGGGCGGTGCTCTAACCAGTTGAACTACAGTCCCAATTTCTGTTGCTAAAGTAATATAACTATTTTCTGTATATATTGTCAAGTTAAAACAATAAAGACACTGTAATATGTCTTTATTGTTTTACTTTTTTTAAATTTATTGATGAAATTTGTAACTATTTATATATTAATCTTGTAAGATGATCTCGAGAACTTTATTATAGGATTTTTGTATGAATCTAAAGAGTAGTTGGACAATATATAAAGAATTTCGTTTTGAAGCAGCACACAAGCTACCTCATCATAAAGGGAAATGCTCTCGTCTTCATGGACATAGCTGGGTAGGAAGAGTTTATATTACACAAAACAATTTACACGATGAGGGATCACAAAAAGGTATGGTTATGGATTTTGGTGATATCAATAATTATTTAAATCCTCTTATAGAAAATTTTTTAGATCATTACTATCTTAACGAAACTACAGGCTTAGAAAGCCCAACTAGTGAGGCCGTTGCGCAATGGATTTTCGAACAACTTGAAAAAGCAAAGCTTCCTGGATTAACCATGGTTGAAGTAAAAGAAACTTGTACATCTTCTGCTAGCTATGTTAAGGGTTCTAATTCGTAAAAACTTAATATAATAATATGACAGGCAAAATATTCTTTGTAGGTTCAGGAGTATTTAATATATCTTATTTGACTCTTAGGGGATATTATTTACTATCTAATGCAGAAGTAGTAATATATGACACTTTAATTGATTCGAGTTTATTAGAATTGGTACCAGTTAATTGCCTCAAAATTTATGTTGGAAAACGTCGAGGTAAATTAAGTACTCATCAAAAATATATTAATAACTTATTAGTAAATCATTGTTTGTTAGGGAAGAAAATAGTAAGGTTAAAAGGAGGTGATCCTTCCTTATTCGGGCGTCTTACAGAAGAAGTATATGCCTTAACGCAAGCTAATTGTAAGTACGAAATAATTCCTGGTATTTCTTCAGCATTGGCAGCTCCTGTATTAGCTGGAATTCCAATTACTGATAAAAAAATAAGTCAATGCTTCACAATATTAACGGGACATGACTTAACCATATTAGACTGGGAAACATTAGCTAGAAGTAATACACTAATAATTCTGATGGGAATAAAGAATCTTAGTAAAATTATTGATAAATTAATAATTAATGGTAAGTCTTCAAATGAATCGGTTGCAATCGTTCATAATTGCGGAAGTTCCAATCAGATAACAATTACAGGAACACTAAAAACTATAGTTGATAAGATTGCAGCTAATTATTTATCTCCAGCTATTATCATAATTGGAGAAGTAGTAAAATTAAGAAATATGCCATCGTCTTCTAATCTCCCCTTAGCAGGTAAAAAAGTAATAATAACTCGTTCTCATGAGTCTTCTAGTCAATTTAAATTTCAGTTGCAAGAAGCTGGAGCAGATGTTATCACACTACCTTTGTTAGAAATACTACCACCTTCTTCTTGGGAAAGACTAGATGGAGCAATTCAAGAAATTTCATCTTTTGATTGGCTGGTTTTGACTTCTGCAAATGGGGTGAAGTTTTTTATGGAAAGATTACATGACTTAGGAAAAGATATTCGTATTTTAAATAATATTAAAATTGCTGTTGTTGGTAAAAAAACAGCTGATTATTTAAAGAAATTTTACTTAAAACCTAATTTTATACCTTCTGATTTTATTGCTGATTCATTAGTTGAAAATTTTCCAGAAGATATCAATGGTAAAAAGATCTTATTTCCTAGGGTAGAGACAGGAGGAAGAGATATACTTTTAAAAGAATTTATAAAAAAAGGGGCTAGTATCACTGAAGTCCCTGCTTATCAATCAATTTGCCCTAAAAATATTGATAATGAAATATGGAAAATATTAAAAAATGAGCAAGTAGATATAATTACTTTTACTAGTTCTAAAATTGTTAAACATTTCTATCATTTATTCAAGAATATATTTCCTGATAGTATAGAAGAAAAAAAGATCTTATCTAAATTAGATAATGTTTATCTAGCATGTATTGGACCTCAAACTTCAAAAACCTGCAATGATTTATTTGGCAGAGTTGATGTTGAAGCAAAAGAATACACGTTAGAAGGCTTAACTAACCAATTAATTGATTACTTTTCATAGAGACTGCCATTCCGGATATAGGCGTATATACAAACCACCAATATGTTTCATTAGATTGTATTGAATATATCAAGATAATCAGATATTAAATTATTTATAATTTTTGCAATTGATTCTTAACTAAGAAATTATGTATAAAATATTAAGCCGAATATTCCTGTTCTTAAAAGTTTAGGAATATTCGGCTTATAAAAAACTTGAAGCTTAAATTAAAACTTGGTTTATTTTAAAATAATCCTAAAGTTAAAGATTTATCAATAGGAAAGGTTGCACCTATGCCTAACCATAGTGCTACAGCTGTTCCAAAAAGAAATACGCTAGAAGCTAGAGGACGGCGGAAAGGATTTTGAAACTTATTTACACTTTCAATGAAAGGAATAAGCATTAATCCTAAAGGTATAGCTGCTTGACAAGCAATTCCCAATAATTTACTGGGAAGAATTCTTAGAATTTGGAAAACAGGGTATAGATACCATTCAGGTAAAATTTCTAAAGGCGTAGCAAAAGGGTTAGCTGGTTCTCCAACTAGAGCTGGATCAAGAACAGCCAAACCACTTATTAGACCAATAGTTCCAAAGATTACCACTGGAAAGATATAAAGTAAATCGTTAGGCCAAGCTGGTTCTCCGTAATAATTATGACCCATTCCTTGAGCTAACTTAGCACGCAATTTAGGATTGCTTAAATCTGGCTTTTTTTCAATGGCCATTTAATTAATTCTCCTTATTAGTATGAATAATAGATTATTCATGTTTTTGCTTAAACATTAATAATCAGAATCAAATTATCTAAACTTTGTTAGTAGTTAATTTGTTCTAATTAACATTTTGAAATTCAGAATTACAAAGGACCAGAGATTCCTTGTTTACGAATCATTAAGAAGTGGGCTAACATAAACACCGCAATTAACCAAGGGAAAACAAAGGTGTGTAGACTATAAAAACGAGTAAGTGTTGCTTGACCTACACTTTGTCCTCCTCTTAATAGTTCTACTAGTGAGTCTCCTACTACTGGGATAGCTGCTGGTACACCAGAAACTATTTTAACTGCCCAATAACCAACTTGATCCCAAGGTAAAGAATAACCGGTTACTCCAAAAGAAACTGTAAGCACAGCCATGGTGACCCCTGTTATCCAGGTTAATTCACGAGGTTTTTTGAATCCACCTGTAAGATATACTCTGAAAACATGTAATATCATCATCAAAACCATCATACTAGCTGACCAACGATGGATAGAACGGATTAGCCATCCAAAGTTAACCTCATTCATGATGTATTGAACTGAGTTGAATGCTTCAGCAACACTAGGTTTATAATAAAAAGTCATTGCAAAACCAGTAGCAAACTGGATGATGAAGCAGACTAGAGTAATTCCACCAAGACAATAAAAAATATTAACGTGGGGTGGAACATATTTGGTAGTAATATCATCAGAAATAGCTTGGATTTCTAAACGATCATTAAACCACTGATAAATTTTAGAATCTGTAACTTGTTTAGAGAACATTGAAACTATAATCCGTTATCAAATATAAGATAGATGATTGGTATCGTGAGTGATTCACTGTACTGTCTTTTAAGAGGTATTCTCGCTAAGGTTTAAACTTTAGTAAACACAGTGTCTTATTAAGAAATTTAACATAATCATTGCCTTCACTCCAATATAATTTGCATTATTACTAAAGAATTTTGAGTATGTTAAAGCTGAAAACCTAGTATATGTAGTGTTAGTCTTTTTATAAAGTTAAATATATAAATTAAATATATAGATTCTATAGTTGTTATTCAATATAATTTGCTACCGTGGTGTAAAACTAACTTGAAGATTTTTTTGTCAGTTCTATAATTTTTTTAAGAATAATGTTGAACCAAGTATCTTTTGCGCTGCTATTTTTTTTATTATTGAGAGACTAAACACTATTTTAAATAAAACAGCCCTATCTCAAGTATTAAACAACATCAAACTGCAGATCAAGATTAAATATTTAAGTAAAGATACATATAAAAACTTATTAAACTTTGATAAATTTAATTTTTATTTTACCAAAGATCTAAAATTATTTTTAGGATAATTATAATGAATCCTCCGAGTTCTTATAATCGGAGGGATTCGAGAAATCATGAAGTCATAGCAATGATTATATATTGTTACCAAAAACTTGGTTTTTTACTGCTTCGAATTCAGAAAGTAACTCTTTTCTATTAGATGATTTCCAAAGGTAACGCCAGGTAAACCAGAGTGTATAGCCTAATCCAATTATTTGTAATAAAGGAGCTAATAAAGGAACATCATCAATAGCTCCTAAAACAGCAATCATGATCTTGACACTAATGAAAGATAGAATCAATAAGCCAAGAGTAGTTAGGGGCTGTTTATACTCGCTAAAGAATCGACCAACATATTCGGGAACTTTAGCAAAACTATCTACCATAGGAGTTAACCATTCCTGCCAGGGTTGATTACCTAGAGAAAAAGCTGGTGTAAGACTTCCTTCTGTTTCAGTACTTAAGTCTTTTGGGTTTGTTTGCTCTTGAACATTGAATTCCATATCTGCTGTATCCTTTTCAAAATCTAAGAAGTGAATATTGTAAATGCCAAAAGACATCACACTATAAAATAGACTGCCTAACCTGCGCTCATTTTATAAGCTACCTTTAACAGGTAGATCTTTTAAGTACAGACAAGACAATAATAAACATTTTTATCGGATTTTAAAACCTTAAAAAACAATTTAGACAAATTATTGATTAACTCTCTAGTGTTTAGTGAGATAATGTTACATTAATTAACGAAATATAGTTAATTTTTGTTCCTCTTCAATTTCGATTTATAATATTTCTATTGTTTAGGAACAGTAAATTTCACAGGAATTATTTGGACTTTCAGTTAACTTAACTTTATGTAATACAACTCCCAGATTTCTAATTGGTTCTTCTAATAGCTGAGCAATATAAAGAGTGATATTTTCAGCTGTAGGAATAGTTTGAACAAAATATGGAATATCTTTATTAAGGAACGTATGATCAAAAGGTTCTATGACATAGTCATTAATTATATTTTGCAAATCTACAAGATTTACGATCATTCCAGTACGTACATCAATATTACCGCTTACAGATATGTCTAGATGATAATTGTGTCCATGGCCATGAACACGAGCACATTTTCCATAAATATTTGTATTTTCTTCTAAGCTAAGATTAGGAAGAGCTAGACGGTGCGCTGCACTAAAGTGGACTTGGGTGGTTAATGTTGCCTGCATATCATTTCCTCGGTATTCAGCCCAAAGTTTGGGGTGCTCAAATAACTTTATGCCAGTAATAGGTAGATGTGGATATAAGTGTTCCCAAATTATCCTAGCAATATTTTCAGTAGTGGGTAAAGTATCACTAAATTCTTGCCAAATATTATTTAAACAAGAATAGTTAAGTTCATCAATAACTCGTTGTTTAATTATTTTTTTAATAAAAGAAAGGTTTTCAACCATTCCATACTTATTTATTTCTCCTTCCAGTGAAATAAATAAAACGTAGTTATGTCCATGACCTGGGGAAAAACTGTTAGCTCCAAATTCTTCTTCATTCTTAGTTATACTCCATTCTGGCAAGTAGTATCGATGACTGGCACTAAATTCGGCGCGACGATTGACAGTACATTTCATGATAAATGTGATACTAAGAAACTTTAGTAGAATTTTTTAAATCCATATACTTTAGTATAGATCGTTTTAAATTATTTCTAAAAATATATAGAACACATATTATAAAAAATTTTTACTGTCGGCTTGGTACGAAATAGTTCTCTAAATACGATTCTTAGAAAAACCGTTAAAAATCAAGTTTCAATCAAATCAATTAAGCTAGTCAAGAGAAAACTATAATTTTTTACAATTCCAATCAAGTATAAAATATTCATCATACTTATTTTTTATGATTTATTGGCGTAGCAAACAGTCATAAACTAGTACAATTATCAATATTGCTAATATTTTTGGTATGCATAATGACTAACATAGAAATATATACATGGAGTTCTTGCCCTTTTTGTATTCGGGCTAAAGCACTACTTAATCAAAAGAATTTAAAATTTGTTGAATACTGCATTGATGGAGATGAAGCAGCACGAGCTAAAATGACTGAAAGAACCAATGGAAAAAGTAGTGTACCTCAAATTTTCATTAACAATAAGTTCATTGGAGGTTGTGATGAATTACATTCTATGGAAGCAACTGGAGGTTTAGACAAGTTATTAGAAGAGTAAGCAAATAATGAAATTAGCATTTGTTGTTGATCCTATTTCAGAACTTGAGCCTAATCATGATAGTACTATTGCCATGATAGAGGCGGCTCAGGACTTAGGACATGAAGTATGGGTCACTAAAATTAATAAACTTAGCATTATTGAAGGAAAAGCTTGGGCAAGAATGTCCAGGATAGAAGTAGACCTAACATTTTTTAGGGAGAAGCAAAAACCTAAAAATATTTCTTGGTATGAGATATCTTCCCAAAGATTAGTATGTTTAGATGATATGAATGTTGTTTTTATGAGGAAAGATCCTCCTGTTAACATTCGTTATCTTTATGCAACATATATCTTAGATCTTATTAATCCCATAAATACCTTGGTTCTCAATTCACCTAGAGGATTACGTGAAGCTAACGAAAAGATATATGCTTTACAATTTCATCAGTTCATGCCGCCTACTATCGTAGGTAAAGATAAAGAGATTATCCATGACTTCGTACATACATACAAAACAGCTGTTTTAAAACCATTAGGAGGTAAAGCTGGCGAAGGGATTTTAATTTTAAACCTACAAGATCCTAACCTTAATTCAATTATTGAAATTAGTACTCATCAGGGGCAGGAACCAGTAATGATACAACAGTTTCTTCCTGAAGCAAAATATGGAGATAAAAGGATTATTTTACTAAATGGTAACCCTATAGGAGCAGTAAATAGAGTACCTACTGGCCAAGAATTTAGAGGGAATATGGCTGTTGGAGGAAGAGTTGAAAAGGCAGAAATTAGTCTTCAAGAGCATGACATGTGTAAAGTTTTAGGAAAGAAATTACGGCAAGATGGTTTATATTTTGTAGGAATTGATATTATAGGTGGCTATCTTACTGAAATAAATGTTACTAGTCCTACTGGTATCAGGGAAATTGATAGTCTTGATCAGAAAAATTTAGGTCAAGAAGTAATTAAATGGGTAACATCTCAATAAAAAATTGTAATTAATATATTAATTTCTATGACTTTACTCTCAATTCCAACATGGATGATCCATATTGCTAGTGTAACTGAATGGATAATCGCTATTTGGCTTGTATGGACTTATTCAGAAGTAAGCAATAAGAATTATTGGAAGTTTCTTTCAGTTGCTATGCTACCATCATTGGCCAGCGCTTCATGTGCATGCCTTTGGCATTTTTTTGATAATTCTCCATCTTTAGATTGGCTGGTAACTATACAAGCAGCATTAACTTTATTAGGTAATAGTACTTTGTGTCTTGCTGGCAGACATATTTTTCTTAATTCCCAAGCTATAGATAAAGAAAATTCCGGATCCAGTGAGTTGACCTAACTGAGTTATCTTTCAATAATTACGTGGTGTATTCTACTAAAATTCTAAATGTTTTATTATGTTATCTGTAAATACATTATTCTTATTATCTTTATTTCCTTATCTTGGTTTTTTATGGTTTTTAACATACTCAAAGGAAACACCAAGACTTGCGTTAATAGGTTTTTATTGTTTATTGATTTTTGTTGCAATAACAATTCCTGCTGGTATTTTTGCAAAAGAAGTATATGAAGAAGAGTTAGCCAATATTGATTGGTTACATGGAGCAGCTGAACTATTCCTCACATTGTCTAATACTTTAGTAGTATTTGGATTCTATGAAGAAATTATTAAATATAAAAATAAACAAGATAAATAAATTGTATTACCCTTGTTTTCTTGATTTTTCGATAGTATTTGAGCACTCGTAAATATTACAAAAATTAATTTGAATAACGTAAAAATAAAAATATTTCTTGATTTTATAGATAAAGATGAGCTTAAAGCATAATTTTTGTATTAGCTATTTTAATTATTACATTATGATTGATTAATGTAATGCTATCCTTTAGTAAAAAAGAAATACTTATCTAATAGACCTTATATGAAAATAGTAAAAACTTTAAAAGCAAAAATTTTTAGATACTCTACAGCATCTCTAGCCTTATCTGGATGTTTATTCACTTTATCTCCTGATCTTTCTATGGCTAATGGAAATTCAGGTTTAGTTATTTTTAGTGGTATAGAAAATCGTAGTGATATTTTAGAGTATAAGCTTGATTTTAACGGACGCCCTAAGTTTTATGGTGAACGTATGAGGTTGCGTGTACCTAAAAAAAAATTAACTCAAGGCGTTAGCAAATTCTTTGTATCTTATCTTAAAGATCCAAAGTTTGATGGGAAGTTTAATACAAAATCTGTAGATGTTCGTGTTGGTGGAGAATCTATCCCGATTAAAGAAATTTATTGGGACAAAGAAAATCGTGTACTAGAGATTGATATAGAAAAAGATCTTGAGGCAGGGAATTCAGTTGAACTTGTATTCTCTAATCTTAAAAATCCTAGTTCTGGTACTTATTATTTTATTTGTGATATTTTAACTTCTGGACAAATTCCACTTAGAGTTTATGTTGGTACCTGGATAGTTTCTTTTTCTCGTACCTAAATGTTACTAGAAATAGTGTTTTCAAGAAAGTTTATTAACTTTCTTAAAAACGCTTTTCATACCTAACACGAAATCCATTAAGAGCATAATCATAAGATAAACGTACATAACCTTTGTTTTCAACTTCATATATGGTTTCTAAAAAAGGGACAATTCTAAAATCTGCACTATTAATAGTTTCATTTACAGATGACTCTAAATCGTAAATAAAACTTTGAAATACCATTGGTAAAGCTAATTGTACAATACCAAATTGTACTAATTGTTCTGTATTCTGATCTTGTAATTCTTCTGCTAAAACTAAAAATTGTTCTCCTAATAAACGAACAATTTCTCCTTGGGATCGTGGAGGATTACTAGTTAAATTAATAACAGGATTACTTAATAGTTGCTCTCCTACAGTTCCTTTTGTTGTAATAGCTTGTAAGCAAATACTAGCAGTTTCTAAATCTGTTTCAGATAGATGAGTAGTATTTTGGATTGGTTTAAGTAAATTATTTATTTGGCAAACTTGATTTGCATCTTTTCCTAAGTTTGGAGTTAATTGAGACAAAGGACCATCAAGTGATAAATCAATATCAATCCTTTGTACCTTACTTAAACTGTCATCAGGAATTTCAGTAGTATCTCCTGTTCGAAAATTTCTAGCCGTGTCCGGAACCTCTGAAACAATAGCTCTCATAGAAATATCTAAACTAGGATTTAGTAAACCTTTTTCTGGAATAAAGACAATCTTATTATCTTTTCTTCGTTCAACGAAGAAACGAGTGTCTAAGAAATTTACTAAACCTCTATTTACATCAATTTTCCCTTCTGGTTTTACTGAAGTAAAGTCTGTTAATGAACCACTTATCATAACGTCGCCACCAAAATCAAATCTAAACAAAGGTAATACTTCGATAAATAAATTTTCAAGACTTAATTGAAAATTCTGTAATTCAGGAATAAAGGAAATAAACTGACTATTTGCATTATTCTGTCTTGATCTTCTCTTTACCCATTGATTAATTTGAGCAACAGTCTCTTCCTGGTCTTCCACCTTTGTTGGTAAGAATATTTGCCCATCAATTAATTTTATTTGACCACCAATAATTGGTTGAATAGCAGCACCTGTTATTGTCAACTCACCGTCTACTATACCTTTATACAATTCCTCTAATTTTATTTCTCCTTTATCAATTGAAATAATTAAAGGATTGTTTAAGTTTTCTTGTGGTTTAAATAAAGGTAGAATACCACTAATTTTTAAGGTACTGTCAGCAAAATTACCTTGTATTTCTTTGACATCAATAATTTGTTTATTAATATTGATCTTCCCGCTAACTGTTAGTGGTTGAGAAAGTGTTTTGCTCTGAAATATTGTTTCATTAAGTATAATGGCTCCCCCTATACTTAAATCTGATAATAATAATCCTTGGGATGCATCTAATTGACCTGTAGCTTGTGCATTAATTTGACCTTCTCCACTAGTTAAAGATATTTGTTCGTTTGTTATGATACTTAGCAATTGAAGTGCCTCAGTATCTAGTTGAATATTAATATCAAACTCATTATTTTCTTCATAGTTTATGAACGGAATATTAACAGATGCAAATATTATTGATGATTCATTAGTTAAAAGTTGAAATCGAGAATTTTCGTAACTAAATTGTCCTTCAACGGTTGAATTTAATGATTGTCCTTCAAATGCAGCATCTACAAATGCAAAATTACCTTGGAGTTGGGGATTGAAAGTATCTCCAATAATAGAACCTGATGCATTTAATGCTCCAGTAGCATTTATGGGAATATTTATAAAATTTTTAATAGTGTCAACTGAAAGATAGTTAATTTGCCAGTTAGCATCAATTTCTTGTAAAGAAAATTCTCCATCTAAACCAAGACTAGTACCATTAATTTGAATAAAAGCAGGATTAATGTTGATAATATTATTTGCGAGCTTAGCATTAATTAATACTTCATCAATAGGAATAAATGATTGTCTTCGAACAATTAAACCTAAAGGATTTATAACATCACGATAAGGTTCTCGAGAATGCCATTCCCATTTTTTACCTGTTAAAGTGATATCTACTCTGGGATCGTGCAAATTACCCCCTAATATGATATTTGTATCAAAGTTTCCACGAATATCAAGTTCAGTAGGGACGCCCCATTTTTCTTTCTTATCAGCTAGATTACGTATATTTTGATCGATTATTGCTAATAAATTGATTTGTTCTGCAATATTAGCATCAACATTCCCTATTGATTCAGGCAAAAGATCTACTATGTTTTGACTGTCAATAGTTTTAACTTGTAATAAATCGAGTAAACGTTCGATATTAAAAACTTTTGATATGGCAAATAAATCTTTTATTTGTCCCTCTTTAATGCTTAATACACCACTAATATCTTCTGAGATTAAATTAATTGATGCTTGCGCTTGATATAAGCTTTTTCTTAAGCCTAAAGTAATATTTTCTAAGTTGATAATATTATTTTTATAAACTATTTCAGCCCCTAACTGTGGTGTCTCAATAAGATCAGTATTAGGGTTTTTAATTTTTAACTTTCCTTTCCCTTCTAAGTTAAATGGATTGATAATAATTTCAGTGTCTAGTACACCTGAAATGTAATTGGATATATTATAGTTTTTACTCGGAGGTATATTAAAAATATTAAGCGGAAGTGCTTTAATAGTAGCAACTACATCATCATTTTTTAATTTACTTTGTATAACCATTGGTACTTCTGAGCCAAATTTCTGAAGTAATGTAAAAAATGATGGGAGATATGGCAAAGAACATTTTGACTTAATACATGGTTGCAAAGACATTTTAATTATATCTTCAGAACCTTGTAAATCAACAAAGATACTTTTCCCCACAGGAATATTGATTTTACCTACTAGTAAAGGTTCAAAAAATTTTTCATTAATAGCAAAATTTTGTAGAATTAAATCTCCTAGTATTTGAAGGTTTCCTCCAGAGAATACATCAGTTAATAATTTTTTTATAATCAAGGTCCCTTTAAACCTTCCACTACCTTTTAATTGTAGTTCTTTAGCAAAAAACTTTATTTTAGAAGAAGATGATGGGAAAAATTGATTCAGATGAATTTTGTCAAGAATCGAATTTACTTCTAAAGAAAGATAAGCGTTTATATCGGGTTTTGTAAATATATTAAAAACAAAAATGTCTCCAGTTGCATTTAAAGATTGTTTATATTCTTGAGACTGAATTATTATATTTTTGGCTTTAATTCGTAAATTCTCTTCTCTATTAAATAGATTTGATATATTACCAGAAAGTATCGCTTGCCCACTTAAATTACTGCTATTAGTTTTTAATGTCTTAGGAAGAATGTTATTTAGAATTAATCTTGGATTGAATTGAGATGCATTAATTTTAGAATTCCATCTATTATGTTTTAAATGAGTTGTAGAATTTATAATTCCTTCGCCTGCTGTTAATTGCAAATCAATATGTGCTTCTGTATTGGTAAGATCAGGTTTTTTTCTTATTAAAGGTAGTAGTCGACTTGAAATAGCTATTTGTCCTTGAACTTTGTGATTTAAAACAGGCAAGTTAGATATGAAATTATCTAAATGGAAATCAGAAAATCGGGCTATTCCTTTTATGGTTCCATCGCTTAAAGTACTTGTAATCTTGATAGGATTATTGTTTAGAAAAAATTCTATATCAGCATTTCCACTAAAGCTATTAATATTAGGAGTAGTTCTTAAAGAAGAGATAAAAGAATTTATGTTGCCAGTAATATTTACTTTGCTAGTAGTCTGTATCTGATTCGATAAGATAGGAGAATGAGATTTAAAAAAAAGATGGTTGGCTTTAATTGAGGAAGTTAAAATACCGTTTCTGATTTCTACATCAGTAGTCACAGGGTTATTCTGTAAAGATATCTGCATAGTTCCATTAATATCAAAATTTTTGATATCAGAAATTTTAATATTAGATAAATTTATTAAAGAACCACTGAAGTTTATGTTGCCTCGATCAAGATTTACAGAGGTAGGTAAAAGCGAAAAATACCTATTAAATAATAAATCTGAAATAAAAATATTTCCTGCTATATGTTTTTTCGAAAATTTTGTTTGAATGTATATACTACTTTCCCCTACGCTAAATAGTATCTTTTCTAGGCTCTCAAAACTATTGATAGTAAGATTATTTAATTGACCTGTTAATCTAATGGTTCCTTTGCGAAAGACGATAGGTTGATTTGTTAAATCTTTAGGACATGCAATCAAAGTACAAGATAATTTTATAAGTGGATTAAAAGAAAAGTTATTTGCAACAATTAAATTACTCCATTTTTTACTACTTATATTACCTATCCCTTTAATTTGAAGATTACCTTTGTCAGTATTAAGTACTGTATCTTTTAAAAAAATATTTTTTTTACCAAAAATGATTGTCCCTTTTCCAGATAATTGTTGTTTTGCAATTTTTACTATTTGAGGAGCAGACCATATAATTTTCCCTTTGGGATTTCCAAGGTTCCCTTTAAACTCTCCATGAATTTTTAATTCACCAAATCTAATATCCTCAGATATTTTATGGTAAGAACTTAAAACTTTTTCAAACGGAAGATTTATTTGTAAACCTAATAAGACAGGAATCTTTTGCCAATTTATAAACTCATTTTCGTGTATCAGATTTAAAAAGTCTATATATGCTTCCCCTGCTGCAAAAAGTTCTCCTCCTTCACTCGTTTGAATTTGAAAGCGCTTTAAATTAATCTTTCTTAAATTAGCTTTAAATATAATTTGAAAATTTTCAATAAAACTATTTTTAATTAATAGTGGTTTGTTATTTTTAATTATTCCCGTAAAAATAGGATCTTCAACTTTGCCGGTTAATCTTATTTCGCTTTTTATATTCCCGTATAACTTTGGCTTTGATTCATCATTGAGAAAGTCTGGAAACTTATTGATTAGAGAATAGTTGGAATTAATATAAATGTCATAACCTTTTTGTAAATTAATAGAACCTTCAAGTTTTGTTATGGTATTTCCAAATATCATTTTAGTTCTGTTGAATTTAAGGGTTTGCCCAATAAACTCAAGACCTAAATATATATTTATTGGGGATTCTAACTCTTTAACTGTTGATGTAAGATTAGTAACTTTTAGTTTTCCTGCTCCTTTGATTTTTTCTATCTCTTTTAATGAAGGTAGAGAAATATTCAGATCAGTGTTTAAGAATCCTTTGCTTAGCTGAGTAAATAAATTATTACTTGAACTAAATAATTTATCTAATTCAAGTCTATTAACTACGATTTTCGTTCTGGTTTTCCAAGATTTTATATCCGTAAGACCTTTAATATCAATTTCACTTCCTAACAAGCCAACATTTACAAAATAGTTTATTTTTTGATTATTATTTGATTTATATGTGTATGAAAATTTTCCGTTAACATTTAATTTTGCTATCTTCTTAAAATTATTAGGAAGTATAAAAACATTAGCATTATTTAAATAAAAATTGGTTTTAATCTTAATGGGTATATTTAACTCTTCTTGTAACTTTAATTCTGGTAATGCTATCCATTTTTCTTTCTTATCTTGACTGACATAAAAATTTGGATTATTGACAAAAATGTTAACGTCTAAAGTTTGTTTTATAAGAAATGTAAAAAAATCTACAGTAATAGTAGCGTTTTGAATATCAATATAGTCTCCACTATTTTTAGTTGCAGAAATAGATAAATTTCCAATTCGAATAGAATTAATAGAAAGATTTTCGATTAATCCAACCTTGACATCTCTTTCCAGAATTTTGCTTAATCTAGATGAAAGAATAAATGATAATTTATGATACACAAAATAGTTGGCTCCTCCATAGAGTAAAATCCCTAATGACACAACCACTCCTGTGGAAAATAGAACAAAAGGTTTTCTAACAAAGCCAACTAGTCCTGCCCACTTTGATTTTAATGCTTGATATTTAGATACTTTTGAAAGCGGCTCAAGGGAGCTTTTAGCCATGGTCAGTTCATCAGAGGTGCAAGAAACACAACGACTAATTTAACACAAATTGTGTTAAATTCCTTTTAGATAAATAGTTTGCTTTATGTAGATCTTTGTATCTTATTGTATTAGATATTTTTAATATAATAATTTAAATCAACAATTAATTATTTCAATACTTTTTATAAAAATAATAAATCTCAATATCATTAACTGAAAATAGCACAGATATAGTTCACTAATTACATTTAATTATTAATAGTAATATTATAAAAACGAAGTAGAAGATTTTTCTTTACTATTTTCCAACTCTAAATAATTCCAAATAGTGTGTAATAACTCTTTGGTTCCTGCTTTTGTAACTGCTGAAATATTGAAAATTGGCGCATTAGTTAGTTTGTTCATTTTTTTTGTTATTGCATCAATATTGTTTTGATCACATGCATCAGCTTTATTTAAAGCTATTATCTGAAAACGATCACTAATTCCTTTTCCATAAGCTTTTAATTCATCTTGAATGATTTGATAGTTTTTCAGAGGATCATCAGCAGTAATGTCTATCAAATGAAGTAATAAGCTGGTTCTTTCAATATGTCTTAAAAATTCATAACCTAGCCCAATACCTTCATGAGCTCCTTCAATTAGTCCTGGAATATCAGCAAAAACTGTTCCGTCTCCTGTGGTTTTTCTCACTACTCCTAAGTTAGGAGTTAAAGTAGTAAAAGGATAATCAGCAATTTTTGGACGAGCAGCAGATAAAGAAGAAATAAGAGTTGATTTACCAGCATTTGGCAATCCTATAATACCTACTTCAGCAAGTAATTTTAGTTCTAACCTTAAAAATCTATGTTCTCCTTCCAATCCAGGTAAAGCATGTTCAGGAGATCTATTTTGATTGCTAAGAAAGTGCTTATTTCCAAAACCTCCTTTTCCTCCTCGGGCAATACATATAATTTGTTTATCTATAGTTAAATCGCCTAGTATTTCTTCCGTTTCAAGATCATAGATCACACTCCCGCAAGGAACTTGGATAATATTATCTTTTCCTGCAGCTCCTGTACAATTATTTGTTCCTCCTCTTCTTCCACCATCAGCTTTAAAATAATGAGAATATCGGAAATCAAGAAGAGTTTGTAAATTTTGCGCAGCTTGTAAGTAAACTGAGCCACCTTTACCTCCATTTCCTCCAGAAGGTCCTCCTGCTGGAACATATTTTTCTCTTCGAAACGCTACTATCCCATCACCTCCTTTTCCTCCTTCTACTTCAATCTCGGCTCGATCGATAAATTGCATATTGTTTTTTTATTAGATATGGTTCAACGTAATAATAAACTTAATATAAGGTAACATTTATTAACACTGTAAAGATTATTATCTGTCCTCTATTATCATTCTTTTTATGATACGATTCAAGCCGTAACCATATTTGATAGTGAGGAGAATAATCTTGGTTTTACGCGTTGCTGTCGTTGGATCAGGTCCAGCCGGATCTTCTGCTGCTGAGACATTGGTAAAAGCCGGTATCGAAACTTATTTATTTGAGCGCAATCTGAGCTACGTCAAACCTTGTGGAGGAGCTATTCCTTTATGTATGGTTGATGAATTTGAGCTTCCACCTACAATTATTGATAGGCGAGTCCGGAAGATGAAAATGATATCTCCATCAAATATTGAAGTCGACTTAAATTTGGACAATAAAGACGAATATATAGGGATGTGTCGTAGAGAAATTCTTGATGGTTTTTTGCGCGATAGAGCTGTTGAATTAGGTGCTAATTTAATAAATGGTACAGTTTATCAATTAGATACTCCTCAAAATTCTCAAGATCCTTATACTATCTACTATGCTGATCACTCAAATGGTCAAGCTTTAGGAGAGAAAAAAACTCTTCAAGTTGATGTAATTATCGGAGCAGATGGTGCAAATTCCCGTATCGCCAAATTTATAGATGCAGGAGATTATAATTACGCTATTGCATTTCAAGAACGTATTCGTCTACCAAAAGATAAGATGAATCGCTATGAAGATTTAGCAGAAATGTATGTAGGAAAAGACGTTTCCCCTGATTTTTATGCTTGGATATTTCCAAAGTATGATCATGTGGCTGTGGGAACAGGAACCATGAAAAACAACCAGGCTATGATCAAAAAGCTGCAGGCAGGTATTCGCAGTCGCGCATTTTCTAGGCTAGAAGGCGGTGAAGTGATAAAGGTTGAAGCACATCCGATCCCTGAACATCCTCGACCACGTCGTGTTGTTAATCGCGTCGCTCTAGTTGGTGATGCAGCAGGAACTGTTACTAAATCTTCTGGGGAGGGAATTTATTTTGCGGCCAAGTCGGCACGTATGTGTGCTGAAATAATTGTTGAAACCAGTAATTCAGGTAGGACTATTCCTACTGAAGATGATTTAAAGCTTTATTTAAAACGCTGGGATAAGCAGTATGGTACTACCTATTTAGTTTTAGATATATTACAGCGTATTTTTTATCGTTCTGATGCATCTCGTGAAGCTTTTGTCGAGATGTGTGCTGATAAAAATGTTCAACGAATGACTTTTGATAGTTATTTGTATAAAACTGTTGTTCCAATGAATCCTTTAGTACAGATGAAGCTAACTGCTAAAACTATTGGCAGTTTACTGCGAGGTCATGCTTTAGCTCCTTAATTAATAATAATAAATATGAGGACCTTCATCCTCATATTTATTATATTTCTTTGAAAATCAAGAAATATTAAAACTTATATCTTAAAGATAGTAATTAATGTATTCGAATACTGTAGTCTTTCTTATTTTAATACAATCAAAATATTCTTAA
>CESA01036577.1_pt1 | contig 63222 bp, 59 predicted proteins | sample 531061 | NCBI WGS metagenome assembly CESA01 (sample SAMEA2621254, study PRJEB7988) | marine metagenome | biome: marine biome (ENVO:00000447); feature: surface water layer (ENVO:00002042); material: "saline water (ENVO:00002010), including plankton (ENVO:xxxxxxxx)" | depth 5 m
TCAAAACGCTCTGCAATAACAGCGTCTATACCAAAGCCAGATGTACCAATAAAGAATGAGGAATTTACAGCAACAGTATCAATTTTGGCAATCACTTTTTCATTAATACATTGAATAGCGTTCCTAGTTTTTTTATAAATCCCCATGTGGTTTGCAATACCATTTCCAGATCCTTTTGGAATTATACATAGTGCTGTATTACTATGTATGAGTTCCTTTCCAATCTCGTGAATCGTTCCGTCTCCTCCAACTGCACAAACAAATGGTATATTTTCTTTTATCGCCATTCGTGTAATTTCTTTGGCATGCCCCTTGTATTCTGTAATAAAGATTTTGTAGGTAAAGATTTGTTCATCAAGATATTTGTATATTTTTCTTTCGAGTGATTTTTTATTTTTTCCTCCTGAGATTGGATTCACAATGAACCAAATGGCTGATTTTTCTGTTGGATTTGTCAATGAAAATGCGCTTTGAATTCAAAATTGTAGAATTTTTAGGAGAATTCGCCCTAAAATATGGACCAAAAAATTAATATGGACACTTGTTATTAGAGATTTTCATCCTATATTTGCACTCTCAAAATAAGTTTTTGAGAATTTAATGGCCCGTTCGTCTAGTGGTTAGGACGCCAGGTTTTCATCCTGGTAACAGGGGTTCGATTCCCCTACGGGCTACTATTATTGGCCCATTCGTCTAGTGGTTAGGACGCCAGGTTTTCATCCTGGTAACAGGAGTTCGATTCTCCTATGGGCTACAGTATAAATGAAATTAAAATAAAGAAAATGGCAAATCATAAATCAGCAATCAAAAGGATTCGTTCCAATGAGAAAAGAAGAGTATTGAATAAATACCAGCATAAAACAACGCGTAACGCAATCAAAGCATTGAGAGAAATGTCTAAGAAAAAAGAAGCTGAGAAATTAGCGCCAAGTGTTTTTAAAATGATTGATAAGCTTGCTAAGAAAAATATTATCCATGACAATAAAGCGGCAAACCTTAAATCAGGTTTACAAGTATTTGTGAGTGGACTATAACTAAGTTTAGATACAAGATTAGTAAGGGGGCCTATTGGCCCCTTTTTTTATTAAGTTTGTTAGGTATGAGGGTTATTTTCATCCTTTTTTTTCTTTCAATGCTGCCTTTGATGGCCGTATCTCAAATCAACGACTTTTGTTCGTCCTATGATTCTCTTCGTAGTGATTATCGAATCGATGGGGATATGTTTGACTTAGAACAGACCTCTGGATTCTTTGATGCTGCCTTCATGACTCCCGGTCAATCTTCTCCTTTTCTTTCTGCAGCTGTTTTTGGAACGTACGGTTCAAAGATTCACCAATTTCGCACAAAAAATATTCAACACCTTGTAAGCCCTTTGCCCCATATTGGTTTTAGTTATACGTTTGGTATGCAAGGAGCGCAACGCTTGGCTTTTGAATACCACCAAGTTTTTAAGGGAGATTGGGTTTTAAATACTAAGATTAGCAATGTAAAATCAATAGGATATTTTAGGAATATGGAATTGGGTAAAACTGATTTCGAAGCTACGGTTTCAAAGAAGAGTGATCGATATGGTATTTCATTAACAGGTCGTACCTCAAAGCTCACAAGGGCATGGAGTGGGGGAGTGATTGATCCTTCTTTACTTGAGGTATATGCACCCCTTACTGTGCCGGTTTACAAATCAGAATGTAATTCTGAATTGAAATATTTTGACGTTCAAGCTTCGGGATATTTTATTTGTATAGATAGTGAAAAGTATAAATTAGGTGTAGCACATAAGGTCAATGTCAATGGCGAAAATAGAGTGTTTGATGAACGCGATTCTCTCGCTGGATTATATTCATCGATTTATTTTGATTCTATATCTACAAGAGACCAGTATCAGATTGGAAGATTAGCAAACATCAGTTCGATATATTATGATTCTGAAAATTTAACCTATTCCCTAGGTTTATCATCAACATATTGGAATTATAGAAATATGACTCTCTTCAGAGATACAACGGAATTGAATATTATTCATGATTTTCATTATCGTAAAAAACAGTTTTTATTCCTTCATGAGGCATCGTTAAATACCATTGGAGCCTCCCAGATGTGGTCTATAAATAATGAGCTTCACTATGATCAAAAACAATGGTCATTTTCTCTTGTAAGTCGCATCGGCCAAAAATTACCAGCGCTTTTTCAACGCTTTTATAGCGCGAATAACACTTATTATTCAAATACTGATTTACGGCTCCAATATTATTCGGTTCATTCAGCTGAGGTTTCTTATAAAGCGGGATCTTATGACTTGAACGCATTGTATCAACTGCAATCCAATAAGGGTATATATTTCTTTGATAAATCCATTTCGAATTGGTCAAATCAAACAGCTTTAAGCTCGAATATTATACAGCAGCTCTTTTTACGGTCAAACCTCATACGTCAGAAGCTGAGGTGGCAGCAACAGTATATTCTGACGATTTCAAATCTTAAAAAATTTATTATTCCCGTTCATCAGCTGCAAGGTTCCATAATGACTAGTTTGGGTTTGTTTAAAGCGAAAAAGTTAAAAGTTACACTTGGTTTATCTTACAGTTTAAATTCTAAAACCAATGTTATACCAGTCATCGAAAATGTTGGTGTTTATGATTTACTAAATGTATCAGATGAAACCATACAGAATCCTATATTTAACATGGGCGCAATGCTTGGAATGGAAATCGAAACCTTCAGGTTTTACGTAAAATTTAGCAACATGGGTTATTTTTGGAATAGTTCCACCTGGCAATATATACAGGGTATTTATTTACCTGAGTCTACTTTAAGGGTAGGGTTGACATGGGATTTTTGGAATTAAGGGTTACTTCCCTAATACCTCAAACATTTTGGCTCCAATTTGTGCGGGTGAATCAACAACATGAATTCCACATGATCTCATGATTCTTTTCTTTGCCTCTGCGGTATCATCTGAACCACCAACTATTGCTCCTGCATGCCCCATTGTTCTGCCTTTAGGGGCTGTTTCTCCGGCAATAAATCCTACTACCGGTTTGGTTCCATTTTCTTTGACCCATTTGGCTGCATTAGCCTCAAGGTTACCCCCAATTTCTCCAATCATAACGATTCCTTCTGTTTCCGGATCGTTCATTAAAAGCTCAACGGCTTCTTTTGTTGTAGTACCGATAATTGGATCTCCACCAATTCCAATGGCAGTTGTAATACCTAATCCTGTTTTCACAACTTGGTCTGCAGCTTCATAAGTAAGCGTTCCTGACTTTGACACGATTCCTATCTTACCTTTGTTAAATACAAACCCTGGCATAATGCCAACTTTTGCCTCATCAGCGGTAATGACTCCTGGACAATTTGGACCTACAAGTCGACTATCGTATTTATCAATGTATGCCTTGGCTTTAACCATATCATTTACAGGAATACCTTCTGTAATACATACAATGACTTTAATCCCAGCTTCGGCAGCTTCCATAATCGCATCAGCAGCAAACGCTGGTGGAACAAAAATGATTGAAACATCTGCTCCAGTGTTTTTGACTGCTTCAGCAACAGAATTAAATACAGGTTTATCTAAATGAATTTTTCCTCCTTTACCAGGGGTGACGCCGCCAACGACATTAGTACCATAGGAAATCATTTGTTCGGCATGGAAAGTTCCTTCACCACCCGTAAAACCTTGAACAATAACTTTTGAATTTTTATTAACTAGAACGCTCATGTAGTCTTTAATTTGAAGCCAAAAATAAGAATAGGAAGTGATAAATCTGCCAATTCTCTTTTATTTTATATCAACAATTTCAATTTCGTAGATTAGGATGGCGTTTTGAGGTATTTTTTCGAGCTCATGATTGCCATATCCGAGTTGAGGTGGAGCGATAATTTGAACATTTGCACCATTTTTACTCATTAGCATTATTTCTTTCCAGGCTGTAATAACCTCTTTTACGGCAAAGCGCATGGGTTTTTTTTCAACTTCGAAGACAGTACTATCAAGCAGTTGCCCTTTGAAAATTACTGATATGCTGTCTGTATATTTTATATTGCGACCAGAACCAATAGTTTCAAAGGAATAATACAGACCAGATTCAGTCTTTTTAAATTGGACATCTTGCTGACCAATCCACTCCTTTATTTTTTTGTCAAAAGTATTGAGGTCTTCTTCGGAATATGTTGAACATGCACCTAAAAATAGGGTGAAAAGTAAGAAAAGTAGTCTCATAATTTAATCGCTTTTAGGTCGAAGCCTTCTTTTTCGAGCAATGCTATTAGGCCAAATTCGCCGCAAAGATGACCTGCTCCCACGGCAAAGAATACAGATTTTTCTATCATCATTTCTTTCATTTTCGGAATCCATTTTTTATTTCTATTATCCAAGAATAGAGCTGTATTTCCTGCTAATTTTTCATTGGTGGCGAAATCGCAGAGCACATTAAGCGCTTGTTTTTTATACGCTTGCTGCATATCATTAAAATCTTGTATACTCTTCTGGCCATTATAAAGCTCATTAAAAACCATATCCATTTGGTCATCAAATGGGATTTGATTGAAAATATTCAGCTGTTCATCTATACTTTCGAGTCCTAAAAGTTGGATTTCTTTTGATGCTGCAATTTTTTCAAGTTCTTGTTCATGTGATTTTCTGTTTGTGGGTAGATTCATCGCTAAGATGAATTGAAAGAGCATAAAAGGTTTGGCATGCTCAAAATTCGCCTCAAATTGAATAGGTTTCATCAATAGTTTTTCTTCTGCCCATCTAGTTAAACTCGACCACTCTGCTGAATCACAGTAAGCTTTCAGGTGGAGTGTGGTGTCAATAAGCATATCAGGATTGATGCGCACTTCTGTAATGTTTTTAATTTCTAAACAGAGCGCATCAGATTTTTCAAGAAGCTTGGTTATTCTTTTGGGAAAAAAGAAGCTGTTTTTCTCCATGGCGTGCATTGTACCAAATAAGTAAGAGCGCTCAATGCCTAGTTTTTCATTACTGATCTCATAACACAAGGACTGCTTTTGCGCATTGCTATGCATGGAAAGTAATACCGCTAAAATAACAATCCACTTCATGATATCAGTTTTGCAAGGTAGTGGTTGCCGTCTTCGAATATTTTCTCACAGCTCAACCCAGCCATTCTTGCATGTGTTTTTAATGTTTCGAAGTCAACATACAACCAATTAAAAAAGGGACCGCTCTCCCCGTTAAAATGCATTTGGAATTGAAATTCACCATAATAGGAGCTATTCAAATCAATCCAAACACTGTCATCTTCATCTTCATATAGGTATTTAATATCAGTAGAGTCAAGTAATATTTGACCGTTTTTTGTGAGTAAAGATTTACACTTGGCTAAAAAGGGTTTGAGTGCTTCAAGCTTTTCACTAATACCAATTCCATTCATCATAAGCAATATGGTATCGTAGCGTTCTGAGGTTTCAAAATTTTGAATAGGAGATAGGGCACACGGGATGTTGTTTTTTTTCAGATGCGCAATCGCGCCTGGTGAAACGTCAAGGGCAAAAATTGAGAACCCTTTCTCTCTTAATATTTTAAGGTGTGCTCCCGCACCGGCTCCAGCATCTAAGATATTTCCCTTGCAAAGTTCCAAGGCTTTTTTTTCCACAGCAGGCATAGCGTCAAATGTTCTAAAGAGATATTCGATGGGAAGCTCGTCATCATCACATAAATCTGAAGAGACCCGAATTATTTTTGGTATTCTATTTTCTTCAAAGTCAATAATTGCATTGCCAAAAGGATCATTTTTTGAGAAATCTTGCACCATATCTTTAAATGTAAGGGCTTAAATCTTCTTCAGAAAATCCATCTTCGAAATCGTCAAATCCAAACTTATCCTCTTCTTCCTGCTCTTCTTCTTCAGCTGGCATCTGAAATTCCTCGTCAAGCTCCTTGGAATCTTCATTTGGTTTTTCGCCAACACTCAGCAATAATGTTGGTAAATTTGGTGTCTCCTCTTGCAGCTCAATGCATTCGATAAGAAAAATCCACATTTTCAAAAAGTCATAGACGAGAATAAACTTTTGGTCTGGTTCTTCTACCAATTCTCGAATGCTTGTTGAAGCCATAATTTTTTGTCCGCCCTCTTCTCCAAAGCTCACATCCATAAGACTTACCTCTTCTCCTTTGTCCCAGTTTTCATTTGAAGCATAAAAGCTGGCCATTTGATCGCCCTTGAAGCCATATGCTTTAATAATGGAATTGAAAAAAGACTCAAAATTGTCATCCAGGGATAATAAAATATCACAAAAGACTTCCTCTTTTTGATTTGAATCCAATAGTACCCGAAATTTTATTCCAGCCATGACGTTTTAATTTAAACTATTTTACTGCTCGCTATGCACTGCGGTTAATCCTAATTCCTTTCCGCATGCTAACATTAACAATTTTGCCTGTTCCACAGAGTTTTCGATTTCACCCTCGAGTATGGCCTCTTTTATTCTACTTTTAATAACACCAATTTCATAACACGGGCCGATGTTAAAAGTTTTCATAATATCTTCTCCTGTAACAGGAGGTTGAAAATTCCGGATTTTATCTTTCTCTTCAACTTCCTCTAATTTTCTCGAAACGATTTTAAAGTTTTCCCTATACTTCTTAACCTTAAATTCATTTTTTGAGGTAATGTCAGCATTACAAAGCATCATTAGGTCATCAATATCATCTCCAGCTTCATTTAATAGCCTTCTGATTGCCGTATCTGTGACATTCCCTTTTACCAATGCTATTGGACGGAGATGAAGCCTTACCATTTTTTGAACATATTTCATTTTCGAATCCAATGGCAATCTATGGTACTTGAAAATTCTTGGAACCATTTTAGAACCAAGTTCTTCATGTCCATGAAAAGTCCATCCTACCTTTGCATCAAATCTTTTGGTGGCTGGTTTTGCAATATCATGCATGATAGCAGACCATCTTAACCATAATGAGTTTGTATGCTCCGAAATATTATCAAGTACCTGCAATGTATGTAGGAAATTGTCTTTATGGCTTTTTCCTTTAATCGTTTCAATCCCAGAGAGATTAAGCAACTCTGGAAACACAAACGCTAATAAATTTGTTGATTTTAGTAGCTTAAATCCTCTAGAAGGCTCATTGGTTAGAATAATTTTATTTAGCTCCTCTGTGATTCTCTCTCTAGAAATTATTTTAATGCGCTCGGATTGTTCTTTTATTGAACGAAGACAGGCAATATCAAGTTTGAAAGATAGTCTAGTGGCAAAACGAATTGCTCTAAGCATTCTGAGGGGATCATCCTGAAATGTAATGCTCGGATCTAAAGGTGTTTTTATGATTCCTTCCTCAAGGTCAGCTATTCCATTAAAAGGGTCTATTAATGCGCCAAATTTTTCAGGATGCAAGTCAATAGCCAATGCATTGATGGTAAAATCTCGTCTAAATTGATCTTCCTCAAGTGTTCCTGGAGCAACCTCAGGGTTTCTTGACTTTTCGGAGTAAGATTCCTTTCGTGCTCCCACAAACTCGACATCGATATCCTTGTATTTAAAGTGTGCAGTGCCATAATTTTTGAATACCGAAACCTTCTTTACTCTCAATATTTTGGCAATATTTTGTGCAAAAAGAGTTCCGTCCCCTTGGACAACAATATCTATATCCTTTGAGGTGCTTCCCAATATGAGGTCACGGACAAAACCACCAATTACAAATGCCTTTTCATTAGAGCTTTCTAGCTCTTTGGAAATAACCTTGAAAACAGGGTGTGTTAAATGTGAAGCGTAGTTTTGTTCCATAAGTCCATGCAAAAGTAAACAAACTTAAGACAGAATTTAGGCAGAATGGTTTTCAGGAATCAATCTTCGTCTGAATCAAAAGAGAAAAGACCTCCCTCTATTGGCTCATCGTCTTCAAAATAGTTGAAGTTCTTACCACTTTTCTTGTGAGCCGTCATTTTCTTGGCTTTTTTTCCACCACCACCTTGATCCGAATCAAAGCTTTTTGTGGATTTACCTTTGAATGATTTTTTTCTCGATTCACCTTTAGTTTCCTCTGGAGGCATAGGCGGTTGACCTAAATCTGCATTAAAGCTTTTTCTTGGCGCAGCGCCTGTATTAGAAGGTCTTGAATCCCTATTTGTATTTCCTCCTGGTCTTGAACGATCATTTCTGTTTTCGGCAACCTTAACAGCAATTCTTCTTCTATTAATTTCAAAACCGTCTAGTGCTTCGATAGCCTGACTGGCTTCATCATCGTTCGACATTTCGACAAAAGCAAATCCTCTCGGCTTTCCTGTGTCTTTATCCGTCGGAATGTGAGCTTTACTTACCTCACCATATTGAGCAAACAGCTCAACAAGCTGTTCTTTAGATACACCAAAATCTAACTTGGCAACAAAAATACTGGTCATAAAAAAATAATCAATTCTGACTTTTTCAACTTAATTAGGCTTCGAAATTAGAATAAATATTTGAAATATTTCAAAATTATTTTTGACAAATACTTATGTATCTAGTACCCTAAGAAATTCGAAAAGTGATTTAGTTCTTTGTAATATACGCGTTTTTCTTGGTTTTATAGGCCCGCGGAGTATTTGAGTCTGTTATATTTGCTTTTATATGTGAACTATTTTGTAAAAGAACTTAACAATTAAATAGTCTTTTCTTTATTTATGATTTAACCTATCAAGCGCTATATTTTACCTCGAATTGATGTCTTTGGTATCATTTGAGCATTGCCAAAATTTGTTTTCATTTGCTTCATAGCATTATATTATCCTTACATTTGCAGCCATTATGAGACTTTTAAAAAGAATTCCTCACGACAGATATTTAATTGAGCTGCATCAATATAACCAAAAGCTAATCTTGAAAATTGCCCTAGACCAATATGAGCAATCTTTTAAGATACCGGAATCAGAGAACGGTCTTAGCGATTTGGAACTGTTATTGAGCTCTACAGATTTCTTAAGGAACTGTCTCCATCGTTTTATTTCTATGAGAGAAGACTTTACTGCTTCTTTTAAATCAATTCAAAATGAAAATTAGTTTATACATTATTGCTTTTAGCCTGATACTCTCATCATGTTCAAGCGAATCAGAAAAGGAAACAGCGCCTGTAATATCAGCCGCGGTAAGTACCCTTGAAAAGGACACTAGCGGGCTAGTGATCGCCTTTTATTTCAACGATAGTTTAAAAGAGGGCTTTACATATTACAAAAATATTGATGAGGATGTGAGTAAGAAAAATCTTGCATTTCAAACTGAGCTGCAGCGTAAGACTAACAACCTCGAAAATTTTGTCTCCAAAAAAGGAGCAGAAGCACAACAAGGGCTTCTTTCAGAAAATGAAATCATGAAGATTCAGCAAAAAGCACAACGTATGGAGGCGGAATTAATGCAATATCAGCAGCGAGAGGGCGCCCAATTAGAAGCGGAGGTAATGAGGAAGCTAACTGACATAAATAATAAGGTCATCTCTTTTGGAAAAAAATTTAGTGAAGCAAATGGAATTGATCTTTTGATGGGTTATGCTGATGGTGGTCAAATCAATTATGTGAATCCAAGCATGGATGTTACACGTGCTTTTATTGATTTTTTGAATAAAGAGCAGAAACTAATTGAAGAAGACCTATAACGATGTTGGTTGCGCAAAAAAAACAGCAAGAAAATATAGCTGAGTATGTTTTGTATCTTTTCCAAATTGAAGATATCGTTAGGTCTTTAAATTTTGATATTGAACAGATCATGGAAGCTGTTGTGAAGCCGAATCTTCCAGATAGTTCATTTGAAACACAATATAGAAGCTGGTATACTGATATTATAAAGGAGATGAAACGCTCCGGTCTTGAAAAGAAAGGTCATCTTGACCGAGTTATGGAAGTCATGAAGGAACTTCTATTTTTGCACAACACCTTATTTGCAGTGCAGGGAGAAAGTAAATACAAGCAGCTCTGTGCAAATTCTGGCTCTTTCGTTGCGGAGTTTCGTGAAAAAGCTTCGATGAAAAACCAACATGATGTTGAGATTTTAATTCATGCCATGCATATGAAACTTCAATTTCGACTTAGAAAGAAAGAAATTACGCAAGAAACTGAAGAAGCACTAGATGCAATGCGTATTCAACTTGCTTTTCTTGTTCGAGAGTATCATAAAATGAAGTCAGGAGATTATTCTTCTATGAAAGGCTAGGGTAATCTGGAAATTCATTTATAATCTTCAGTCCCTCTTCGTCTTTTTTATAAATCACATGCTCAATACCGTTGCTAAGGACTAAAAACCTCGATTGAAGACCCTTGAAGTAGGTCAAAGACTGTTCAAAAACGGCTTTTGTAATTGGGATGGTTGGCGCTTTACATTCAAGTAGTAAAAAGCATTCTCGGTTTGGCATGAATGTGGCCAAATCCCATCTTTTTTCCATTGCTCCGTATTGAATTTTTTTTTCAATCGTTAAAAGACCTTTCGGATAAGCTAAGTCGTTCAAAAAGTATGCAATAAAATGCTGACGAACCCATTCCTCCGGAGTCAAAACAATATTCTTTTTACGGACTAGACAACGCACAAATAATTGGTCACCGCCACGTGAAATGTCTAGTGCTGTTTTTGGAAGGTTAAGGGGTACAATAGGGGACATTAAATACCTGGAAGAATGAGATTAATGTCCTTATAATTCAAATCAAATACTTTTCCTAGGACTTCATTGGTTAGAATTCCTTTGTAAATATATACACCATTTCTAAACCCCTGGTTTGAACGAATGAGCTCAACTACTCCGCCGCAGTCACCCATTTCTAGCAATAAAGGTGAAAAAATATTAGAAATGGCAAAAGAAGCTGTTCTCGAGACTCTAGAAGCTATGTTTGGAACACAGTAATGTGTAACGCCATGCTTAATGAACGTAGGATCATCATGGTTGGTGATTCTTGAGGTCTCGAAACATCCTCCTTGATCGATACTTACATCTACAATTACGGATCCCGACTTCATATCTTGAATCATCATTTCTGTGACCACGCAAGGTGTTTTTCCAACATTTGAGCGTAATGCGCCAATAACAATATCTGCTCGTTTGATGGCTTTAGCCAAAACTTTTGGCTGAATAATCGAGGTATATACCCTTTTACCTATATCATTTTGAAGACGTCTGAGCTTTGATAGTCTGTTGTCAAAAACTTTTACAGATGCACCAAGACCAAGCGCAGCTCTAGTAGCAAATTCTCCTACAGTTCCTGCTCCAATGATTACAACCTCTGTGGGCTGAACACCTGCAATTCCTCCAAGCATCATACCCTTCCCAGAGGCAAAAGATGATATTAACTCTCCTGCAATCAAAATACTTGTATTTCCCGCAATTTCTCCAACGGTTCGGACCAAGGAGAATACACCTTCTTCGTCTCTGATATAATCCCATGCAATTGCTGTGATTTTCTTTCGAATCAATTTTGTAAGAACCTCCTTGGGTTGGATTGAGATCTGAAGTGCAGAAATTAAGGTTTGGTGCCCCGGCATTAAGTCCACTTCTTCATCTGAAGGCGGAGTTACTTTGAATACAATGTTACATTCATATATATCTGAAGGTCCTTGACATATTTCAGCCCCAGCCTCGCTATATTCTTGGTCACTAAAATTTGCGCCAACACCAGCTTTGGTTTCTATTTTTACGTGATGTCCATTTGCAACAAGTAACGAAACTGTCTCAGGTACAAGGGCCACACGTCTTTCTTGGAAAGAAGTTTCTTTTGGGATGCCTATATTGAGGCTACCTTTTTTACGCGCTACCTCTAGCATTTCCTCTTGAGGTAGAAGATTTCCCTTTTGAATAAGTTTTTTTAATAATTCAGGATCAGTATTCATAGGCTATGTCAATCGTTCTTGTATCATCTGATTCATGATGGATCGTAATCCAAACTGTTTCTTCTGGAAGAAACTGCATCACTTTTTCAGGCCACTCTATAAAGATAGTTTTTTTTTCGTGGAATAATTCTTCCAAACCTAGATCAAACGCTTCAAAATCATTCTTGATTCGGTAACAATCTAGATGGTAGTATTCTTTGTGGGTTGTTTCATTATAGTATTGATTTACAATTCCATAGGTAGGGGATCCTTGTAGGTCGTTTATGCCAAACGCTTTTAAAAGAAGCTGTATCAAGGTCGTTTTCCCCGAACCCATTTCTCCTTTAAATGCAAAACAATACTGAGCATCAAATTGGTCTTTATGCTCAATTACGAATGTCTCGAGTGCTGAAAGGTTCTGTATTTTGTAGCGCTTCATTCTTTGATGCCTTCAAAAGCTTTTTCACCCTCGTCGCTCCAAACCTTCAGCGATAGACTTGAACCATCAAATTCAGCATAAGTGCAGAAGTTCAACCATTCGCCAAGATTAAGGTATCTAGATGCTGAAACCGAAATATCCATTGGTAGGTGGCGGTGTCCAAAAATAAAATAATCTACAGGTACTTCAACTAGCTTTGCCTTGCTGTATTGATAGAGCCACTCGTCATCTTTATTTGAGTAATTGATGTCTTTTGTTCCTGTATGTATTCTACTTTTGTTCGAGAAATATTGTGCCATCGAAAGACCTATACGGGGATGAAGACAAGAGAATAGAAATTGACAAAGCTTATTTCTAAAAACCTTTTTTATGAATTTGTAGCCATAGTCTCCAGGGCCCAGACCATCTCCATGAGCAATAAAAAATCGGCTTCCGTTAATTTTAAGCTCCAATTCATCTGAAATCATTTTAACACCCAATTCTTGGGTAAAGTAATTTTTCATCCACATGTCATGATTACCAAGAAAGAAGTAAATTTTAACACCTCGATCTACAAGTGTTGCAATTTTTCCCTGCAGGCGAACAAAGCCCTTTGGTACCACTTGTTTATATTCAAACCAAAAATCAAAAAGATCTCCTACAAGAAAAATAGCTTGGGCATCCTTTTCAATATGATTGAGCCACTCAATGATTTTAAGCTCTCTAATCCTACTTAACTCCGCTGTAGGCGCTCCAAGATGAAAATCTGAGGCAAAGTATATTTTTTGACCAGGATTTAGTTTTAGCTGCTCCAATTACTTAAATATTTTTTCCAATTCTGATTCTAGAGCCGAACCTCTTAGATTAGTTTTAATAATTTTTCCTTGCGCATCTATGAGTACAGTAAATGGAACACTTCCCACCTGATATAAACGAGAGACCTTACTCTGCCAACCTCCAAGGTCACTTACGTGATTTGGCCAAGACAATTGATCTGCTTCAATAGCAGCTTTCCATTTTCCTAGGTCTTTATCTAAAGATACACTCATAATTGTGAAGCCCTTGTCCTTATATCTGTTATATGTTTTTACAACATTAGGGTTCTCTCTTCGACAGGGTCCACACCAAGATGCCCAAAAATCTATAAGCACTACCTTTCCTCTAAGGTCCGAAAGTTTGAGCTTTGTCTCCCGATCTAGCATTAATTCTTCAAATTCTGGGGCGACTTTCCCGATTCCCAGAGGCTTGTTTTTTTCTTTTTCAGCCATGATTCTTTCAAAATTTTCTGCATACTTCTGAACGGTTAGGCTACTTGGAAATGATTTTAGTAGCTGCTGTATGATCGATGCATAGGTCTTTGGGTCTTGATCTAGGTTAATAGCGCTTAGTGCAATAACAAGAGCAGCAGAGTTTGAATTACTTCCAACAAAGGCCTTTAGCTTACTTTGAAAAGAGTAATATTCTTTTTGCATGTATTGGTTAATCGATTCAGACTGACTTGGGTCTTTTTTGACTGCGGTAATGGCCGAATCGTTTTTTAACTGAAATCGCTCTAGCTCTTTGACAAATGTATTCATGGAGGCAGATTCATCAGAGTTTAAAATATTGCAAAAATCATTCAGTTTCTTCCCATCGCCGTATATTTTTATATCTGATTGATTGCGACAAACTAAATGAACATTAGCATTCTCGAGCCTCAGTAGATAATAATCTTCGCGAGGTAAAATCAAATCAGCACTGAATTTACCGGCTTTGTCCATTATAATCGTATCAAAATCTTTAATTCGATTGTTATCATACATTTGAGAGACAAACAAAGTATCTGTTGGTGCACCAAAAATCGATCCCGATAATTTCACGTTTGCCGTCTGTCCTATAACTATGTTAGTGATTAAAAGACATATAATTAGCAGTGTACATTTCATGTTTAAAAATTAAAAATATTTTGCATTCGTTCTTCTAAATCTCGTCCCCTCAGATTGATACCGATGATTCTGCCCTTTGGATTTACCAAAACCGTAAAAGGAATTCCTTCAATACGATATAATGGTACAACAGCTGAATTCCAGCCTTTTAAATCGCTGACATGATAAGGCCAAGATAATCCATCCTGTTCAATAGCAGCTTTCCAATTCGTCATATCCTCATCCAATGAGACGGATAAAATAGTAAATTTCTTCTTTTTGTACTTGTTGTAGAGCGCTACTATTTTTGGGTTTTCTTTTCTGCAAGGACCACACCAAGATGCCCAAAAATCGATGAGTACATATTTACCACGTAGGTCAGACAAGCTTATTGTTCTGCCATCGATTGTTGAAGATTCAAAATCAGGAGCTTCATAAAAACCATTATTTAGCATGTAGGTTTGCATTAGTTCAAAGTTCCTGACGAAATTCTGAGTAGCTTCTGATTTTGGGTCCATTTTATAGAAAGCTTCCGCAACACTTCCGAAAATTTGAATTCTTTCCTCATTCCATTGGTCCTGTGATTCCATAATATGATTGGAAAGTACAATGTTGAATGGACTAGCGGGAGTTGCTTTCATTCTTTGGGCTGCAAAGTTAGAAAGCTCAATAGGGTTTTCTTTTGCTCTAATTGTTTGATAGTCCTCAAGATCTTGAGACCAAATAACACCTTCTGTAGTTATGGATTCATGTATAGAATCCTTATGGGTTAAGAGTGTTATGTTATCCTGGGGCGTCAAGGTGAGCTCAACGGAGTCTACTTTAACTCCATAAATCTTGAGTATATAGTAACCCAGTCCCGGGATCGATGCATCTAGTGCAAAACGTCCTTCAGCATCTAGGGTATCAGAGGCCAATTCAATGTTTTTCCCCTTGGATTGCATTAAAGGTGCTTCTAATGTTATTCTTGCGTTTGAAGCATCTTTGATTTGTCCTGAAATTGAAACATTATTTCCTAAATCTGTATTACTAATATTGTTGGATTGAATTTCAAAGTTAGGCTCATCATATTCTTCAGTACATGAAATGAAAATACCTAAACTGATGAGCAAGAAGCATGTTGATTTATGCATCATTTAATTTCTTTCTAAGGAGCGAATTAGCGATTTTAGGATCTGCTTTTCCTTTTGAGACCCGCATCAGCTGTCCCATGAAAAAACCAATTAGCTGCTGTTCACCATTTCTAAACCTTTCCGCCTCGGATGGGTTATCGTCAATAACTTTTTCAATGAATCCGATTAAACCATCTTCATCCGAAACTTGTACAAGATTCATTCTTTCTGCAATCTGCTTGGCACTTTCACTAGACCTAAGCATTTCAGGAAATATTTTTTGAGCGGCTATGGTACTTGATACTTTTCCCTCGTCTATAAGGTCTATGAGTCCTGCTAAACCTTCAACTTTAATTGGAAAGTCTTGAATTTCAACGCCATTTTCATTCAGATAAGATTTCACAGAGCCCATAATCCAATTTGCTGCGGCTTTATAGTTTTTTGTATGCATGATTAGCTGCTCAAAGTAAAAGGCTATTTCTTTTGATTCAGTTAGGTTTAGTGCATCGTATTCAGAAAGTTTTAAATCATTAACATATTTATGATACAGATAGTCGGGTAGAGGAGGCATCTCCGCTTTGACCATTTGAATTTGATTTTCGTCAACATATAAGGGTTGGAGGTCTGGTTCTGGGAAATAGCGATAATCATTTGCGGCTTCTTTGGAGCGCATGGAAATCGTGCTGCCATTTAACGCATCAAAACCTCGTGTTTCTTGTGATAATGTTCCTCCCGTCTCAAGTACCTCAATTTGTCTCACGATTTCAAATTCGATTGCTTTTTGTACGTTCCGAATTGAATTCATGTTTTTGACCTCTACTTTTATTCCAAGTGCATTTGCACCTTTTAATCGAACAGAAATATTTGCATCACAGCGTAAAGATCCTTCTTCCATGTTTCCATCACAAATTTCGAGGTACCTGACCAGTTTTCTGATGTCTGTTAAATATTGATATGCTTCGTTAGAGCTACGCATATCAGGCTCCGTTACAATTTCTAATAAGGGTGTCCCTGCTCTGTTCAAATCCACCAAGGTGTCGTATACATCAACATCGTGAATGCTTTTTCCTGCATCCTCTTCCATGTGAATCCTTGTAATTCCTATTCTTTTTGCAGGCCCCTCTTTCTGCTTTAGGTCTATAAAACCTTCCGTACAGATGGGTGTTTTGTCCTGTGTAATTTGGTAACCTTTGGGTAAATCTGGATAGAAATAGTTTTTTCGAGCAAAGTATTGGTGATCTGCGATCTTACAATTTAGTGCAATACCCAATTTAATCGCAAATTCAATGGACTTCTTATTCATCACTGGAAGTGTTCCAGGATGTCCAAGTGTAATTGGGCTTGTATGCGTATTCGGGGAAGCCCCATATGCATTGATGTCAGCAGAATACGCTTTGGTATTCGTGAGCAGTTGGGCGTGAACCTCGAGTCCAATTACTGCCTCGTATTTATCTCTTTGCTCTTGTGTCATTTTAGATACTTGAAATCAATTCTTTCATAATCAAGGTCATCTTGGGCTCTTGTTTTGCGGCAACTTCGATAACCTCTTGATGCGTTACCTTTTGAATTTTACCAGGTACACCGAGGTCTGTTATAATCGAAATCGCAAAACATGGGATATCCATATGTCTAGCAACGATCACCTCAGGCACGGTTGACATACCTACGGCATCAGCACCAATCGAATGAACATATTGATATTCTGCGGGAGTTTCAAGTGTAGGGCCAGTGAGCCCTGCATAAATACCCTGAGCAACTTTAATGTTATGTTTTGATGCTATTTCTAGGGCCTTTTTTATTAACTCATGGCTGTATGGCTCACTCATATCTGGAAATCGCGGTCCTAGTTCATCATAGTTTTTTCCAATTAAAGGATTACCTGGAAACAAATCGATATGGTCATTTAGAATCATTATTTCTCCAATCTCGAAAGCTTCATTAACACCTCCTGAGGCATTGCTGACAAAAAGATTTTCTATGCCTAAAAACTTCATTACACGAACAGGAAATGTGACCTCTTGAAGATTGTAACCCTCATAATAGTGGAACCTGCCTTGCATGGCTACAACGGATTTCCCACCGAGCTTTCCGAAAATCAATTTTCCTGAATGCCCCTTGACAGTTGATACCGGGAAATGGGGAATGTCTTCGTATGCTATTTCATGGACGATTTCAATTTCATTGACTAGACCACCAAGTCCAGTACCCAAAATAATACCAACTGTAGGTTGTAGTTCAACTCTTCCTTTTATGTAGCTTGCCGCTGCTTTAAACTTTTCTAACATGTTTTCTAATTAACGATTCAAACTGAGCTGCATCATGCAAGCGTATGCTCATCGGTTGATAGTACCATGAGGCGCCATTCTTTTTAATCAATCCATTAAATTTGGAAAGCCGTACTTTGTCCTTTTCTGTAGTCAGAATAATCGATTCCTTCGGGTCAAAGATACCAAATTTTTCATGGATTTTCTCGATGTCTTTCTCAGTAAATGCATGATGATCCGGAAAAGAAATTGATTGAATTTCATATTTATCCTCTAAATGTTCAATGAGATGGCTTGGGTCTGAGATTCCTGTCACCAATAAAATATTTTTAACGCTTTGAATTGCCGCAGTGATGGGTAGCATTTCACTATATTCTATGTGGCTGAAAAATATGGGTTTTGAGAATTTTGAGAGCTTGTTTTTAACTTTGTTGTAGTCATCATCCTTCATTGTTTCGGGACATTTTGTAACGACAATACAATCCGCTCGATCCGCACTGGCAGCTGGTTCTCGTAATCGTCCCACTGGCAAAATATGGTCTGTATAAAAAGGATCGCCATATGGGGTTGTTAAAATATTTAGGGACGGCTTTATTTTTCTGTGTTGGAAAACGTCATCAAAGATGATGGTACTTTTTGGATTGGCGGTTCGAATCTTATTGCTTCCAAGTGTTCGGCTTTCACATACATAGACGCCTACCTTATCTTTAAAGCGCTGTTTGAACATGAGCGGCTCATCTCCAACATTTTGGCTTAAATTATCCTCATCTACCTCTATAAATCCTTTTGTTTTTCTACCATAGCCTCGGCTGAGCAATGCTGGCTCGCCATGATTTTTTAATATTAATTCTGCTATATGTACTGACAAGGGGCTTTTTCCAGTACCACCCATTGAAAGATTTCCAACACCAATCCCGTTGTCAATATTTTTAGAGTGAAATATTTGAAAATCGAAAAAAAGATTTCTGATCGAAACAATAGATACATAAATCCACGAAATGGGCAGTAAAAAATACCTCATAACAGAGTTGATTATTTAATCAACGTGGTAATCTGAAAATTCTTGCTCTTCAGCGTAGTAAAAAATCCTTACCTGCGCGGTATCATTTAGAAAATCAATCTTTCCAATTTCAAAACGGTTGATCGATAAACCGGTTCTAGATTCAATATCATTTTTCATTTCAGACGCCTTGTCAGGTGTTATAAGGTCTATACGTTCGTAATTAATGGTCTTTCTTGTTTCATGTTTCATTAACCACAAGAATTCAAGAACATAAGTCAATACGACCATAAAGACATTGATCAAAGCCATTTCTGCAATACTCAGCTGGTTTGAAGCGAGGGCATTGACTACACTTAATCCAATAATCAAAAAGAGATAAGTCATCTCTTTTATTTCAATGGCATCTGTTCTGTAGCGAATAATACCAAATATGGCAAATAGTCCAAGTCCCATACCGGTATCGATATCTAGTTTCTTTAATCCAAAACAGAGAAAAAAGGTAATTGTCCCGATGAGGTAATAGGTGAATAAATAATCTTTTCGTTTCGTCTTTGCATAGTAAAGAAATCTAATCAGAATCGTTATGAATACAACGTTTACGCAAAGTCGAATAAGTAAGAGATAAAAGTCTTCATCGAACCATTGAAGACCAATGGCTGTTGTTGCTTTTTCTTTTGCTAAAAATAAATTGGTTAGCATATGATTTTATTTAATGATCGTGTTTTCTTTTTAAATCGGTTTTGTTTCAATTCTAATGTTGAATAAAAATTCATCATTCCAACGCAATACTTGCTTACTCTTAAGGGTCGAATCAGTCGTTTTTTTGTCATCTGATAAAAAATACTTGACCGGTTTGTAGCTCCTTGTTTTAGCTCACAGATGACCAAGTTAGTCAAAGATTTTGTTTCGGAGCTGTCTTGAAATTCGATATTCAGATCAAAAGTAAGTCTTTCTGTTTTTTCCTTATGAACCAAAGTAATTCTACTAAAGCTATTCGATATTGTTGAATCTAGCAATTTTGCATCTTCGTAAGAACTCTCTAAAAAGGTCATTTCTTCTGGACTAAATTTAGTTCCCCATTGTTCTGTTTTCAACCTTGTTTTTTCCGTGCGGCCTTTTCTTTTTCGTTTGACCTCAAGAAAGGATAGGTTGTTATTTACGTATTTGCGAATTCGAATTTTTAATCTGTCGTTTTTCTTTTTATGGTGGTCCGAAAAAAACTCAAAGCGAGGGCTATCAAAATATAGACTTTCGTATGCTGAATACTTTAATCCTCCCACTTCCAAAATATCGTAATATGCGCTGAGATTTGGCAGAATTTCCAGAAAGGTATCTTCATGAATCGCATATTTCGTATCTATTCGATTCATGAGGGCTACGGAATCCATTTCCGCTAAATCAATAGCATTAAATGGGTCTGTAATCGCTTTGAATTTTTCTGGAAGCATAACTCAAATTTAGTTCATTAATTGATACTAATAAAATCTAGACGCATTGATTCTTAAAAAGGTTTTATTGATCTGTAAAGGATTTGTTTTTATTCTCTACAACCGTTGGTCAAAATATCCTTTTCGGAATTGATATCTAACAAAACAGTATTGCGTAAGTCAAAAATTTTAGTGTCCTTTAGAAAAGTATGTTTCAATTAAAAGATAAAACCCAATTCTCGAAACGCATAAGAACTTTATTGTTTTTGTTTTCTACGCTGTTTTTGCTAAGCGCTTGTGGTGAAGATAGTGAGCTCGATAATGCGGTGCTCAAAATGAATGACGACAATATTCTATTTATGAATATTAGCCTCGGATTCATTATGCTTGGTGTTGCACTTAAGCTTCGTGTAAAAGATTTTGTCCTTGTTTTTTCTGCACCGAAATCAGTACTTATTGGCTTTATATCCCAATTTGTGGCGCTTCCTTTTTTAACCTTCGTATTAGTCTTAATTTTAAATCCGATGCCCAGTGTGGCAATGGGTATGATGATCGTTGCCGCATGCCCAGGAGGTAATATTTCGAATTTCATGACAGCTCTAGCCAATGGGAATACCGCGCTTTCGGTTTGTATGACAGCCATCGCAAGTGTTACAGCAGTATTCATGACACCATTTAATATTTCATTTTGGGGAGGTATGTATGCACCAACATCCGAGATTCTCAGCGATGTCAGTCTAGATTTCTTTGCAATGCTCAAAATTGTAGGGATGATTTTATTGATTCCACTTACAATTGGTATGCTGTTGCGTGAATTTAAACCGAAAATAGCCGACTTTTTAGTACCGATTACCCATTATGGTTCCATCTTGATTTTTGGAGGAATTGTTGTTTTTGCTTTTGGTGCCAATACAGATTTATTCGTCAAGTACATTCACCTTATCGTATTTATTGTTCTAGCCCACAACGCACTAGGCATTCTTACCGGTTTTTCATTGGCAAGAGTATTCAGGCTCCCTTCTGCTGACCAAAAGACCTTGGCCATCGAAACAGGGATTCAAAACTCTGGACTAGGCCTCGGTTTGATTTTCGCTTTCTTTGATGGAATAGGAGGAATGGCTATTGTCGCAGGTTGGTGGAGCATTTGGCACATTGTTTCGGGGCTTAGTATCGCCTATTTCTTTAAAAATAAAAAGCTTTAGGATTAAATTTTATGGAACAAGGCCCACAATCTAAAGTGCTCATTCAGCTTGTAACCATGCCGATGCCTTACGGAAAATACAAAGGAACATTATTGTGTGATTTGCCGGAGCCCTACCTTTCGTGGTATAACGCAAAAGGTTTCCCCAAAGGTCAAATGGGACAGCTTTTGGCCTCTATTTATGAAATCAAACTCAATGGACTTGAGTATCTACTTAAGCCCATTAAAGCACAATACGCGAAGCGCTAATTTTGTCCAGCAAATAACTGTGTTTTACAGCACTATTAAAAGTATGCCTTTAGTAGGAGCTCCGTGAAATAATACATCACATATACACTATAGATCAGTTTGACCCCTGTTCCAAGGAGAAAACCAGCAAAAGCACCTAAGGCTATTTTGAGAGATTGCCTATTGGAACCTTGTTCGATTTTTGCACCAATAAATGCCCCAATGATTGCACCCAAAAGGATACCTATGGGAGGGATAAACATGCCCAAAAGGGTTCCTATGAGCGTCCCTCGAATCGCCTTTTTCCCTCCGCCAAGTTTCTTGACTCCCAAGATTTGTAGAATATAATCGCCTGCCATAGCAATAGCCATTAGTGCTCCTAGGATCCACATCATATTGCTGCCAATCGGCAGTGAGGTGAAGCTAAAAGTCAAAATTATTCCTATAAAACTTATGAGTGGCCCTGGTATGACCGGAACGAATGAACCGATTAAGCCAACGATCATCATTAATAAGCTCAGGAGGTAAATGATTTCTTCCATTTATGATCGGAATTCTTTTTTTGCTTAAAGATAGGATGAAACATCGATGCAAGGCAACAATAAGTGCAAATAACTCGATTTACATTTTGGCAAGCTGATTTCTAAAAGTCGATTATCTTTGTTTCCATGAAAAAAATACTCCTTTTAGGTTCCGGAGAGCTGGGTAAAGAATTTGTCATTGCATGCCAGCGTCTCGGACAATATATTATCGCCGTTGATAGTTATGCCAATGCCCCTGCCATGCAGGTGGCCGACGAATCAGAGGTGATATCTATGCTTGACGGTGATGCACTCGATCGTATTGTAGCCAAGCACCATCCCGATTTTATTGTACCGGAAATTGAAGCGATTCGTACAGAACGCTTTTACGACTATGAAAAACAAGGTATCAAGGTCATTCCGAGTGCAAAAGCAGCCAACTATACGATGAATAGAAAAGCCATTCGTGATTTGGCAGCAATTGATTTAGGTGTGCGCACCGCAATCTATAGCTATGCAAAAAGTTCAGCCGAACTAAGGGAAGGTGTCCATAAATGTGGTATGCCTTGTGTTGTAAAGCCTTTAATGTCTAGCTCAGGAAAAGGACAGTCAGTGATTCGAACTGAGGAAGATATTGAGAAGGCATGGACCTATGCATGTGAAGGTTCTCGCGGAGATTTACAGGAAGTAATCGTAGAAGGTTTTATTGATTTTGATTACGAGATTACTTTGCTTACGGTTACGCAGAATGATGGACCTACTTTATTTTGTCCGCCAATCGGCCACCGACAAGAAAGAGGAGATTACCAAGAAAGCTGGCAGCCCATGCCAATGAATCCCGAGCACCTAAAAGAGGCTCAAGATATGGCTGCCAAAGTTACCGCAGCCTTAGGTGGAGCAGGTATTTGGGGTGTTGAATTTTTTATTACGTCAGAAGGAGCCTATTTTTCAGAGCTTTCGCCTAGACCACATGATACGGGGATGGTTACGCTCGGAAAAACGCAAAACTTTAATGAGTTTGAATTACATGCGCGTGCCGTGTTGTCATTGCCTATACCTGAAGTTAAATTGCTTCGCAATGGCGCTAGTGCAGTTGTTTTGGCAAAAACGGAATCTACTGAGCTACCTGTATTTGAAGGTCTTGAAGATGCAATGAATACTATTGATTCTGAAGTGCGTTTATTTGGTAAGCCAGCAACTCGTCCATACAGAAGAATGGGTGTGACCCTTAAGTATGGCACGAATGATGTTAAAGAATTGGTCGAGCAAGCTCAAGAAATGGCGTCTAAAATATCCGTAAAATGAAATTAAAAGCACTCTTGTTTGTTTTCTTATGCTGCGGGTCGGTATATGGACAAACGGTAAAATATTACCTATCTATGCCAAAACCTCAGAATCATTACTTCCATGTGGAGATGGTTTTAGAGGGATTTGATGAAAAAACAATTGATGTTTCGCTTCCGGTTTGGGCACCAGGTTCTTACTTAGTGCGTGAGTTTGCTAAAAACATCAATTTGGTTAAGGCAACAAATAACGCTGGTAAATCATTAAAGGTTCAAAAAAAGAAGAAGAACACCTGGTCCATTGCAAAAGGTAAGTCATCTGAAATTCGCATTGCCTATAATGTATATGCTTTTGAGCTTTCCGTCAGAACTTCATTCTTGGACCTTACGCATGGCTTTGTAAGTGGAAGCGGTGTATTTATGTTCGTTGAAAATAATTTAAATGTTAGCGGTGATGTTGTGGTTGTGCCATATGCTGGATTTTCAAAAGTTTCTACTGCTTTACCTAAAAAGGAAAAGAACAAGCCATTCGTATTTACTTATTCAGATTATGACAACCTTGTGGATTGTCCAATTGAAATTGGAAACCAGCTTGTATTTGACTTCGATGCTTCAGGTGTAAAGCATACCGTAGCGATTTATGGCGAAGGTAATTTTGAAGTAGAAAGCTTAAAGCGCGATATGTCAAAGGTTATCGAAGAGGAAACTAAAGTTTTTGGTCAGAACCCAAACAAGGAATACCTTTTTATTATTCATAATGTTGTGGACGGTCAAGGAGGATTGGAACATAAAAATTCCACAACGCTGAGTGTCAATCGCTGGACCTATTCAGGAAGTAGCTATGTAAAGTTTCTGAGCTTGGTTGCTCATGAATATTTTCACCTATGGAATGTGAAAAGGATCCGTCCTTTTGCGCTTGGTCCCTTTGACTATAACCAAGAGAATTATACCGATCTATTGTGGGTTATGGAAGGTTTTACCTCCTATTACGACGAGCTATTGTTACTTCGGGCAGGTTATTATACACAATCTGAATTTCTTTCTAAAATGGAAAGCTCCATCAATTACGTTGAGGGTTCAGTCGGTGCGCGTGTTCAGCCAGTGGCACATGCCAGCTACGATGCATGGATCAAGGCATATCGCCCGAATGAAAATAGTTCCAATACCACGATGACCTATTACACACGTGGTTCTATTTTGGCTGCCTTTCTGGATGTGAAAATTATTCGCAATACAAACGGTGAGCGATGTTTGGATCATTTTCTTCAACATATTTACGATAAATTTTATGTGAAAGCGGGTAGAGGTTTTACCTCTGAGGAGTTCAAACGCGAGCTTGAAAGCTTTACGGGGGAAAACCTGAATGACTTTTATGCAGATTATATAGACGGAACAGAAATTCCTTCTTATGCTGAGCTATTTGATGGAATGGGTGTTCAGGTAACGGATGTTACCTCAACAAAGCCGGATTTTGGTGCATCGCTTCGAAGTTCAGGTGGAAAAGCAATCGTTTCCAGAATTCGCTCCAATTCAGCTGCTGAGGACGCAGGTTTAAGCGTGAATGATGAGATTATAGGATGTAATGGCTATAGAGTCAGTAAATCGGATATTGAAGGCCTCATGAAGAGCTTAAACGAGGGTGATGAGCTTGAATTATTGATTGCAAGAGATGAAATCCTTTTTTCTGTGAGCTTCACGATGACGAATTATACGAGACCACGATATTTATTTAACCTTACCAATGAAGAAAATAAGCTGCGTGCATATTGGCTGCGTTAGGCTAATATGCTTTCTGTTTTTACCTATTCTTGTATCTGCGCAAGGGCGATTTACAAATGTGCAGATTCCCCTCGCGAGTGGTTCTTACACTTATAGTGGTTGTGAACCTTCAATTGATATCGATCCAAACAACCCGAATAACATTGCTGTAGGATCTATTTTAGATGGCTATCATTATTCTGAGGATTCTGGTGAAACTTGGAAAGCTGAAAGGCTAAAGAGCCCGTATGGTGTATATGGTGACCCTGTGCTAAAATTCAATGGTAAAGGGAATGTTTTTTATTTACACTTATCATCCTACAATAAAACCTCACATTTAGACAGAATTGTTTGTCAGCGAGCCGATGACTTGAAAGGAAAATTTAATGAAGGATCATATTCAAAACCCAATGGAAGTAAGGTTCAAGACAAACATTGGATTGTAATTGACCCTGAAACGGATGATATTTTCATGACCTGGACGCAATTTGATGCGTATAACTCTTCCAACCCTAAGGATAGCTCATTTATTCATTTTGCAAAATCATCGGATGATGGAGAAACATGGACCGATCCTGTTCGTATTTCGATCAAAGGCGGAGATTGCTTGGATGGAGATGATACCGTAGAGGGAGCTATGCCTGCATTGGGCAGAGAAGGTATGCTTTATACCGTTTGGTCCGGACCACATGGTCTTATGCTGCGGAGTTCAGCGGACCGAGGAAAAACATGGAGCCCAACAGAGCAAATGCTATTTGAACATGAAGGGGGTTGGACGATTGACGTTCCTGATTTTTACCGAAGTAATGGTCTGCCAGTTTTTATTAGTGACCACAATGCCGATTCGCCACATTATGGGAATCTCTATTTGAATTGGGCCATTGAAGACGAGAAAACGGGAAGGACATCGGTTCTTTTTTCAAAATCTGAGGACAATGGAGAAAGCTGGTCTTCACCTGTTCAAGTCCACAAGGACAGCTCGCAGTATAATCATTTTTTGACTTGGATGACAGTTGATCCATCAAATGGGAATCTTCATTTTGTCTATTACCGAAAATCACGAAAATCTAAGACGACAGATGTTGTATGGGCGAGTAGTAAAAATGGTGGCGCGTCTTTTAAAGAGGAGGTAATTTCTGAGCAATCCTTCGAGCCTTCGGGAACGGTATTTTTTGGAGATTATTTAAATATCGCTGCAGTAGATAATGTTGTTCGTCCCGTTTGGCCTAGAATGGATAATGGCAAGATTACCCTGTGGACTGCGCTAATAAATTTCGAGTGATTGAATCTGAATTAAAAAGTTGGAGTTATTTATTAGGTAATGAGTTTCAAAAACCTTACTTTCAATTACTTAAAAATAAATTAAATACATATTTTACTAGCCAAGATTTAAATATATTCCCAGCGGAAGGAGAGGTTTTTAACGCGTTTAAGCTGTGTGATTTTAATCAGGTTAAGGTCGTTATATTAGGTCAGGATCCTTACCCTACTAAGGGACATGCACATGGTTTGTCTTTCTCTGTTAAGGAACATGTTAAGCCCCTTCCGAAAAGCTTGAAAAATATTTTTAAGGCCCTTTCAAATGATCTAGAACAGACGCCTCCTGCAAATGGAGATTTGACATATTGGGCGCAACAAGGTGTATTGCTTTTGAATGCAGTTTTAACAGTTGAAGAAGGGAAGCCCGATAGTCATAAAGGAATCGGATGGGAGCAATTCTCCAATGCTGTCATTCAAAACCTTTCTAGCGAAAAACAGCATCTCGTTTTTTTATTGTGGGGTGCAAAGGCACAAGCCAAAAGAGATCTTATTGATCGTTCCAAACATTTAGTTCTCGAGTCGGTTCATCCGTCCCCGCTTTCTGCGTATCGCGGTTTCTATGATTGTAAGCATTTCAGTAAGACGAACGATTATCTGCGTAAGAATCATATTCCAACCATAAAATGGTAAGTATTCCTTTATATATTTGCACCTCATGAAGATTTCAAATGATTTATACCTTAGAGCATCTCTTGGTGAGAAGATTGAGCGCTATCCGGTTTGGTTAATGCGTCAGGCTGGGCGAATATTACCCGAATATAGAGCTGTTCGAGCCAGTGTTTCTGGATTCAAAGAGCTTGCTGAGACGCCTGAGCTAGCTGCGGAGGTGACAGTACAACCTGTTGATCTTTTAGGTGTAGATGCGGCCATTATATTCTCTGATATCTTAGTTATTCCGGATGCGATGGGGCTTACTTACCAGATGATTGAGAAAAAAGGACCTTGGTTTGAAAATACCATTCGCAGTGAAGCTGATCTGAAGATACTCGACGAATACATTGATGTTGAAGACCGTTTATCCTATGTATTGCAGGCTTTATCGATTACGAAAAAAGAATTAAATGGTCGTGTGCCACTCATCGGTTTTGCAGGAGCTCCATGGACCATTTTGTGTTACATGGTCGAAGGTTCAGGATCTAAAACCTTTTCTGAAACAAGGAAATTACTGTACACCAAACCCAAGTTGGCACATGAATTGCTACAGAGGATAACAAATGTCACCATTGCCTATTTAACGGCGCAATTGAAACATGGTGCCGATGCACTTCAGCTTTTTGATTCATGGGCGGGTATATTGGGACATAAACAATATCAAGAATTTGGGATGCCTTATATTGAACAGATAGTCAATGCCATTGAAGGACCATTTACGGTCTTTTCTAAGGGTGCATACAACTCTTTACCTGAGCTTATGGATTTATCTTGCACAACAATTGGTTTGGATTGGAATATGAGTATAGAAGCGGCTAGGGCACTTGCTGGTGAGCGTAAAACGCTTCAAGGAAACCTAGACCCCTGTGTACTCTATGGTACAGAGGCTTCCATTGAGCAAGAAACGCTTGAGCTATTAAACACTTTTAAAAGTCACAGACATATTGTAAATTTGGGGCACGGTGTTTATCCTGATATCAAACCAGATCATGTAAAAGCATTCATTAAAACTGTAAAAAACTATGAAATTTAATTTATCTATACTCACGATTTTGTCACTCGCAATCTGCATGACAACGGTTACAGCGCAGAAAAAAGGAAAACGTGGAAAGTCAGCATCTTCCGATATACTCAATATGACTTTTGAAAAGCTCCAAGAGGACGAATCTGTGACTGAGCTAGGCGCAATTTCAATTCTAGACAATGGTGTAAGTTCTCCAACAGAAAATGCGGCGGATCTTTTTCAGCAAGGAGCGGGTAAAGAATTTGGTGTACCGAATAATGCCTTTGGAAGTGAAATGACATCGGAAACAGGAGGTTCAGTATATGCCGGATTTGTAGCTTATCGACCAGGTAGAGAATCTTCATTAAGAAGTTACATAACCATTCCATTCTTGAAAGGAAAAGGTAATATTTCCCTTTCTAAGGGACTGCAGTACTGTATACAATTTGATGTTTCTCTTGCGGAATCGTCAAAATTTGCTTGTAACAATATTGGCGCTTATTTGACTAAAGAAGCTCCTACAACTCCTTCAGGTATTATTAATGCCTCAGAAAATCTAATAAGAGGAAAACACAACAGAATTCACCAGGGTTTCTTTGGTTGGGACAAGGTATGCCAGATATATACAGCCAAAGGTTATGAGAAGTTTATTACAATTGGAAACTTCGACGCTAATTCGGCCACTAAGTTTTTAACGGTAAAAAAACCAAAGACTTCAGATGTTGAGGCACTGAAGCACGCTTATTATTATGTCGATAATGTGACTGTAAAGCTAATTGATAGTGAAGAAGAATGTCAATGTATAGCCACGAATCAGATGGCCAATGTCGAAGAATATTCCACATTAGTCTATGCAAAGGCAGCGAACATTGACGACAATATGAGCTTAGAGGAGAAAGTTGCTGCGCATGTCGCATATTTTGGCTTCGGTAAAAAAGACTTTACAGCGGGTTCAAAAGAGGCGCTGAAGTTTGTTGCAGGCCAGCTCAAAGCTAATGCTCAATTGACAATTATTATTTCCGGTCACGCAGATGCCCAAGAGGAAGCGTTAGGGACAACCAAAGACGAGTTTAAGGATATGGGAATGGTTCGTGCAAAATACGCAGAGAGATACTTTATGGCTCAAGGCATAGACCCATCTCGCATTACGATAAAATCAATGGGTGCAGAGCAGAGTAGTAAGGAAATCGCAGATGTAGATGAGGATGAGCTTAAAGCTGCTAAGAACCGTAGGGTAGAATTTGCTTTAGATTAATCCTTTAGCTTCTCGATTTCTTGATACAAAAGCTGTGTTGGTAAACCCATGACATTCGTGTAGCTTCCTTCTATTTTTGAGACACCAACGTGTCCAATCCATTCTTGAATACCATATGAACCAGCCTTGTCAAATGGCTTGTAGTTTAGGATATAATGATCAATTTCAGCCTCACTGAGTATTTTAAACTCAATACGCGTTGAATCTTTAAATTCAATGGTCTTGCCTTTATGAACCAGACACACCGCACTAATGACCTCGTGTTTTTTTCCTGATAATCTTTTCAAGGTTTCCTTTGCTTCAATAGTGCTTTCTGGCTTTCCTAACACTTCATTGTTCATGATAACGACTGTATCGCAGCAAATTAAAAGCTGTTCTGAATGTAAATTACTTTTTAGCGCATCAGCTTTGAGCTTTGCCAAAACGGAGGCTACCTCATAAGCAGGTGTAGATGGGTCATAAACTTCTTCGACATCAGAGATTTGAACAATGAAGTCAAATCCCATCTGTTTCAATAGCTCTTTTCTTCTTGGTGATGCAGATCCTAATATAATTTCCATAGTTTAAAAGTATAATGTGCTCAATCCAATTGTCATACTCAATTTTAATAGGAAATCGCAGTACTTGATAAAGATGTCTTTTTGGTACATCAGCAATAAAATCAGAATATTGATGCTTACAGCAGTGCTGAATAGAATGAGGCCTCCTGTATTGAGGTGCAATTCGAGACGATCCATGTAAAAAGAGAATAGGGTTATTTCTATAAGAAGAATAAATCCAATAATCCTTTGGGTATTTTTGATTCCAAATTTTATCGGTATCGATTCCACACCTATGGTTTGGTCACCCTCAACATCCCTAGCATCTTTCCATATTTCTCGCACGAGGTTTTGTAAAAAAGCGAATCCGGCCAAAATGATAATAAATTCAAAGTAAAATGATTCATACCATTCTTTGGGATGTTCTCTTGCATAAATTTTTAGCATTGGACCAAATGAATAAAAGCTTGTTGCATATAAAGGGATGAATCCAGTTAATGCAGCGATCAGTATATTTCCTACAAGCATCACCTTTTTCAAGTAATAGCTGTAAAGCCATAGTAATAGAATGCATAATGTTTGTATTCCTGCATAAAAAAAAGTTTCATAAACCAGCGATAGGTATACTCCAAGACTCAGTCCAATAATATTAAGGGCTATGTATATTTTCAGGCCCAATTCTTTGCTGATATTTTTTGTGAGTATTACCTTCCTAGGTTTATTGATTTGGTCTGCTTTGAGATCATAATAATCGTTGATGATGTTTCCACAAGCCGCAATCAATAGGGTTGAGGTGACCAAGAGCGAAAAATGCATAGCATCAATTACTAATACTGGATTGCATTTACCTACATAGAAGAAAACACCAAGCATTGTTGCCGATATGATCAATAAGTTTATTGGTCTTGATAAGCGAATGATAGAAATTAAAGCGTTTCCCGCCATACGGTTCTTCTATTTTGTTGGTGAGCTGCCTCTTTATCAATAGCTTCAGGTATTTTTTTGATTTGTTCGTCTGTAACTATGGGCTTTGATGATCCATAGCCTACGAAGGTCATTCGTTGTGAAGAAACACCTTTTGTTACTAAGAATTCAAATACAGCTCCTGCTCGAGCTTTAGATAGGCTTATATTGGATTCCTCATTCCCCCTCGAGTCTGTATGTCCACCAAGTTCAATTTTAATCTCAGTATTCTTCTTTAAGTATTCCGCAAATAGATTTAGCTCAATGCGTGATTCTTTGCGCAGTATAGATTTATTTAGGTCGAAAAACACATTTTTGAATATATGATCATCTGTTAACTCGTGTGTATCTTTTGCAACCAACATTGGTCTAGTCATGGGTATATCGACATGGTAGCTGTCAGTACTTTGGTTATTTGATAAATCAAAATTCAAAGAAAAAGGGTGATACCCCTCATGGCTGACTGAAATAACGTAGTTACGGTCTAAAGGAAGAGGTACCATAAAAGTACCTGTTGCCTCATCTGCCTCAGATACAATGATCTCATGTCCATTTGAAACATCAAATAGCTCAAATTTACCCTGGAGTGGCTCTTTACTTTCTTTATCGAAAACAAACCCATCAAAATATACTGTGCGTATTGCTCTTGATTCCTTTGGAAGCACAAATGAGTAAATATCGAGGTCGCCGAATCCTCCTTTTCTGTCAGATGCGAAATAGGCAATATCTCCCTCTGCTGACACCATCAATGAGTTCTCGTCATATTTTGTATTGATCGGATAACCTAGGTTTTCAGGTACAGACCATTTTCCATTTATACCTTTACGGGTAACGTATAGGTCGCTACCGCCCATTCCTGGGTGTCCTTTAGAAGCGAAATAAAGTGTTCTTCCATCTGGATGTATGTGTACAGATTCCTCTGTATTTGGTGTATTGATATAATCAGGAAGTGCCTTGGCCGCACCCCATGAACCATCTTCTTGAAGTTCTGAAACATAGATGTCACTGTTATTGGTTCGGTCTCCCTTTCTTCCTCGAACGAAATATAACGTTTTGCCATCTGCAGACAACGAAGGCTGAGATTCCCAATTACTTGAATTTACATAACCAGGAAGGTTAATCGGTCCGTACCATTTTCTTCCTATTTTTTTTGCGTAAAAGAGATCACAGCTTCCTCTTCCTTGTCTATTTGTTCCATAATAACCAGTTTGGTCTGAACATGCTACAAAGACCAAACTTCTTCCATCTGCAGAAAGCGTAGGAGCACCTTCATTGCTTGAAGTATTTATGTTTCGGGGCATAGGAATGGAAGTGCTCCAATTTCCTGATGTATTTTTATTTGAAACAAAGAAATCTTCTTGCTCTTTGAAATCAATATTTTTGCTTTCTAACAACCTTGTAAACAATAGTGTTTGTCCATCCACTGTTAGTGCAGGATAGTATTCAGGACGTGCAGTATTGACTCCGGGACCTAAATTTATAGGGTCAAATTCTTTTGGGTTGGCAAGCGCATGTATGGCAAATTCAGCACTTCTTTTCATTAAATATACCTGTGGACTCAGCCTCTGGCTTGCGTTTTGATTTTTCAAGAAGATGTTGCAGAATTTCAAACTTTCAGCATAGTTGCCTATTGCTAGGTGTAAATTTGCGAGATAGCAAAATGTGGCACCTGAGCTGCTGTGCATGGGATTCAAAGCAAGTGCTATTTCATAGTGTCTTATAGCCGAGGGATAGTCATTATTGTATTCATAGAATTCACCCATCAAGAGTTGTGCTTCCCAAAAATCTGGTGCTTTTCCCACCGCCTGTTTTAAGAGTTTGATTCCTTCTGAATAATTAGGCTGGCCTGTATTTTCATCTGCGAATTGACTTGGAGCATTCCGTGCTTTTTCAAAAAGTTTAATGGCTTTTTTACTTTTTGTAGAATAGTTCATCTGAACCTGTGCACAAGCATTTAATAAACTACCCGAAATCAATATTAGGAGGATGTAAATTCTCATTTGTTGAAATTAGGGGATGTTCATGAATTTATGTGTTTGTAACGAAATCCTCCAGCCTTTGTTACTTTTTACAAAATCAACAATTTCAGCCATTAATTCTTCTTTCTTTGACCATTCCGGTTGAATATATAACAGGCATTTAGGAGAAACCTTTTCAGCGTGCTTCAGTGCCCATCTAAAGTCAGATTTGTGGTAAATTACAATCTTTAGTTCATCTGCTTTATCGTATGCCTCTGCACAAGGTTTTTTGAATTTTTTTGGTGAAAATGTATACCAATCTACCGATGCATCAAGCGCATAGCAACCTGATGTCTCAATGGCGACTGAACGATTGATATCCTTAAGTTTACGAACTAAAGGCGTCAATTTGTACATGGCGGGTTCACCTCCCGTGAGCACAACCCATTCACTTTCATTTTCAAGACTTAGCTTTTGAAGGGATGTGATATTTTGTAGTGGATGATTTTCAGCGTCCCAGCTTTCTTTTACATCACACCAAGAACAACCAACATCACAACCACCAGTTCTGATGAAGAAGGCCGGCTTACCTGAGTGGTAACCTTCGCCTTGAATCGTCAAGAAGCTTTCCATAATTGGTAATTCCTGGGCCATGATGAATAATTTAAGTTAAAGTTACGCAATAGATTTTGGATAATACGCTTAACCTTGACATCATTAAATGTCATTCATACCGTAGCTTTTACAAATGTCATTCCATTCAACTATTTCGTTATATTTGGTAGAACCTAAATATGACATATGAAAAAAATATACGCTTCTTTTTTTACAATTCTTTTTAGTCTTGCGGCTTTTGGTCAGCAGATTGATAATGGCTCAATGGAGAATTGGGATAATCTCGGTAGTAATGACGAGGAGCCTTCCAATTGGAATAGCTTCATGACTGCATCTGGAGGTTTATCTCTATTTGCTTCTAAACAAGTGGAGCAGTCTTCCGATATACGTTCTGGCGCGTCTGGTATGTATAGTGCGCGCGTATTTTCAAAAAGTACCATAGGTATTATAGCTAATGGAAATCTGACTTTGGGAAGAATCAATATGGGTAGTAGTACACCAAACAGTACAAGTAATTATAATTATACGGATACTGGAAATTCTGATTTTTCTCAGCAATTGAATTCAAGCCCAGACTCCATAGCCTTTTGGGTGAAATATAACAATAGTAGCAGTTCTGATCTTGCCCGCATTAAGGCAATTATACATGATGATTATGATTATGTAGACCCTATGACTAGCGAGTCTGAACCTCATGTTGTTGCAGACGCTGCCTTAAATTTTGAATCAACTGATGGTTCTTGGGTACGAAAATCTGTACCGTTTGACTATGTTGGACCCTCAACCACACCAGAATATATCTTAGTAACCTTTACCACCAACATGATTCCCGGTGGAGGTAGTGATGGCGACGAAATTTTTATTGATGACGTCGAGTTAATTTACAATACCTCTGGACTTTCTGCTCAATACAATAGGCATTGGGTAGCATATAATGAATCAGGACTGTTGTTTTCAAATGATTTTCAATCTGATACCTTCTTTAAAGTGTTTTCCATGTCAGGGACACTTCTTTGTAGTGGTACTAGTGCTCAACTTTCGGGTAGGAATTTAAATCAAGGGATGTATTTGATTACAAATAATAAAGATAGCTTCAAGGTGGTAGCGCATTGATTTATTTGATGAGGTACACGGTTTTTACGCTTTTTTTGAGTCTTTCTTGTGTTTTTTTAGCGCAGTCTTCTGCTACGGTAAAAGGTACAGTGAAAGATGAGCAAGGTGATCCCTTGTTGGGAGCTTCTGTCATCTACCGTTCCGATGTCTCAAAGGGAACTATAGCGGATGAAAATGGTACTTTTTTTTTAGAGGTGCCTATTGGAAAATGCAAGCTAATTTGCCGTTATACAGGCATGAAATCAGATACAATTTCATTCGTTTTAGGTCCAAATGAGCAAAAAGTAATTGACTTTACTTTATTTTCATACATCAAAGAATTTAAGCAGGTTGATGTTAAAGTTGGAAAGTTTGACAAGCCAATAGAGGAGCAGACCGTCACAATGATCGTGTTGAAGCCTGAGCTTATCGAAAATAAGAATACGAGGAGTATTGAAACTGCTCTTGACCAGACTCCGGGCCTAAATATATTGGATGGAGAACCGCAAATTAGGGGTGGTAGTGGATTTACTTTTGGTGTCGGCTCAAAAGTCGCAGTTATCGTGGACGACATGCCCATGCTTTCTGGTGATGCCGGTCGTCCTGAATGGGGATTTATTCCTGTGGAGAATATCAGCCAGATAGAGGTTGTTAAGGGAGCTGCATCCGTTTTGTCAGGAAGCTCGGCCTTATCCGGATCTGTTAATATTCGAACTGCCTACCCAACTTCAAAACCTAAAACGAAAATTAATATCTACAATGGGTTGTATTCAGCCCCGAATCAGCCGAATGCAAATTGGGGAAAGAAAGCCCCTATTATTTTGGGAGCTAATTTTCTGCATTCTCAAATGTTTGGAAATTTAGATGTTGTGATAGGTGGTAATTTGAATTATGACCACGGTTACATTGGACCACCAATCACAGATTCAATCGTAGCAACGGTATTTCCTGATACGATTACAAATTTTACAGAGGATGATTTAATTTCCAAGCGTGCACGCTTTAATTTTAATTTGCGCTACAGGTCCAAGAAGTTTAAAGGCCTAAATTATGGTCTTAATGGTAACTTCATGGTCATGCATACAACAATGCCTTTGGCTTGGTTAAATGACTCCTCAGGCCTTTTTAGAGCGTATCCTGGTGCAATATTCTTGCAAGACCAATTCATTTTTAATTTGGATCCATTTGTAAATTTCTTTACGCAAAGCAACGGAAAACATTATTTAAGAGGAAGAATATTGAGAGTAGATAATGAAATGAGTGCTAATCAATCCAATAATGCAACGACCTATTACGGTGATTACATGTTTAAAAAGAAGTATAAGGAGTTTAAAAACTTGGAATTTGTGGGAGGTCTGACCTCTACTTTTACCAATTCTTATGCAAATATTTATACTGGTTCTGGAACCCCGAACAACAAAATGCTGAATGTTTCTGCTTATTCTCAAATGGAGACAAAGCTTAAAAATATACTCAATCTATCTGTTGGGGGTCGTTTAGAGTATTTTCAATTAAATGATTCGATTACGGCATTAAAACCAATTTTTAGAGCGGGATCTAGTCTTAAGATATATCAGGAAACCTATCTGCGCGCTTCATATGGTCAGGGATATCGTTTTCCGACAATTACGGAGAGATTTATTAGAACTGGTGTAGGTAATTTTGGGGTTTTTCCAAATCCTGGTTTACTTCCGGAAAGCAGTTGGAACGCTGAAATTGGGCTCAAGCAGGGAATTAAGCTTGGTGGGGTATATGGTTATCTTGACTTAGCGGGTTTTTGGCAAGAGTACCAAAATACGATCGAATATATGTTTGGTATTTGGAATGAGCTAACGGATGTTCAGGCCATGGGATCCAGTGCAGGATTCATGTTCTTGAATACAGGTGATTCAAGGGTTTTGGGATTGGATCTCTCTTTTACTGGATTTGCTGAAATTAAAAAGCATGGAAAGATGACATTCTTATTGGGCTATAATTACATTGTGCCTAAAACCCTAACGCCTGATTATGTTTATGCAACGGATTCTCTCAATAGAGTTTTTAGCTATAATTCGACTTCGATGGACCCCTCACAGGGCATATTAAAATATAGATTTTTGCACAATGCAAAGATGGATATGGAATATTCTTGGAAGGGTAAATTTTCTATAGGAGCCAGTGCAAAGTATTTCTCCAAGATTGTAAATATGGATGCTATTATCAAGGATTTTGAGGAGTTTACAACGGATGTTGAGGTACTTCAAGATCTTCAATACATTGACTTCTTTGAAGCTCATCGTTTTGGCAACTGGATCTTTGATGCGCGTATATCTTTCAATTTCACGGATGCGCACAAACTTGCGCTGATCGGTACAAATATTCTAAATAGGACCTATTCTTTGCGTCCTCTTAAGATAGAGCCACCAAGAACAATCACTGTTCAATACACCTATAAATTAGAAGGAAAAGGGAAATAGATTTATTTCCTTAGTTCTAGTCTCAGCAAATTTAATGCGCTCAATACGGTCATTTTGATGTTTCGTTCTCGGTGCTTAGAAAATTGCATTTTTTTCGTTGTTGTACCATCTTTAGTAGCAATCGCAATCCAAACCATGCCAACAGGTTTTGTTTCTGTCCCTCCACCTGGACCAGCTATTCCTGTGGTTGAAATACAAATATCCGCGCCCAATATATCTCGTCCATTTTCTGCCATTTGAATGGCTACAGGTTCACTGACAGCACCTTCTTTTTGAATCAAGTCAGCGGGGACATTAGCAAGACTTGTTTTGATTTTATATGAATAGGTAAGTAGTGCTCCTTCATAATAGGCTGATGCTCCCGGAATACTGCTAATTTGACTCGCTAGCATTCCTGCTGTGCAGCTCTCAACCGTTCCAATAGTGAGCTTTTTATCAATTAGCTGTTGACCAATAATTTGGGGTAAAGTGTCATGGTCATATCCAAAGAAATGATTGGGGATTAAATTTTCTAGCTCCAAAAAAAGATCGTCAATTATTGCAATATCGTTACTTCCTTTTGCGGAAGAAATCCTCAGTTTTACAATCCCTGCAGATGGGAGGTATGCCAGAGATAACCCATTTTTATAAATACGGTTCTCCCAATCTTGTATTTTTTCTGCTAAAAATGATTCACCTATACCTTGGGTGAGGGCTGTTTTGTAGTACATAGACATGAGCTTGAAACGTTTTTTTAGTTTCGGAATAGCCTGCTCTGTCATAATACCTTGCATCTCATAAGGAACACCCGGTAAGCTGATATATATTTTATTGTTTTTTTCAAACCACATTCCAGCTGCAGTACCGTAGTCATTTTCTAATATTTTACAATCTATTGGTAGCTCAGCTTGTTTGTAATTCGAGTCGAGCATTGGTCTATTAAGCTGACTGAAAAAGGATTCAATTTTATCTAGAGTATGTTTGTCTTGTTTTAGCTTGCTTCCAAAGTATTCAGCTAAAGTATATTTTGTGATATCATCTTTTGTTGGCCCAAGTCCACCTGTAATAATTATGCAGTCTGTATTGTCATAAATTGCGTTTAGACTTGCAATAATCTCATTTTTTTTATCGCTGATGGCTATGGTTTTGATGATTTCCGCACCGGCCTTTGAAAGGGTCTCGCCCAACCAAGATGCATTTGTGTTAACCGTTTGTCCGATGAGCAATTCATCACCGATTGAGATCAGTTCAACTTTCATTTCTTTATAAATTTTGCAACGGACTCGATGTGTCCTGTATGAGGAAACTGGTCAACTAAGCTATATTTCTCTAGTGTGAAACCCGCATCTGATAGGGTGGAGGCATCTCGAGCTTGTGTTGATGGATTACAAGAGATATAGACTATTTTTTTCGTATCTAGTTCAATTACTTTTTTGAGTGTTTTAGGCGCAATTCCAGCGCGTGGAGGGTCGAGAATAATTGTATCTATTTTCCCTTGATACTGTGGATTGAATTTTAAAAATTTTCCCACGTCTGCAGCAAAAAAATCTGTATTTGTAATGCCGTTTCCTATCGCATTTTTCTTTGCGTCTTCAATGGCTTCCTCAACAATATCTACACCAATAATAGACACATTAGGATTCCTTTTTGCCATTAATTGAGCAATGGTACCTGTGCCACAAAATAAGTCTAAGACAACTTTATCCGAACTTATTTCTTCTTCAAAAACATAGTCTAATGCCTTTGTATATAGTAGCTCGGCGCATTTTGGATTTGTTTGAAAAAAGCTTTCCATACGCATTTGAAAGTTTAGTCCAAGTAGCTGTTCTTCGATTACATCCTTTCCAAAAAGCACTTTGCTTTGGCCATTTTCTATTTTTGCACGGTCAGCAACATTGTCATTCACTGTATGGAGCAATCCCGCAATACGGTCACCCATTAGTTCTTGAACGAAGCTCGAAAATGCGTTTATATCGAATCTATTTAGCCCTTCTGAGGCCGTAACGAGGTTGACCAACAATTGATCGGCGGCAAATGATTTCCTCACAACAATATGCCTAAAAAATCCTATTTTTTTAGGAGGATGCCAAGCTTTTAATCCAGTGTTCTCTAAGTATTCACGTAATTCTTTTAACTTGTCTTCCCATTCTTGGTCAAAAAGTCCTGACGCTTTATTTAAACTTTCTACCTTCCACCACGTACCTCTTCTTTTGAAACCCAAAGCAAATGCATCATCTTTTTCTGAATCCGTCTCAAGGCAGTGCTCTATGGATGAAAAACTATATTCCATTTTATTGCGATAAAAAAAGTGTTCTGGTGCTGAGATAAAAGCATCAAATACCTCTCTAATGTTTTGGATACCAGATAATCTTCGGAATGTTTCCAAGGTAGAATCTCGTTTGAGTAGCTCTTGATCCTTAACGGGGACAAAAATATAGGGTGCTCCTGATATTGCTTGATAGTTATTAATTTTTTCAATTGGAGAGCGCTCTAGTATATCTAGAAGTTTTGCTTCGTAGTGCTTTTTCTTTTTGGCAGAAATCACCACTTTTACCTTTTGGCCAGGGTAGGTGTTGGGTACGAAAACAATTCCGCGTTGGCTATCTGTTGAAATTTTGGATATTCCTTTCCCTCCGAATGCGAAATCTGTGATTTCAAGTTCTACTCTATCTCCTCTCTTAAACATTTTAAATCATTCCTCGAATAACACCTTTGTCGGAGGCATCAATAAAGTCTATTATTTCATTCCGAATGTCACTTTCGGGTATTTGCTCCTTGATTGCTTGAATACCCTTTGAGACATTACTATTCTGAATATATAGGATTCGATAAAGGTCTTCAATTTGTCTAACAGTTTCGTCTGAAAAACCTCTTCTTCGCAGACCAACAGAATTGACTCCTGCAAAGGTCAAAGGTTCTCTTGCCGCTTTTATGTAGGGAGGAATGTTTTTTCGAATTAGTGAGGCACCGCCAATAAAGGTATGTTTTCCAATATGAGTGAACTGCTGTGCAGCAACTTTCCCTTCTAAAATAGCATAATCATCAATTTGAACATGTCCTGATAACCCAGTATAGCTCGCTAAAATAACATGGTCTCCAATGGTGCAATCATGCGCAATATGAACGTATGTCATTAATAAGCAATGTGAACCTATCTTAGTTGCTAGCTTGTCATTTGTTCCTCTGTGGATGGTAACACATTCTCGAATGACCGTATGATCACCTATTTCCACGATCGTATATTCACCGCTAAATTTTAAATCTTGAGGTATAACTCCGATAACCGCACCTGGAAAAATCTCACAGTTTTTTCCAATTCTCGTACCAGGATACAGTACAACATTAGAATGAACTTTCGTGCCTTCACCAATGATTACATCTTCATGAATATGCGCAAATGGTTCAATGACCACTCCACTATTGAGCTGCACTTTCGGGTGGACAGAAGCTAAGGGACTTATATTCATTATGCTTCTTTGTCTTTAACAACTTGCGCCAGCATTTCCGCCTCAGCAACGACTTTACCATTGACATATGCTGTTCCTGCCATTTCAACAAGCCCTCTTCTGATTGCCGACATCAGTTGAAGCTCAAAAACAACTGAATCCCCAGGAAGTACTTTTTGCTTGAATTTTACATTATTGATTTTCATGAAATAAGTAGAGTAGAGGTGAGGATCTTCGACCTTACTCAAAGCAAAAATCCCACCGACTTGAGCCATCGCCTCAACCTGTAATACTCCGGGAAAAACAGGGTTTCCGGGAAAATGACCTGTAAATACTGGTTCATTCATAGTGATATTTTTGACACCCCAAATGGAATCTTCCGTGATTTCCATGATCTTGTCAACCATTAAAAAAGGGAATCGATGAGGAAGCATTTTTTCAATATCATTTATGTCATACAAAGGAGCTTTGCTTAGGTCAAAGTACTTCCCTTGTTGCTGCTGTTTTTTAATTTGTTCTTTTAAAACTTTTGCAAATCGCACGTTTCCTGAGTGACCCGGTCTAGCTGCAAGAATATGGGCTTTGATTGGTCTACCGATCAGTGCTAGGTCACCAACAATATCTAATAATTTGTGTCGTGCTGGCTCATTTTCATATTGGAGTTTTGTACTGTTGAGGACCCCGATACCATCTATATTTACTTTAAGGTCCTCTTTACCCAATAGTTTTGCGAGTTTCGTTAGCTCGTCTTGGGAAATGGTTTGTCGTTCTACCATTACAATAGCATTGTCTAGATCTCCTCCTTTTATGAGATTGTTTTTAGCTAAATACTCTAGCTCTCGCAAGAAGACAAACGTTCTACATTTTGCAATCTCCTTATTAAATTCTCCAATATGGTACATACTCGCGTGCTGAGTACCTAATGCAGGAGATTGGTAATCTACCATAACCGTTAGTCTATAATTAACATCAGGAATGGCCAGGAATTCTATTCCATTTTCTTCATCTTCCCATGGAATGTTTTCTGTTAACTCAAAGTAAACTCTTTCGGCATCCTGTTCTTCGTATCCAATGGCTTCGATTGCTTCAACGAATTTTAATGCACTGCCATCCATAATAGGGATTTCAGGTCCGTCAATTGTAATAAGTGCGTTGTCTACTTGACAGCCATAAATAGCTGCTAAGACATGCTCTGTCGTATGCACACGGGCATTATTCTGCTCAAGAGTCGTTCCTCTTTCAGTAGAAACTACACAGTCTATATCCCCTTTAATAATAGGTTGTCCCTCTAGGTCTATTCTTTGGAATTTATAACCATGATTTGCGGGTGCAGGATGTATTTCTAGGTTGGCAACAACTCCAGTATGGAGTCCTATACCACTCAATTTAATTACTCCTTTTAGCGTTCTTTGCTTTTCAGACATCAATTTATACTTTGGTTAATGCTTCTATTTTCTCTTCTAATTCTTGCACCCTTTTTAACAGTCCAGGAAGTTTTCTAAAGCCAAAATAAGACCGTTTAAAATCATCTAATGGAATTCCAGGAGAACCCATTAGTGTTTCTGCTTTTTTAATACTTGAAGGAATTCCAGATTGGGCGACAATTTTTGTTTGGTCTGCAATTTTAATATGGCCACTAATTCCAGCTTGACCTCCAATAAGAACATTCTTGCCTATTTTCGTCGATCCTGCAATACCGACTTGCGCAGCCATAGCAGAATCTTCATTGACATCAACATTGTGAGCGATTTGACATAGATTGTCTATTTTCACTCCTTTGCGAATAAACGTAGAACCCATTGTTGCACGGTCTATCGAGACATTTGAACCCAATTCCACATTGTCTTCAATGACTACATTTCCGATTTGAGGTATTTTTTGAAATTTTCCTTTTTCATCAGGGGCAAAACCAAATCCGTCAGAACCTATTACACTACCTGAATGAATAATACAATTTGCACCTATTTTACAATCGTGGTAAACGTTTACGTTAGGATAAATCTTCGTCCCATTTTCAACTTCTGCATTCTCTCCGATGTAACAATTGGGGTAAATCACAACATTATCCGCGATTTTGGCATTTTTTCCGATATAGGTAAAGGACCCTATGTGCACATTTTTTCCAATGCTCGCAGTTTCATCAATGTGGGTTTGCTTTTCTATCCCAGGTTCTTTTTTGTACAAGTTACCATATAGCTCTAATAGCTTTGCAAAGCAAGAATAAGCATCATCGACCTTGATAAGTGTCAATGCCGATGGTAGCGGCTTGCTAGGAATAAACGTTTTGTTTACAATACATATAGATGAACCAGTAGTATAGATGAATTCTTCGTACTTAGGATTAGAAAGAAAACTCAACGTTCCCTTTGTGCCTTCTTCAATCTTAGCCAAATCGTTGACTGTAGCATCTGCATCTCCTTGAATTTCTCCATTAAGAATACCGGCAATTTGATCAGCTGAAAATTCCATGTTTCAAAAGTATAAAAAGTGAGGTGTTTATTTGCATGATTTCTTAAATAAATACTAACTGTGTGAGGAAGTATAAAACGTTGAATCAGAAGCTATTTTTAAAAAAAAGAGCTCAATTTAATGAGGTCATTATTCTAATTAGCACATTGATCGTCGTCAAATGCAAATTTGTAGATTCTTGCTTTTTCTTTAAAATAAGTGGCAAAAATTGTTACTTCTTTACCTTGATCTGTTCTAAACACCATTGCATACGAGGGTTTAGGCTTTTTTGTTAGATCCGTCTTAGAAATATTAATTCGTCCATTTTTATGAAAAAGCGCACGCAAAGTACTATCCTCCTCAATACCTAACGCTTTTCTTTGGCAAATAGTATGTGCACTTGAATCAGAATAGAAAAGATTCTCCTTAGGCGGGAAATGAATGGGCTTGGCAAGACCTTTTGTTGTAGGCTTTGTGTTTTTTGCTGAAAATTGATTTGGAACGAGTTCACAGATAAGTGCATCCTTGTGAAGAACAATCTGACAAACAAATTTATCATTTGAGTCTGTTGGTCCCTCTAGATGATATATTTGTGGATTACGTGTCTTTTCACTTTTTGAAAACAAGACGTCGGCGTTTAAAAGAAAAGCGCTTAGTTCATCTTCTTTAATTTTAAGATTTTCCAAAATAGTTAGATTACTATCAGCAATATAAACCAGTCTATTCGTTACCATTTCTTTCACTCGGTTCTCTGGAAGCCACGAGCATCCTCGGTTGTTAAAGAAAAAGAAAACACAAACGAGGCCAATACCGAATCCAACACCGTAATACAAAAGTCTTCTATATAAGTTAGTCATAGCGTTATTCGTTAAGAATGCTAGATTTTTTTACTGGACGACACAGGGTTCGACACAGAAAATTTAAGATATAAGGTTATGAAAAGTTTTTAAAGAAGCGCTTCTAATTTCGCCTCTAAAGTTGCCTTTGGAACTGCTCCGACAGACTTATCCACTACTTCTCCGTTTTTGATAAATAGAACGGTAGGGATACTCCGAACACCAAACTGAGCCGATACATTTGCATTCAGGTCTACATTTACCTTTCCAACAAGTGCTTTTCCTTCATAGTCTTTCGACATCTCACTGATCAGCGGACCAATCATTCTACAAGGGCCACACCATTCTGCCCAAAAATCAACTACAACTGGTTTTTCGGATTTGAGCACCAATTCATCAAAGTTTGCATCTGTTATTTCTAAAGCCATAATGTTTGTTTTGTCTTTTATATGAACAAAATTAATTTAAATATTTTATGAAGCCACATTTTCATTCACTGAATTCAGTTTGATAGTTCTTTTTTAAGATATTTGGAGGTATAGGAGGTCTTATGTGCTTTTTTCACTAATTGCTTAGGTGTACCGTTGAAAACAATATTACCGCCTAAAGCTCCCCCTTCAGGACCAATATCTATGATCTGATCCGCCATTTTAATAATATCTAGATTGTGCTCGATAACCAAGACAGTGTTTCCTTCATCCACCAAAGCATTCAAAACTGAAAGAAGTTGTTTAATGTCCTCAAAATGCAGCCCTGTAGATGGTTCATCGAGTATGTATATGGTTTTCCCTGTCGATTTCTTGGAAAGCTCACTAGCGAGCTTTATTCTTTGCGCTTCCCCTCCGGATAGGGTTGTAGAGGACTGTCCTAGCTTTATGTAACCTAACCCAACACGCTTCAGTGTTCCGATTTTTTGACGAATTTTCGGATAAGGCTCAAAGAATTCAAATGCTTGTTCTATTGTCATGTTAAGTATATCCGAAATTGATTTCCCTTTGTATTTGACTTGTAATGTTTCTGAATTGTATCTTTTCCCATTGCACGTTTCACACTCCACATGAACATCCGGTAGAAAATTCATTTCAATAAGTCGCATACCACCTCCATTACATGTTTCACATTTCCCACCAGAAACATTGAATGAAAATCTCCCCGGCTTATAGCCTCTAATAAGAGATTCAGGTAGACTGGCAAATAGTTGGCGGATTTCGTCAAATATTTTAGTGTATGTCGCTGGATTTGACCTAGGCGTCCTACCAATAGGATTTTGGTCTATTTCTACAACCTTATCAACGTGTTCTAAACCTTTTATTTTAGCATAGGGGAGTGGTTTTCGGACTCCATTATAGATGTGTTCGAACAATATTGGTACGAGTGTCTGGTTGATCAAAGTCGATTTTCCGCTTCCGCTAACTCCTGTAATACAACTCAATGTGCCTAGCTTTAATTTGAAGTCAATGTTTTTCAGGTTGTTTCCTGATGCACCGTACAGTTCGAGCTTTTTTCCATTTCCAGCTCTACGATTTTTAGGAATTTCAATTTGTTTTTTTCCGTTCAAATATTGGGCAGTAAGAGAATTTGATTGTAGCATCGCTGAGTATGTCCCCTTACTTACAATCGAGCCACCATGAACTCCGGCCTTTGGTCCTATGTCTACAATAAAGTCGGCAGATTCCATTATTTCTTTATCATGTTCAACAACAATAACAGAATTTCCGTTTTTTTTGAGTTTTTGTAAAGATTGAATAAGTTTTTTATTGTCCCTTTGATGCAATCCAATTGACGGTTCATCAAAGATGTAGCATACGTTTATTAGTTCTGTTCCAATTTGCGTCGCCAATCTTATGCGCTGTGCTTCGCCCCCAGATAATGATTTTGAAGGTCGATTTAGGCTGAGGTACCCAAGGCCAACATCCAGAATAAAGTCTAGCCTTACATTGATTTCTTTAAGGAGGTCTTTGGCAATCGTTTTTTGTTTTAGTGTAAGGCTAGATTCAATATTTTTCAGCCATACTTTTAGCTCATCTAATCCAAGTTCACTGACTTCTGAGATGCTTTTTTCATTGATGCGGAAGAAGCCAGCTTCTTTCTTTAATCTAGATCCGTTGCAACGCCTGCAGGTTTCTGTCGTGGTATACCCCTGAGCCCAGCGCTGAATTTTTTTTGAGCTGCTTAGGGCGTGTCTTTTGAGGAATGGAAGAATTCCTTCGAATGAATTCTGTTCTTTATGAATTCCATCAAAAGAGTGGGCTCCATTTAAGAGCAAGGAAAGTGTGTTTTCATCTATTGAAGAAATTGGTGTCTTAAGATCGAATTTTGTTGTTTCAAGAACCCGTTCTATTTCTTGGAAGATCCAATTTTTCTTCTGTTTCCCTAGTGGTTCTATTCCTCCTTCTTGAATACTTTTTGATGTGTCTGGAATAACTTTTTTCAGATCGGCTATTTTAACAGTTCCTATTCCAGAGCAGGAAGGGCAAGCACCATATGGGGAATTAAATGAAAATAAATTTGGTTCAGGGTCGGGATAGCTTATACCGGTTGTAGGACAAATGAATTTTCTACTGAATTTGCGTATTTCTTGCGTTTTGTAATTGAAGATTACTAAGAAATCATCTCCTATTTCAAAGGCCGTATTGACGGACTTTTGAATGCGGTTCAAGTCCACATCTTTAATTGCAAATCTGTCTATTACAACTTCAATATCGTGCACCTTGTAACGGTCTAATTTCATACCTGGAGAAATGTCCACGATTTGACCATCTACACGAACCTTCGTATAGCCAATTTTTGAGATCTGTTCAAACAACTCTCTGTAATGGCCTTTTCGCGCCCTTATTTTAGAAGCCAAAACAGCAACTTTCTCATCCTGGTAAGTTGTTTTCAGAAGTTCTGCAAGCTGTTCCTCAGAATACTTCACCATTTTCTCCCCAGTTTCAAATGAATATGCCGTTGATACTCGTGAGAAGAGCAATCTCAAAAAGTCATAAAGTTCAGTAATAGTGCCAACCGTAGATCTTGGTGACTTGGAAACTGTTTTTTGTTCTATTGATATGACAGGGGAGAGGCCATCTATTTTGTCTACATCTGGGCGCTCCATCCCGCCTATAAATTGACGAGCATAAGAAGAAAAGGTCTCTATATAACGTCTCTGCCCTTCGGCGAATAATGTGTCAAAAGCTAAAGATGATTTCCCGCTTCCGCTAAGTCCAGTAAATACGACAAGTTGATTTCTAGGTATCGATAAATCTATATTCTTTAGATTATGTTCCTTAGCACCGTATATTTCTATTTTTTTCTCTGACACACTTAATAATCAATATTATAGTTGTACAAAGGAAACAGAATTCCATTAACCTTTGTTCTACTAATTCAAAATGTGGTTGAAAATTGTTAGCTAGAACTCTTGTATTTTAATGTATTACGGTATAGCACACCAAATACTATCAAAAAATAAAGCAAAAATAGCAATGTTGCCTCTAGAAAGCTCATTAGTACTAAGTATATAATTCCAACGGAAAGTAAAAATGATCCAAAGCCGATTATACTAAAAATCATCCAAACTTGACGGTCCTTAAATCCTGCATATACTAAATGATGAGTTGTATGATCTTTTCCGCCCACCATCGGCGATTTTCCTGCTTTTAGTCGGTTGATTACAACTGTCAAGGTGTCTGCTGCGGCAGGAGTTAACGCCGTTAGTGTCAAAATAAGGCTAACCCAAGAATGTGTTTGGGTTATTGAACCTAGATTCCATAGGAATTTAATGGTGAAAAAAGCCACAAATAGACCAATAAATTGACTTCCAGCATCCCCCATGAACATTTTAGAAGGGTTTATATTGTACCTCAAAAACCCAAGGATTGATCCAATTACTGCAACTAATATGTACAGCCAATACATTTGACTCGAGTCGCCAACGAGCATTGCTGATACCAAACAAGCTAGAAGAGCGAACAACACGGTGGTTGCCGTTATACCATCCATATTGTCGAGCATGTTTAATGAATTCATCAAAATAATTACCCAAACAATTGTGGTGAAGCTATCTGCCATTGCATTGTGGAATAAGTCTATAGTCGTACCAGAAAGTACTAAAAACAAACCACAGGATATTTGTATAAATAATTTGAAAATCGGCTTTGTATCATAAGCGTCATCTGCAAGACCCATTGAAAAGGCAAGACTTGCTGAAAAGAACAAACCTATAAATTCAATATTACCGAATATATTAATGTCTGGTTCAAGCATCAAGTACAAGAATGTAGCAAAAAGGAAACCCAAGAACAAGCCGATTCCGCCTAATGAAGGTTTTGATTGATTACTCCATCTAACTGTGACATCGTTTTTATTTCTAATTCCTAGACTCTGAGAAAACCTCAACAAAAGCTTGTTAGAAATTAAAGAAATAATAATTCCTCCACAAATGAATATCAATATATTTATGTAGTCTATCATAGCTATTTAAATGGTGAATTAAAATTTTGAAAAGATGCACCCAACTCGTCTTTATCAGAGATTAGGGGAGACTTTATTCCCCAATCTATATCTAGTAATGGATCATCCCATTTAAGATCCATTTCATCCGTTTTTGAATATGCCGATGTGCACTTATAAGAAAATACTGTATTGTCCTCGAGAGCTAAAAATCCATGAGCAAAACCTTCAGGAATCCAAAGTTGTAATTTGTTTTTATCGCTCAGTTTTACTTTGTAATGTTTGCCATAAGTAGCCGATTTCACCCGAATATCAACTGTTACATCCAATACACTTCCCTTTATAACTTGAACTAACTTTGCTTGTGCCATTGGTGGTTTCTGAAAATGTAATCCTCGCAGAACGTTCTTTTTAGAAATAGATATGTTGTCTTGAGAAAAGTTTACTTTTTCATTAATAAAATCATTAAACTTCGAAGAGTTATGTGACTCGAAAAATAATCCTCTATCATCTTTGAAGACAACAGGTTTCAATAAAATTAGTCCGTCAAGCGCTATTTTTTCTTCCACCATTTCGAAAATATTTTCTTTCTTAATTTCGTTGACTTAGTTTCTTCTATTTCGTCATCTGTGTAGTATCCTTCTTCGCTTGAGCCATAACCGTATCCATAACTTGAACCGTATCCATAACCGTATCCATAACCGTACCCGTAACCATAGCCATAACCGTACCCGTAACCATAACCATATCCACCTCTTCTTGTTTCCACTCCGTTCAGAATTACATTGAGATTTTTAATTTTTTGTACTTCTTTTAGTTCTTCAACCCTTCGTCCAAAAATTCTTTTTGAATAATTCGCTTTAAAAACGTACAACGGTATATCAGCCTCTGCTAACATTTTTATACCATCCGAAACAATACCGACAGGCGGGTTATCAATCATAATCGTGTCGTATTTCTTTTTAAATAGCTCAATTAATTCATTCATTTCTTTACTTTGAATCAATTCTGAGGGATTGGGTGGTATGGGACCAGCAGTAATGTAGTCCAAGTTTGGTATATCCGAGTGATTTATGGCTTCATCTATTGTTGATATTCCTGAAATAAGATTACTCATTCCTTTAATATTTTCGGTTCCAAAACCATGATGCACTTTTGGTTTTCTTAAGTCCAAATCAATGACAAGTGTCTTTTTTCCATTGGCGGCGATAAGACCAGCTAGGTTCAAAATAACAAAGGTTTTACCCTCACCGGAAATTGAAGAGGAGATAGCTACTACTTTTGCATCTTTTTTCACAAAAGACATGTTGGAACGTATTGATCTAATGGCCTCAGCCATTCTGGATTTAGATGATTCATTCACGACCACTTGAGAATACTTCATTTTCTTCTTGTACAATGGCACTGCACCAAGAATATTAGTATTAGAAGGAAGGATTTTTTCTAGATCTCTTATACTAATAATATCGTTATACGTTAGATACCTTAAAACCATAAGAGCGATCCCTAAAACGAATCCAAATGAACATAAGATCGTCCAAATTAAAACCCGACGAGGACTTATTGGCGTATTCGCAATTTTTGCAGTTTTGAGTATTCGATTTGAGGTAGAATAACCAGCATTCGAAAGCTCATATTCAATTTTTTTCTCCGTGAAGAGGGAAAAGTATCGATTATTTAACTGCTCTATGTATTTTAATCTTTGGTACTCCATTGCTTTTTCTGGTAGTCCAAAGTATGTTTTCTCTGTTTCGTTAACTTTATCGATTAGGATACTTTTTTCATTTAATAACCTTTCCTCAATTACATTAATACTGTTATGAATTGATTGTATTCTATTTTTAAGACGTTCATTTATGATGACAATCTGTATATTTTCATTTGTCACCTCTCTCAATAAGTCATCTTTTTTTGCTAATAATTCGTTGAGTAGTTCTATTTGTTTTAATAGACTTTCTTCAAAACTTTTTTTCCCAACCATTTCGGGAATAAGTCTGTATATATCAAGTCGATTAGGGTTCTTTTTTATTTTCGTACTAACCATTTTAAGGGTATATAACTCCTCATCAATTGATAGTATCTTTTGAGACAACGAGTTCACATTGTCTGAGAGTTGCTCACCATAAATTTTGGGGTTAAATATTCTGACCCTTTTTTGGTATTCATTTAGGCTATCTTTAGAAACTTGTAATACTCTCGATAAAGAGTCGAGCTGAACATCTATAAATGCTATTGTTTTATTTGCGGCTGTCTGTTTGGAATCTCTTTCCCATACCAAGTATTCGCGAAGAATGCTTTGTACAATATCAAATGATAATCGGGCATTGAAGTATTCATAGGATATTTCAATAGTTTTTTCCATTTCATCAACAAGCTCAATGCTAAGGTATGGTTTGAATTTATTGATTAAACTGGATCGGTTGTTTATCTTGAAGTAAATTTCATTTTCGCCTAAAATGTCGGATACATTTTTTTTATCTATAGAACGAATGTAAATATCAAATTTATCATTTTTTAAATGACTATCTAAATCGCCTGTTGCAATGATAATATCGTTGCTAAGCAATTGTATTTGATTTTTTTTATTTAGTTTAATATCAATTCTATTCCCAACAAGGCTAGAATCTTTCAGTTCATAAATTATAATTTCAAAAGGAGCCGTTCGGTATAAATCTTTAGTTAATATTTCCCCTTCTGCGTAGATGCTAGTTTCCAAATTTAGATTTGAAATTGCCTTAGAAAATAAAACATCCGATTTTAGTAAGGCTATTTCTTTGGATAAAATGTTTTTATCCGATGCCAAACTTGCAGTTCCTAGAACATTACTCGTTTGATCATCTTGAATAATTTGAATAACGGTATTGCTTTTGTAAATCGGCTTGGTATACCTTAGGTAAAAAAAAGAAAATAACCCAAAAACAAATATGTAAAGAAAAGGAAGAAACCAATGTCTTTTAAGAATTACAGATAAAATTTCAGGATTAAAATCCGTATTGAATGATATTATTTTTTCTTTTTCTTCCAAAGGATTATGGTGTTAAGATATTGTACGTCAGCAGCGCGGTAGTTAATAGACTTAGCCAAGGTGCAAATTCCTGAAGAATTGATGAAGCAACTCTTGGTTTAAAGTCAATGTATATATAATCGTTACTCTGAACAATCATTTGAGCATGCTTCAAACCTTCAATAGTCGATAAATCAATTTTATATATTTCTCTTTCCCTACTGTTTGTTTTCCGCATGAGTTTTATGGAATTAGATCTCGATTCGTTTCGCACTCCACCAGCCAAGGCAATGACTTCAAGTAAACTTGTATTCGCATTCGATAATTTAACCACTCTGGCATCTCCCTTGCCGGGAAAAATTATGACACGTTGATTTGTTACTCTAATTTGAACAAAAGGAGAAATATAGTTTGCAGAAAGTCTCTCTTTTAAATCGTTTTCTAATTCTACAATTGTTTTTCCTGCGATGTGAATTTCACCTAATAGTGGTAGGTTCGCAAATCCATCTTGTCTAACTAGATAAGTAATGGCATTTCTCTGTTGAAGCATTTGGTTACCATTGTTATTGTTATTATTTCCATTTCCAGTAACTCCGGCATTGGCTCCTGAGATATTTAAAATGATTTTTTCACCGTTATTAGTGCCAAATAGAAAGCTAAAGCGGTCACCAGGAGCTAGGCGAAAGTCTTCTTCAGGTACTAAAGGTAAAGAGTCATACTCGAATTTATCTCCTTTGGGTATTTTGAACAGAATATTACTGTTTACATTGGCACAGGAATTGAGCAAAAATAGAGCTGGTATTAGAACCAGTAGTGAAATTTTAAATGTCCTCATCATTTGCGTTGAGTTAAAAGTCTTTTGTAATAGCTTTCCATATCTGTCGCCAGTCTCTTGTAGCTGAACTTTAAATGAACGTGCTCCCATCCTTTACTTTTCATTTTATTTCGAATTTCATCCTTCTCAACAAGTATTTTGAGTTTTTCGACAAAATTCCTTTTATCATTACGAGAAATAATGAATCCGGTTTCATTTTCAGCAACAATATCTGAAACTCCCCCCACATCCGTAGATATTACTGGTAGGTTGCAAGCTTGCGCTTCAATCAAGCTAACCGGTGTTCCCTCGTTTTTTGAGGTTAGGCACAAGATGTCCATTCCTGCGTTAAATGTTGCAATATCAAAAATCCAGGACGTCATAAGGATATCAATTCCTTGATTTTGAAGTGTGTTCACACGATTTTCGATCTCTGATTTTAATTCGCCATCACCTACGATGAATATTTTTATTTTCCGTTTAGTCTTTTTTGAAAGCCCCTCAATGACATCAAGAAAAAAGAAATGATCTTTAACAGGAGCAAGTCTACCTATAATGCATAGTGCTATGCAATCATCAGCAATTTCATATTTGATGCGTGTAGATTTTCTTTTTTCTGTATAATTATCCTGAAATTTCTTAAGGTCAAAACCGAGAGGGATTACTTCCATTTTTTTAGCATTTGTGATTTTGTGTTCTTCACAAAGCTCTTTCTTTTGCAAATTAGAGATCGCAATAATACCGCTTGACTTCTTAGCTAGATAACGTTCGATATTTTTAAAAAGTGTGGTTTTTACTTTTCCAAAGTAAGAATGAAACACATGACCATGAAAGGTATGAACCACGACAGGTACATTGCAGCTAAAAGCAGCCTTTCTCCCAATTGCGCCTGCCTTTGATGCATGTGTGTGCACTATATCTGGGCGAAACTCTTGAATAATTGTCTTTATTTTTTTCAATGCGAGTCGGTCGCTTTTTAGATTTGGTTCTCGTTTCATCTCAGGAACCAACAAGGGTTCGACACCATATTCCTCCAATACATGCAAAGAATTTGCTTCATTTTCTTCCGGTAAACCTCCGATTAAAAGTGTTTCAAATTCATCGGACATGAATTTTGTAAGGAAGGTTGCGTTATATGTCGGGCCGCCGATATTAAAACGGTTTATAATCCTAAGGATTTTAATTTTTTTCTGTTCGCCCATTGTTGGCCTTTTTTCGTTTCGAATATAATCTGTTGAAAAAAAACATTCGAGAAACGCAAAATGGTATATTATTTGAAGTTCTTTTGTAAAAAAAAACTACTGTGCAAAAATATAGATTTTTTTCCTTGTTAATGGCTCTTTTTATTTGTGGCAATTTTGTAACTCAAATTTCTCTGCAGAAGTTCACCGATGATTTTAACAATTTAGCAGAAATCAAGTATGGTTCTGTGTCCATTGCAATTATAGATCTAGATAAAGATTCTGTTCTTGCGGATATAAATGGTGAAAAGACTTTAATGTGTGCATCTACAGCCAAGCTCTTTAGTACTTTTTCTGCTTTGGAAATTCTGGGTGCGGATTATAAACCACAAACAAGTATCTATACTAATGGTGAAATTGATTCGGTTGGTGCATTAAAAGGTGATCTGATTATTCGTGGTGGTGGAGATGTGACGCTTGGGAGTAAATATTTTAATGATGAAAATTTAGAATATGGTTTTATGTCTATTTGGATGGATACATTACAAGCACTTGGTATTCGTTCGATTGAAGGCGATATCATATCAGATGGCTCTGATTTTGGTTATGCTGGAGTTCCAGATGGTTGGGATTGGTCTGACATGGGGAATTATTATGGTGCAGGTGCATCGGGAATTAATTTTTACGACAATACTGTGAAATACTATTTTGATACCCCCTCAACGGGTAAAAACGTAAGGTTTAAGGGTACGTTTCCAATGGATTCAATGTTGAAATTCAGCCATACGATTAAAAGTGCAAATATCCGAAATGATCAATCTTATCTTTACGGAGCGCCATACTCTCAAGATAGATTTGGCATTGGTAGCTTGCCTTCGAACCGTAATGATTTTATTGTAAAAGGCAGTATGCACGATCCTGAGTATATGCTCGCAAAAGAGTTTTCTATTTTTTTGAGGAATTCGAATTTCAATGTCTCGGGTTCTGCATTAGGAAATAGGCTTTTGAATCGACCAAAAATTGTATATGATTCCTTAACCTTGATATATAAACACGATGGTGAAAGCATATTAGATATTATTAAGCTGACAAATGAAAAAAGCATCAACCTTTTTGCCGAAGGTATGCTGAACCTCGTTGGTTTTAAGCAAAATTCTTTTGGATCTACGACTTCGGGTATTCGTGCAGTGTACAAGAACTTTGAAGGGAAAATAAATCTACATGGAATGAAGTTAAAAGATGGTAGTGGACTGTCTCGCAAGAATGCTGTTTCTGCTCGAAATTTTATTGATCTATTATCCTACATACACCGAAGTCCATTAAATGATACTTTTCGTAGCTCTTTGGCTGTAGCTGGCAAATCAGGCACGCTCAAAAATATTTGTAAGTCTCAAGCTGCATCAGGTAGAATGTTCGCCAAAAGTGGCACGCTTAGTAATGTAAAGGCATATGCTGGGTTTGTCAAAACGACATCAGGTAAGCATTTAGCTTTTGCAATCATCGTAAACAATTTTGAAGGTCCTCGTTATCAAATGGTCAAGAAAATGGAACGAATATTTAATGCGATGGCTAGTTATTGAGTTCCGCCTCTATAATCATTTTCCAAAAGTCTCTGACCTCAATTCCTGCGCATTTTAGCATTTGAGGAACGATACTCTCGTTAGAAAATCCAGGAATAGTATTTACCTCAATCACAAAAGGTTTATCGTCTACAACGATGTAGTCTATTCTTGCTACGGAACTTAGCTGCAGTGCATCATATATCTCTTTTGAGGTTTCTTGAATTTCTATTGTTAAACTTTCGCTAACTGAAGCTGGTGTCTCTTCTGAAGATTTACCGTTGTACTTTGCATCATAATCAAAGAAGTCATTTTCGGTAGATATTTGTGTTATGGGTAGAGCAATTAATCCTTTTTTGCTTCTAAAAACCGCACATGTCAGCTCAATACCATCCAAAAATGATTCTGCAATCACGGTTTCTCCTTCTGCAAAAGCTTCTCTGATCGCCTTACCAATAGATTCTACTTCATATACTTTAGAAATACCGTAGCTTGATCCAGAATCCGTAGGTTTTATAAAAAGAGGAAACTTTAATTGATCCGCAATTTTTGCGGCATCATAGCTGCTATTTTTCGTTATCAAGACTGATTTTGCTGTGCTATAGCCCAATGCGCTAAGGAATTGGTTACATAAATATTTATCAAAAGAGATTGAGGATGCTTCGACACTACTATTTAGGTAAGGGATACCCATAAGATCAAGGTAAGCTTGTATTTTCCCATTTTCTCCAGGGTCTCCATGGATACAAACAATTGCGAGCTCAATCGGAATTTTATTGTGTTCAAAATAAATACAAGCGTCGTCCTTATTAAATGTCCCTTCATTTTTTTCAGTTGCTGAGTCGCAAAACCACTTCTCTTTTGTTACCTGAATTTTATGCAGGGTATATGCTTTAGGAAATGAATCGTAAATGGTTTGCGCACTTTTCATAGAGATGTCGTACTCAGAGGAAAATCCTCCGCAAAAAAGTCCAATCGTTTTCATAGAGCTAAATTTTTTTTAAAATTAAGGTCTAGAAATCGTATTTCGAACCGAATTCCCAAAAAGTTTTCAGCATATTCTATGTGAATTGATTCAAAATCGTTTGTTACTTTTGTTCCCTTTATGCGGATTCTTTATTTTCTTTTTTTTCTTGCACTGAATTACACACTGAGGTTGTACTTTCGAAAGGTCGCTGTAGTTAACAAACCTGAACGCTTTTCAAGTACCATATACGTTAGTAATCACGCGGCTTCTTTTATGGACCCCCTGCTGCTTGCCGCATTCAATAGAGCAATTGTGTTTTTTATGACGCGTTCTGATGTCTTTACAGCTTTTACACGACCTATTTTTTGGATGGCACACATGCTCCCCATTTACCGCCAAAGAGATGGTGTCAATACTAAAACAAAAAACCAAGAGGTTTTCAGAAAATCATCTGAGATTTTATTAAGAAAGCGCAGTCTTTTGATTTTTGGTGAAGGCGTGACAGATGATGTGTTTATTCGGCGATTAAAACCATTAAAAAAGGGCGCGATTCGCATTGGCTTTACAGCATTGGAATCATGCAATTGGGAACAGGATATTTATTTAGCAACAATAGCCTGTAATTATAGCAATCCAGCTCAGTTTAGAAGTGATGTGGTTATTCGTAATTCAAAAAAAATACTGCTCAATGAATTTCGAACGGAATTCGAGTCCAATCCAAATAAAATCATTCAAGAATTAACGGTGCGATTGGAGGGTATGCTTAAAAATGATTTGATACATGTAAATGATGTGGAATCCGCCGAATTTACTGAACAAATGATGCTTATCAAGCGTAAAGGAATGCCGATGTTTGAAGAAAACACAGCGCCAATATTACAACGATGGGATTATGCAAACAATTTGGTCGAAGATTTTAATGATAATCCTGAAAAATATGCCGCTTTACGTGCTTCATTTAAAGATTATTTTGACGGTCTTAAAGCCCGGAATATTGACGATCAAAAATTGTATGATGCAACCCATAACAAAATAGGTTTCGGAGCTTTTTTGAGTCAATTATTACTATTACCAATTGCTCTATTTGGCGCCATTCATTGCGGGCTTTTTTATTTCGGTATAAAGCGATATGTAGAGGCAAAATTTAAACGACCTGTTTTTTGGGGATCGACGAAACTTGTAATGATGATTTTAATACTCGGTAATTTAAACTTATTACTTTTCTTTTTGTTACCTCAATATATCGGCATGTGGTTTACTATTGGATACTTTTTGCTTATTCCATTTTCAGGACTCGTTTTTCATAACGGCCTGACATTTTGGAAAAGGGTAACCACGAACCGAAAAATTCGTTCAATGAATGTTAGTGATATTATAAAAGAGCGTTTAACTTTGAATGAGAAAATTACTAATTTAACGAATAGTGATTTAATGCCTTAGCATTATGGATACTTTAGAAGTGGAAAAGCGGGAGGTTGTAAAAACCAAAATCGGGAAGCCTAAATGGCTTCGCGTAAAGCTGCCGACAGGAGAAAGCTACAGAGAAGTGCGTCGCCTTGTGGACAAGCACAAGCTTCATACGATTTGCGAGAGTGGAAGCTGTCCTAATATGGGTGAGTGTTGGGGTGAAGGAACTGCTACGTTCATGATTTTAGGCAATATTTGTACAAGATCTTGTGGTTTTTGTGCCGTGAAAACCGGACGTCCATTGGCGGTTGATCTCATGGAGCCGAAACGTGTTTCAGAAAGCGTCAAACTGATGAAAGTGAAGCATGCTGTTTTAACTTCAGTTGACCGTGATGACTTAGTTGATGGGGGAGCAGATATTTGGGTTGATACAGTAACAGCGATACGTAGAGAATCACCGAGCACCACTCTTGAAACCTTAATTCCTGACTTTGCTGGCAAATGGGAAAATCTTCAAAAAATTATTGATGTTGCGCCTGAAATTGTTTCACACAACTTAGAAACCGTGAGGCGTTTAACAAAAGAAGTTAGGATTCAAGCCAAATATGATAGGAGTCTTGAAGTTTTATTCCGATTGAAAAAAGGCGGGATGAAAACCAAGTCAGGTGTCATGCTTGGTCTCGGCGAGACAAAAGAAGAGGTTGTTGAGACAATGGAGGACCTGCGAAGTGTAAACGTCGATATTTTGACGCTGGGGCAATACCTTCAGCCAACACCCAAGCACTTGTTTGTCCAAGAATTCATTACGCCGGAGCAATTTCAATACTATAAAGACTTAGGGCTGAAAATGGGGTATAAATACGTGGAAAGTGGCCCGCTTGTGCGATCTTCTTACCGTGCAGAAAAGCATCTTTTTTAAACCGAAAAAAGCGCTTTCGTATCATCTATTTTTTTTTCTCTAATTGCATGAACATTCTTCTACTTTTAGATGTTTATTTTTTGGAAATAATTCCGTAACTTAGCAACTATATATCTAACTTATTTTTAACAATATGAAATTCAGATTTTTAATTGGTTCATTCTTAGGCGCTTCTATAGCAGTAGCCGCTTATTTTTATACGACCACTCAAAAAGATTCTTCAACTTATTTTCCTAAGTCTTTAAATGCGCTCGATGCCAAATCAAACGGTAATGATGCAGCGGCATGGTACAAAGCACAATTTGTGAACCTTGAAACAGGTCTGCCGTACTCAGATGATGAAATAGTTGATATGCGTAAAGACCTGCGAAGATTACCCTCTAATAAATCAATCGCATTTATGGATTACGGACCAGACAATATTGGTGGTCGTACTAGAGCTATACAAGTTGATAGAACCTGGAACGATCGTATTTGGGCCGGTGGGGTTTCCGGTGGTTTATTCGTTTCTTACAACGGAGCGAACGCCTGGGGAAAGGTCACTTCTTATATTGACGCAGGAGCAAGTCCGAATATTTCGAGTATGACACAAACAATCGATGGAACGTTATATGTTGCTACCGGTTCAAATCAAGAAGGTTCTGGTAACGGAGTTTGGTATTCTCAAGATTTTGGTGAAACCTGGGACAAAATTCCTGGTACAACCAATTGTACAGAAATTGAAAGTTCTGATGTTGATAATTATGCTTGGCTTGCTACAAGTACAGGGTTAAAGAAATTTGATGTTAATGAAGGAACTTTAATATCCGTTAGTACCGGTCAAGCAGGAGGGGTGAATGCATTGAAAATTACGAAAGACGCCTCTATTGTTATTGTAAATATTTCAAATTTAACTTTTGTGTCAAAGGATGGTGGTGATACTTTTGAAAATAAGTCCTCGAATAACCCGAATGATAATCTTGTAGCTTCAAGTGCTTCTCGAATAGAGTATACCGTATCCGCTACTGAGAATTCTGCTGGAATGCATTCTCTTTATGCAGTATTGACCAACTCAAATTTGGTTGGTATGTTCGTCTCTCATGATGATGGTGACACATGGACAAAATTTGTCGGTGCCTCAGCACCTCCTAACGAATTTGATATCTACAGGAATCAAGGAACTTACAATTCTATTGTTTCCACAAATCCATTAGATCCTGAAGAAATTTATATCGGAGGTATTGACATTTGGCGCTGGAAGCAGACAGTTAACAACCCACCAAGTGGAGGTTTTGAAAAAGTTAGTCAGTGGTTTGTAAATCCTACCTCTTCAATTTATGTGCACGCAGACAACCATGAAATGAAGTGGGACGTAAACAACCGATTGTACATCGGTAATGATGGTGGTGTGAACATTACAAATGACTTTGCCGATAATTGGTATCCCGCAAATAGGGGTTACAATGTTACGCAGTTCTACGGAATAGCATTCAATAGAGATGGTGCCGTAATGGGTGGGTCGCAAGACAATGGTACATTATATAGCGACCATAGTTTGTCTACCTTCCAAGAGTTTGTTGAAGTGAGCGGAGGTGATGGTTTCCAATGTGAGATTTCGTTTTACAATCCAAAAGTTTCATTTGCAACAGTTCAATTTGGTGCCGTAAGACGAACTGGTGATGGATGGGCAACTTCAAATGGATTTATTCCGGATTATCCTAGTTCATATGATCCAGTTGGTGATGCGGGAGCTCAGCATCCATTTCATACAAGAATTTTCTTATCAGAATATTTTGATGAAAATTCAGAAGACAGTGTTTTGTTCGTTCCTACTAAGAACTATAGTTCGGGTGATGTAATGTCTGTTCCGAGTTTAGCATCGGGAGATACCATATACGTTACTGCAACGCAAGACTATTACTTTACCGATACGCTTTATTATACACCAGCGGTCTCTAACGATTCAGTGAACTTTGGTGTAAATCCTATTACGGGTGAATTACACGCAATGGGAGCAGATACTGTCGACTTTAACATTTCATGGGATACATTAACTGTCCAAGATCCATTTCAGTCATGGTTTTTAGTTTACACTCAAGCGAATGGAGGTGAGCTTTGGGGTACGAGAAATGCGTTGAGGCTATCAGTTTCTGATGTAAACTGGGTTAATGTTGCTAGGGGCATTGGTTCAGGCGGTGCTGATGTCGAGTTTTCACGAGATTTGGAACATTGTTATATTTCAGCGGGTAATGGTATTTGGCGATTGGATGGTCTGGGAAGTGTATACACGAGTGATACATCCTTTGTTGACAAAGTAGCTTTCTATTCTTCTGGAGGTAACGACTTCACCCCAACATATACGCAAATAACAAAAATAAACAATGCAGCTGCATCAGGAATAGCAGTCAATCCAAACAACGCTGATGACTTAGTAATGTTTGGTGGAAATGTTAGAAGGACATCCAATGCAACCGATGCATCCCCAAATTTTACGAATTTAAGCGCTGTAGGTGTTCCATGCACAGACGGTATTATTGACCGCAATGATCCCAATATTATTGTTGCAGGAACTTTAATGGGGGCGGTTGTCTCTGATAATGGAGGTTCGTCTTGGACCAATGCTTCGGCAGGCTTCGAGGGAACCGTCGTTACTGAAGTGTTGCAGTCTTGGAGGACAGCAGAAGAAGGTAATGGTCGTCCTGGTGAAATTTATTTAGGGACATACGGTCGTGGTATTTGGGCCTCTGCTGATTATCTGAGCGTTGGTTTAGATGAGACGACGATAGAAGAGCCTGAGATAGACATGACGATTTATCCAAATCCTGTTCAAAATGAATTTTCCATATCCTTTGATATGATTCAAACAGGGGATGTAGCTATCAATGTGTATAGCTTATCTGGCGCCAAATTGAAAACATACGATTTCCCAAATGTTGTTTTAGGTCACCAGAATCTTAATATTGATGTTAGCTCACTGCAACGTGGAACATTTATTGTTCAGTTAGTGACGGACCATCAGAAGCATGTTAAAAAGATCATGAAACTTTAAAAACGCGTTATAAATTAAAAGGCGACTTGGTCGCCTTTTTTTTTGCCCAAAACAATTATAATCATGGATACATGCCGGTATTGTCTTGAACACATTGAAGAAATTCTATCTGGCGCCCATGAGCTACGTCCAATAGATATAAATGCTGACATAAATTATAAGTCTTACAATAAGGGTGATGTCTTATTTTCTGAGGGGGGTATACCTAGAGGTGTTTTTTTCCTTCACAGCGGTCTGATCAAAATTATTAAATACGGAAATGAGGGTAAGGAGCAGATTATTGAAATTGCGAAGGCCGGAGACCTTGTAGGGTTTCGTGCCATGCTGAGCGACAAAACCTATAATGTGGATGCAGAGTTGCTTGAGGATGCATGTATAGGTTATATTCAAAAGTCTGATTTCTTAAAAGAAATTAATACAAATGAAAAGCTGCGCAATACCGTCATTCGCATTCTTTCTAAGGAGCTTCAGGATAGAGCCGATCTACTAACAACGATGGCGCAGAAATCTGTACGTCAGCGTACAGCATTGGCATTGATATTATTGGATGATATTTATAAGGGAGCTCCAATCAATTTGTCACGAGATGATTTAGCCAATTTTGTTGGTACTGCAACAGAAACGATCATTCGTTTATTGCGCGACTTTAAAAAGGAAGGTATACTAGATATTCAGGGTAGAAAAATCACCATACTGAACATCGAAGAGCTTATCGAATTATCAGAGCTGATCTAGTTCTTGGCGTGCGCACAAATCTCATGAAAATTTTCGAACAGTAAGCTTCCCTGTAAACCTGATACTTCTGGATGAAATTGTACACCATAGATATGCAGCTCATTATGCTGCATGGCCTCATTAAAGCAGGTGTCTGAGGAGGCTAATAGCTTAAAGTTTTGAGGTACAGAGGCAAATTCACAGTGGTCTTCCTGCATCTGTATGATTCGAGGCAAACGTTTAAATAATGGTGATTCTTCGAATATTTCAATATCCTGAAAAGCTCTATCCTCTTTCATTTTTTTGACAAATCCACCATATTGTAATGCAATCAATTGATGTCCAAAGCAAATACCCAGAATAGGGATTTTTATTTCTTTAATCCATTCGGTGTTTTGTATATATTGATCTGTTTTTTCTTCTGTCAAAAGAATGGGTGCGCCCGAAAGTACAATTCCTTCATATCCTTTTGTTAGCTCAATATCTATATCTAATAAAGGAATTACCTCACAATCGACGTATTCATCGAGTATCTTTCTTATTTCTGGAGTCTTCGAACTCCCACAATCACCAATTAAAATCATAACTCTATTTTTCCAGCTCCATAGCGTAATACAACTGCCTCCTCATTTGTAAAACAATCTATGACTGTTGATGGCTCAATTTTTCCAAGACCACCATCAATGATAATATTAACCTGGTTTTCATAGGTTTCAAATATTTGGTAAGGATCTGTGTAATATTCTAACAAGGGCTCATTTTCATCATGTAATGAAGCTGAGGCTATTGGATTTCCTAATTTCTCAACCAAGGCTTGCGTAATAGGATTGTCAGTAATTCGCACACCAACCTCCTTTTTTTTGGACTCAAATAGCTTAGGTATTCTCGTATCTGCCGACAATATAAATGTATATGGTCCAGGTAAGCATTGCTTGATAAGCTTAAAGGTTGGTTTCTTGAGGTGCTTTGTATGGGAAGCAAGCTCTGTGATGTCTTTACATAAAATTGAGAAATGAACCTTGCTTAGCTTTTCTTTTTTGAATTTAGCCAGCTGGTGTAGCGCCTTTTTATGATTCAAGTCACATCCTATTGCGTATACAGAATCTGTTGGAAATATAACGAGTCCACCTTTTTTTAGCTCTTTCACAGCCTCAGAAATTAATCTATGGTCTATATTGAATGGATTTATTTCAAAAAACATACTAATAAATTACACAGGATATGGCTCGGTGGTCACTAAGGGCTTGATTTTGAATGTTAAAATTACTAGAATTTAATTCATTTGAATGAAAAATATAATCTATTCTGCCGGCAGGAAGTAGTCCCACGTATGTGGCACCAAAACCATTGGATGTATTTCTAAAAGCATCTACAAGGTTGCTTTCAAAACGATGATAGGTATAAGACATGGGTGTATCGTTAAAGTCGCCACAAACAATGACTGGATAAGGTGCATTCAGGATATGGTCATTCACCGCTGCGCTTTGTTCTGCCCTTATGGTAAAAGCCTTTTTTAATTTTGCATATGCTCGTTTCATTCCTGCTTTTGTCTCTTCCTGATTTCCTTCGGTAATTGTTTTTGTGTAGTAGTCTGTTTCAAGTTTTATAGATTGCAGATGCACATTGTAAATACGAACGGTATCCTTGCTTTTGACAACATCAATATAAATACAGTAGTTCTTATTATTACCTGTTGGCCCTTTGTGTTGAACA